>JAEEGF012319436.1_pt1 | contig 181723 bp, 157 predicted proteins | sample 9134171 | NCBI WGS metagenome assembly JAEEGF01 (sample SAMN16246542, study PRJNA631951) | gut metagenome | biome: gut microbiome; feature: rumen; material: AP-attached | host: Bos | place: Iran: Karaj | collected 2018-10 | reverse complement strand
TGCGTACCTTGCGTGTGTGGTAGTAGTCCATGTTCTGAACCCACTTAACCTGAAGGCCTGCCTTAACGAGTGGAAGTTCATCTTCGTGTGATTTTTTAGATTCAATAACCCAGAAGTGGAAAAGTTCGGCTGAGTCGAGGAGTTTGTCTTCGTAGCCGAGTTTTTCGCAGAGGTTTTCTGCCTGAGTCTTGCCGTTTTCTTCTTTTGCAAGGAGAGGGAAGTATCCTGGAACGATGCGGTCAACGAGACATGAACAAACGTCACATGCTTCGTCGAACCAGTTAATGAAGTCCGGTCCCAGCTGCCACATTTCTGCGTAGCGGAGAATGTTGATGCGGAGGTTAAGACCTGCCTGGTCAGAAAGTTCACAAGGAATAAGAATCATACCTTTTGAAAGGTCGCCCTTAAATGCCTGGAATCTCTTGTAGAGGAATGCAGTTACTTTTGCAGGGAAGTTCTGCTGTGGTTTCTGATCGAGAGTTACAGGAACTCCGTTGATATCTGCGTCAAAGCGGATACCTGCTTCAGTTGTATTAGAAACGATGAAGCGGAGATCAGGAGCAGAAGCAAGTGCGATGTAGTCATCGTAGTTTGTGTAAGGGTTGATTGAGCGGCTTACAGAATTGATGCAGCGTGTTTCAACTGTCGGTTTTCCGTCTTTCATACCGCGGAGAACTGTTGTGTAAAGGTTGTTCTGATCGTTCATTGCATCGATCATACCTTTTTCCAGCGGCTGTACGATTACAATGTTGCCGTTGAAATCTGTTTTTTCGTTTACAATATCAATCTGCCAGTCTACAAATGCGCGGAGGAATCCGCCTTCACCAAACTGTAAGATTTTTTCCGGACGTTTAACTGTTTTAACAACGTCTTTAATTGACTTAAGAGCCATAACTTGAACCTCCAGGAGTTCATAAAAATATTTCTTTTATAGTATCAAAAATCAAAATCTGTGTCGATATTTGCCTTTTTGGGCGGCTCCCTCAGTCCGCTTCCGCTTCCTTCAGGACCGCGCTTTGCAGGGTTCCGCAGCCGGGCTGCTCCATTCCTCCGGAACCGCTTTGCGGCCCTTCCAATCGCTGCCGCACTAAAAACCGTCTTTTTTGACGGATAGTGTGATAAATTTGAAAAAAATTTTTGTACATAAACGAACTACTTGTAAAAAAAACGACATCATAATAAAATTGTTACCACTGTCACAAAGGGGTATTTTGCACGATATGAAATTAAACCGTTCAGGAAAAAGAATTGGATTTGCCTTAAACTCAATTCATTTTGGAGCTGCACTAAAACTCTGGAGAAAGCTTGCAAATTATGCTGCACAGGAAAACGGTTCCTTCTTTATTTTCCCGGGAAGTCACATTCATAATAACGGTGTAGATAATCTCCGTAATGAAATTTATAAACTTGTAAATTCAGAAAATCTTGACGGTCTTATCAGTTGGGCTTCAAGTATCAGTAACGGTGCTGAACTGGATCAGATTACTGATTTCCACAGAAAATTCGGAAATCTTCCTTATGTAACAATCGGACAGAAAATTCTTAATCATACGGATGTTGCCTTTGATGCTTACACAGGCATGAAAGACCTTACAAAACATCTTATTGAAGTACACGGAGCAAAAAAAATTGTTTTTATCCGTGGTCCTGAATATCATGATTCTGCTGAAGACAGATATCACGGTTATTATGACGCCGTAAATGAAGCAGGCCTCCTTAACGAAAACCTTATTACAACCTGTTTTGACTGGCAGGAAGGTGAAAAGGCTGCCCGTCAGATTTATGAAGAACGCGGACTTGTCCCGGGCAAAGATTTTGATGCCCTTTTAACCGCCAGCGACATGATTACACTTGTAGCCGTTGAATACTTTGAAAAGCGCGGTTACAGAATTCCAAAAGATTATATCTGCGGCGGCTTTAACGATTCGACAGAAAGCCACATTTATTCAACTTCATTTTCAACTGTTCATATGCCGATGGAACGTCTCGGTATTCTTGCCTACGAAAAACTTTTCCAGGTGCTTTCAGGTAATCCTGACGTTGCAGATGAAGTTCTTCCTGCTTATCCTGTAATCCGTGAAAGCTGCGGCTGTAACGGAATTAAGCAGCTTCAGAATTTTTATGATTCAAAAATCCGTGTTAAATCCCGCGACCAGTTTATCGATGATATTGTAAAAGTATTCAAAGTTGACGAAGAAACCCGTCAGACTGTTTTTGTTCCGCTTTTTGACGCCCTGTTTGAAAACAATCAGACAGAATTTTTCAGGCTTTTAAATGAAAATCTTATGGCTTACTTCAGAAATGAAGGTGAGCTTTCAAATCTTTTTGCAGCAGTAAAACTTCTGCGCAATTCAAGCTGTCTTCCTGAAGAATATGTAACAAAAATCATTAACACAATAAATCTTATGATTCCTCAGGTGCAGGGACGCATTTCAGAAAATAAAATTTATGACAACGAAAAGCTTTCTGCCATTATCAGTGCATTAAAAAGTGCGCTTCTTTCAGCACACGATTTCAATACTTTAATAAAGATTCTTGCAGAATATCTTCCGCAGATTGGAATCCGCAGTTCAACTCTTGTTCTTTACGAAAACGAAGATATTTCAAAATATATCGGCGGCTTTAACGATGTAGGTGATATACGTCTTGAAGAGGTTCTTTTCCCTTCAAAAATTCTTGTTCCTACAAAATTCTCAAAGGAATTTGAATACGGTGTTTATATCGTTCAGCCTCTCTTTATGGCAAATCATCCGCTCGGTTACATCATTACAACATACACTGACTGCGACGGAAATGTTTACGAAGATTTAAGGACTGCCATCAGTAACACAATCCAGAGCATTTTCCTTTTTGAAGAAATCAACAAGGCCCGCCGTCTTGCAGAACAGGCTGAATTTGCAAAGACAGAATTTTTTGCAAATGTCGGAAGTGACCTCTGTGACCCTCTTAAAGATTTAGCAGCAAAAGTTATTCAAATGGAAGGAAATATCGAAAAAGGTATTCTTGACCAGGATATTTTAACTGAACAGCTTTTGTTCCTCCGCTCACAGATTCAGTCACAGCTTCAGAAGACAGAAACTCTTGTAGACCTTACCCGTTCTCAGGTTGATGATCTTCCGATGGATAAAAAACTCTTTGATATTCGTCAGGTTCTTCCTGGAAGTGTAGTTGCAGGAATCAATACAGATATTCCTCTCGTATACGGTGATCCTGACCGTCTTAAAAAGGCCGTAGTTACTTTATTCGGTGAAGGCGAAGGTTCAATGACAGTTCATCCTGAAGTGGACGGACTTAAAATCAACGTTAAATCTAAGCGCCTTGACTGGCAGAAACCTGAACTTCTTCTTGCAGAAAAAATTATTCTCCTGCAGTACGGCGAAGTAAACAAAATAGATGAATATTCTACTATTATCACACTTCCATGGCCGAACCTTGCTGGACTTCCTCCTGTCAAATCAGAAGTTGAACCAAAGAAAATCATCAATCTTTCAGCAAAACTTCCAAATGAAGAACTTTTTGGTCTTCCTATGGAATCAGCCGGAAGTGAAACTGCATCTGAGGCTCAGGATGAAAGTGCGATTCTTTACTGGCGTCCGGATAATGCCCCTATTGATGAGTGGGTTAAGGTTTACAGCCTGCGCCACAATGACCGCCTTTTCCGTACTCCGCTTCTGTGTTACAGTCATGAGCTTATCAGCCACAACTTTGTTGAAATGCTTGAATCTCAGGTGCGTACACAGAAATCGGCTCCGGTACTTTTTGTAAATGCAAAGCATACCCGCTACGGAACCTGGGCAACAGATTCAAACAGCGTAAGCATTCAGTCAATGGCTGAATTTGAACATATCTTAAGTGAAATTACTCCGTCGCTCATTGTATTTGAATCAATCGATGAAGAAAGCATCCGTTGTATCCGTCAGAATTCAAAGACGGTACTTGTTCCTATTATTGTTCTTCCTGACTCAATTCTCCAGGAAGAAGAAGTTGAACTTCTGTGTTCACATCCAAGGATTATTCTCTGTAACCGCGGAGCTGCAGAATCAGAACAGTTCAATGACAGAATTCATGAAATTCTTAATGGAGATGAAATTCTTCCGCCTCATACAGGAGCTCTTGTTAAAAAGGCAATTCTTTACCTGAACAGAAATGCATCCCAGCAGATTGTACGCTGGAAGCTTGCAGATACAGTTCATGTCAGTGAAGACTATCTTACAAGAATCTTCCATAAGGAGATTGGACTTTCTCTCTGGGAATATCTGAACCGTTACAGAATTTATCTTGCAACAAAAATGCTGCTGGAAACTAACGATACTATCTATGAAATTGCCGAGAATTCGGGATTCCAGGACCAGGCATATTTCTGCCGCGTATTCAAGAAAATATATGGCGTACCGCCTGGAAAAATTCGTACAAAACAGTAAGAATTTTGTAACTATAGTTCGTTATTTTCCAATAACACTATTGTAAATTTGTCAGAAAAAAATATAAAATAATGGAACTGAGGTTTAAAATGATCGCACAAGAAAAAACTGATCTTAAAGCTCCAAAGAAAAACCTTTGGAAAGACATTAAGAGACATTATTCTGTTTATGCACTGCTCGTTATTCCAGCTGTATACTATGCTATCCTTAAGTATGGTGCAGTAATTAACGGTCAGATTGCTTTTAAAAGCTTTTTGCCGCAGGATGGTGTTTGGGGAAGTACCTGGATTGGTTTCAGTAACTTCATCGACTTCTTCAAATCATTCTATTTTGGTGAACTGCTTCGTAACACACTTGGTTACAGTTTTGTTAAGCTGATTGTTGGTGTTCCACTTTCTATCGTACTTGCTGTAACACTTTACGAATGTACACGTGATGTACTCCGCAGAGTTGTTCAGACACTTGCTTACCTCCCGCACTTCCTTTCATGGGTTATTATGTACGGTATTCTTCTTGTACTTTTAGCTCCAGGCGATGGTCTTGTAAACGATATTATCAGAACTGTTACAGACAATCCTAATGCTGGTATTGACTTCTTAAACGATACCGGTACATTCCCTGCAATCGTTATTCTTTCAGATGCATGGAAGGAAATGGGTTGGGCTGCCATCATCTTTATTGCTGCCCTCATGGGAATTGACCCTTCACTTTTCGAAGCTGCCATGGTAGAAGGTGCTTCTGCCGTTCAGCGTGTATGGTACATTACAATTCCTTCAATTAAGCCTGTAATTGTAACAGTAGTTCTTCTTAAACTCGGTAAGATTCTTGATGCCGGTTTCAACCAGATGTTCATGCTCTATTCTGTAACTGTATATTCTGTTGCTGATATCATTGATACATGGGTTTACCGTCAGGGTCTTCTTCAATTCAAGTTCGCTCTTGCAACTGCTGTAGGTATCTTCAAGGGTGTAATTGGTATGCTTCTTGTAATGACTTCAAATGCCGTTACAAAGAAAATCGCTGACTCTTCACTTCTGTAATTATAAGGAGACTTAGATAAATGGCAAAATCGTCTAGCAATGCAGTTAAATTAACAGCCGGTGACAGAGCCTTCTATGTAATAGTAAATGCATTCCTCATTTTCATCGGACTTATTATTGCAATCCCAATGATTGCTACTATCACACAGTCTGTTACACCTAACGGTTACAGATCTTCAACTCTGGACAAGATTATTCTTAAACCTTTTGGACTTAAGGACCATTCTTTTGCTGAGGTAAAAATCGAAGACGGTACTTATGTATTCAATATTGAAAATTACGGTGAAACAGAAATCAACGTAATCGATGGAAACGGTTTCACAACTGCAGATATCCCTGAATCAAAGCAGCTTGTTGTTGTAAACGGCAAGAACAGACTTCAGGAAACTTTCTACGGTGCTGAATTCAACGGAAAAAAATATAAGCTTGCAATCCGTGAAGTAATGGATGAAGAACGCGGTCATCTTGTAGCTGTTGAAAAAACAGGTGTTATCTGGGACAACGCAGCTTATACAGCCCTCCTCGGAAACGACGGATTTATTAACGCTTTCTGGAACTCAATGAAGATTATGATTTTCGGTGTAATAACATCACTTCTTCTTACAATTCCAATGGCTTACTGTATGTCTATCGGAAGTCTCCCTGGACGCAAGTTCCTTAACTACTTCGTTCTTATTCCGTATCTGTTTAACATCGGTGTAATCCCGACTTACCTCGTTGTAACAGGTCTTCACCTTACAAACCACCTTGCCGCAATCTTCCTTCCTGGTGCTATTGCGACATATAACTGTCTGATTATGCGCGGATTCTTCGAAGGTATTCCTGAATCACTTAAAGAATCAGCTCGTATTGACGGTGCTTCAGAATGGTATGTACTTGTTTCAATCATTCTTCCGCTGTCAAAACCAATCATTATGACAATCGGACTTTACTACGCAGTTAACTTCTGGAACGACTTCATGCACGCTATGCTTTACTTAAACGAAGCATATCTCCAGCCGCTTCCAATCCTTCTGCGTAACATCCTTATGGCTTCAGGTATGAATGAATATGTAGAAGTTTCTGCATTCGGTTCAGCTTCAGTATCAGCTATCAAGGCTGCATCTGTATTCATGTCAGCTATTCCAATGATGCTTGCTTATCCGTTCATCCAGAAGTACTTCACAAAGGGTACAATGCTTGGTTCTGTAAAGGGCTAAGTTTTAAGGAAATTACAGATATTTTTGTAACTATTCGACCAGATGATAATTTTTTTATTGTCTGGTCAATTTTTTATGGTATAATAAAAGAACCGTTATAATCTGCGGTACTTTTTATTTATTAAATTGTTTTCATTAATATTCAAAAAGGAGGATAAAATGAAAAACTTTTTTAAGAATCTTGCTCTCATCGCTTTGATTCTTGCAGTTGCTTCTCCAGTTTTTGCTGCAAAAAAATGGAAGGTAAACAAGGACGGTACAGTTGATATCGAACTCTGGTACGGTGCTGCTGTAACTGAAGCTGGTCCGCCGCCTGCAGACTGGGTTGCTTACGACATTATCAAGAAGAAGCTTGGTATTAACCTTATTATTACAGCTCTTCCTTCGAACGAATCAGATCAGGATACCAAAATTAACGCTGCCGGTGCAGCTAACTCACTTCCTGACCTCTTCATGTGTGGAGATAACTGTTTCCAGATCTTAACAAAACAGAAACTCCTCGCTCCAGTTGATGACATGTATGCAATGATGCCTAACCGCACTGCAAAACTTTATGACAAAGACTCACGCAAACAGTCAACTGTAAACGGTGTATGCTATGGTCTGTGTCAGCCGGGTACAATCGTTCGTAACGAAGGTGTACTTATCCGCAAAGACTGGCTTGATAAACTCGGTCTTAAAGTTCCAAAGACAACAGATGAATTCTTTGAAGTAATGAAAGCTTTCACATTCAAAGATCCTGATGGAAACGGTAAAGCAGATACATACGGTCTCGGTGCTTATATCGAACTTAAACCTTCTTCAGAAGGTCTCGGATGCCGCTTTGACCCATGGTTTGGTGCTTTCGGTGTTGCAGGTACATGGTCTATGGCTAAAGAATCTGCAGGTCTTAACATCAATAAACCTGAATACTACGATACACTCGTATTCCTCAAGAAAATCATCGATGCTAAAGTAATCGATCCTAACTGGACTGCTTACAAGAAGGATGACTACCGTGCTTCTTGGAAACAGGGTAAATTCGGTATCTTCCGTGAACAGAACGCTGCTGCTTACGCAGAAGCTAACTATGCTCCATTCGATCAGAACTTCCCTAAGGGAGAACTCATCATCATCGATCCACCGGTTGGACCAAAAGGCAAATCAGCTGCAGGTGTTTATGACCAGGCTTACCGCCGCTACTGTGTAGCAGCAGCTAATGCTAACCAGACAATCAAAAACTGGAAAGATGTAGACGGTTCAAAAAAGACCATCACAAAGAAACAGATGATCGCTCGTCTTCTTGAATGGATGTCTTCAGATGAAGGTTACTTCCTCCTCGGATACGGTGTAGAAGGTGTTAACTGGATGAGAGATCCAAAAACTGGTGCACCTACAAAAGACGGTATTCCAGACAAGAACCTTGCTTATTCTAAGCCAAAGATGCAGCCACTCACACAGCTCCGCAACATGGTTTACTACAACTCTGATATGGAACTTATGGCTCGCTATCCAACATATACAACTGCAGTTTCAAAGAAAGAACTTTCTTCACTGAAAGCTCTCCGCACAATGCAGTCTAAACCATGGACACCAGTAATTGGTGCTTCACTCCTCCCTCTTCCAGATGCTGACCTTCAGCGCTTCTATGAACAGGGTGTAGTAGAATTCATGACAGGTAAACGCCAGCTTACAAAAGCTAACTGGGATGCTTGGCTCGCTGAATTCAACAACATGGGTGGAAAGGCTTGGGAACAGGCTGGTATTGCTAAGATGAAGGAAATGAACCTCCTTTACTAGTTCTTAGTAACTTTAAGCCGGTAATTAAAACGGCTTAAACCCAAAGACGGTGCTTATGAGAATTATTTTCGTAAGCACCGTTTTTTTATGCACAGGTGTTTTTTCAGTCGGTTCATAAAAACCTTTCCAAATGAAATTTCCTGGCAGACTGAAAGGCTTTGCATTTCAGATTTGAAAAGGTCATGACATTTATTCACTTTTAATTTATATTTGTGAATATGAAGAATACACAGAAAAAAGAACTTGCTGTCTGCGGTTTTGAAGCAGTTAAAGCACTTGCTAAGGAAAATCCTGGAAAAATCAAACGTTTTTATTATACAGAAGAAAGGCAGAATGTTTTTGCTGATTTGTTGAGAAGTCTTGCAAAAAGAAAGGTTCCATACAATAGAGTAAAAGACATTAAGGAACTTGAAAAAATCTGTGGAAGCGTTCACCATCAGGGCGTTGTTGCAATGATAGAGGAACCTGAAATTGAAGCGCTTAATTCAGAAATTACTGACAGATGGCTTCATAACAAAGAATCAGCCCTTTTGCTTGACCGTGTTGGTAATGCAAATAATCTTGGTGCAATTGTCCGCAGTGCAGCTTTTTTTGGCTGTAAAAATGTTATCATTCCGCTTGACGAGGCACAGAGTTCAGTAACGACAAGCAGTTACCGCGTTGCGCAGGGCGGCATGGAATATGTTAATGTGTATTCAGTAAAATCAATTGCAAGATTGTTAGAGGCAATGAAAGGCAAAATGATTCGTTTTGGAACTGATGTTAATGCCTCTCAGTCAGTTGATAAAATTAAAGAATTAAGCGGAAAAAAACCAGCACTTATTGTTCTTGGAAATGAAGAGCATGGTATCTCAAAACAGGTAAAAGAAAACTGCGATGAACTTATAATCATTCCGTTTACGGACAATCCGGACAGTGCGGGTGAACGCCCGATTGAAAGCCTGAATGTTGCACAGGCTGCAGCGATTGTTTTATATGAAATGAGAAAGTAGCTGTTCTGCATTAGCGATGGGAGCCCCGCCTGAGGCGTAAAAAAAGCTGTGGTTTATCCACAGCTTTTTTTATGAAGCGTAAAGCGGAAGGGCGGAGGCAGCGGGAATGCCCTTATTAAAAAACTAACGGTTCATTTCTGACTGTTTGCCTTTTGTATGATGTGCCTTGATGATTGCTTCAATTTCGTTAAAGTCTGAAACTGGAAGATCACCGAAGATTGTGTTTTTTGTAGCACAGGTTGCGTTACCGAATTCTACTGCTTTCTGTGCATTATCGTATTTTAAGAGACCGAAAAGAACTCCTGCACAATAAGCATCACCTGAACCGATTCTGTCTACTACATCAATATCTTTATATGGTTCTTCGCGGTAGAAGGTATCAAGACGCTTGAGATAAACTGTTGAGCCGAAGGAATGTACTTTAGGACTGATAACTTCGCGCTGAGAAGTGGCAATCAGCTGGATGTTAGGGTAGTCACGGCAGAATTCACGGTGCATGTCTTCAAGAGTGCCTTCTTTCTGGAACATGCGGCGGCAGCTTTCTTCTGAAATAAAAAGAACATCTACAAAAGGTAAAATTAGTTTGATTGTGTTTCTTGCAGTTTCTTCATCCCAGAGATTTGCACGGTAATTTACATCGAATGCAATCTGTGCCCCTGCATCCTTGAATTTTTTAATCATATCTATTGCGAGTGTACGTGTTGCTTCGCTTAAGGCAAGAGTGATTCCTGAGGTGTAGAACATTCTTGTTTTACCGTAAATGTCTTCAGGGATTTCTTCAGGTTTGATTTTGGTTATAGAAGAATTTTTTCTGTCATAAACAACTGTAGGCTTACGCGGGTAAGCACCATTTTCGTAGTAGTAGATTCCGACGCGGGCTTCAGGAGAGTCATCAAAAATAATGAAGTCATCGCTGACAGAAGAAGAGCGGATTCTGTTTTTAATGAATGTTCCCAGCTGGTTTTTTGGAAGGCGTGTGATGATACCTGAACGGCAGCCTAAAAGTGAAACTCCGCAGGCAACGTTAAGTTCTGCACCGCCAGCATGTTTTTTAAATGAATCACTTTTGCTGATGAGTTCATTTACAGACGGCGAAAGACGCAGCATTGTTTCACCAAAGGTAATTAAATCAAATTCTTTCTGTTCATAAAAGGCATCTTTTTTTGTCATAAAATTCCTCAGTTTCAGTTATGTGCCGGTTAAAATGAATAAAAACCAGTAATATTATTTTAATCATTAACTCTTATTGCAACAAGTGGAAAAAAGAATAATTTTGAGGACATAATATTAATTATTCTTCAACAAAAAATGTCTGTGTCTTTTTTTATAGTTTCTGCTGCCTTCAGCACGGATAGTTTTTAACCTGATTTAATCTGCTTAATGGACTTTTAATGTTCAGTCAATTATACTATTAATATGGCTAAGAGAGATAAAAAAAGTACACAGACTGGACTGGCACTTGCATGCTGGATTCTTGGTTTTTTAATTTTACTGATAGTTTTTCTGATTAAACAGGATGATATTTATTCAAATTTAAAGACAACCCGTTTTTTTGAAAGACTTTTTGGAACAACACCAGAATTTATTGAAAAGCATGAAGTAAAGGAAAAGCCGCCTGTTGAAGAAGAAACTATTATCACTCTTAAAACTCAGGACAAGCCGCAGACTTCACTTCCTGAAAGTTCATATACACCTGAACCGGAGGTAAAAAAGCAGCCGGAAGCAGAAGTTAAAAAAGAAACTCCTCAGGAAAAAGTAAAAACAGAAAGCCAGTCACAAAAAAAAGAAGAACCAAAAAAGACAGTGACAGAGCCTGTAAAAGAAACAAAGACAATAACTGCAGTAAATCAGAAGCTCTATTTTGTATATATTGGTGAGGACGGAACCTTAAGCCGAAAGATGATTACCCGTTCCGTAGAAAAAAATGATTCACCGCTTGTTACAAATATCAACCTTCTTTTAAAAGGACCGCTTTCTTCAGAAAGTTCAAAAGGATACAGAAGTCTTATTCCTTCTGGAACAAGGCTTTTATCTGCTTCTGTACGTGATGGAGTTGCCTATCTGAATTTTAATGAAGACTTTGAGTTTAACACCGTAGGAATGGACGGATATCAGGCTCAGTTAATGCAGATTGTTTATACTGCTACAGAGTTCAGTACAGTAACAAGCGTTCAGTTTCTGATTGAAGGCCAGAAAAAAGAGTATCTTGGAAGCGAAGGTGTCTGGATTGGAAGCCCGCTTTCAAGGGCAAGTTTTAAATAGTAAAGCGCTGCAGCTTTTTATTTAAATGGACTGCCCGGGCTGATTTTAAGGACTCTATACTATTACCCAGCTGCTTTATTTTACAGAATAGGAAGCAATGATTTTTTCAAAGTATTTTGAGTTATGGCTCCAGGCTTCCTGAAATACTGTTAATGTCATTAAAGCATATTTATCATTTCCAAGGGCAGTAATTATCTTTAAGTCTTTTGTAAATGATTTTGAAACTTCATTGTAAAAAAGATTCTGGAAAGTCTGTGTGTTCTTTATGTTTGAAATCTTTGTGAGTTCGGAATAGGGATAAGAATCTTCTGATCCCAGGTTAAATTTTCTTTTTAAAGTATTAATGTAGATTTCTTTTTCTGATTCATTTACTGCTGAAATATCGATAACATCCAGGGCAAGTACTGCATAATTTGAAAGCATATATAAATTTTCTGCCTTTGCCTGCCATTGACTGTCCAGAATAATTTTCTGTGTTACAGGCTTTTCTTTTGTATATGAGATTTTTTTAGTCTTTGCTTTTTTAAGTTCAAGCTGGTGAGTTGTATCGTCTGTTTTGAGGGGGAGTCCTTCAAATGTAGAGAATGACTGATCCTGGGAGTTTTTAAGCTGGCCCTGTGTATAGAGTGAAAATACTCTTTTTCCCTGTGAGTCATTAATATTTTTAATATTGAAAAGCGGAATAAGTGAATCAAAGTTAATTGTAACTGTACCGCCGAACTGTTCGTAATCCTGTTCAATTGAAGCTGTGTTTTCGATAATACCTGCCTTTCTGCGTCTGGCTGAAAGTTCATAAATCATGTCATGAAGATAGTTGATAATGTCAGTATCTTCAGGGGTAACTGCAGAAAGGATTCTTTCGCCTGTGAGTTCTACGTATTTTCTGGTGCTGTCCAGACTGAAAAGAATGTGAATGTCTTTTTTGGGGAGAAGAGGTTTAACATCAGTTCTTGCAGGTGCAAAGTAGCGCAGGCCGTAAGTTCCTTCATCGTAATAAATTATTCCAAAATATGATTCGCGCTCGAAGGAAGTATCTTTGTAATAAACAAACTGACCTGAAACATCTGGAATGCTCTGTGTTATTCCAGGAAGGGCATATACTGAAACTGAAAGTAAAAGAGTAATGATTAGTGAAAGATACTTTTTCATAATTAGATCCTTTTTAAGCAGGCGCTGTAACCGAGTTTGCGAGGCAAACATCGCGGCGGCGTTTGAGCCCGCAGAGGGGGTAATGTAAAGGGGGATATCTATTCCTGAATGTAAAAGATTGGCGTGTCAGGTACAATACTCACATTTAATTTTAGACATCCCCCTTGGAATGAGGGGGAGACTTCCCCCTTTTATTTATGAATTGAGCTTTGCAAGTTCATCCTGAACGAATTTAACTGCTTTTTCTGCTGCTTCGTTAGCCGGAACAAGTTCTGCTTCCTGTGCGGCGCGCGGTTTAAATTCAACATTCGGGAGGTTTTTGTCGCCGACTGTAATGCGGAGCGGAATTCCGATAAGTTCCATGTCTGCAAACTTAACGCCCGGGCGTTCATTTCTGTCGTCCAGGAGGACTTCGATTCCTGCTTTGCGGAGTGCTTCATAGATTTTGTCTGCCTCTTCCTTCATGGCACCGTCATATTTAATCGGAACGATACAAACCTGGAAAGGAGCAACTGTCATCGGCCAGATAATTCCTTTTTCGTCGTTGTTTTTTTCGATAATTGAAGCGAGGGTGCGGTCAACACCGATTCCGTAGCAGCCCATTGTAGGTTCTGCAGGCTTTCCGTTCTGTGCGAGGAAAGTTACGTGCATTGCCTTTGTGTATTTATGTCCGAGCTTGAAAATGTGTCCAAGTTCGTTTCCTTTGCGTGTGTAGAATTCACCGCCGCAGCATGCACATTTATCTCCTTCTTTTACTGTACGGACATCAGCATTGATGTATGGAGTAAAGTCGCGGAGCGGTTCAACATGTTTTACATGATAACCGTTTTTGCCGGCACCCGTGATTGCATCGTGCATGCGGGCCTGTCCGTCTTTAATTACTGAATAATCAACGAGGAGAGGGCATTTTGAAGTCATAGGACCAACAAAGCCGTGTCCAGCCTGTGCGTATTCAAGTATTTCTTCATCTTCGGCAAGAACAACTTCACTTGCCTTTAAGTTTGCGGCAAGTTTTGCTTCATTTACATCAAGGTCAGCGCGGATGCAGACACAAACGTAGCTTACAGGGTAGTAATCGCCTGCAGGGTCTTTTACCCGCTTCCAGTTTTTTGCTGCAGGAACATCTGAAAAATCGAGGGAAGAGTTGATTACGCGGTAAATGAGGCATTTGATGAACATTTTTGGTGACTCATCAAAGAATTTTTCCATGTCTTCGATAGAGAAAACGTTCGGAGTTTCAATCATTTCAGGTTTTTTGTCTGTAGCAGCTGGTTTTTTACCTTTTTTGTTTACGCTGTCATCAAGGGCACATTCTGCTTTTTCAACGTTAGCGGCGTAACCGCATTTTTCGTTAGGACAGATGATGAGGGTGTCATCGCCGATCGGGCTTTCAACCATGAATTCTTCTGAACCTGAACCGCCCATTGCACCCGAATCTGCGCGAACCGGGATGATTTTAAGGCCCAGGCGTTTGAAAATACGGAAGTATGCTTTTTCGTATGCTTTGTATGATTCATCGAGGGATTCATCATCTGCATTCATTGTGTAACCGTCAGCCATGATGAATTCGCGTCCGCGCATTACGCCGTAACGAGGGCGGATTTCGTCGCGGTATTTAGTGTTAATCTGATAAAGGTTTACAGGAAGCTGCTTGTATGAATCAAGTCCGTCACGAACAATTGCTGTATAGGCTTCTTCTGCAGTAGGTGAAACAACCATGTCCTGTTCGCCGCGGTTTTTTGCCTTGAGCATCTGAGGGCCCATTGTTTCCCAGCGTCCGGATTCTTTCCAGAGTTCTCCAGGAATTATTACTGTAGGTTTAAATTCAAGTGCACCTGCTGTTTCATTCCATTCTTCACGGATAATGTTTTCAAGTTTGTAAAGAGAGCGTACTCCAAGAGGAAGATAAGTATAAAGACCGTTTCCCAATTTGCGTGTGATTCCTGCACGGAGCATTAATTTGTGACTTGCGATAACTGCTTCTGAAGGAGCTTCGCGAAGTGTTGAAATATAGAATTTTGATGCTTTCATAATAATTTATTTTATTGAAATTCAGTGTCTGTTACAACAAGAGGGAAAACTGCATCAAAACTCAAAATTATCCAGTATTAATTTAGACTGGTATAAAATAGGAATCTTTCTAACACAAATTTAGATGAAGAATTTCAAAACAGGTTTATAATTAAATTTATAGATAATAGTTATCTAAAAAATGTCTTTTTACGAAAAAGACAAAAAAAGGAGAAGAAATTTATGAAAAAAATTATTGCAGCAGCATTATGTGCTTCACTTGCAGCCGTTAATCTTTTTGCGGCAACTACAATTAAGCTTGGTTATTCAACAAATTCTGCTGACCCTCGCGGTGTTGCTTCAAAGCTTTTTAAGGAAGAAGTTGAAAAGAACTCAAAAGGCAATATCAAAGTTGAAATCTATGATAGTGCAAAGCTGGGAAGCGATACACAACTTATTGAAGGTGTAATTTCCGGTTCAGTTGATATGACAGTTTCAAGTGCCGGAAACTTTGCAGTATATGCTACAAATGTTGGTGTTTCAGCACTTCCGTTCCTGTTTACAGATTTTGCAAAGGCATGGAAATTCATGGACAGCCAGATTATTGCAGATGTAAACAAATCACTTGAAGATTCAAACATCGTTGTTCTTGCTCACTATGACAATGGTTTCCGCTGTGTTACAACTTCTAAAAAAGCTGTAAACAAAGTTGCTGATATGAAAGGACTTCATATCCGTACACCTGCAAATCAGATTGTAATGGAAACAATGACAGCTCTTGGTGCAAATCCTGAACCTCTTGATTTTGGTAAACTTCCTGCAGCCCTTAAGGCAGGTCAGTTTGATGCACAGGAAAACCCGATTCCTGTAATCTACAACAATAAACTCTATGAAGTTCAGAAATTCCTTTCAATCACAAACCATAGTTATGATGCAATGCCGCTTGTAATCAGAAAAGACCTCTGGAGCAAGCTTTCAGCAGCAGATCAGAAAATCATTAAAGATGCTGCAGTAAAGGCACAGAACCTTAACCGTAAGATTGTAAAAGAACAGACAGAAAGTCTTGTTGCTAACCTCAAAAAAGAAGGCATGACAGTAACAAATCCAAAACTCGCAGAATTTGCTGCTGCAACAAAGAGTGTTCTTGATATGTTCTCAGATGTTTACGGAAAAGAACTTATGGATAAAGTTAAGGCATTCACAAAATAAAACTTTGAACATAAACTTTCTGTCGTGTTAAAGAGCGGCAGAAAAATGAAAAAGACCGGCGAAAGTTTTTCGCCGGTCTTTTTTTTTAGTAAAAAAGCAGCTTACGGATGCGCTGTTCTTCAAAAGGGAAAAGCCAGTGATGGATTCTCCCTTTTAATTAAACCTTAAACTGATTTAACTTGTTATTCATTGTAGAAATATTGTTTTCGGTTTCGGAAGCGAGGTTTGAAACGTTCTGTGTAGCGTTTCCAATCTGCTGGATTCCACTTGTCATTTCGTCCATACTTCCAAGGATTGTAGAAGAAATCTGGCTTACTGTTGCCATATCTGTTGTAACATGAGAAATGCCTTCAACCATTTTTCTTGTTTTCTCATTTACTTCAGTTGACTGGTCTTTCATTGTGCTCAGCGAACTGAGAATCTGCTGTGAAGCAATCTGCTGCTCTTCCATTGCGTTCGTAATCTCACGGATGATTGAATCGGTTGAACTGAATTGTTCAATGATTGCATTGAATGCAGTTCTTGAGTCATGTGAGAGTGTAACAACGTCCTGGATTGATGTTGAGATTTCTTTCAGTTCACTTGAAATTGCCTTTGACTGTTTACTTGAGTTTTCGGCAAGTTTGCGGATTTCATCGGCAACAACGCTGAATCCTTTTCCTGCGGCTCCCGCGTGGCTGGCTTCGATTGCAGCGTTCATGGCAAGAAGGTTTGTTTCAGAGGCAATCTGAGAAATAATTGAGTTGGCCTGAATAAGCATCTGAGACTGATCAGCAATCTGCTGAACTTTTTCGTCTACGCTGCCGAGTTTAACCTGTCCGTCTTCAACAGTAACATTGAGCAATTTGTAACTTTCGGACATTTTTTTAACAGAATTGGTTACTGAACTGATGTTTCCAAGCATTTCTTCAATTGAAGATGAAGATTCTGTAATGCTTACTGTCTGTCTGTTAATAAGTTCAGTTAAGTTATTGATTTCATTTGAAGAGTTTTCGATAACGGTGTTTGTATTCTGAACTGCTGATGACTGGTTTTCAGACTGATGGCGTACGCTTTCGATATTTGCAAGAATCTGAGCGGTTGCACTTGCGCTGTCCTGGGCATTGATACCCAGATTCTGGCTTACATTGTTGAGCTGGTTCTGTGAATTGTTAAGGTCACAGATGATTGTCTGAAGCTTTTCAATGAATTTATTTACAGAACGTGTAAGTTCGCCGAATTCATTTTTAGATGTTACCGGTAGACGGGCTGTAAGGTCAGCATCGCCTGAAGAAAGGTTTTCTACTGCTTTATTTATGTGTATGAGAGGAACAATTACTTTGAAGAGAACAAAGAGGAAGAGTCCTGCAAGCAGCATAAGCGAGAACAGAATGATTACGAAAATCAGCGGCATGATAATTGTATGTGAAAGATTATCAGCAATTTTGAAGTTCTTTCCTAAAAACAGTGTACATAAGAAATTACCGTCATTGTCTGTAAACGGGAAGTAATAAGAGATAAACTGCTGTCCGTTGATTACTGTAACAAGAAGGGAATCCTGAAGGGCCTGGGTTTTTTCAAAGATTGTTTCGTTGTCGAGAGTAGTACCCTGCATGCCTTCAAGTGTTGTCAGTAAGCGTTCGTTTCCGTCAAATACAGTAACATCACACTGGGTGTAATCTGAAACTTTTCTGATAAGTTCGTCTGTTGTAACCTGGGAACGGATTTCTACAACACCAAAAATTTCACCGTCGCCTTTGAGAGGAAGAATAACTGTACCGAAGATTTTTCCGCCTGTTTTATCAAAACGGCATACTTCCTTTCCTTTAAGGGCATCTGAAATAGTAGCGGTCTTTGGAACAACACCATATTTTGGACTTGAAATCTGCATGCCGAATTTGTTGAAAAATACAATGTTTTCTGCCTTGAAATATTTTTTTGCATAATCAGCCAGATTATTCATTGTCTGGCGGTCATAGCCTTTTACGCTGTATTCATTTGCGAAAGATTCCTGAACCCAGCGGGCAGTTTCCTCTGCCATTTTAAGGGATTCATTCATTTCGCTTTTTAAGACTTCGGCCTGAATTTTCAGGTTTCCTTCGAAATAATTAACTAGGCCTGAACGTAACTGTCTGCTTACGATAAGACAGATAGAAAGTGAAAAAAGAAGTATTCCTACGCCAAGAATTGCCAGAATTACAATTGAAATGGAATTGCGTTTTTTCATTTTGACTCTCTCCAGAGAATTGATTTTATCATATATAATTTTTAATAAAGCACCCCGGCCTGTAATAAACCGGGGATTTAATTACATATTGATATTTAAATGTCTTGGAAGTCCGTCTACCATAATCGGGCTTAACTCAGCCTGGATAAGCGGGTGAATATAATGAATAAGGTCTTTTGTAACCCCGTCATCGCCTGAAATCCAGTCGAGAGGAACTTTCTTTTCGACATTTGCAATTTCGTGAACATCAGCAGTTTCAGTAATGCACATATAAGGATCATCTGAAACACGCTTAAGAACAACAACTTTTCCTGTCTCGCCTTCGAAGGCAGCTTTAACTGCAGCACCGCCTACGTTAAAAGCTTCAGTAATGTCAGTGCGGCTTGTCATGTGGGAAGCACAGCGCTGTAAGGTTGAAAGTTCAATTGCACGTGCCTTGATTCCCAGTTCTGCCTGAAGTTTAGTTGCAAGGAAGCTGGCTGTTCCTGACATCTGTTTGTGACCGAAAGCATCTACAGAATCTGCGTGCTGGCCCAGTTCAAATACATAGCGTCCGTCAGGGAGTTTAATACCTTCAGAAACTGCAATTACAACAGATTTTCCTGTTGCAGAAAGCTCTTTTACGCGTGTAATGAACATATCGATATTGAATGGTTTTTCAGGAAGATAGATAAGGTCAACGCCTTCACAGTCATCAGATTTTGCAAGAGCGGCTGCGGCTGTAAGCCAGCCGGCGTTACGACCCATGATTTCTACCACAGTAACTGTAGGATAGTCATATACAAGACCGTCACGGATGATTTCTTTCATGGAAGTTGCAATGAATTTTGCAGCCGAACCGAAGCCAGGTGTATGGTCTGTAATTGCAAGATCATTGTCTATTGTTTTTGGAACACCGATAAAGCGGATTTTGCTGTTAATTTTGTTTGCATACTGTGAAAGTTTGTCGATTGTATCCATTGAATCGTTTCCACCGATGTAGAAAAAGTATTCAATTTCAAGTTTTGCAAGAATGTCAAAGATTTTTTCAAAGGTTGAAGGGTCTGCTGAAACTTCAGGAAGCTTGTAGCGGCATGAACCCAGGAAAGAAGACGGAGTTCTTTTTAAAAGATCGATTTCCATTGTTGAGCGGATTTTTGTTGATAAATCAACGTACTGACCGTCGAGAAGGCCTTTGATTCCGTGCAGCATACCGTAAACTTTTTTAGCTCCGCGGTCTCTTGCTGTCTGGTAAACACCTGCCAAAGATGAATTGATTACTGCTGTAGGTCCACCGGACTGTCCGACAATTACGTTTCCAATCATAAAATACTCCAGATTATTAAATCGCCGTTAAAACGACATAGATAATAAAATTATATCACTAAAAACATAAGTGGGGAATAAAAAAAAAGTTAGAGGCATTTATCAGGGCGATTCCCGGCGAAACGCCGGGCCGGGCTATCGCGAGTTTACCGACGGTAAACTCGTAACGAGAATGACAAAGCCATTCTCGCGGGTTCCGCGCGGAAGCGCTCCATTGCCTCCGGCAACGCTTTGCGCCCCTCCAATCCCTATCGCAAAAAAAATCCACCCCGTAGTGGGGTGGACTAAAAAGCGTCAGGGATTGAAGCCGCGGCGTCAGCCGTTCGCAGACTTGTCTGCGAATGAAGCGTCAGCGTAACGGCGGAAAGCCCGGCCCGCGCAGCGGGAGACGCCCGGTTTATTATGACGGCTGTTTTCCGATGTAAGCGAGGATACCACCGTCTACATAGAGAATGTGACCGTTTACAGCGTTAGAAGCTTCTGAAGCTAAGAATACTGCAGGACCTGCGAGTTCTTCAGGGTCGAGCCAGCGTCCAGCCGGAGTTTTAGCGCAGATGAACTGATCGAACGGATGGCGTGAACCGTCAGCCTGTTTTTCGCGGAGTGGTGCAGTCTGTGGAGTAGCGATGTATCCAGGTCCGATACCGTTACACTGGATGTTGTTTCCGCCGTATTCTGAACAGATGTTGCGTGTGAGCATTTTAAGACCGCCCTTAGCAGCAGCGTAAGCAGAAACTGTTTCGCGTCCGAGTTCTGACATCATTGAACAGATGTTGATGATTTTTCCGTGTCCTTTTTTAATCATTCCAGGGAGAACTGCCTTTGAAACGATGAACGGAGCGTTGAGGTCAACGTCAATTACAGTGCGGAAGTCTTCTGCAGACATTTCAATCATTGGAATGCGTTTGATGATTCCGGCGTTGTTTACGAGAATATCTACAACTCCAACGTCTTTTTCGATTTTCTTAACTGTTTCCTGAACAGCATTTTCATCAGTAACGTCACAGATGTATCCGTGTACGTCTTTGATTCCGGCTTCTTTGTAGTTTTTAAGACCGTTATCAAGCTGTTCCTGTCCGCGGTCGTTGAATACGATTTTAGCTCCGGCAGCAGCGAATGCTTTTGCAATTGCAAAACCAATACCGTAAGAAGCACCTGTTACCCAGGCTACTTTGCCAGTAAGGTCAAAGTCTTTCATTTCAAAATCTTTTGCCATTTTTTGATAGCCTCCAAATTTAGTTACTTTAAAGATATTAAAAGTATTTTTTAAGGTCAATTGGAAAAAGCCTTCGGGATTAAATTTTTTTCTTTATAAAAGCAGTTAAAAATGATAGTTTAATCGTATGAAGAAAAACTTAAAGAATTTTGTTTTGATTTTTACCGCTGTTGTATCAGGTGCAGTTTTTATTTCCTGTTCAAAACCGGGGGATGCCTCTGTAGAAAAGGCTGTTGATGCTTACAGAATCGGAAAATATGAGTCTGCCCTGGAACTTTTCAATAAGGCAATGGAGCAGGAAACAAGCTATTCAAATGCGATGATTTATACATTTATTTCAAATACTTATTCGGCTCAGGAAGATTTTGAAAATGCCGTAATCTGGCTGGAAAAAGCGCTGGAAGAAAAACCTGATTACCGCAGTTTTGTAACTCTTGGAATGAATTATCAGACCCTAAAAAATTACAAAAAGGCAGAAGAAAGCTACTCAAAGGCAATTGAAATGAATCCTCAGAAAGGTGAAGGCTGGGCCAGTCTTGGAATGATGTTTCTTGAGGAAGGAAGTAACACTGATGAAGCCCTCAGGTGTCTTAAAAAAGGAGCTGAATTTTCTCCGCGGATTGCCGTTATTCATGCATATCTTGGGGCAGCTTATCTGAAGGCAGGCGATAAGGAAAAGGCAGAAGAAGAATTTGCCGAAGCCGAAAAACTTCACTGTCAGAATCTGGACCAGATAAAAGAAAAGTTCGCTGAGTAAAAAAAACGGAAAATTCTGCAGAAATTTTCAGGAATGAATTTGACAAGTTACCGAATGTTCGGTATATTTTGTGTTACCGATTGTTCGGTAACAGATTATGAGTGTAACCGTAAACAGCACTAAACAGTCAACAAAAGATCTCATCATCAAGGCAGCTTTCTCTTTTTACACAAAGCCTGTGTTTAAAGATTTTTCCATGAGCCAACTTGCAGAAAAAGTCGGCGTAACAAAAACTGCAATTTACCGTCACTTTGTTAATAAAGAGGCGATTGCCGCTGAAATGGAAAAATACTTTTTTGACATGCTTGGAAGCCGTCTTGTAAAGATTCAGTCAGCAGAGAAAAACGGTGAGAGTGCTGAGGCAACTGAAGAATTCCGCGAATTAATCTGTTTTTTCAGTGAAACTCCGGAGTACGTAAATTTTTTTATCAACAAATTTAATACTGACAGAGCATTTGAACAGACAATGCGTGAGCAGCTGGTAAACCGCGGTGTCAGGGACGAGTTTGAAGATTACTACAGAAATAATGTTCATGGAAACCTTATAAAAAAATATGCACACGGTTTTTACTGCGGTATTTCCCTTCTGTTTTTTATTAAGGCAAAGGAAAAAATTGCAAAAGAAAAAGGCCTGAAAGTACAGGGAATTGAATTTGCAGACAAAGTGATTGCTTTTGTGCGCCGGGGATTTAAAAATTCTGTAAAGCCTGATTCTATTCTGTATCCTTCTGAGATTTCAGAAAAGAGAATGAAGGAACTTGATGAACTGAGCAGATTAGAAGAAGACGATCTGCCTGAGGAAAACAGGATTTTTAAGGCTTTTGCCGCAGTAATCAAAAAATACGGAATGAACGGGGTTACCGTTGAGCATATTGCCGGTGAACTTAACATGGCAAAAAGCAGCCTTTATTTTTATTTTGAAAACAAGAATCAGATGATTTCGTCGCTTTTGGGCAAAGAATTGGATCTTCTCCGCGTAATATGCAGGGAGAACGCTGTTGAGGCGCGGAATTATACTGAGTATCAGTACATAACAATGAGGACGGAGCTTAATTATTTTCTCCGCCGTAAATCTGTTATTCCTATCTGCGGATGGCTTTTGCAGACAGGAACTTCGCAGTCATTTTTTGAGACTGAGAGGGATGAAATCGGTAACATCTGGGAGAAAAAACTTCCGCACCCGCTTACAGAAATTGATTTAGGTTTTCCTGTAATGCCGGAGCTGCTTTCGTTCTGGGCAGGTGTTCTGCCTGTGGTTCTTGTAATCATGAAGGTAAAACACAATATGAGTGAACAGGAAATTGGAGAAGCATTTAAATATACATTCGAATTTGTAACCAGCGGCGTTACGGAATGTAATTGCAGAAAGTAAATAACCGGAGGTAAAAAATAGATGAAAAGAGTAATAGGTGCACTTGGCCTTGCAGTAATGATGTTTTCGCTGGGCGCACAGGAAAAACAGGAAGATGTAAAATCTGATGTAGTTGTCCTTACAATAGAGGATGCGGTTGATTATGCCTTAAAGCACAGCCGCACGTTAAAAAGCAGTGACATTGACCTTGAATTAAAGCAGCGTGCATCAAAAAACTCATGGAACGTATTCCTGCCGACAGTACAGGCAAGCGGAACTATGAGCAGGACGAGTGAGTATAGTCCGGCAAATGCTGCACAGAGTCAGTTGTTTAATCAACTTACAGGTGGAGCTTATCCAGTTAAAACAGACTACGACAAAGAAGAAGACCGCTGGTCAACTGTAGGAACAGTTTCTGCCAGCTGGAATTTTACTCCTGCCTATGTTTCAAAAATCCGTATTGCAAAGGCTCAGTATGAGGCAGGTCAGATTTCCTGGGAACAGACTCAGAAAGAAACTATAACAAACATCAAAAAGCTTTATTATGGACTTCTTTTACAGCAGGAAAGCCTCAAAATCAAAAAGACCTCCCTTGAAAATGCCCGCCAGCGCATGAACCAGGCTGAAGCAAATTTTAAGAACGGTCTTGTTCCGGAAATCAGCCTTCTTCAGACTCAGGTAAACTATGAAAACACAAAGCCGGATGTAGACAGTGCAGAACAGGCACTTATCCAGCAGTATGACTTATTCGCCTTTATGCTTGGTATGCCTGTAGGAACAAAAATTGAACTTACAAGTTCAATTGAACCGTCTTATGTTCAGGTAGAAACAGAGGATCTCCTTGCAAAGTACGCTAGAAACGACCTTCAGATCTGTTCAATGGAAAAAAATATTGAAGCAGTAAAACTTGGAATCAGGGCGGCTGAACTTGCAACCTGGCTTCCTGTTCTTGCCTTAAACTATTCATATCAGCCGGTATATATCGGAAAAGAAGGTGCCTTCCATTTTTACAAGGATCTTGGAAAGGATGAAAGCTGGTATGATTCAGGTTCTTTCAGTGCTACTCTGGCATGGAACCTTACAAACATGCTGCCATGGTCATCAAACCGCCAGCAGGTAAAAGACTACCGCCAGCAGCTTCTTCAGCTTGAACTTGCAGTAGAAACCCTTAAGGAAAATCAGAAGGTAAGCGTACGCAAGGCTGTAGATACCTTAAATCAGGCAAAGCAGCAGATAGAAAACATGAACCGTTCAGTACAGCTTGCGCAGCGTGCCTATGACATGCAGTACCGCTCTTACAGAAACGGAACAACGGAACTTCTGGACCTTCGTGATGCAGAAAGTTCACTTAATCAGGCTAAACTCGGTCAGCTGAGCCAGAAATTCCAGTATATTTCAGCGCTCATGGACCTTGAAAATACACTGAATGTAAAACTTACAGGTCAGGACAATACCAACGCAAAATAAAACTGAAGCGCGGATCAGATGAACGCGTCAGGAGGATGTGATGAAAAACAGAGGAATAATTTTTACGGCAGCAGCAGTAAGTCTTATGGTTTTAGCTGCAGGCTGTAAGCCAAAGGAAAAAGCTGCAAAGGCAGAAGAAGATGCAGAACAGATTTTTGCTGTCAGTACTCAGATTGTATCTGCAGGTAATCTTGATGATTATCTTGAATTCGGCGGAGACATTGCTTCAGTAAATTCAGTAGCAGTTCTTCCGGATCAGGGCGGAAAGATAACAAATATTCTTGTAAGCGTGGGAGATCTTGTTAATAAAGGACAGACAATCGCCTACGTTAATCCTCTTCGTGCAGGTGCAGTTTACAATGACAGCCCGGTAAATTCTCCTATTTCAGGAAGAATTACTTCCCTTCCTACAACAATCGGATCAACTGTTGCCCAGTCTTCTCCGGTTGCAACGGTTGCCCGCACGGATGATCTTGAAATTAAAATCAGCATTGCAGAGCGCTTTATCAGCCGCATTTCTGACAAACAGAAGGCGACAGTAACTTTTGACGCTTATCCTTCAGTAGAATTTCCTGCAACCGTAAAGGAAATCAGTCCGGTTTTAGACACGGCAACACGTACCATGTCAGTAAAGCTTAATTTTGATAAAAAAGACAGCCGCGTAAAAGTCGGAATGTACGGCCGCGTAAAACTCGTAACGGAATCAATTAAGGATGCAATTGTTGTTCCTTCAAGTGCAATTGTTACCCGTGATTCAAAAAACTATCTCTTTGTGGCAGAACCTCATGAAGATAAAAAGACAGCCGTAAAACTTGTTCCTGTTACAGCCGGAATTTCTGTTGATAATAAAACTGAAATTACTCAGGGTATTAAGGCAGGAGATGAAATCATAATTAAAGGTATGTCACTTTTGAATGACGGAGTTACAGTAAACGTTACTTCAACAGCTAAGTAAGGGAGATTTATATGACATTTTCTGAAAAGTGTGTAAATAAACCTGTAACAACCCAGCTTCTTTTTGTCCTTGCAATTATTCTGGGAATTTTCTGTACTACACAGCTTCCTGTTGACATGTTCCCGGACATGGACCTTCCCTACATGATTGTCTATACAAGTTATGACAATGCGGGACCTGAAGAAGTTGAGCAGAGTGTTACTTCAACCCTGGAAAGTTCCCTTTCAGGTGTTTCGGGACTTAAAAAAATACAGTCGCGCTCAATGGCAGGTATTTCACTTGTTATTCTTGAGTTTAATTACGGCACAAACCTTGAGTCTGCCGGCGGTGATGTCCGCGATAAGATTGATATGATCCGCAACTATCTTCCTGAGGATGCAGATTCACCGATTACCATCAAGATGGATCCTTCGATGATGCCGATTTTAAATCTGGCACTCCGGGGAAACCGTACACCGGAAGAACTGCGTAACCTTGCGGAAGAAACAATTCAGCCCCGTCTTGAACAGATTGACGGTATTGCTTCTGCCCGTGTAACAGGTGGACGTGAAAAATCAATTAATGTTGATATTCCCCGTGACCGTCTTGAAGCATACGGCCTGACAATCAGTTCAATTTCCCAGATGATCGGAATTCAGAACATTCAGTCTTCCGGCGGAACGATTACTTCAGGTGATACAAACTATACAATCAAAAATGACGGTAAATACAAGAGCATTGATGATTTAAAGAATACAGTAATTTCCTATAAGGCCGGTTCTGACTATGCTTTAAGGACAATCCGCCTGCGTGATATTGCAGATGTTTATGAAGGCTACAAGGATGAATCAACCCTTGCCTACCTGGACGGAAGCCCTGTTGTAATGATCAGCCTTACAAAACAGTCAGGAAAAAACTCCGTACAGGCTGCTAAAAACGTACGCAAACAGATTAAGAAACTCAAGGCAGAACTTCCTGTTGATGTTGAACTTCTGGAAGTATCAAATACGGTAGACGTAATTTCCCAGACAATCAACGAAGTCGTAAAATCCGTAATTCAGGGAGCTCTTCTTGCCATTGCAGTTCTCTTTATCTTCCTTCGTTCTTTAAAATCAACATTGATCGTAGGTCTTTCAATTCCGCTTTCGGTACTCATAACCCTTGTCTGCATGTACCTTAAGGGAATTTCCATCAACATGATTTCAATGGCAGGTATGCTTTTAGGTATCGGTATGCTTGTAGATAACTCCATTGTAGTCCTGGAAAACATCTATTCGTATATTCAGCGCGATGCAAAACCTAAGGTTGCTGCTGTTCTTGGTTCGCAGGAAATGGTTAACTCAATCATGGGTTCAACCCTTACCTCAGTTTGTATCTTCCTTCCTATGCTTATTTTCCAGAAAAAGCTTGGAATCATGGGTCAGATGTTCAATGACCTTGCCTACACAATTATTTTCTCACTTATTTCTTCTCTGGTTGTAGCGATTGCCCTTGTTCCTGTTCTCTGTTCAAAATATGTAACAAAGGTTGGCGGAACAAGAAATGAAGGTTCAGGCTTTGCATACGGACTTAACAAGGCTTTTAACAATTTCTTTGACCGTCTTGATGAAAAATATGCAAAAGGCGTTACATTCGTACTTCATCACAGAAAGATGTGTGTTTTAGGAATTGCCGGACTCTTTGTTGTTTCAATGCTGTCAATTAAGTTAATCGGCTTTGTTTTCATTCCGGCATCTGCTTCAAATACCGTTCAGGTTAACTTTGAGCTTGCCCAGGGAACAAAACTCTCAGTTACAGAGGATGTTCTGCGTGAATTTGAAACAATGGCACTTGAAGAACTTAAGGGTATTAAATATACAATCGTAAATGTCGGCGGAACAAGCATGATTTCTTCTGCCGCAGAAACAAACACAGGTTCAGTAACCTTTACTCTTTATGAGCCTAAAGACCGCCTTAAAGGCTACGAAAGTGAAAAAACCGCAAAGGCAAAACTCCGTAAATACTTTACCATGTTCCCTGGCGCTTCATTGAGTTTTGCAGCCAACGCAAACAGTGCATCAAGTTCATCAGGTGTTTCCGTAAACATCCGCTCAGATGACCTGAATAAAGTAATGGAAACTGCAAAACAGGTAGAAAAAGTCCTTAAGGAACAGGCCCAGGACTGGGTAAGTGAAGTAGATTCAGACCTTGAAGACGGACTTCCGCAGGCAAACATCATTTTTGACCGTGACCGCATGCAGGAATTCGGGCTGAGCGTTTATTCTGTCGGTGCTGAAATTGAAGGTGTTATCAACGGTAAAACTGCCAGCCGCTTTACAAAAGACGGTGATGATATAAATGTTGTAGTACGCGTTTCAGAAAAAGACCGCGCACGCCTTTCTGACCTTGATTCAATTTCTATGGTTACTTCAAGCGGAACACGCGTTCCTCTTTCAAGTTTTGCTCATTTTGAAAAGGCAACTGCTCCGGTTACAATTTACCGTGAAAACCAGGCCCGCATTATTCATGTAACTGCAAAGCCGAATGAAGGACTTTCAATTGGTGTTGTTCAGAAAGAAGTAGAAAAAATTATTGAACAGAATGTTGCAAAGGAAGAAGGGGTTCTCATCAATTATTCCGGAGACCTGGAAGATATGATGGAAGCCGTACAGAGTTTTGGTCTGATTATCCTTCTTGCTTCATTCCTTGTATTTGTAGTAATGGCTTCACAGTTTGAGTCTCTCCTGGACCCTTTCATTGTAATTCTCACCATTCCACTTTCGTTTATCGGTGTAATTGCAATATACGGACTTTCAGGAAATCAGCTCAATGTAGTTACAATTATGGGTATGCTGGTTCTTGTAGGAACTATCGTTAACAACGGTATTGTTCTTGTAGACTATACAAACCTTCTCCGTAAGCGCGGATTTGAACTTGAGGAAGCCTGCGTTCAGGCTGCAAGAAACCGTCTCCGCCCGATTTTAATGTCTACTTTAACGACAGTAATTTCGCTTACACCAATGGCTTTCTTCCCGGGCGAAGGTTCTTCATCAATGCAGCCGATTTCCCTGACAGTATTTGGAGGAATGCTCTTTGGTTCAATGATGACACTCTTCCTTATGCCGACAATTTACTTTATCTTCAATAACCGCCGTCTTAAAAAAGCAGCAAAAAGGGCTTCAAAGGCAGAAGCTAGAAGAAAGGCAAACGAAGCAAAAAGAATTGCCAGAGAAGAAAAACGTTTTGCAAGAGGGGAGGACTAATTATGGGATACATTGAAAATGTAAGAAAACACGCCGGAAAACTTACACGGATTGAAATAATTTTTTCCCAGGCACTTGAAGAAGACTTCATGCAGGAGTTTAAGGCAGAGAAACTTGCTGCCCGTTATACAAAACTTGCAAATGTAATGGGAGCAGGCTATTCCAATCCCCGTCTTGGAGATGCAGTCTGGCCTCAGCTGAACATGATGTATATTATTTACTGTTCGGAAGAAGAAGCAGACCGGATTATTGCAATCTGTCAGAAACTCCGTGAAAAATATATGGCAGAAGGAATTGCCTGTTTTAAAAGTTCCGCAGAGGAAGTTTAAGCTTTTTCGGGCGTCTCCCTGCATAAATGCAGGGCCGGCGCTTCCGGGCTCCACTGGCGTTCGGTGCTGTGCACGCGGCTTTGCCGCCCCTACAGTGCCTGACGCTTTTTTTATTTGCCAAAATCTGAAAGTGCCATTTATAATTAGTATATGGAAATAAATCAGAACATAGCTGAATACTATGATGAGTTATATCCAGTTACTGAAGAACAAAAAGTGTTTTATGAAAAAAAGTCGAAACTGTTCAAAATGCCGGTTAAATTTTTAAATATAGGCTGCGGGACAGGAACCCTCGAACATTATCTGGCACGGGAAGGCTCTGATGTTACTGGACTTGAAACCTCACAGCAGCTTCTCGAATCTGCAAACAGAAAGCGCCGCACACAATTAATGTCGCTAAGATACTTTCAAATGTCTTCTCTTGAAATGACCCGTTTTCTTGGAAAAGGTTTTTACAATGTTATTTCCATTCCTCACAGCAGAATAATTTTTACCCACGATAAAACCCTGATGGAAAAACTTTTTTATGACTGCCGCCAGCTTTTAGCAGATGGAGGTCAGCTTGTAATATCACTTTTTAATTTTGGAAAATATAAAAATCAGAAAAAATTTGAACTTCCTGTAAGGGAAAGCATCCGCTCTTCACTTTCAACGTCAATCGAAGAGCGCGGAGACAAATACTATCTGAGTCAGGTGCTCGAAAACTCAAGCGGCAGAAAATTTGCAGTTGCAGAGGATGTTCCGGTTTATTTGCTTCTTCCAGAAGAAATTGAGCAGTTTGCCGGAAAAGCAGGTTTTTCAAAAACAGAATTTTTTGCTGATTTCAGCGGGAAGCCGTTTGATGAAAATTCAGAACAGCTTCTTGCCGTTTTATCTGCCTAGTTGATTTTCCAGCGGTTTGAACTTTCTTTTTCAAATCGCCTTGCAGGAATTTCAAGAATTCTTCCGTCTTCACCCAGCATCTTAATCATTTTTGTCAGCGGATTTACATCTGTAATGCGGAACTGTGTATTGTCATAAAAAATATGAACGCCTTCGTTAGGCAGGCTTTTTCTTGCTTCAGAATACCACTGGAATTCATAGCTTAAGCAGCAGAGAAGTCTTCCGCACTGTCCGCTTATTTTCATTGAATTGAGGGAAAGGTTCTGCTCCTTTGCCATTTTAATTGATACAGGAGGAAGACGGTCGCTCATAGTGTGACAGCAGCACGGACGTCCGCAAACACCGAGACTGCCTGTAATGCGGCTTTCATCCCGCACACCGATCTGTCTTAATTCAATGCGCATTTTGAATACGCTGACTAAGTCTTTTACAAGTTCGCGGAAGTCTACGCGGTTATCGCTTGAGAAAAAGAAAAGGGCCTTTGATTCTTCCAGCAGAAAGTGTACTGCGACCAGTTTCATATCAAGATTATGGATAGCAACTTTTTCCTTAAACGTTTTGAAAGCGCTTTCTTCCCGGGAAGCAAGTTCTTCATATTTTTTTAAATCATTGTCATTTGCCTTGCGTTCTACTGTAACAATATCGCTTGGCTTGAGTGCAACAGGGTGTTTTACTTTTCCGAGTACGAAAGCAAGATCTTTGCCGTATCTTGTGGGAACAATAACTGAGTCGCCTTTTTTTAGTTCAGGGAAGTTTTTTGGAACCGTGCAGTAGATTCCCTCACTTGAATATTCAAGTTTTGTCAGATAAAGAGGATCAGGATAAACATAGTTCTCATCTACTTCCGGTGAGACTTTTCTTGAATCCTGGTCTTCAAGTCTTGAGAGATCCTCGTTTTCTGCATCGATGTCGTTTTCGAAAATGTCGCTCATTTCTGCCTCCTTTTTAAGCGGCCAGAAGATCTACAATCAGACCGTTAAGTTCGTTTACCCGCGCCAGAACATTTAAATTCCCGCGGTGATTGTAGAGAAGGTCACTTGTCAGCTGTGCAATTTTTTCATTAATAACCTGTATCTGCACATAATAAGCAGGTTTTTTGGTTTTGGGGTCAATGAGCGGCAGGCCCTTCTTTTTGCGTACCTGGGTCAGCACTTCATAGTTGTTTTTTGAAACGTATTTCATAAAATTACCGAGTTTTTTACGGTAATTTTCCATATTGTTCATATCCGGATTTTCAGCAAGCTGATCGCCTGCAATATCCAGTTCATCTTTCAGGAAGATAACAGCTTCTTCCATTGTTTTTCCGGCCAGTTCTACCGGAAGTCCGCTGCTTTCAAGTTCCAGTTTTTCCTGTGCTTTTTCAACTGAACTTGCAAAGCTGGATTTTTTAACGGTACCAGTCTGCTGTTTTTTCTGAGTACCTCTGGCCTGCTCTTTGGCGGCGGCCTGCGCGGCGGCAAAGTAAAGTGACTGACTGCTTATTGCTTCAACGCCGGCCATAATTAAATAACCCTGCTTTTTACTGCCTGTTCATCCAGGAAGCGCTGAGAAGAAGCTTTATATTCTTCTTCTGAGCCCAGCGAAATACAGTGACCGTTGAAAATTACATTGTCTTCAATCTGAAGATTCTGGGTAATCAGGTCGCCTATTACAACTGAGTTTGAAAGTAGTTTTATACCTTTTGGAGCGGTAATATCGCCGAGAACGATACCGCCGATTACGATTGATTTAGCGTTTATGTTGCCCTTGATGCGGGCAGAATCGCCTATGATTACATTACTCTGGGTTTCAATATGACCGTTTACATCTCCGTCGATGCGGATAAAGCCGTTTATTTTTAAATTTCCTGAAACAAAAGAGCCCTGTCCAATTAATGTGTTAATAGAAATATCGTCGGAAATGAAAGCCATATTTTATTTTGTGAGTTTAACGTTTACGTATTTTGCAGGATCTACAACATCAGAACCGATGTGGATTTCGTAGTGAAGGTGAGGACCTGTTGTAATACCGGTATTTCCGATTGTTCCGATAACCTGTCTCTGAGAAATAAAGTCACCTTTTTTAACGCGGACAGTCTGCATGTGACAGTAGCGTGTATAAATACCGTGTTTATGTTTAATGATAACGTAGTGTCCGAAACTGAAATCGTATCCTACAGATACAACCTGGCCGTTTGCAGTTGAAACGATTGGGTCACCGCTGCGCCATGTAGAAAGATCAAGACCTTTGTGAATGTACCACTGACCTGTAATAGGGTGTACGTTCTGTCCGAAAGGCATTGAAATATGTCCGATACCGCCGCTGATAGGCCAGATGTTAGGAATGTCTGTAAAAAGTGTTTCCTGGCTTTCAAGCATTTTACTGATCTGTTCAATCGGCTGTACTGCGTTTTCGAGGTAAGCATTGAGCTGCCTGATATCTGCGGCTTCTTTAGTAGAACCTGTTACCTGGCTCTGTGTATCAAAAAGGGAAGAAAGGTCTGAGTCATTCATTGAAGCTTTTGAAACAGAAGTTGTGTTATTGATACCGAGCAGTGAAAGTGACTGTGAAAGAGAAGTCTGAAAGCGTTTTGCTGTCTGAAGAAGATTGTTGTTTTCGTCACGGAGTTCGTCCAGGCTTGCAAGAGTCTGGCGGTTTTCGCTGATGAGGCGGCTGATTTCTGCACTTGAGCCTGCAGCCTGTCTGTTAAAATAAACGAAAGAAGAAATGATGCCTGCGATTAAAACAATGCCGAAACACAGGGCAAAAACATTTGTCTGGAAGTTTACGACTTTACTCTGCGAATGAGGAACAATCATGATTGTAAGCTTGCTGTCGCAGATCTTTATAAACTTAAAGAAAATTTCTGAAGCCTTAGAGAACCAGCCTTTAAGGACGGTCATAAGTGAGGTGACAATATTTTTTTCAATTTTTTTGTAGTGTCTGGTTTTAGCCATTTCTTCTCCGGTGACAACTCACCATTATTTATTACAATATTTTATTGTATCTAAACGAATTAACAATGTCAAACAGAGGAGGTTACCGTCTGTATTTTAATTTGACAATAGAAAACTTCTCGTGTATTCTATCGGTATAAAGCAGAGTGAAATTTACCTGTTTTTCGGGTAAAACGGCTGCTTATATCATACCAAATTCTATTTCGGAAGACAAAAGCCATGCAGTTTTTTGATACTCATGCTCACATCGGGCTTATTTACGATGATCCTATTGAACAGTTACGCGTTGTTACACAGGCACGTCTTGCCGGTGTTACCCGTATTGTGTCTATTAATAATTCACTTCATGATTTTAAAAAGGTTTACCAGAATTTAAAGGCAATTCCTGGTATTTATCATGCCGTAGGTGTTGCTCCGTCAGAAGTAACAACTCCTGGAAAGGACTGGGTAAATGTAATCGAAGAAAGTCTCAGTCTGCCTAATGTAGTCGCAGTGGGCGAAACAGGCCTTGATTATTTCAAGCAGTTTGGTGACAAGCGCACTCAGATGGAAATGTTCATCACCCAGCTTGAAATTGCAGAAAAATATCAGCTGCCTGTAATCATTCATAACCGTGACGCAGGAAAAGATCTTTTTGACGTATTAAAGCAGCGCATTCCTTCAAAGGGAGCAATCCTCCACTGTTACAGCGAGGATGCAGCCTATGCCAAGAAGTGTCTCGACGCCGGTCTTAATGTTTACTTCTCTTTTGCAGGAAACCTTACATACCGTAATGCACGCAATCTTCATGAAACTGTTTTAAATATTCCTCATGACAGAATTCTTATTGAAACAGAAAGTCCTTTCATGATTCCTGCTGAATTCCGTGAGAAAAAGCGCACAATGCCTGCTTATCTTCCTTCTACAGCGCGCTTCCTGGCAGAAATGCTGGAAATTCCTGTTGAAGAACTGAGTAAGATTCTCTGGACTAACAGCTGTAAGATTTTCAATCTTCCAGAGTAATGGCTTCATTATATCATCCGGTTTCTATTGGTTCTCTCAAACTGGGCGGAAATGTTTTTCTTGCGCCCATGGCTGATTTTTCTGATGTCAGTTACAGGAGTGTCTGTGCTGAATGCGGAATGGACTTCGGCTGTACTGAATTAATCAGTTCTGAGGCTCTTGTAAGGGATAATAAAAAAACCGTTGAAATGATGGCGAGGGCTCCTTCAGAAAAGGCCTATGCCGTTCAGATTTTTGGTTCTTCTGCACAGACAATGGCACAGGCTGCCCGCGTGGTGTTAAAAAATACTTCCTGTGAATGCATAGACATAAACTGCGGCTGTCCTGTTCCAAAAGTTACAAAAACGGGAGCAGGAAGTGTTCTTACCCGTGAACCTGAAAAACTTTATTCAATTACAAAAGCGGTGGTTGAAGCCGTAAATTCTTTTGACGGGAAAAGACCGGATTTTAACGGAAAAGCTTCTCATTCAGGACAGAATGTTCCTGTAACGGTAAAAATACGTTCCGGCTGGGATTCAAATCATATTACATACAGGGAATGCGCACAGGCAGCCATTGAAGCCGGTGCAAAGGCGATTACGCTTCATGCAAGAACAACCGCGCAGGGCTACAGCGGTCAGGCAGACTGGGAACAGATTAAAGACCTTGTCTCTTTTGTGGACGGAAGGATTACGGTTTTTGGAAACGGTGATGTAAAGACTCCTGAAGACGCAAAGAGGATGTTTGAGCAGACGGGCTGTGACGGACTTATGATTGGAAGGGCTGCACAGGGAAATCCGTTTATTTTTAAAAAAGTAAAAGAATATCTGACAGCAGGAGTAATTCCTGAAATTTCAATGAATGAAAGCCTTGAGATGGGATTTAAAGAGATGGAACTTCTTATTAATTCCATAGGTGAAAAAGGTGCCTGCATGAAAATGCGCGGGCGTTTCAGTAATTATATCCGGGGTTTTGACGGGGCAAAAGAGCTCAGGCTTAAAGTAATTCAGTGTTCAACTGAGAAGGAATTTATTGAAGTTCTCAGGCCGTACAGGCTTATAAATTCTTGTAATTTATAACTTTAAATTCTAAAATAGAAAGAGTATGGGGATTTTTTCTTTTTTAACAAATATTATTGAATCGATTTTCATGGGTTCATCCCCAGAGGTAAAGAAAAAGCAGGCGCTTCATAAAATTGAAAATGAACTGCGTGCTGTTCAGCCTGGCATCTATAAAAATGGTCAGCTCCAGCCGAACTTTGCCGAACTCTTCCGTATTCTTTACGAGAACACAAAGCCGATAGACGATCTTCTCTCAGAAACAATCAGCGGTGATGACATCAAGAAAAACGGCCGTTATGAAAACCAGCTGCTTCTGACAGGATTTACGGGTGCCAGTCAGGAAAAACTTGAAAAGCTTGATGTAGAAAAACGCAAGCAGGAAGTTATCGAATCTGACCTTCCGATGAACCGCGTTTTTGAGAATCAGAAGCACACACTTGAATTTCTTATCAAAGAACTTAATACGCCTGACTTTATCCGCATTGATGAAGTAATTGCAGAACTCCAGCATCTGACTGATTTCTGCCGTTATAATTTTTTAACCGTAATTCATAATTTTGATCCTGAGTTCGGAGGGCTGAGTCCGGACTATAAGCCGAACTTTTTTGCCTGTGTACCAGACCCGATGGCAACTTCTTTTCAGGATTTTTATTATCTTACCGGCCAGTTTAAGATTACATCAGCGCTTGGTCATGCCCTGGTTGCCCTTCTTCAGATTCATCAGGGAGGTGCGGTTGTTTCAGAGGATGATTCCAACCGTTACATGGGCTATTTAAAGAAAATTAATACCGTTTTAACAAAGTACCTTACGACTGACATTATGCTCAAGGTTATCCGTGTAGCAAAGCGGGATCCTGAATTTGTTCCGCAGATTGCTTCATATAAAGCCAGTTCACGTCAGAAATTTGCAAGCTTTATGCAGGAAAAATTTATTTCCGATGAAACAAGAATCAAGAGCGAAATTAAAGACAATACAATAACTGCAGATTTACGCTCTTTGTTTGATGAAGAACCGCTGCTTGAACTTAACGGCTATAACAGTGAAAACAGTGAAAATATCAGAATCAATACGACAAAATCCTATAACTGGATTACTCCGCTTCAGGTTATAAAAACTTTTACAGATCGTTTTTTTACGGAAGCAATCCGCCAGCTGCTTGAAGATATTGTAATTGAAGGATTCTTTGAAAATCCGGCTACAAAAAGTGAATTTTCGTCTTCGGTTTATGCCTGTGTTGAAAGCCTTAAAGTAATCGCAAATTTTGAAAAATCGTTTGACCGCGGCGGTGATAATGACGAGGCTGTTCTTGAAGGTTATATCCGCGACGGAAGGCGTGATGCAGATTTTATAAAAAAACTTGAATCTTCAGTGGACAGCATAAATGAACAGGCGCATCAGATTGTTCAGAACCTGTGCACGGAATTTTTCAGTCTTTATAAGCAGATAAATGAACTTCTGGTAGACTCTAAAAAGACTAAACCGGATTTATGTTCAAATATAAAAGTGTTACTCGGGTCTTCAAGAAACAGGGAAACTGCAAACAAACTGGAAACACAGTTTGAAAAATGGGCAACTTTCCTTTTAATCATGAAGAATTATGCAATTGTTGGTGAGGTAGACCGTTAATGAGTCAGGAAGCAGAAAAATCAGGCTTCAGTCCTGAATATGATGAAATTGTTGATCAGTACGAAAAGAAAATCTTTGACTTAAAGCAGCTTCTCGAAATTTCCCGTTCTCTGTGTTCAACTGTTGAATTTTCACAGCTGATTGAATCGATTCTTTATACCTGTATGGGTCAGTTCCGTGTACTTGGTGCCGGTGTTTTTGTTCTTGAGGCACTTGATTCAGATGCTTTCATGCTTGACAGAAACTACAACGGACTGGAACTGGATCCGCAGATTGAATATAAAATTCCTACCAATAATCCGGTTATTCAGGTGATTACAAAGAGTGACCGTGTTTTTACACTTGAAGAACTTGAAAATGAAGTACCTGAGGGAACAAATATTGAGGCGATTGCTTCCTTAAAGCCGTCCCTTATTGTTCCGCTTGTACAGAAAAATCACCTCGACGGAATTCTTGTTTTGGGCGAGCGTATAACCCTTACAGAAGACACTCTTTATACCTCATACGAAAAAGAGCAGATTCTCACAATCGCTTCCCTTGCCGCCATTGCAATCTATAATGCTGCTCTTCTTGAACGTTCATCAACAGATATGATGACTCATCTGAAGTTAAAGTATTTCTTCTACAATGTACTTACTGACAAACTTGATGCGGCAATGGCACAGAATCTTCCGCTGGCTGTAATAATGTTTGATATCGATTTCTTCAAGCGCTTTAATGATACATACGGCCATGCCTGCGGTGATTACGTTCTTCAGACAGTTGCTAAAATTATCCGTTCATGCATCCGTTCCCGTGACCTTGCAAGCCGTTATGGTGGAGAAGAGTTTACGGTAATGCTTGATAATACAAATCAGGAAGATGCAATGACTGTGGCAGAGAGAATCCGCCGGCATGTAGAAGAATACGATTTCTGCTATGAAAACCAGCATGTAAAAGTAACCATTTCCATTGGCGTTACTTTATTTAATTCGGAGACAAATCCTGTTACTTCCCCGAAGCAGCTTGTAGATCAGGCTGACCAGGCGCTTTATGTGAGTAAGCGCAATGGCCGTAACAGGGTAACTTTTGCAGATCAGAAACTGATTTCTGAAATAAAAATTCCGGATTAATTTATGGCATCGATTATAAGACGACCTTTTGTTTACACCTATAAAAATGCGACTCTTGTTTTAATTCTTATAAACACGGCGGTCTATCTTCTTGAAAAGATGGTTCCGTCTCTTATGACTTATCTTCCGCTCAATGTTTATAACTGTCTTGCACACGGAATGTACTGGCAGCCTTTTACCTACATGTTTGTTCATGGAAACGTAACGCATATTCTGTTTAATATGCTGGCTCTGTTTTTCTTCGGAACTTCAGTTGAAAAGGCTGTGGGAACAAAAGAATACCTGCTGCTTTATTTTTTAACGGGAACTCTGTGCGGAATCTCTTCCCTTGTAATTTATTATCTGACCGGAATGTGGCTTGTATTTTTAATGGGTGCAAGCGGTGCGGTTTACGGTCTTCTTCTTTCTTATGCAGTAATTTTTCCGAGAAACCGAATATATATATGGGGACTGATTCCTGTTCCGGCACCAGTTTTAGTTCTTGCTTATGCTGTAATTGAATTCGGAAGCCAGATTTTTGGGCTGAGGAACGGAGTGGCACATTCTGTTCATCTTGCGGGTTTTATTTTTGCCTGGCTTTATTTTGTAATCAGAATGGGAATTAATCCTGTAAAAATATGGAAAGACGCTTACCGCTGATATTCAGTTTTATTTTTCTCTTTATAAGTTTTCTGTCAGGGCAGAGTTTAAGTCAGGACAGAAAGATTCAGATTCTTTTGTGGGCTGAAAAAGAAGCATATCCGGGCATTAACTGGGCAGAAGGAACCGTGAACTGGGCTGAGACAACAGGAGATGAAAATGAGTTTTCACTTCCTGTGAGCCGCTTAAAAAAGACAGCACCTTTTTTTGTTCAGGGAATGCTTTACGGCTGGAAGATTGATTATACTCCTTCAGATAAAGCGCGCGGAGTTCAGGAATATCTTGAGTTTGAGCCTGTTCAGGATCTTACTGAAGAAGAAGTCAGCAGGATTGAGTATAAAAATGCGGCTTTTAAAGATGACAGGCTTTACTGCAGGGTTGAATTTGAAAGAACTGATTTCCAGCTTAATCTATTTAAATCATGGCAGAGCGTAACTAATCCCAAAGTAAGGGGTTTTGGATACGGGCGGCTTGAAGACGGATTTGAGGGTCTTAAGGCTGCCTGCGGGGAAGCTATGAAAAATGCAGTCCGGGAATACTGGCGCAGAATCATAAAGAATAAACCGCGGGAAATTTCAGGCAGGCTTGTGCTGTGTGCTGCTCCTGTAATAGGAGTGGACTCGGGCCGGTATAGAGTTATGCTTGATTTTTTAATGGAAACTGATAGAATATTAGATTATAAGATGTTCTAAAATTTACTTCTTAAAGTAAGCTTTTTTGGAGGAACTAATTATGAAAAAACTTTTTGCACTTGCCGCAGCATTGTTTTGTATTTCTGGATTTGTTTTTGCAGATGAGATTGATGATCTTATTAAAGAACCAAAAGATCCTACAATAGTAGAAACAATTGTTCCGGAAGACCAGCATGTTACAAATAAAACAGCAAAAGTATATCTTGAACATACACCGTTAACTGGTGAAGTTCGTCTCTACTATACATGTCATGCAGTTGCTTTTGATCAGGGCGAAGCTATGAATACTGCCCTTGCAGTTTTAAAAGACTTCCAGGAACAGAACGGATATTATCACTACAAGTACATGAAACGTGATTCTGTAAAATATTACAAGGATGAAAAGACAGGCTTTAAATGGGCACAGTACTTTTCATATGTAAAATTTTCAAGATAATCGTCAGTACTTAAGTTAGTCGGTAAGTTAAAAATTCGCTGAAAAATTTTTAAGTTATATAGAATTATAAAATCTTAAATATTATGAGCTGGTTTCCGACTGGGACCGGCTCAAATTTTTTAAATACGGAAATAAAAAATGGACATTCAGAACATTATTAAAAACCTTCATCCGCTTGAGATTAAAGTTCTTTTGAAATACACAGAAAAAGATGAATTAAGCTCAGAAAAACTTCAGAAAGAACTTGATTATAAGGAAGGACACGCTAACCAGGCATTCAGCTGGCTCGGCGGTAAAGACCTTTTAAAAGTAGAAAGCCGTACACCTCATACTTTTTATGAAATTACAGATTTAGGAAGGGAATATCTTTCAAAAGGCATTCCTGAAGAAAGAATTATTGCTTACGTTAAGGAAAACGGAGCAAAAACACTTCCAGAAATTGCAGCAGGTGCAGGCCTTGAACAGAGGGATGTAGGTTCTGCCTTTGGACCTCTTTCTAAAGACGGTGTTCTTAAAATGAATGCAGAAAAGAAAGTTGAATACACTGGTTCTGATATTCCTGCAAGAATTAAAGCTGCTAAAGCGCTTCTTGAAAAGGCTTCTAAAGCAGAAAACGGACAGCTTGAAAGTTCAGCTCTCAGTGCAGATGAACTTGCCGCTCTTGCTCCTTATGCAAAAAAACGCGGTGCTGCTGACAGTGCATTTAAAATCATAGACCGTGAAACTGTAATTTATAAACTGACTTCTGCTTCTAAGGATGTTGTTGATGCACTCAAAAAAGCAGGAATTACAGGAAATGAAATCGGAGAACTTACTCCGAAAATGCTTGAAAGCGGAGAATGGAAAAAAGGTACTTTCCGCGGATACAATATTGCAGTTCCTCCTGCACGCATTATTCCGGGACGCACAAATCCTTATGTTCAGTTCCTTGAGCATGTTAAAGATAAGCTGTGTTCCCTTGGTTTTGAAGAATATGACGGACCGCTTGTAGAAACAGAATTCTGGAACGGAGACGCACTTTTCATGCCTCAGTTCCATGCTGCGCGTGATATTCACGATGTATACAGAATCAAAAATCCGACACATGCAAAGTCAATTGAAGAACCATGGCTCAGCAATGTAGCTGCTGCTCATAAAGACGGCGGAAATACAGGAAGCCGCGGCTGGAATTATGATTTTGACCATGAGTTTACAAGAAGACTTGTACTCCGTTCTCAGGGTACAGTTCTTTCGGCTCATCAGCTGCACAAGGCAAAAATTCCTGGAAAATATTTTGGTATTGCCCGCTGTTTCCGCTACGATAAAGTAGACGCAACTCACCTGAGTGACTTTTATCAGACTGAAGGAATTATTGCAGGTGAAGATGTAAACCTGCGCACTCTGCTTGGTATGCTTGAGATGTTTGCAAAAGAAGTTGCCGGCGCTACAGAAGTAAAATATGTTCCGGGATACTTCCCGTTCACAGAGCCGTCAGTTGAAGTTCACATTAAGCATCCTGTTTTGGGCTGGTTTGAACTTGGCGGTGCAGGTATTTTCCGTCCTGAAGTTACAAAGGCACAGGGGCTCGACTGTCCTGTTCTTGCCTGGGGTATGGGAATTGACCGCATGGCTCTTATGGCTTTAGGTTTGAATGACCTCCGCGAACTGTTCAGTGAAGATATTGAAGAAGTTCGTCTTAGAAAGGCAAAATTCTAGAAAGTTTAATACAGTCTTGAGGGCCCTGCAATTTTGCAGGGCTTTTTTTATGGATTAGGGGTCTTTATTTTAAGGTTTTTCAGTTCCGCTTTATGTTCTTCACTTACCCTGAAGCTTTCGCAGGCTTTTTGAATTGCCTTGTTGTGTACATTTATGTCCAGACTCTTGTCCGTAAAGAATGGGAGAATAGTTTCGTACTGTTTTGCAAGGGCTGTTGCAAAGTACCAGGCCTGCATCATCTGGATGTAGTACTCGTCCGAATGAATGGACGCTGTGAGCCTGGCATATTCCACTGAAAAATCCTTGTCTAAAAAGTGCTGCATAAGGCATTTAATGGCAAAGCGGACTGTATAAACGTGATTTGACTTGAGCCAGCTTTTTATTTCCGCAAGGAGTTCATTTTTGTGTTTTTTAAAGACCGGGGGATTGAGCTGGTCGCAGGTTGCCCAGTTGTCTATGTATGGAAGAAACTCTGTGACAGCCTTTAAGCATTCATCGAAGTTTTTAATGAGTGAAACTGAAAATGCGTGGACCTGATTTTCGTCGAAATACCTGTGGGGCAGGCAGGATAGGAATGAGTGTGACCGTGAATCATTAAAAAGGGATTTTGCCAGTTCCTTTATGTCCGGGGTGCGTACTCCGATTATTGTGGCAGGATTTATATTCGGGATGAGTTTAGCCTGGAAGGCGGCGTAAGTTTTGTCCTGTTTTTGAAAAAGCAGGTTCTGGATTTGTTCAGTTGTCATATTTTTATTATATATACATTCTGTGTGTAAGGGATAGTAGCGGCGCGGAGCGTTGCGGGCGGGTTTGGTTTAACAAAGCTGCCCGCAATGAAGGCGGGAGCCGTAACCGCGGATAGCCCGGCCCGCGTTAGCGGGTACACCCGTAAAAACTGGTACTGTTTAAGATTATTTTTTAAAAGGTTGACGGAAAGGATTATATATATAATAATTTATTAATAATTTAAGAAACATCCGTGTAATTTTTACTGCATCAGTTTTTGTTTTTGGCAAAACTGCGATATCGTGTCTCTTTGCACGACTGCTGACGCGGAGTTTGTATAAGGAGTATTTATGAAAAAATTACTGATTGCAGCTGCTGCCTGCTGTGTAATGAGTGTTTCTGCATTTGCAGACGGAACAAAGATTAAAGGATTGAGTTTTTCATTACCTGTATCTTCAAAAACATGGAATGTAGACTATTTTGATGCATATGACGACGATGACTATATTGATGTTGAATCAGACTCTGTTTCTTTTGATGTAAATTATAATTCAATGTCTGTAAGCAGTGGAGAAGACTGGGGATTTTCTTTTCTTTTTAATGTAGGGGCAGGTTATACCTCAACTACTCTTTCGTGTGAAAAATGGCCGGTAGATGTTGATTTAACGGGTGGCAATTTTAATTTAAAGTTTGGCTGGGGTGTAGCTCCGCTCTGCAGGGAAAATATAATTCTTGCGGTACATGGTTTTATTGCTGTTGACGGTTCTTATGTTGAAGGTACAAAATTAAATACAGATTTCGATGCAGTTGATTTAGATTTTATAATCGGTGGTGACTGTTTCTGTGTAATTCCCCTTTCTGACGGTTTTGGTCTGACACTGGGACTTGATATTGGCGTTAATGCTGCTGGTGCAGGTGTCTTAGGTTCAAGTATTGGCGATGATGAAGATGATAGTGGAGATGCTTTTACTTACAGAGGCTCAGGTGTAACAGTAACACCACGCCTTGGTATCTGCTGGATTAAATAGTTTAACCAGCTTAATTTAAGCGTCTAAAAGCCGCAGGTGATTTTTTGTCATCTGCGGCTTTTTTTATGTACAGCTAGAAATCAAAAATACATCCCTGTATTTTTGATTTCTGCCTGTAAATTCTGTTCACCTGGAGGCAAACAGAATTTACAGGCTTTAGTGAATCCCGCATCCGTGCGGGGCATTTTTTAATGGAATGAAAGAAACTTGACACATACCCCTATAGGGTATATATTAAAGACAAGGTGATACCCATAGGGGGTATAATACTGACAGTATCACTGATGCAGCTTTTTGCAGGAGATTTTTATGGAAAATCAGAATGAAGAAAATACTATTGAAAACAAAGGATGCCCTGAGTGTTCTGGTAAACATAAGGTCCGTCAGGAAGACGAGAAAAAAGATTTGATGAACCGCCTTAAACGCATTGAAGGTCAGGTACGCGGTGTTGAGGGTATGCTTGAAAATTCCGCTTACTGCACGGACATTCTGATGCAGGTTTCTGCAATTACAAGTGCACTTAACAGCTTTAATAAAGTTCTTCTTGGTAATCATCTTAAAACCTGTGTTGCCGATAAAATCCGTTCGGGGGATGATGAAATAATTGAAGAACTTGTCTGCACGCTGCAGAAACTGATGAAATAGACAGGGAGCCGCTTATGGAACATTTTAATGTAACAGGGATGAGCTGTGCGGCCTGTCAGGCACGTGTAGAAAAGGCGGTAGGTTCACTTCCAGGTGTAAACAGCTGTTCGGTTAATCTTCTAACTAATTCAATGGGGGTAGAAGGTTCTGCTTCTGCTGATCAGATTATTGAGGCAGTTGAAAAGGCAGGATATGGAGCAAGCCTTAAAAAAAGCGGCAGGAACGGGAGTGCCGGGGATGCCGGGAAAAGTTCAGGTTTTGCCGCGGGAGAAAAAATAAAGGGCGGGGTTTCAGGCAGTTCTGAGCTGGATTCGTTAAAGGACACGCAGACTCCGTTAATGAAAAAGAGGCTTACTGCTTCTTTAATTCTTCTTGTTCCGCTTATGTATGTTTCTATGGGACATATGATGTGGAACTGGCCGCTTCCTTCTTTTATGGCCGGCAACATGCTTTCAATCGGGCTCTATGAAATGCTGCTTTCTGTGGCTGTAATGGTAATTAATCAGAAATTTTTTATCAGCGGTTTTAAGGCTTTGCTTTACAGGTCGCCAAATATGGACTCGCTGATTGCCCTCGGCGCTTCGGCTTCATTCGGATGGAGTGTTTATGTGCTTTTTGCGATGAGCGGAGCGGTTTTAAATGGTCAGAACGATCAGGTAATGTATTACATGAACCAGATGTATTTTGAATCTGCGGCAACGATTCTGACTTTGATTATTGCAGGCAAGCTGCTTGAGGCAAAATCTAAGGGAAAGACAACTGATGCGCTTAAATCGCTTATGAAACTGGCGCCTGAAACTGCCGTGCTTCTGGTGGATGGAGTTGAAAAAGAAGTATCTGTTAATCAGGTAAAGACTGGTGACCTTTTTGTGCTCAGACCGGGTGACAGGGTTCCTGTTGACGGTGTTGTTGTTGAAGGACAGAGTGCGGTAAATGAATCTGCCATAACCGGGGAAAGTCTTCCTGTAGAAAAAAGTGAAGGTGACGGTGTAACTTCGGCAACGATAAATCTTTCAGGTTTTCTTGTATGCTGTGCAACAAAAGTCGGTGAGGATACGACACTTTCAAATATAATCAGGATGGTAAGTGATGCAGCAATGACAAAAGCGCCCGCCGCAAAAATTGCAGATAAAGTTTCCGGGGTGTTTGTTCCGGTAGTAATAGGTATTTCACTTTTGACTTTTGCGGTATGGCTTATTCTGGGAAAAAGTCTTGGATTTGCGGTTGCAAGGGCTGTTTCAGTTCTTGTAATAAGCTGTCCGTGTGCATTAGGACTTGCTACTCCTGTTGCGATTATGGTCGGAAACGGGGTGGCTGCAAAATCCGGGATTTTATTTAAAACTTCTGCGGCGCTTGAACTGACCGGCCGTACTCAGACTGTAGTTCTTGATAAAACTGGAACTATAACTGCAGGAAAAATGAAAGTGACTGAGGTGATTACAGCATCAGGTATTGATGAGGATGATTTACTTAAAGCAGCCTGTTCACTCGAAGCTAAAAGTGAACATCCTCTTTCAAAGGCAGTCTGTTCTTACGGTCAGGAGAAAAATATCAGTATTTTTGAAACTTCCGGGTTTGAAGCTTTCGGAGGAAAAGGCGTAAGGGCTTATTTGAACGGAAAGTCAGTATTCGGCGGAAATGAGGGCTTTATAAAAGAAAATTGTCCTTATATGCTGGAAAAAGCTGAAGAAATCAGACGGCAGATTGAAACGCTTGCAGGTCAGGGAAAAACACCGCTTATTTTTGCAGAAGAAAACAGACTTCTTGGCGTTATTGCTGTGGCAGATACAATAAAAGATGATTCTGCAGAGGCTGTCAGACAGCTTAAAAATATGGGCCTTAAAGTAGTAATGCTGACAGGTGATAATGAGATAACAGCCCGCGCTGTCGGAAAGCAGGCTGGTGTGGATGAAGTTATAGCGGGAGTCAAACCGGATCAAAAAGAAGCCGTAATCCGTGATTTAATGCGGGACGGAAAAGTTTTGATGGCAGGGGACGGAATAAATGATGCACCGGCTCTTACAAGGGCTGATATCGGGGCTGCTGTGGGCGCAGGAACTGATATTGCGCTTGATGCGGCAGATGTTGTTCTTATTAAGAACAGTCTGCTTGATATTGCAGCAGCAATCAGGATTTCCAGGGCGGCCGTCAGAAACATTTATGAAAATCTTTTCTGGGCATTCTTTTATAATATAATTGGAATCCCACTGGCGGCAGGCTGCTATACTGCGCTTTTCGGCTGGACACTCAGTCCTGTGTTTGGTGCGGCAGCGATGGGACTTTCGAGTTTTTGTGTAGTAACAAATGCATTGCGTCTTAATCTCGTAAGACCTTATGAGTCAAAACGGGAAAGAAAATATAAGGAGAATAAAACTATGAAAATTACAGTTAAAGGAATGATGTGCGGACACTGTGAAGCACATGTAAAACAGGCTCTTGAAGCAGTTGAAGGAATTACAGGAGCAAAAGCAGATCATGAGCAGAATCTTGTAACGATTGAAACTTCCAGAGAAGTTGAAGAATCAAAAATAAAGGCTGCCGTAGAGGCAGCCGGATATGAATACGCTGGAATTATAAGATAATAAAGCGTAAGGGTATGGAGCAGTGCCGGAGGCAGCCACCGCAGCAAAGCGAGGAGGCCGCGCGTCAGCAAGCTGCGGAAGGCCCGGCCCGCCTGTAAAGGCGGGATACGCCCAGATTATTTTTTACAGCACTCTCCGCAACAAGAGCAGTTACCGCCGCAGGAACATGATGATATTCCGCGGCGTTTATTTTTTATGATTGAGCCGATTATTGCGGTTACTATCAGTGCAAGTATTATACAGATTATGATTGTTCCTGCCATATTAACTTACTCCTTTTAAATTTTTGATGGTTTTCTGAAGAGAAAATATATGAATGCTGCTGTAATTAAGGCAGCACATATAGTTCCTGCAATTGAGCCCTGGCCTGCAAAAAGGCTTCCGAACTGATAAACGCAGAGGCCTACAGCCCAGGCAATACCGCACTGCCAGCCGATAGCGGCCCAGGTCCATTTGCGGCTGTTCATTTCGCGTTTGATTGCACCGATAGCGGCAAAACATGGAGCGCAGAGCAGGTTGAAGATAAGGAAAGACATTCCGGCCGGGTGAGTGAAGGCTTGAGCCATGTTTGCCCATGTTTCTTCTCCGCCGTATAAAATACCCATTGTTCCTACGATATTTTCCTTTGCAACAAGTCCTGTGATGGAAGCAACGGCAGCCTGCCAGTTACCCCAGCCTAAAGGAGCGAAAATCCATGCGATTGCGCCACCGATTTTAGCGAGGATACTTGCGTCCATCTGGTCTTCTTCAAGCATTCCAAAACCTGTGTCTGTCCAGCCGAAGAAGGAAAGGAACCAGATTACGATTGTAGAAAGAAGGATGATTGTTCCGGCTTTTTTAATGAATGACCAGCCGCGTTCCCACATTGAGCGCATTACATTACCAAATGTCGGCCAGTGGTAGGCAGGAAGTTCCATTACAAACGGGGCAATATCGCCGAGGAAAGGTTTAGTCTTTTTAAGGATAATTCCGGAGCAGATGATTGCGGCAATTCCGATAAAGTAAGCGGAAGTTGCAACCCAGGCAGAACCCCCGAAGATTGCGCCGGCAACAAGTGCGATGAATGGAACTTTAGCGCCGCAAGGAATAAAGGTTGTTGTCATGATTGTCATGCGGCGGTCACGTTCGTTTTCGATTGTGCGGCAGGCCATGATTCCCGGAACTCCACAGCCTGTGCCTACGAGCATAGGGATGAATGATTTTCCTGACAGACCAAAACGGCGGAAAATACGGTCCATAATAAAGGCGATTCGTGCCATGTAACCGCAGGCTTCAAGGAAGGCGAGGAAGATGAAAAGGACGAGCATCTGTGGAACAAAGCCGAGAACAGATCCTACACCGGCAACAATACCGTCCAGGATAAGTCCTTTAAGCCAGTCTGCACAGCCGGCTGCATCAAGTCCGCTTTCGATAAGGGAAGGAATACCAGGTATCCAGATTCCGTAATCAGCCGGGTCAGGTCCTTCTTGGCCATATTTTTCAGCCATAGCTTTTGCTTCTGAAATTACTTCTTCAGTAATTTCAACCGGTTCAGAAACTTCCATTGTTTCATCATCAACTACAACATAAGTTGTTTCACCGTTTTCCAGGGCTTCCAGGACAGCGGCTGTATCACCGTATTCTTCTGCCGCTTCTTCATAAGCTGCAGTTCCAGTTCCAAACAGGTGATAACCGTCACCAAAAAGACCGTCGTTTGCCCAGTCAGTAGCAGCCGTACCAATAGTTACCATTGAAACATAGTAAACGAGCCACATTACAAGAGCAAAAATCGGAAGCCCAAGCCAGCGGTTTGTTACGATGCGGTCAATTTTATCAGAAGTTGAAAGGGAACCTTTATTCTGTTTTTTATAGCTTGATTTTAAAATATCTGCGATATAAATGTAGCGTTCATTTGTAATGATGCTTTCAGAATCGTCGTCCATTTCCTGTTCAGCAGCTTTGATGTCGCTTTCTGTGTGTTCGAGGGTTGCAGAATCAAGTTTGAGTGATTCAATGACTTTTTCATCGCGCTCAAAAATCTTGATGGCATACCATCTCTGCTGTTCTTCAGGAAGGTTGTGAACAACTGCTTCTTCGATGTGGGCGATTGCGTGTTCAACTGCGCCTGAAAAGCGGTGGAGAGGAACTGTTTTTGTTTCACCGGCTGCTTTGACAGCTTCTTCGGCAGCTTCCATTACACCGTCACCTTTAAGCGCTGAGATTTTAACAACTTTACATCCCAGCTGGCGGGAAAGCTCTTCAACATCGATTTTGTCTCCTGCTTTTTTTACGAGATCCATCATGTTGAGGGCGATTACAACCGGAATTCCAAGTTCTGTAAGCTGGGTTGTAAGGTAAAGGTTACGTTCAAGGTTGGTTGCATCAACAATATTAAGGATTGCATCCGGGCGTTCGCCTACAAGATAATTGCGGGCAACAACTTCTTCCAGGGTATATGGTGAAAGGGAGTAGATACCTGGAAGGTCAGTTATAATAATCCCTTCGTGTTTTTTAAGGTTTCCTTCTTTTTTTTCAACTGTAACTCCAGGCCAGTTGCCTACAAACTGGTTTGAACCTGTGAGTGCATTAAAAAGAGTAGTTTTACCGGCATTCGGGTTACCGGCGAGTGCAATGCGTACTTTTTTTTCCATAACTATTCTACCTCTATAATTTGTGCGTCTTCTTTGCGAAGTGAGAGTTCATAGCCTCTGACCGTAATTTCAACCGGGTCACCGAGAGGGGCTACTTTGCGGACATAGATTTCTGTGCCTTTTGTTACTCCCATATCCATAATGCGTCTTTTTACAGCGCCTTCACCGTTAATTTTTAAGACCTTAACGGTTTCGCCGATTTTTGCTTCACGCAATGTTTTCATATATTTCCTCCTGTTTAGACCATGATTCTGCGGGCCATGCCTTCATCAAGTGCGATGCGGCTTTCCTTTACTTTGATGATTAAATTTCCGTTGAGGGAATTGATAACGGTAACTGTACCGCCGGTGTTTAAGCCGAGATTTGCAAGGTGGCGGCGTACTTCTTCATTACCGCCGATTTTTCTGATTATCTGTTCTTTTTCTTTATCAGCAACTGTTAAAGGAATCATATGACCTCTTGTGTTTGTTATAGAATATTTAAGTTAGTTAAGTCTAACAATTATGTTAGCAACAACTAACTACACTGTCAAGAAGAGGGAGGAAAGGGCAGGGAGGATTATAGTATTACCTGTATAAATCATCCAGAACGTAAAGAATCAGCTGCTTTTTATAAGAATCTTCAATTTTTTTATATCCAGATTTTGAGAAAAATCAGTATCTTCTGCAAACGAGACCTGTATTGTTTACCTGTTGAATTTCATTCCATTTTTTCAATTTTTCTTTACGAAAAGAATCAAGATGGATGCAATGACTGGTTCTCACAAATAAAATCCCGCAATTTCTGTAAATCTTGGAAGAATCAGTTCTACATAGCCATGGCGGGTGGACTGTATTATTCCAGAATTTATGAGCCGTTCACGGTATTTGGAAAATGATGCGCTTGTCATGTTTAATTTTTCGCAGATTTCACTGACTTTCGCAGTTGCGTCGCCTATGGCGAGTATTACGGCTTTGTCCTGTGATGATAATCCCTGCCAGATTTTTTTATAGACAAAGTCATCAAGTAATGCATCAAATTTAAATAGAATTTCATTTAATGACAGTGAATTATGGTAGTCGTAATATAAAAGACCGAGTGCCTGAAAAGCAAATGCGTATCCTTTGGTAATTTGTGCCAGCATTTTTGCGTTTTCAGTATCAGTTTCAAAAACCTTCTGGTATACCCTGCAGATTTGAAGAAGGCTTAACGGTTCGAGGTTTATTTTTGGTGTGCGAAGTAAAAAGGTCAGTGCAGGATCATTTTGAACTGCATGGATATTTTCGTAAAGTCCTGTCATGAGAAGATAAACCGGATAATCTTTGCGCAGGAATATCTGGAATTCACTTGCAAAATGCCTCATATTATCGCCCTTCATTACTTCATCAATAGTGATTAAGACTTTGCGTTTCTTTTTTTTGAGGTTTTCAAGTATTTCTGTAATTATGCTCACATAATCCCGGACTGCATTATCTCCGTTTAAGCCGATTCCAAATCCTGCAACAGACAGATTAAAGCCTTTTTTTAATATATCTGAAAAATTGCGGCATTCATCGACCAGACGCATGGCAAAATCTTCAAGCAAATCCTGGGTTGAATTTAAATCGACGGTTATCCAGTCTTTTTCTTTTAAGAGTTCTTTTTCGATTGTTGTCATTAAAACAGTTTTACCGCTGCCGCGAATTCCTTCGATAAGGTAAGCATGAGATACGGGGTTTTCAGCACTGAATGTACTTACGATTTTATCAACATATTCAAATCTTGAGACAAACTCATTAGGTGATTTGCCGAAAGTGAGGGTGAAAGGATTTTCGTTAATAGTTTTATAATTCTTCATAATTGTCAAATTCTTTCATAATCTTTCATAATTGTCAAATTCTTTCATAATCTTTCATAATTCGAAAGCATATCCCCATGCCCCTTATCCCCCATACGAAATTAAACTCAGTTCGAGGACTTTTTTGCACAGCAGCTCTTCGCCGCCTTTGCAGAAGGCGCTTATGAAAGGACGGCCTACAAGGATTGTGTCGGCTCCGAAGGCCATTGCGGTTGCTACGTCGAGGGATGAACGGATTCCGCCGTCTACCCAGAGTTTTGAGGCATTTTTTTTGAGCTCTTCGGCCCAGTTCTGTAAAAATTCTGCGGTTGAGCCGATTCTGGTTTCTACGCGGCCGCCGTGATTTGAAATGTAGGCTATATCAGGTTTTACTTCTTTTACAAGTTCTATGTCTTCCGGGTTAAAGATTCCCTTAATTGCAAACTCAAGTCCTTTTGAGTGAATATAGTTTTTAATTTCTATTAACCGGTCGGATGTCTTTTTTTCGAGGGGAATCAGGTTTTTCATTGTTGAAATATTATAGGAATCTATGTCGACCCCGATTATCTGTGCGGCAGGAAGTATGAGGTCTGCGTGTTCAAGAATTTTTTTGTTTTCAAATGGTTTTATGAAAAATGCTGCCTTTGAAGGTTTTTTGTTTTGATTTTCGCTCTCTTTTTGTGAGAGGTGTGCAGAGGTGCGTGTATTTTGTGTTTTCTGGATTTTTTTTACGGCTTCAAGTCCGTATTTTATTTTTTCGTCAGGAAAGCCGTCGCCTACGCAGATTTTTAAGCCTGTATTGTGTGCTGCAGTAAAAAGCTGAAGATACCACTCCCGTTCTGATTCAAAACCTATGTTTTCGACTGCACCTGTAATCGGGGCCAGGCGGATGTCAGGAATGCGTTCATTAACGGGGCGTTCAAGAAAATTGACAAATGTAAGGGGATTTTCTTTTCTAAGAACTTCCCAGCCGTCGCAGTTGAGTCGGAAATTGATGTTTCTGTTTACGCCGCCCATACCAGGCATCTGCCCGATGCAGCCTGTTCCATTGCAGGTAGTGCAGAAGTGGCATTTGTATGTGTTCATTTTCTTCATTATAAATCAGCTTTAACAGACGGGACAAGTGAAATGCCGCGGAAAATAATCATACCCCGGATGGGAGGGGCCTGTCCGGATTTATCCGGATGAGCGTGAGCGAACCCCGTACAGCCGGACGGGAAAGTAAATGCCGGTTCATAAATAATTATGAAGCCAGAATTTTTTTAAAGGGTTTTCTAAACTCTGATTTTTCAGGGCCGATAATTTAAAGGTAGAATTAATAAAAATTTCTCTATCGGAGTTTTTTGATGAATAAAAATGTAAAAAAATCTGGTTTTGCCGGAGTGATTTTATACGCCCTTGCTGCGCTTTTTGCCATTTCCCTCATGCTCGTTTTATTTGATTTTGGCGGAGTGAATGCGGCTAACGGCACACTGCTTTATAAATTTGGTAAGCTTTTTACCGGGGTTTACGGTATCTGTTCTGCCCTCATTCCTGTATTTTTGCTGACGGCGGCTTTCCAGTGTTTTACAAGGACCTGGCATATCAGAAGCGGAGTTCTTCTTGCAGGTTCGGTAATTCCATTTTTTACTCTTGATGCTCTTGAACATGTAATCCGCATGCTTCTTGCAAACAATACTGGTGATGCCCTGATTATGAAGATGACTGCGGCTGTTCTGACAGGACTTATTATTGTTGCCGTTGAATATGTCGTACTTTCGATGCTGGGGGATGCGGTTGAGAATGCAGGGCAGGATGCTTCTGATAAAGAAAATGATTATTGTTCTCCAGAGGTTGAAACAGAAGAAAGTGCTGAAGACGAAAAAGATGAACAGCAGGAAGAACTTGCACGCGCAGTTGCAAAAGACGCCGGCAGGATCATTTCTGTAAAAAATAATTTAAAGGCTCTCCGCGAAAAAATTGCTGAAAGAAGACGCGCCCTTGAAGAAAGCAGACTTCTTGAAGAAGAAAAGGCACGCCAGTCACAGGCGGGAGCAAAGAATATAGAAGAGGCCGTGCCGGCAGAAGCTGAGTCAGAAAAAGCTTTTGAGACAGTTGAAGGTGCAGAGACAGAAGCCGAAGATAATTCTGAAGTTCAGGAAGATTCAGGTTTACAGAAAGAGGCAGATGTTCCTGAGGAAACTGAAGAAAATCCCTTTGAACATGTTTTTGATGAGCAGGAAGAAGATGAAAGTCCGGAAGCTGCCATTGATGAAAGTGCAGAGGAGAATTTTGAAGAAACTGTGATTGATTTTCCTGAAGAAAGTGAACCGGACGAAATGAGCGCTGATGAAAGTGCAGAGGACGGTGCAGAGGAGAGTTTTGAAGACGGCACTGAAGAAAACTCAGATAATTCTCCTTTTGATGATTTTGATTACCCTGCAGAACCTGAACCGCTTTCTGCAGATGTTTATGATGATGCAGAAAGTTCCGGAGAGTTTCAGGCAGATTTGACTGAAGAAGGTGCAGTAGAAAATTCTTCGGATGATGAGTTTGATGATGACGGCTTTGGAGACGATGGTTTTGGCGATGAAACCCTTGATTCAGAAACTGACGGGGATGCAGGTGATTTGAGTGCGTTTGTTGAACAGCGTAATTCTAATTTCCAGTCGATTTTTGCCCAGATGGATAGTGATGCCGCTTCAAATCCTGTTGAAAGCAGAACTCAGTCGTTTGATGAAGATTTTGACAATCTTTTTGATGAAAGTGAAATTGAAAAAGGAGTTCCTCAGGAACTTGAACAGGATTTATCTGTAAAAGATCCTATGGAAGATTTTGAGTTTGATCCTTCAGCAGATCCTGTTGTAGATTCAAACGGACTTCCTTACGGACCGGCCGTTCCATTTGATATTGAAGATAATTCATTTGAAGAAGTAACTAAGGCCAAAAAGAATTCAAAACCGCTTTCTTTTGCTGAAAGAGCCGTATTTTTACAGGATTCAGGAGAAAGTTCAGAAAACAGTGCATTAAACGGCGGTCATTCACCGGACTTTGCTGAAGAAGCTCCGAAAAAAGAAAAAGCTAAGCCTAAACTTAAGCTTTCAAATTACAAAATTCCTGTTGAAGGAATCTTACAGGAATATGATAACGGTGAATACTGGGTTATTGATGATGCAACAAAAAAGAAGGCTGAAGATTTAAAGCAGACTCTTGCAGAATTTAATATTGAGGTTGAAGTGACAGGAATCCGCAAAGGTCCTGTTGTAACGATGTTTGAAGTTCTTCCGGCACCGGGTGTAAATGTAAATAAAATCCGCTCGCTGCAGGATAACATTGCCCTCCGCCTTGCCGCAACTTCTGTCCGCATTGTTTCACCGATTCCAGGAAAATCTGCTGTCGGCATTGAAATTCCAAACCAGAGCCGTGCAGTTGTAAGTTTCCGTGAAATAATGGAAAAGAAAAATCCGGCTTTTGATAAAATGGCAATTCCGGTAATTCTGGGAAAAGATATTTCGGGTGAACCGCAGATTATTGACCTTGCAAAAACACCGCATCTTCTGATTGCAGGTTCTACAGGTGCAGGTAAATCTGTCTGCGTAAACAGCCTGATTCTTTCGATTCTCTACAAGCGTGCGCCGAATCTTGTTAAGTTGATTTTAATTGACCCTAAGGTTGTTGAACTTAAGCTTTATAACGATATTCCACATCTTTTGACTCCGGTAATTACAGAGCCGAATAAAGCGCTTCAGTCACTTCAGTACTGTCTGTGCGAAATGGAGCGCCGTTATGCAATGCTTGATAATATGGGTGTACGCGATATTACAAGTTACAACCGCCGTATTGATGAGCGCGGACTTATGCAGGAAAAACTTCCTTATATTGTTGTAATTATTGATGAGTTTGCTGACCTTATGGCGACAACCGGAAAAGAACTTGAATCAAATGTAGCCCGTCTTGCCGCAATGAGCCGTGCCGTAGGTATTCATCTGGTACTTGCAACACAGCGTCCTTCGGTAAATGTAATTACTGGTCTTATTAAGGCTAACATTCCGAGCCGTATTGCATTCATGGTTGCAAGCCGTACGGATTCAAATATTATTATTGATCAGATTGGTGCTGAAAAGCTTTTAGGTAAGGGTGACATGCTTTATGCCAGTGCTACAGATCCGTTCCCTGTTCGTATTCAGGGTACTCTTGTCAGCGATGATGAAGTTGAAAAAGTTGTTGAATACGTTAAACAGTACGGTGAACCTGATTATATTGATGACGAGATTTTCGTTGAAGAAGAGGATGAAGACGGAGAAGGTGTTCCTGGGCTTTTTGGAAACGGAGAAGATCCGCTTTATGACCAGGCACTTGAAATTGTCGTTCAGTCAGGAAAAGCAAGTGCATCTTATCTTCAGCGCCGCCTGAAAATCGGTTATAACCGTGCCGCCCGTCTTGTTGAGGAGATGGAAGAGCGCGGTATTGTAGGACCTGCAAACGGTTCAAAGCCCCGTGAAGTTATCCATGTACCATAATTTTTTTATCCGGAGGCCCCGGTCAGACAGGCCTTAAGTCCTGCCTGACCGGCCGGGCTGCTCCAGGTTCCGCTGCCGCTTCAGCCTCCGCACTCTCGTGCCGTTCGCTTGCGGTGGCCGGCTTCGCCGCGTTCCGAATCCCTGGCCCTTTTTTCAATTAAAATCTTTTACTGACAAAACTGCAATAAATGCCTTATAATTAAAAAGACAGGGGAAGTGAGCGTAAAAAAAAGCGCACATTTTCCATGCCGCAGGGTTGGGAGGCCTTTTTATGACAGGATACGAAAAAATTGCCGTGCTTTTGGGAGAACTTGGAAACGGTGCAAGTGAAGCAGTTCTGGACAGACTTAATCTGTCGGCTGACCAGCTGAAAAGAATCAGAAAAGCAATGAAGGCAGTCCGGGGTTACGGCGAAAAAGTATATGATCCTGAAGATTCTGCCCAGGTAAAACGTGAACTTAATGTACTTGAAGAATTAAAAAGCTACGGGGAACTCCGCGGCATTTACAGGGATGTTCCCCACACTGGTCTTATCAAAACAAGCGACGGCAGTGCCCAGCAGAATGTTGCCCAGATGGCAGCTGCAGACCCGGAAGCCCTTGCCCGCGTACTTGGCATGTGGCTTAAGGATGAGAAATAAAAAAAATCAGCCCGCGGATATTGAACCTGATCTGATTCATAATCTGCGGGCTTTTTATTGCCAAAAAAGCTTTTTATTCAAATAAAGAAAGCTGTCCTGTTATTTTGTTTTTTTTGCAGGCGCTTTTTTGGCTGCAGGCTTTTTTGCAGGGGCCTTCTTTGCGGCTGTTTTTGCTTCCTTTTTTTCAGGGGCAATACAGATTACCACTGAGTTTTCTGTATTTGAGAAAGGAGCAGGAATATATTTGTCTGCTTTCCAGTCGTTTTCCCAGCGGCTTCCGTCGATGAGGTAGCGGTACTGATATTCTTTTCCTGATTCAAGTTCGATTGTTACAGAGAAAGAACCGTCTTTAGCTTTTTTGAGTGGAGTTGCTGTTGAACTCCAGCTGTTAAAATCACCTGCAATTGAGATATTTGAAGCATTCTGCGAAGCTTCCTTTTCAACTATAAATGTTACCTTGCACTTTTTTCCATCTGCTGAATATGCTTTTTTTAATGCCATATACTTCTCCTGATACTTCTATTGGGGTCGTTTTAAGGTGATTTTCCAGTGTGAGGGGGAGAATTCTTAAAACATCCCTAAAACTATATATTATTATAAGCCCGTCTTGTAGATTTTTCCAATAAAATATATATTATTTGTCGTAAGGCTATAAGTCCGCCGATTTGTCCAGATTGCAGGCGGTGCAGCTTCGTATGAGGCGGCAGAATTTTGCTAAAGAGGAGGCATGAAAATGTCTGTCTTATTAAAAAATCATTATTTATTCACTTCGGAATCAGTTGGTGAAGGTCATCCGGATAAGCTGTGTGACCAGATTTCAGATGCCATTCTTGATTATTGTCTTTCCCTTGATAAAGATGCTCATGTTGCCTGCGAAACTTTTGCAACAACAGATTTTCTTTTAGTCGGCGGCGAGATTGGTTTTCAGAATTATAAGGTAAATCAGAAAGAATTTGACGCAAAAGTTGAAGAGATTGCCCGTCAGGTTGCCCTTGATATCGGATATAACAGTGCAGATGTAGGACTTGATGGAAAAAACTGTTTATTTATGAACCGTCTTCACGCTCAGTCAGCAGACATCAATCAGGGTGTTGTAGGAAAAGGTCTTGATGAATACGAAGGACAGCAGGGAGCAGGTGACCAGGGAATGATGTTTGGTTTTGCCTGCAATGAAACTCCTGCTTTTATGCCGGCTCCTGTTTTCTATTCGCATCAGATTCTTCTTAAAGCACATGAACTTCGTCACTCAGGAAAAATCAGCTGGCTCCGTCCGGATGCAAAATCCCAGGTTACAGTTGAATATGATGAAAATCATAAGCCCGTTCACATTGATACAGTTGTTGTTTCGCATCAGCATAATCCTGATGTTGATTATGATACAATTAAGTCGACAATAATTAATCAGATAATCAAACCGGTTCTTGAACCTACAGGACTCCTTGATTCAGAAACAAAATTCTTCATTAACCCGACAGGAAAATTTGTAATCGGAGGACCTGACGGAGATTCAGGACTTACCGGACGCAAGATTATAGTAGACACTTACGGCGGAATGGGTCGTCACGGCGGCGGCGCATTCTCAGGAAAAGATCCAAGTAAAGTTGACCGTTCTGCAGCTTACATGGCCCGCTACATTGCAAAAAATATCGTAGCAGCAGGTCTTGCAGACAGGGCAGAAGTTGAACTTGCCTATGCAATCGGAGTGCCTTTCCCTGTTTCAATCATGGTAGAAACTTTTGGAACAGAAAAAGTTGAAAAATCAAAAATCGAAGAAGCCGTAAAAAAGGTATTTGACTGTACACCGGCAGGAATCATAAAGACTCTTGATTTAAAAAAGAGTGTATATCGCAAAACTGCTTCCTACGGTCATTTTGGCCGCGAAGGTTTCAGCTGGGAAAAAACAGATAAAGTCGAAGAATTGAAAGCAGCATTATAGTGAAGATTCGTTTTGTCATAATAGGAGCAGGATGGCGCGCTGCATATTACATAAGGGCAGCTCTTGCGCTTCCTGTCTTTTTTGATAAACCTCTTGTTTTCTGCCGCACTCAGGAAAAAGCCTGCAGGATTTCAGAAGAATATGGAATTCCTATAACAGTTTCCGAAAAAGACTGTCTTGATTTTAAGCCTGATTTTGTAGTGACGGCTGTTTCAAAAGAAGCAGGAACACAGACTGCAATTGACTGGATTGAAAAGGGTTTTACCGTAGTTTCAGAAACTCCCGCCGCACCTGACTTTTGTTCATTTGAAAAATTAAAATCTCTCCCGGAAGACAACTAGTTTTTCTGAGAGTTTTTTACTTGTTTTACCATTTTTCGAGGATAAGATTAAAATTGTTTTTAACCGCCTCAAAATCTTTCAGGTTCTGAGTAACTAAAATCATGTTGTTTGCTATGGCAATTGATGCAATTTGTGTATCCAGAACTGGCGGTGTTTGTCCAAGAGGAATTAATTTTCCTGTAATTGTTGAATTTATCAGAGCGGCATTTTCATCATATGGAATAACAGGAAATGACGGCCGGACATAGTCAAAAATATAACTCTGAAGAATTTTCTTTTTTTTACTTTCTGGAAGTAATTCAATTCCGTTAAGAAGTTCAAACCAGGTGATGCTGCTTATGGCACACGTTCCTGCATGAAATTCAAGATTTGTAATAATGCCTGAAGATGGTTCTGGTTTAGTAACATTTGAAATGATATTTGTGTCTAAAAGATAAATATTTTTCAAAAGATACCTCCTTCTGATGTATAGGCCTCTTTATTTCTGGAAAGAGCTGTTTCAAATTCATTGAATTCGTCATTTGTAAGTCCGCCTGTTTTTTGCTTCCATTCATTTAGTTTTTCGATAAAGGATGGCCGGAAGTTTTGTTTCAGATGGTTATATTCATCAATGCTTAAAATAACTGCCGTACAGCGTCCATGCTTAGTAATTTCTACAACATTACCGTTTTCTGCAGCTGTAACGTATTCGCTTAAGCGGGCTTTTATATTAAAAAGTGGTGCAGTCATAAAAACCTCCAGATTCTTATTATGGTTATTATATAGTCATATTCTGTCTGCCTGCAAGTGTAAATTTGTTTGTTCTGAGTAACTAAAACAGGACACAATTCGATTTTTTGAGCCGTTCATGCTACAATGCTTTTATCCGGTTTTTATTGAATCGTTTTGAATTATGTCTTCACTTCTTACACCAGTACAGATTACAGAAGTTTTTTCTCGTTTCCGTTCTCAAAATCCGCACCCGAAGTCTGAGCTTGAATGGACGACTCCTTTTACCCTGCTGGTTGCGGTTGTGCTTTCAGCCCAGGCCACGGACAAAAGCGTTAACATTGCCACAAGAGAATTGTATAAGGTTGCTGACACACCTCAGAAAATTCTTGCCCTGGGTGAAGAAGGACTTATTGAATATATCAAATCCATTGGTCTGTATCGTTCCAAGGCTCGCCATGTCATGGGCCTGTGCGAAAAACTTATAAAAGACTTTGGCGGAGAAGTTCCGCGTTCGCGTGAAGATTTGATGAGTCTTCCCGGTGTAGGGCGGAAGACAGCGAACGTTGTTCTGAATGTAGTCTGGGGTGAGCATACAATGCCGGTTGACACTCATCTTTTAAGGATTGCTCCAAAAATCGGACTGGCAGAAGGCGACACTCCGGAAAAAGTAGAACAGTCGCTTTTGAAGCGTGTCCCGGATGAGTTTATGGAGCACGCCCACCACTGGCTGATTCTGCACGGACGTTATGTCTGCACTGCAAGAAACCCTAAATGCGGGGAATGCTTGATAAGGGATTTGTGCAAGCATAACAGGTGAAGAAATTGTAAATTGAAGAAGTAAAACAGGAAGGAGTAAGGGTTATCATTAAAAATAATGTTCCTGAATGCGTGATGATTACGGTAGAAGAATATGACCGCCTGATGAAGCTTGCTGACATGACAGTCAGAATGACTCAGTCAAAAGAAGAGGAAGAGCGCCGCCAGGAGTTCATAAAAAAAATCCGTAAAAATGTTAAGCCGGTTATTCCTCATAAAGCAGACAGAGTTGAAGTGATGAACAGTATCGGGCAGATAAGTATTGATGAAGAGGCAGTAAAGGAATTGAGGAGAATCAGCGTAATATGATTCTTGCAGACTCGAATATCATAATTGATTATTTCCGCTCAAGAAATTCAGAGCTTTCCTCTGGCAGATGCAATTATCGTGTTTACGGCCATAAAATATGATATTCCCCTGTGGACAGGTGACAAGCATTTTAAGTTTATACAGGCCTTATACCCGGAACTGAAATTGTACGGGGAATGAAAAACTGCCTGTAAAAGAGGAAGGCTATATAGAAGGTGCGACTCCTTCCCCTACGACTTTTTCTATTAACCGACCTTCCGAAAACAGAAGGTGATACATTTTTGACAATTCTTAAAATAGCATTATATAATTTTGTATCTTAAAACGACTGGAGAAGTTATGAAAAAGTTATTCCTTATTTTAATTGCTTCTTTTGCATTATTATTTACAGCGTGTGATGCAGAAGAAGAAAAGGTTATTGATAATCAGACTGAAATCCCTGCAGATACGAATGACCCTGTTATTGATGCCCCTGTTATTGATATCCCGAAATATAATTGGATTACTTATTACGGTACAGAATACTATGGAAAAGTAAAAGAACCTATTTGTAATATTTATTATGGCGGAGAAAAACCATTTTATAAAATAAGTTATTATTGGAATGATGGTCAAATAACAGAAAGTGAATTATGTTCTCGTAATTGGTATCAGGGAGTATATTTTTGCGTAGATGATTTAAACTATATTGTTATTGAAGAAAAAAATAGTACTCGGGAACCAATTACACTTTCCTCAAATGTCTTTACTGATATTATAAAAAATAGCGGATTCTGTGAAGTCTATACTTTTGGTATACACGAAAATGGGGCAGATTTAATAGAGCCAGATAAATCTTCTAATGGTATCTGCCAATATTATCCATTTGACGATAGAGCTTGGATATTGCATCCAGTAAGATTCAATTTAGCAGACGATATAATATCTTATCAAGTTAATTATGGACCTGATGATACTGTCGTATATTCATCCACATTTACGGAAGATTTTAATGATTATTATTTTGAGCAAGATAGTATCGTATCTATTTGCTTAAAACATAAATCCGAATGGATTTTTATCAATAGGGATACTTTAACTGAGTTATTAACTTTGCCTTCTACAATAACAATTAACAACAAAAAAAACTCTACATACGAAGTAAGTTTTTATTGGGTCGGAAATAATATTTATGGTAAAGCTTTATACCAATCCTCTTCGGGATATATTGATTTGGACCCTATTCTTCTAGCTACCATAGAAGAATAAGATTTGCCATTTGGTAATTAACAAAAACGGATACCTTTTCGGTAGCAATAATTTTTTAAAAAAAAGGATTGAAAAAGAAGTATTCATTATGAAAAAAATAATATTCGCGCTTACAATTATTTTATCTTTAATTTCTTGTACTACAGAGGTAGTAAAAGAAGTAAACACAGAACCTAAAAGATTTTATACAGTAAGATACAATAGTTCAGAAACAGGCACACCCGAAAGTTTTGCGTGCGAAGAAGGTTATGTCTTAACGGAAAAGGAATTACCGGTTTATATTAAAAAATATCATATAACTACATGGGAAACCCCAGACGGAACAGAAATTACAAAAGGATATAAAATAACTTCTGACATAGTATTAACTCCAAAGTTTGAATGGGATTCTCATTATCGGCATTTTTTCAGGGCGGGAGATTTTTATATTGATAATAAAGGATATAAATGTTCTATACCTAATGGTAAGCTGATAAGTTCGACAGTAAATCCATCTGAAATTAAGACTTATATTGGTGGGCAATTAACATTTATATTATGTGATTATTTCATTTCATCAAGAAACTTTGAGTATGAAAACAGTGATATCTTTATTTCTAGTGAAAATGGAATTAATGTAGACCGCCGCGATAGATTTTGTGGATATAACATCTTATCAAAAAAGGGAAAAATTTTTAATCAATTCTCTATTATTAATGAGCATGCTTTGTATACAAATCTATCTGATATTGATTTTTCTCATACTTATTCTATTTTTAAATTTACAGGAATAATTAGAGCCTCGTATTATACTAATCTTCGGTGGCAAAGGGATGAAATATCTTTTTTAGCCTTATACGATAAAACAGAGGACTCTTATAGTATTATATATATTAATAATGACGGTTGTTTATATAAGATAGATAAACTTCGTGATAATGAATTCTATTATGATGGTAATACTTACCCAAATCTACAAGAAGCTTCAGAAGAATGGTCAGGGGATTGGAGTAAAAAAGACAATAATAATGCTCCAAAAATTAAAACAGTAAAACTTAATGAAATAATATTTGGATTTGGAGTTACCTCACGAACTTTATTATCTTACTATGATTCTTCTAATAATCAGTTATTAAGTGTATTTAATATTTTCCCATATTATTCTGATGAAAATTATAATGACTATATGGCTTTCAATGAACTTGAATATATGAATATGGAACAAACAAACCATGATGTCTATCTTGAACTGTGGTATTTTGATTAAAAAATTGATTAAAAAAATCAATTTATTGCTCCTGCCACCATTCTTTTTCACCAATATACCCAATGATATTATTCTTTTTACTTGTATAGAAGCCGTCTTCTATAGTCCATCTTATATTTCCATTTTTAGTCGCTTCAAATAATATAAGAATACTATCTCTTGTCGCTGATGAAGGTCTTCCATCAATGATATAAGTTGTTTCCGAACCCATTACAGCATCTAACTGAGGAAAATCAAGGAAGTAATAATAAGGTTCTGTATCCCCTAGAGTATACTCTTCAGTGAATGTGTAACTTCCAATTAATGCTGCCGAACCCTATAATTTGTTACCAAGATATTTACAATGATACAGCAATTAATTTGCCTTATATGTGTTATGCTAATTTCCTATCAGTTCAAAATATTTTGCAGGCGTAAAAATCAAAGGTTTATCAATTTTTATATCTTCAAAATCTTTATCACCTGTGAGCAAAATGTCCGAATCTGATAAAATTGCTGATACGAGAACTGGCAAATCCTTTATATCTCTGATTTTCGGATATTTCATTTCATTGATTTTATCAGGACTCTTAAACTCTTCAAAATTTATTCCATCAAAAAAGATTTCGAGCTGTTCAATCTTAGCAGGAAATTTCTTTTCAAATACTTCCTTACATTCTTCTTTTGTATAAGAAGAGATTATCACCGTATGCTTTTCAAGCAAATGAGAAAAAACTTTAGCAACTTTCCCATTTGGAAAAAGCATTGCAGAGATTACGACATTTGTATCAACGAAAAATCTCACCTGGATTTCCTCAATTCCTTGATATAAGCGACAACATCATCTTCTGTCTGGAAACCGGCTTTTTTAGCTTCGCCTTGCATTTGAGCCTGAACATTTGCAAGAGTGATTTGAGATGCATTTGTGATATAGACTTTGCCGCTGCTTTCCTCAAAGAAAACTTTGTCACCAGTTTTCAACTGAAGTTTATTCCTTATCATAAGTGGAATTGTAATCTGACCTTTTGATGTTACTTTTGCAAGTTCCATAAAACACCTCCTTACTTTCCTTACTTATATAATATCCTTAGCTTTTTTATTTCGTCAACAGATTTTCATGCTTAAACTTGGTTACAATGTTGCTACTGATTTTTCTGGAAATCTGCATTGGGAAGAACTTGATGCAGATATAGAACTGGATAGTCTGGAAAATCCCGACGATTACCCATTGATTTATCGTTAGAAAAACTCTCCTTTCAAAAGAAATATATCGAAATGGGAATAATTCAAAAAAAGCTAATTAAAACAAAATATACTGCATTTTAAGGGTTTTATGCTCAGTCAAAAAAGTTTTTAATTAATTTCACACTATTCTGTGTTATACTGTCTCTATGCAACTTTATCACGGAAGCAATCAGATTGTAGAAAAGCCTGCTCTCATCATCCAGAATCACACGCTTGATTTTGGGTCTGGATTTTATACGACGTTAAATGAAGTGCAGGTACAAAGTTTTGCAGAGAAAGTTACAAGCCGGCGAAAATTTGGAAAGCCGTATGTCAATGTATATAATTTTGATGAAAAGGCATTTTCTGAATGTTCTTTTCTTGAATTCAAATCTCCGGACGGACAGTGGCTTGATTTTGTATGCGAAAACCGCAACGGAACTTACACAGGGAAAAAATATGATTTAATTCGCGGCCCTGTTGCAAATGATGATGTTTACCGGACTGTTACGCTTTATTTATCCGGCGTTCTTTCAAGGTCAGCGACATTAGCGGAATTAAAGGTTCGCAAATTATACAATCAGGTCGTTTTTGCAAGCGATAAGGCTTTGTCATATCTTTCTTTTCATTTATTTTACGAGGTGGTCCATGAATAAAAGACAATATGCTGCTTTCCTTGCCTGCGCTCTTATGCCTATGGTTATTCAGACAATTCAGGAAAAAACGGGATGGAAGACACTTGATCTGATTAAAAAGTTTTATCACTCACAGGTTTATGCACTGCTCGAAGACGAAAGCACTAAAATATGGCACTACAGTCCTCTTACACTTTATGAGATGTTTAAATCTGAATTAGAAACCGGCTCAATCGCCTTTCCAGAGGAAGCGGCATGAGTGGGGGTCAGGATTATTCTAAAAGTCAGATTGATTTTCTTGTGTACTGTATGGAAATGTACAAAGATAAATACCTGCTTTCTGGTGCGCAGGTCCAGGAGCTGTTTTCAAAGTCAGGCGCAGACTTGTATATTTTAAAACACTTTGAAGCCCTGCACACAACTGGGCTTGAATACATTCTCGATGACATTCATGGTTTTATAGAAAAGAAATTGAAACCCCTTCTTCCCTAGATTATGATGACTTTATAAAAAGTGGTCTTAAGAATTATGTTGATTACCTAAAAAGCAAAGGAAAGAAATAAAAACTTGATTAACCGGCCATCCGAAAATGGAAGGTAATGCAGTTTCGATGTAATTATCAGTTAGCAAACATCCCGTTTTCAGCAATCTGTTTTAAGGCTGGTATTACAGTTTCGTAATTTAAATCTTCTTCCAGAAGATTCGCTGTTATATCTTTATAGTCTGATTTGTAAACATTTTCAGAAATAATCCTTTTTAATAATTCAAGAATATCTACATCAGGCTTTGCAGAAGGACAAACTGGAGAAAGTACTCGGACTTGGCGAACTTCTTTTACGAGTTTCTTAAAAGAATCATCTTGAGGAACAAGTGGAAGCAACTTATAAATGTCGTACAAATGTCGTGAATGTTTTTCTGTTTTATTCTGTAAATAATAATCACAGATTGCAAAGACTTTATCTGCAAGAGTTCTGCTTATATCCTGGACTTTCATTATAAATGGTGAAAGGGAATATTTTTCGATGTAATCCGGAGCCTCTTCAACCATCATATCACCGATGTAATTATGAACTGGAAGTTCTGATACAGGAAACGAAATTGCAGTGTAAGTAGTTTCCAGAATGACTGCCGGCAGAACGGCAACATCATCCAGTTCATCAACTGGATTGTATTCTATTTCATATCGGTTGTAATCCCGACGACTTCGAGTCTCATCAATATTCGGAATAGACAATCCTAATATTGCACTTACTTCTTCAATTGCTTCCTTCACTTTCTTCTTTTGCCCTTGAGAAATCGTTGTATCAATCGTTATGTCGATATCTTCTGAAAAGCGGTTTATAGCTTTATAACACTTTGAAAGTGAAGTTCCACCTTTAAAAACAATAAATGGAAGCCTCTCTGAAAGAAGTCTGAGTATCATAGTGACGTAATAGTCTTTTTCGACAATTTCGGGCCTGATGCCAATTTTGTTTGTTACAAGATTTATTGCCTGAGAAAATGTTTCTTTATCGTTATGCAGAAATTCCATTGAGTAGTCCTACTTTATACATATTGCGAAAAATCTTGCCGGGATATAGAGAAAAATATTGTTCCAGCTGCTTAAACTGTAATCCTGACTTTTCCATGTATGTTTTGATTTTATTGTTCAATTCTTTGCCTTCAAGTTCTGAATACAAGTCTATGTCTTTTAATAGATCCAGAAACTGCAAGGATTTGTAGTTTGATTCATTAATCATAATACGCGGTTTTCTAATTATGATTTTTTCAGATGCAAGAGTTGCTTCCCTATAATCTTTTGAGGCTTTATTTGTAACTACTTCGCAGCTTGCAGGAACCTGAGTTGTAATGCCGATTCTATTTGCAAAATTGATTCCGCTAATATAACCGCAGCGTTCCGTTCCTGAATAAAGGTATTTTTTTTCGATTACAGAATTTTGTGACAATGATGGTGCAGTTTTGAAAATGCTGTCTTTCGGAATGTAGTAGATTCCTGTGTCATATCGCTTAAGTTTACCGCTTGCAGCATAGTTCATAATCTGCTGGCGGATATTATTCTGCGTCATTCCATCATATGTAATATCAGAGACAAAAATTGGTTCATTTGTACCATAAATTTTTAAAAGATAATCAAAAAACATATTTGCCTCCTGTATAATAAAAGTGAAGTAATAACCTACCAATTTATTATAGACAATTAACTCAGAAAATCAAGTGAATTATATATGCTTTTTTGCTCTATTATATATTATTTTCTCGTGATAAAATGGGGGGCGTTGCGGGGGAGAACCGTCCCCGCAGGTTTATAAGGAGTAATAAAATGAATGAAATGACTGAAGGTGCAATGAACGTTGCAAGCCAGACTGTAAATCAGATGCAGAACTTTTTTCATGTGAGTGAAATCATTAACTATGTAAAGGAGCCGGAGCATGTCGTAAAATTTGCAACCGGTGTAATTGCTCTGCTTATTTTCTGGGGTGTTTACCGCCTTATCCGCATGATTATTAAAAAGGGTGCGGCAAAAAAGCTTGAACCTCAGGCTGTAAAAACCGTTACCAAAATCGTAAGCTACTGTTTTTATGTGCTTATTGTAATGTACATTCTGGGCCTGTTCGGAATTAACCTGGGTGCCATCTGGGGAGCCATGGGAATTGCCGGCGTTGCCATCGGTTTTGCTGCCCAGACTACTGTAAGTAACCTTATTTCAGGCGTGTTCATCGTAACTGAAAAAACAATGAAAATCGGCGATTTTATTGAAGTTGACGGTGTTTCGGGAACTGTTGATAAAGTTGGTCTTCTTTCAATTAAAGTTCACACTGTAGACAACCAGCTTATCCGTATTCCAAGTTCTTCCATTATTAATGCAAAACTTAAAAACTATTCTTCCTATGATTACCGCCGCTACGTTTTTGAAGTGAATGTTGATTATTCAACTGATCTTGATAAAGCCGTTAAAGTTCTTGAAGGCGTACCTGCAAAATGTGATTTTGCCGTTAAAGATAAGCCGGCTTATGCACCTAAAGTTCTTGTAACAGGCTGTCTTGATTCAGGTATCGGAATGAATCTTGTTGTATGGTGTAAGCGTGCTGACTTTTTTGACCTTAAAACTGAAGTCTGCATCAAAGCAGTAAAAGAACTCAACGCAAACGGCATCAACATTCCGTTTAACCGCGTTGATGTTTCTATGCTCACCGATAAAACAATTCCGTCGCTTTCGTTTAAGGCTTAATTTATATTAAAGGGGGAAGTCTCCCCCACGGCTTAAAGCCTGCGGCTTACGCCTGCCCCCTCTGCGGGCTCAGACGCCGCCCGCAACGCCTGCTTTAGTATTATTGATATGTCAGAAAAGATGTTTTCAAGAAAAGATTTACAGCTTCTCATACTGCCGCTTATTATGGAGCAGTTTCTGGCAATGTCTATTGGTGCCTGCGATACCATTATGGTTTCTTCAATTGGAGAAGCAGGTGTTTCAGGTGTTTCGCTGATTGACCAGCTTGCGCAGTTATTTGTTCAGCTTTTTGCGGCTTTTGCCACAGGCGGCGCTGTAGTTTCAAGTCAGTATCTCGGTCATAAGGATGATGAAGAAGCGCGTTCTGCGGCAAGGCAGCTTTTAAATATTTCTGTTCTTGCAGGTCTTTTGATTATTGCAGTATTTCTTCCGTTCCGCCGTTTTGTGTTAAAGGCTATCTTCGGCGGAGCGAGTGAAGAAATCATGGCAAATGCCCTTGTGTATTTTGTCTGGATTCTTTTATCTTTTCCGTTTCTGGCAGTTTACAGTTCCTGTGCGGCGCTTTTCCGTTCAATGGGAAACAGTAAGGTTTCTTTAAAAGTCAGCCTTATGATGAATCTTACTAACATTGCAGGAAACGCTGTTCTTATCTACGGGGTTAAGGCCGGAGTTGCCGGGGCCGGAATTGCCACACTTTTAAGCCGGATTGTAGCCGCTGTTGTAATGCTTTATCTTTTAAGTTCTTCTCAGGCTAAGAAAAGCGGCCGTATTTATCTAGAAAATATCGGAAAAAAAGAATTCCGTTTTGACATGATTAAAAGAATCCTTAAAGTTGCTGTTCCCAGCGGAATTGAAAACTCTGTTTTTCATATCGGAAAAACGCTCGTTTATTCTTTTATGTCAGGCTTCGGCATTACCGCTATTGCAGCAAATGCAATTTCAAATACAGTTTGCAGCTTTTCAAATATTCCGGGGAATGCAATCGGACTTTCAAGCGTTACGATTATCGGTCAGTGTATTGGTGCCGGTGAAAAGGAGCAGGCAAAAAGCTATGGAAAAAAACTTATCCTGCTTTCATCCGGCGGAATGTTTTTGACAGGCATTTTGATTTTTACTTTATGTCCATGGATAACCCGTGCGTTCAATCTTACTGAGCAGGCAAGACTGCTTTCTGTCAATGTAATCAGAATCTGCATGGTGGCAAACATATTTTTCTGGTCAATGAGCTTTACAATGCCGAATATTCTCCGCGGGGCAGGCGACACAAAATATACGATGATTGTTTCGAACATCACTATGTGGCTGTTCCGTGTTTTCGGAAGTTTTTTAATTTCAAAATATCTTCTCCGTACTCATCCTGATAATCCGTCACTGGCACTTTACGGTGTCTGGGTCGGCATGTTCATAGACTGGATTTTCAGGGGTTTATGTTTCTTTATCCGTTTCTGCGGTAAAAAATGGCTTGAAAAAAAGGTAATTTAAGTTTTCTGCAGCTGGATCTGCACAAAAAAATATGGCAGCATCAGGTCGCTTTGAATATGTCGGAAGTTTTTAATATGCCGGGCTGCATGTTTTTTGCCTCATAGAAATAACCGTGTTATAATTAGTACTGAGGTGAATTATGCAGAAAATATTTTCAGATACACGTAAATTAGACGCTTCCTGCCGTTCTGCTTACGGTTTAACAGAAGAAATCATGATGGAAAATGCTGCAGCTGCCCTGGAAAAAGAAATCCGTGAACATGCAAAACCTGGGGAAAAAGTAATGATTCTCTGCGGCGGCGGAAACAACGGTGCTGACGGCTACACTCTTGCCCGCAGAATCCGCCTTGATTTTGAAGTAAAAGTTTATCAGTGCGGTGAACCTAATTCAAATCTGTGTAAGGTTCAGGCTGACCGTGCTGAAAAATGCGGAGTTGCCTTTAACAAAATTTCAAACATTCCCATCGGGGATATCCGTACATCTGCCGTAATAGTAGACTGTATTTTTGGTGCAGGATTCCACGGGAGTTATTCAAATGACATTGTTGAGCATATTGTAACTGCCTTAAACGATGTTAATTCTGCCAGCAGCTGGAAAATTGCCTGCGATGTACCGACAGGAATTGCCGGAGACGGAGTTGTAACTTCTGCCGCTTTCCGTGCCGACGTTACAATTACTATGGGAGCTCAGAAACTCAGCCTTTACAGTGATATGGCAAAAGACTATGTAGGTCAGATAAAGGTTGCAAATCTTGGAATCAGTCGTTCACTTTATGAAAACTCATGCAATGACCCTCAGGAGACAGCATATCTCCTTGAAAAATCCGACATGTGCCTGCCGTACCGCAAAGATTCCATGGTAAACAAAGGTTCGTTTGGAAATGCCTACATTGCCTGCGGTGTAAAAACAGGTGCCAGCCTGATTGCTGCAAATGCCTGTTTCCGTTTTGGTGCAGGACTTGTAACTCTTATCCGCCCTGAAGACGGCTTTGAGCGTTCTTATGTTCCCGGAATGACAATGGAACTTCTGATGGCTTCAAAATTCGGTACCCGCGTAAGTGCGCTCTGTGTGGGAATGGGACTTGGTTTTGATGAAACTGTAATCAAGTATTACATGGATTATCTTCTTAACAATTCAGAAGTGCGCTGTGTCCTCGATGCAGATGTTATGTATTCTCCGTTGATTGTTGATGTTTTAAGCCAGCGGGGTAAAGGCTGTGTATTAACTCCTCATCCAAAAGAGTTTGCTGAGCTTCTGCGTATCTGCGGTCTTGGAGAATATAATATTGATGAATGCATTATCCGCCGTATTGAGCTGGTAGAAAAATTCTGCCGCCGTTTCCCTGAAGTTGTACTTCTTGCGAAAGGTGCAAATCCTGTCATCGGCTGCTTTACAATGGAAGAAGGCCTGAAGATGTACATAAATAATAACGGCTCGGTTGCCCTTGCAAAGGGTGGTACGGGTGATGCCCTTGCAGGAATGATCTGCGCGCTTTTGACACAGGGTTATGATCCGGTTAAAGCTGCAACTACAGCCTGTCTTGCACATGCCTTTGCTGCAAGAAGCACGGCAAATGATTTCTCTTTCACGCCGACAGAACTTATTCAGAAAATCGGGGAATTATAAACCCGGCGTCCGGGCGGGCTTTGCGGGGCTCCGGCTTTTGCCTTTGAACACACTTCGTGTGTTTTCGCTCTGCTCACCCCTACAATCCCTGACGCAGGGCTGGCGCTGCCAGACAGGTTATCCCTGACGCGATTTTCCTGCTTCAATAAAGTTCATATGTGCCCTGTCTTTTCTTGTAAGACGCTTTGAGCCGAGTTCGACTTTTTTCGGGCTGTGGTCGTGGAATGATTCCCCGCGACTTGAGTTAAAGTGGTTTTCTATTTTTTTAATCCATGACGGTGTTTCAGGATTTAAATCGCCTTTTTTTACATATTCAGCCCATTCTGAAGGTTCATTTACTTCAAATTTGTATTCTTTTCCTGTAAACGGATGAATGAAGTCCAGTGTTTTTGCATGAAGACAGAGGCGTCCGAAGTTGTCTGTGCGGGCGCGGTAGTTTTCATCTCCAGCCAGAGGATAGCCCTTTGAAGCAAGATGGGCGCGTATCTGGTTTTTCTTTCCTGTATCGAGGGAAAGTTCAAACAGGGTGTGTGTCGGTCCCTGGAGCAGTATTTTATAATTTGTGCGGGCAGGAACGGTATTTTTTTCTTCCTCAGCTTTTGGAACATAGCCTCTGTGCTGTGCGTTGAAGGCGAGGCTGTCGTCAATGAGCCCATGGTCAGGAAGTGTTAATTTTTTATTGCGTGGATTTTCTGCAACTGCGGTATAAAGACGTTCAATTACCATTTTGTGCCAGGTATCCATGATTTTTTTGTGGGCATTTTCTGTCAGGGCAAACATCATAACTCCGGAAGTTTCCCTGTCCAGACGGTGCACTGCAAGTGGTTTATGTTTTGAATTAAAGGTTCCGTTCTGCCTCATCATCTCTTCAATTACTGACTGAATGGTTTTAGCGCGGCTTCCAGGATAAGGAACAGAAAGAATTCCTGCGGGTTTTGAAACAACGCACAGATATTCATCCTGGAACAGGATTTCAACCCTGTCTTTCTGAGGGTGTCTTGAGTTTTTTGCGCTTTTTTGAGTGTTATTTCTGGTATCTGATTTTTCAGTCATAGTTTTTCCTAGTAGTGCGGAGGCCTTCTGTTAGGAATATCAACATTTTCCGAGAGGTCTGCAATACGGCCTGAAAGAATTTTATTTTCTTCACGCAGGATTTCTATTGTTTTCTGGTGAGTAACAACTTCTTCCTGAAGTTTATTGATAAAATCGTCCATGTATGCGATTTTTGTTTCGAGTGCGATAAAACGTTCTTCGCTTTCTTTTTCCATATCTGTATTTTAGCGCAATACAGGTGTTCAGATAAAGGGCAGAAGAATAAAACATGGTTGTGCCGGTACTTATACTCAGCGGGGGCGTGTTTTAAAAAGAAACTGACCAGCTTCTGCTTTTTGTAAGTGTCAGAAGTTCACCGAGCAGAATTGAAGAGTTTTCCGTCTTTTTTGAATCAGGGCTTTTAAGGGTAATTTTGACTCTGGCATTAATAATTTCGGACGCTATGTCTGTTCCATAAACGGAAGAAAGAAGTTCCTGGTATTCATTTACTGTCATAGTTTCGTCGTTCAGGCAAGGAATCATAAGAAGGTCTAAATAACCGCGGCTGTCTTCATCAAGCTGTTCATAGAGTGAAAGTAACTGAACTGGTCCAAGTGTTAGTTTTACTGATGATGGTGTTCTGATTAAAAGTCCAGAGGAAGAAAGAGTGCTTTTTGAAAGGCTGGAGAAAGTTCCGTCTGCACTTGCAAAATGATTATCTTTTGTTCTGGCGGTAACATTTGTTGCACCGGCTCTTTCAAGAAAGTTTTTTATGTCAGAAGAAGAAATAACGGCAGAATCAGAAGCTCCTGTGAGTTCTGCAAAGGTGCCGGTCAGTTTTTTAGAAAAGAGTGCCGAAACAGAAATTTCAGCGTCATCCGCATTTTTTGCGCGGATAGAGATTTCAGGTGAGCATGAGAATAAAAATAAAGAACAAAAAGCGGCAAAAAGCAGTCTGCAGAATAATTTCATAGGTTCCTTCTGAATTAAAGTAAATACACTAATTAAGCATCGAAGCGAGCGGTAAGGTTACACGAATTCCAGTTGAAAGAACGAGACCTGTGCCAAGAGAGTTGATTGCACTCATTGCGCTGCCGTCCGTGTCGTTAAAAACCGTGTAGTGAATATCCTGAACAAAACTTATGTCTGTTTTACCTGCCTTGATTGAAGGAGAACTCAAATAAAGTCCTAAGATTCCAGGGAAGAAAGAAGATTCAATTTCTTTATCTTTGTCGCCCGGGAGATATGGAGTTCCGACAGTGATAACGGGACCTGCAAAAATACGCAGGTATTCATTCATTGTAAGACTGAAAATTACAGGCAGCTGGATTACTCCTGTTCCTGTGTCCCAGCGGAGAATGGAGCCGATTCCTGGTTTTAAGGTTTTTCCATCGTACATTGCGTGAAGAGTGGCGCTTAAACCGCGGAATGTGAGGCGGAAATAGTCAGGAGTAAAAAAGTTCCAGTCAAAAGTGAAAAGCCCGTCGAGAATTATCCTGTCATTAAAAGATGTTCCTGCAGCTTTTGAACCTCCGGTATTTTTCGAGCCTGAACTGACTGCCGTACCGCTGCCGTTTGAAGAATTTCTGGCAGACGAACTTTCAGTTTCTTCTGTCTGGTCAGAAACTTTGGAAGCAGGAAGAAAGCGGCCTGTTTTGTAGTATTTACCTTTCCAGTAGCTTTCTTTGAGGGAACTTAAGATTACTCCTGTGTTAGGACCATCTGAAGCGCAGTTTAAGAACTGGTTGTTTCCTATATAAATGCCGACGTGGCTTGGCTGGTCAGAGGCGGTGGTCTTAAAAAAAACAAGGTCTCCGATCTCGCGTTTGCTTTCATCAATGATTTTGCAGTAACTGTAGATATTTTTAACCATGCGTGGAATCTGGTAACCGATTGATTCGCGTGCAACGGCGTAAACAAAACCTGAACAGTCAAAAGCGTTAGGGCCTGTAGCTCCGCTTACATAAGGGCAGCCGATGTATTTTTTCCCGTAATCTACAAAAGTCTGTCGTGTTTTAGCCGCTTCCGCAGCGCTCTGGGCAGCAGTCTGTGCGCATACGCGGGGAGTAAAAAGAAGAAGGCAGGCAATAGAAGCCCATATAAAAATATGATTTCTGTCATTTCGTGTCATATTATAATTATCGGTGAATTTTTGTGTTGAAACAAGTATATTTAAATCATGCCTGAAATCTGATAAAATGCAGAACTGGTATTTATTACTTTTGCTGACTGTATTCTATATACTTTAGAGGTTTAAACATGATTCACAATATGGAAAAATTACGGGAAGATTCTCTTAAATACGGGCCGCTTTGTGTCGGGCTTGATACTGATCCTTCTTATCTTCCTGCTCCGCTTTTAAAAGTTCTCGGCTCTCCGGCTGAGGCAATTCTTGCCTATAATAAGGAAATCATTAAGCGTGTTGCGGCTGAAAAGTCTGCCTGCTGTTTTAAGATTCAGATTGCCTATTATGAAGCAATGGGAATTGAAGGTCTGAAGGCTTATGTTGAGACAATTAAAGCCGTTCATGAGGCAGGTTTCCTTGCAATTTCTGACATTAAGCGCGGGGATATTGCTGATACTGCAAAAGCTTATGCACGCGCTCATTTTTCAGGTGAATTTGAAAGCGATATTATTACTATAAATCCTTACATGGGTTTTGATACTTTAAAACCGTTTACTGAATACTGTGCTCCGCTTACAAAAGAATCAAAACTTGCTTCAGGCTCAAAGGGAATTTTTGTTCTTCTTCGTACATCAAATCCCGGTATGACTGATATTGAACAGCAGGAATTAAAGAGCGGCGGAAGAGTTTTAGACAGGACCGGCGCTGAACTTAAACGCATTGGTGATGAGTTTAAGGCATTTTATCCTGAGCAGAAATGTTCTCCGGTTGGAGCTGTAGTAGGCTGTACTGAAGAAAGCGATGCCCGTCTTCTTCGTGATGCTTATCCTGACACCTTCTTTTTAATTCCAGGTTATGGAGCTCAGGGCGGAGCTGCAAGAATTGCCGCTACACTTTTAGATAAAGCAGGCGGAACCGTTAACTCAAGCCGCGGTATTCTCTGCGCCTGGAAAAAGGCACCGGAGCTTGCAGAAAAAGTAGAAAGCGGAAATCTCTGCTTAAAAGAAATTTCTGATGCCGCCGGAGCAGCCTGTCTTGCTGCAAAAGAAGATTTACTTGGTGCTAAAAAAGAACTGGGTTTATAATAATTAAACGGAAAGACCGGCAGAAAACTGTCTTTGAATCAGAGGGCGTTTAATCTTTAAGTTTACTGGAGAAAATTATGTCTTTACTTAAAAAATGTTCAGGGGAACCTTTACCAATTTTTGCTACAGGAACAGTTAGCGGCTGTTCTGTCGTAAAAACAGCAGTTCCTCAGGGAAGTATCTGGTATCTTAAAGTTAATGTTAAAGGCGCTGACGGTAAGAAACTTGATTCGCCTGTTCCCGGTCAGTTTTACATGCTCAGGTCAAAGCATTCCGGGCTTCTGCTTGGCCGCCCGATCAGTGTTTACGGTTTTAAAAAGCTTGCTGATGATGACCTTAATGTTGAATTCCTGATTTTACTCAAAGGGGAAGGCAGCAAAGAACTTGTAAGCTTAGAAAGCGGAGATGAAATTGAAATTTTAGGACCGCTTGGCAATAACTGGCCTGCTCCAAAAAAAGGAGCAAAAGTTGCCTGCTTTGGCGGTGGTGTCGGAGTAGCTCCTGTTGCAGGTTTTGCTTCAACTCTGCCTAAAAAATCCTACGATTTTTATGCTGCGTTTAAGAGCGGTTCATACGGACTTGATTATATTTTTCCTGAAAACCTCGTAATTACAACTGATGACGGTTCGGTTGGAATTAAAGGAATGATAACTGCTGCCGTTAATGCTGAAACCGTTAAAAAATATGATGTTGTTTATGCCTGTGGTCCAGAACCGATGCTTGCTGCAATTCAGAAAATCTGTGCAGAAGCAAAGGTTAAGTGCTGGCTCAGTATGGAAAACAGAATGGCCTGCGGTCTTGGTGCCTGTCTGGGCTGTACTATCAGTACAAAAGAAGGAAATAAACGCTGCTGTAAAGACGGCCCGGTTTTTGACAGCGCAATAATTGATTTTACAAAGATTGATTCTCCTGTTACTTCACCAAAAATGGCACGCCGTGCTCCTCTTTCAGAAAAAGAAGAACCTGATTTATCAGTAACAATTGCAGGAGTTAAGTTCAATAATCCTGTGATTGCTGCCAGCGGAACTTTCGGTTATGGAAGTGAATATGCACCGATTTTAGATGTGGATGCCCTCGGAGGTATTTGTTCAAAGGGATTGACTCTTGACGGCCAGCCTGGAAACAAAGGTGTGCGCCTTATTGAAACTCCGATGGGTTTAATCAATTCAATCGGGCTTGAAAATCCTGGAATAAAGCATTTTATAGCACACGAACTTCCTGAAATGAGAAAGTTTAAGGCAAAAGCTATAGTAAATTTAAGCGGAAAATCACTGGAAACATATGTTGAAGGCGCAAAACTTCTTGAAAAAACAGATGTTCCGATGATTGAACTTAATATCAGCTGTCCGAATGTAAAAGCAGGCGGAATGGCTTTTGGAATGGAAGCAGAATCCGCAAAAACAGTGGTCCGTGCTGTCCGCGAAGTTACAAAAAAGCCGCTCATGGTAAAATTAAGTCCTAATGCTCCTGATTTAACAGGGGTTGCAATGGCTGTAAAAGAAGCGGGGGCTGATGCAGTTAGTCTTGTAAACACTTTCCAGGCAACTTCAATCAACATTGAAACAGGCCGCCCGCAGTTTGAAAATATCCGTGCAGGATTCTCAGGACCGGCAGTAAAGCCGATTGCACTCCGCATGGTTTATGATCTTTGTCTTGCAATGAAAAATCTTCCGGAAAATGAGCGTATCCCTGTAGTTGGTCTTGGCGGTATAAGCTGCTGGCAGGATGCCGTAGAGTTCATAATGGCAGGTGCCGCCGCCGTAGAAGTAGGAACAGCAACTTTTGCTCACCCGACGGCAATGACAGAAATTATCGAAGGACTTAAAGCATTCATGAAGCGCAAGGGATATAAAACTCTTGATGATTTCAGAGGCTGCGCGCTGTAAGGACGAATGGAGTAAAAGCCGGTTCAAACTTGTCCAGAATGACAAAACGTGTTAAAATGTCAAGTTAAGGACGATAAATGAATACTTTAATGGCTCTCTGCGCTGTCGGTGCGGAAAAAATCTTGGGAAATGAAATAAAGCAGCTCGGCTACACTCTTGCCGGAAACGCTCCGGGGCGTGTTCTTTTTACCGGGGATGATGATGCGCTTTTCAGGGCAAATCTTTGTCTCCGCACTGCTGACCGCGTTTATCTTTTGATGGCCCGCTACAAGGCTGAGGATTTTGACCAGCTTTTTGACGGTGTTTATGCTGTAGAATGGCAGGATTTTTTTAAGAAAGACATTAAAGTTACCGTTGATAAAGTCCGTTCCCACAAATCTAAGTTAAACTCAGAGCACTCGGTTCAGTCTATTGTGCAGAAGGCTGTTTATTCCAAACTTGGTGACAGGTGGAATATGTCTTCGCTGCCTGAGACTGGTTCGCAGAGCGACGTGCGTGTTTATATTGAAAATGATGAAGTTTTTATTCTTCTTGATTTAAGCGGACTTCCTCTCCATAAACGCGGTTACAGAACTGACGGGGGAATGGCTCCGCTTCGTGAAACTACCGCTGCAGTTATGCTTCAGATGATGATGTGGAGACGCAAAATTCCTCTGCATGATCCTTTCTGCGGTTCAGGAACTCTTCCAATTGAGGCAAGTCTTTACGCTTTTAATGTGGCTCCTGGATTAGGAAGGCGTTTTGCGCTTGAGAATCTGACTATTTTTAATGCTGAGCGTGCTTCTGAAATTAAAAAAGCGGAGGCAGCTAAAATCCGTACTGATGTTGAAGTGCGCATTACTGGAACTGATATTGATCCCGGTGCCGTACAGCGTGCGCGGGTTAATGCTGAACATGCTTGTGTAATGGCAGGCCGTGCACTTAAATCAATCGGAATTGATGCTCATCTCTGGCGCCCTGATTTTCAGGTGAGTGATTTTAAGGATATTGAAGCGCCTTATGAAAACGGAATAATCATCTGTAATCCGCCGTACGGAGAGCGTCTTGGCGATGAAGGCCAGGCAGCTGAACTTTATAAGAGCATGTCTTCACTTTTTGATGATTTTAAGGGCTGGCAGATTGGTGTAATTACTGCTCACAAAGAGTTTCAGGAGAATGTGGGGCGCTATGCGTCTGTGCTTAAGAGCCTGAAATCAGGGAATCTTGATACAACTTTTTATATTTATGACGGTACTGAAAAGCAGAAAAAGCCTAAGCCGCAGGGAAAAGCAAAGCCGCGTCGTGAAGGCAGAAAAAACGGCGGCTTTGAACACAAAAGAAGCAGTGCTGCAGCAGAGAAGGAGTATTTTTAATGGCTATTGTAGTTGAACATGATAAACGCAAGAGAGAGATCCTTGAAAAATCAATGGAGCTTTTCTGCAACGACGGTTATGAAGATGTAACTTTTCAGAAAATTGCGGATGCCTGCGGAATTACCCGCACAACTCTTTATATTTATTTTAAAAACAAGCATGAGATTTTTAATTTTTCGATTAAACAGCTTTCTTCTGACCTTGAACAGGGCTTTTTAAAGATTATTAAGGATTCAAATATAAATGCGGAACAGTGTCTCAGGACGATTGTAAGTGATTCTGTTGATTTATGTTCTAAAAATAAAGGTCTTTTTGAAGTGCTGATTCCTTATCTGACCAGTCTTTACAAGGCAGGAGACAATGTTTATGAGAGGGTACGCCGCCGTATAATCAGGCTGAATCACCTTATGACACAGATAATGATACGCGGCCAGAAAAACGGTGAATTCGGAGATTTCAGCATCAAGGCTGCAAACGGTCTTCTTTTAGGCCTCATAATGGAAGCAGTGTTTAAAATGGCTGTCCTTCATAATGACGATACGGAAGGAATTAAAGAAAGCCTTAATCTGGCAATTGACGGGCTGTTAAAAAAATAAAAAACGGATCCGTAAAAAAAAGTCATTGCCGTGCCTGGCAATGACTTTTTCGTTTATACGCAGTAAGTTTTTAGTGTCAGTTTATTGAAGCGTTGAGAGAGATTCTGTTTGGATTTAAGTCGAACTGGTTATCAGGATTTGTTACAGACGGGACTGTGAGTGAAGTTTCTGCAGGGTCAATTGTCTGTGGGCTTCCTGTAGCATCCGTCCAGAGCCAGTTTATTGTAATTTCCTTCTGGTTTGTCCAGTTATAAGTAGTGTATTCCTGAGAAATGCCTTCGTTCTGTATTGTTTTTCTGATTCCGACAACGCCTAATACCGTAATTTTTCTGTCCAGGAAATCTTCTGAAAGGATTCTCTGCAGGTCTACTGATTCAGCATCATTGTTTTCGGCATGATCCTTTGAGGCAATTGTAAAGGATTTTCTGTCTGTTCCATTGGAAATAACTACAGCAAGTTCGCTGTCACTGCCAAAACCAGTCGGGAATGTTACTGCAGAATTAAGCTTTACTTTCCATGAATTAAGCTGCTCATCTACCGTAATTTTTATTTCTGGAGAGCCTGTTAACACTGCTTCACCTTCACTATCAAGGCCCGGGTATGTGTCTTCTGTAGCATTTGTATACTGATAAATCGAGCCGTTAAAATAGCGGATCAGGTATTTATAGTATGTTCCGCCTGTGGCTGTGTTAGGATCCCAGAACTGATAGGTTGAAGGCTGATCAGAAATTTTTGTAGGAAATACCTGGCCGATGTTTGTTCTTGTTACGGTTGAGGAAAAGTCCGAGCTGTTGCAGGAAAGGCGGATTACATTTGCATATTTCATAATTTTTGAGCCGATATCAGACGGAAAAGATATTGTATAGGTGGTTGAGCCTGATTCTGAGAGACCAACTGTCGGCTGCGGGAGATTTGATCCGTCCTCGCTGTTAATGATACAGGAAGATACTGCGAGTCCTGAGGTTACAAGAGCAGCAAGAAGGAATAAGGAACCAAGAAATTTTCTCATAAAAAAATGCCTCCGTTGTAAAAACAACTCATTTAATTATCGGTTAATAAAAAAAAATCTTAACATCAGAGAAAATAATGATTTTCCTTATAAATATACTTTAAAGGCAATTAAAACCCGTTATATAATTAATCGTAAAAACTCTGCGCGAATTTTTGCCGGTCTTTGGGGAGTGCCGGTAAAAGCGGTCTGTTTACAAAAAGTCTATAATTGATGGAGAAAAAGTATGACAGGTACATTCTGGTCGCTGGTTCCTGCGATTGTTGCCATTGCGCTGGCATTAATCACAAAGGAAGTTTATTCGTCACTTTTTGCCGGTATTTTAATCGGTGGAGTGTTCTATTCCGGTCTTTCGTTTACAGGATTTTTTAATCACGTTGTAAATGACGGCCTTATCAGTTCGGTTTCTGACAGCTACAATGTGGGAATTCTGGTTTTCCTTGTACTTCTTGGAACTATGGTTGCCCTGATGAATAAAGCCGGCGGTTCGGCTGCGTTTGGTAACTGGGCTAAAAAGCACATTAAAACAAAAATCGGTGCCCAGATTGCAACTATCTTCCTCGGAATTCTTATTTTTATTGATGACTATTTTAACTGTCTGACAGTCGGCTCAGTAATGCGCCCTGTTACAGATAAATACGGCATTTCACGCGAAAAACTTGCTTATCTTATTGATGCGACTGCCGCTCCAATCTGTATTATTGCTCCTGTTTCTTCATGGGCAGCTGCTGTTGCGGGATTTGTAACTGAAGGTGAAAACGGTATTGCTCTTTTCTGTAAGGCAATTCCTTTTAACTTTTATGCACTCTTTACAATTATAATGATGTTTGCCCTTGTTCTTATGCGTTTCGAATACGGACCAATGGCAAAATATGAAAATCCCCTTGCTGAAATCTTAAATGATGATGACAAGTCAGATACAGCCGGTGAACACAAGGGTGGTGTAATCGACCTGGTATTCCCTGTTGTAATTCTAATTGCAATGTGTGTTCTCGGCATGATTTATTCAGGCGGATTCTTTACTGCAGAAGTTGAAGGTGAAGCAAATGCCGCATACCTTAACTTTATTGAAGCTTTTGCCGCTTCAGATGCTTCTGTAGGTCTTGTTCTTGGTTCTCTTGGTGCACTTATAATTACTTTTGTTTTCTATATGGTTCGCCGTGTAATCAGCTTTGTTGATTTTATGGGCTGTATTCCTGAAGGATTTAAGGCAATGGTTCCTGCAATTTTAATTCTTGTTCTTGCATGGACATTGAAGAGCATGACAGATGCTCTGGGTGCAAAGGAGTATGTTGCAGGTCTCGTTGAAGGTTCTGCAGCAGGCTTTAAGCTCATGCTTCCTGCAATCATTTATGTAATTGCAATTTTCCTTGCTTTTGCTACAGGAACTTCATGGGGAACTTTCGGTATTTTAATTCCGATCTGTATTGCGGCATTCCCGAATGCAGGAGATCCGATCAGAATTATTTCTATTTCTGCATGTATGGCAGGTGCTGTCTGCGGAGACCACAGTTCACCGATTTCAGATACAACAATCATGGCAAGTGCAGGTGCACAGTGTAATCATGTAAACCATGTAAATACACAGATTTTTTACGCAATGACTGTAGCAGGTATTTCATTCCTGTCTTATGTAGTGGCAGGTTTAACAAGTCCTCTCGGTATTTTTGCATGTGGAGTGATTTCGTTTGTATTCGGAGTTGTGGCTCTGGGTGCTGCGCTTGTAGTGTGCAGGAAACTTTTTGCACGTAAAGCAGAATAAAAAGAAGTTTTTGACTGGGGGATGTGTTTTTAAATCAAACAAATAAAAAGCACCTCCCGGTCATCTTTTCCGTCCTGTTTTTTTTGCTGTTTTATGCTACTATAGCTCCATGTCAGAACCATTCTATAAAGACGGGCTTCATTTTGGCTGTCAGCGCTGTTCTTTTTGCTGCGGTCATTCGCCGGGCTTTGTTTATCTTTCTAAGCGTGATTTAACGGCGCTTGCGCAATTTAAAAATCTTACAATCAGACAGTTTACGGGCATTTACTGCCGTTGGGCAAATTATTATGAGGGAAAAACTGTCCTTGCCTTAAAGGAACAGAAGAACTATGACTGCATTCTCTGGAATACAGGCTGTTCCTGTTATGAGGCGCGTCCTGTTCAGTGTTCAACCTGGCCTTTCTGGAGCTGGATGATTGAGTCAAAAGAAAGCTGGGAAGAGTGTGCAAAAGAATGTCCGGGCATGAATAAAGGCAGGCTCTGGTCTTTTGAAGAGATTGAAGCTAACCGTCTTGCTTATGAGGCTAATAAACCTCTTGAGAGGGAAGAAGTCCTTAAGATGATAGAAGAAGAGGAAAGGGCTTAGCTTTAACAGTAATGTATTTTTTTGCGTCAGGGGCTGGAGGGGCGTAAGATGCCGCAGGCATTGGAGCACAGGCGTAACCCCGCAAGACCCGGCCTGCCGCAGGCAGGAGACGCCCGCTTAATTTGCAAATTCTTTTATTATTTCTTCGGCAACTGTAATTCTTTTTTTGCCGTTATCCATTGCAGTTTTTTCCAGGGTACGGTGGGCTTCAGGCTCTGTCATTCCTTTGTGCTGCATTAAAAGCATTTTTGCGCGGTTTACAACACGGATTTCTTCCATTTTTTCTTTGAGTTTTATTGTCTGGCTTGAAAGGACTTTGACTTTATACTGAACTGCAATCGCAATTTTAATCATGTTGTAAAAATAAAACTGATCAAAAGGCGATGTAATGGTCAGGATTCCGTAAGGCTCAACCTTGTAACTTATCTGGTCAAAAAACTGAAGCGGAGACAGAAGCAGGATTGTACTGGTGTATGCAGAAATATCAATTGCAAAATCAGTTCCTTCGCCTTCTGCAAAATCAACTATTACGATATTAAAAACCCTTTCACCGCAGAGACGCCTTGCCTCGTTAAAGTCAGCTGCAGTTTCGACTTCAAATAGAGGCGGAATGAGCATTGCCGTAATCATTGAGGAAATTTTAGTATCTTTTGTCACAACAAGAACGCTGTGAATGTCAGAATGCATCAGTTTTCCCTGTTCTAGAATTTAATAATCTTTTTTATAAAACCGCTGCTGCGTGCAAGGTTTTCAGCTTCAGCAAGCCCCTGTGGGATTGTTTTGTAGCCGGCGGTGCGCTTTTCGTATTCTATTAAAGTTTCTCCTTCGGATTTGAAGAGGTTTTCTTCAACAGAAGGCATCGGCTTGAGTCCGCGGTCAATTCCGTCGAGGGCTGCGTAGATTAAAAGTGTAAAGGCAAGGTAGATGTTGCATTCACTGTCAGAAGAGCGGAGCTGGATGCGTGAATTAGGATTTTTTGACGGCACGCGGATTGTGCAGGAGCGGTTCTGTTTTCCCCAGCAGATGAATTTAGGTGCCTTTGACTGTCCGATTCTTAAATAAGACTCATCTGACGGGTTTAAGAAGTAGGTGAGTTCTGCCAGATGTTCCATAATGCCTGCCATAATCTGAGGCATTTTTTCTTCCTGGTTACATGAAATGTTTATGTGCATTCCGTTTCCAGGGTAAGATTCCAGTGGTTTAGGTGAAAAGTCTGCGTAAAGCCCGTTTGATGCAGCTCTTGTCCTTACAATCCACTTAAAGGTCATTGCGTTGTCGGCTGCGGTTTCTGCGTCAGAAGCACGGAAGTCAATTTCGTTCTGGCCCGGACCTTCTTCGTGGTGGCTGTATTCCGGAGTGATTCCCATCTGTTCGAGGGTAAAGTCGATTTCGCGGCGGATATTTTCGCCTTTATCTTCAGGAGCAATGTCCATGTAACCTGCATTGTCGAACGGGATTTTTGTATTCTGGCCGTTTTCATCGAGTTTAAAGAGATAGAATTCGAACTCAGTACCGAATTTAAATGTCAGGCCGTATTTATCCTTTGCGTATTTTACAGCCTGTTTTAAGAGGTAGCGGCAGTCTTTTTCGTAAGGTTTTCCGTCCGGGTATTTTATATCACAGAACATGCGTACAACTTTTCCGGAAGTAGGTCTCCATGGAATTACTGAAAGGGTCGAAGCATCAGGATGTAAGAAAAGGTCAGAACAGTCAGCTGTCTGAAAGCCTGGAACGGCAGAGGCATCAAAAGAAATGCCTTCAGAAAATGCCTTTTCAAGTTCGCCGGCCATGATTGAAATATTGCGCTGTTTTCCCTTGAGGTCAAAATAAGCCAGACGGATGAATTTAACGTCCTCTTCATTTACATAATCTAAAACTTCAGTTTCTGTGTACATAAAATACCCCGCAAAAAAAAATCCTTAAAAACCCCGCATGTCTCTTCATTGAGTCCGGGTCTTTAAGGAGTCTTGAGTAATTAGATTATAGTTTGTTTTTTTATTTTTTTCAATTGCCGGCGGGCGTTTCCCCTGAGCATTTAAGCTCAGGGGCCGCGTGCTGCGCTGTTCCGCGTCAGGGCGCTTCATCCGCTTCCATCCAGAGGCTGGAAGCGGACGCCTCCGGCGCAGCTCCGCCCGCTAACGCGGGGCATTAATTTTTACAGTCAGTTTTAAGCGGCTGTAATTGAAATTTTCTTTGGAAGAGGGGCTTCCTTACGAGGCATTACAACCTTAAGGATTCCGTCTTTTACGCTGGCGGTGAGTTTTTCTGAATCTACATCATCCGGCAGAGTAAAGCTTCTTGAGAAAGAAGAATAAGTGCGCTCACGGATAATATACTTTGGAGCTTTCTTTTCTTCTTTTTCAGATTTTTCCTTTTTGCAAACTTCATTTGCTGACTTCATTTCTGAAGAGATAGTGAGGACGTTTTTATCGAGTTCAATGTTTACGTCTTTTTCAGTTTTGCCTGGAAGATCCATTTCCATTGTGTACTGTTTGTCATCTTCTTTAACATCTACTTTTGGAGAAAGAAGAGCTTTGCGTGAAGTGTATGACGGATAAGAATATCCGCCAAATCCTAAATCATCAAATAAGTCATTGAAAAGTGTTAATTCGTTCATAATATTGCCTCCATAGTAAGAACGTTTAATTTATCAGGACTCTTAAAAGTCAGCCCTGAGAGCTTTTGTTTTCATTAATGCTATTGCAAAAACCGTGCCAAGTTTAAAAAATGTTACGACCGTAAAAAAGTAAGCACATGCAGGCGTCAAAAAACAGCTTTAATCAACTGTGGTGTCTAAAAAAATAGTCCCGGTCGCATATCCTGCGGTCGGGACTGCGCGTTGACACGCTGCACGCTGTTTATGGCACTGGAACTTATATAGTTGCCGCCATGGCGCAGCCATAAACAGGGGACTTTTTGACGCAGAAAAATAAAAAAGAGGCCGGAAACGGGATGTTTGGGCCTCTCTTTAAGGATTATGGTAGAAATTTTGGGTCAAAATGAACCATTTTGCAAATTTTGTGTCATTTTGATACGATTTAACGATAGGGTGTACACAGTTACGCGATTTTTCTACGCAAAAAGTTCTGTTGATTTTAACCATTCGCTGACTGCAGTTGCCTCTTTGTCCAGAGCCCGGTCGTCTTCAACAAAAGCAGACATTTTTCTTACTTCTGCGTGGACTTTTTTTGTGAATGGTGCAAAATCGTCTTTTCCTGCCAGGTCCACTGCCTGCATTGCGGCGAGGAGATGTGTTGCAAACTGGAGGAAAACGAGATCTATCTGTTCTGCGAATTTACGGGCAGAAATTGTTCCCATGGAAACTTTATCCTGGTTGAGGGCCTCTGTAGGCTGGCTTGTGAGGGAAACAGGGAAACAGTAGCTCATTACTTCACCGCGGATTGCAGAAATTGTAATCTGTGCTGCCTTAAAGCCGAGGCGGAGGCCTGCGCGCGGATGGTCAGCCGGTGTAAATGGAATGAGGTTTTCTGTAAGGCCGTTGAATTTGCCGTCTATAATAACTTCTGCCTGTTTGTCTGAAAGGTCAGAGATGTTTGCCAGGGCTGTTCTCATGTAGTCACAGGCAGCGCAGATGTGTCCGCCGTAGAAGTTTCCTGTGTTGTAGAGGCGGCCGGCTTCAATATCAACGAGCGGATTGTCATTTGCAGAGTTTAATTCTTCTGTAATGAGGTCGCGGGCAAAACGGAGGGTGTCGCGGTAAACGCCGTTAATCTGTGGAGCGCAGCGGATGGAATATCTGTCCTGGATTTTATTCTGCTGGGCAACAAAGCCTTTACCGTTCATTTTTTCAATCTGGTTTTTAAGGAAGTCTTCGTATTTCCAGACGCGTTTTGAATCTTTTATGATGTCGTAAACAAAAGCAGCGGATTCCATCTGTCCCTTATGATTTTTAATTTCGCTTACTTTTGCCACAAAGGGAGTATCTTTTCCCCGGGTAATTTCAGAAGTAACTGCAGTCAGGAAGTCAGAAATTTTTGCAAGGCGTTCAGCCTTTTTCCAGGCTAAAGAGGCAACTGCTGTCATAACAGAGGTTCCGTTCATGATGGCAAGGCCTTCCTTTGCTTCGATTGGAAGAGGTTTAATGCCTTCTGCATTAAGAGCCTCAATTGCAGGAACGATTTTTCCTTTGTAGTAAACGTCGCGTTCACCCATAATTGCGGCTGCAAGATATGAAAGTGGGGTTAAGTCGCCTGAAGCGCCTACAGATCCCAGCTGGGGAATTACAGGAATGATGTCTTTGTTCAGCATTGTCAGCATCATCTGAGCAAGTTCAGGACGGATAGCTGAATGTCCGCCTTTTACGTTTCCGTTTAAGCGTGCCAGAATTACAGCGCGGCCGACTTCATGTGAAAATTTTGGTCCGAGTCCGATACCGTGGTAAGTACAGATATCGCGCTGGAGTTCACCTGCTTTTTCTACGCTGATCTGGTTGTGGCAGGAATCGCCGAAGTCTGTGGTTACTCCGTAAGTCGGAACACCTGTAGAAATATAGTCTTCAAGAAATTTGCGGGATTTTTTTAAGATGTCCCAGAATTTTTTGTCCGATGGAAGTTCAACAGTTTCATTTTCATATGCAACACGGCATACATCTTCGATGGAAAGGTTTTCACCTTTTACAATAACAGCCATTATTTTTACCTTCTGATTTTTATTGCCCGCCATAAAAGATAATAAAGAGGCGGAAAAATAAAGTGTTTCCATTATATAGATATGGGGGAATAGTGTCTATTTAAGGGAATTCCTGTCTTTCAGGCGCAGGGGCGGGGCCTGTAAATAAAAAAAATGACTTAGCCCCGGCTGGAGCCCCGTCAGTTGCCCTCAGGCAATGGAGCGTGAGCGGAAGGGCGCAAGGCGGGTTGCGGTCGGTTAATATGCTTATGAAAAAATATAAAAATGCGTTTTTTTTGTTGCAGAATTTTTATGTCGTGCTATTATTAAATCGTGGTCAGGAAAGAGATGAGGACTTACACCGGCTGCACGAAAGGAGGCGTAAATGTTGCCGACAAAATTAGCTGACCTTTCAAAGGTCATTTAGCAGACATAATCGTCCTGCGACAATGCAGGAATTACTACAATGCCCGTCACCAGGAGCTGACGCATGGCATATAAAAGCCGGGAATCACCCGGCTGTTTTTTTTGAGAAAAGAGATGGGTACTTTATTCACCAAACGTAATGGTTCAATAGTTTGTCTTGCATTTGCAATTTTCTTTGTCCTTTTTATGATTTATCAGAATATTTCCATGACAAGGACAATTCGCAGCAAACTTCGTTCCTATCAGGTTGCAGTCATGAAATCAACTGTAGATAACCTGGTTGAAACGATTGATTCCATTCGCAGCTCAATAAAAAATAACTGGGATGCGGCAGGACGCATTTATACTGAAGATGACGTTAAAAAAGAAGTTGAAAATTTTGTCCGTGCCCAGATTTATAGAACAGAAAATCCTACAGATGCCTATTTATGGATAAATGAAGTAAGGGATTTTAACGGCGGCGATAATTATGCGGTCCGCCTTATTCATGCAAATTTAAAGTCAACGGAAGGAGTTTTTCTTTCAACAAATACAAAGGACGAAGGCGGGAATCTGCCTTATCTGGAAGAACTTGAAGGCGTAAAAGAAAAGGGTTCAATTCTTTATACCTATTATTTTAAGGAATTGAAGTCTAATGAAGTTTCTAAAAAAATTACTTATGCCCGTCTTTATCCTGATTATAACTGGATTGTATGTAACGGCAAATATTTTAATGCCCTCTATAATTATGCCGGCGGCTTAACATTAAAGGAAACCATTGCTTTTATAGCAGGCTATATAATGCTTTTTCTTGTCCTGATGCTGGCCCTTCTTTATGTAATAGTTCAGAGTCACCGTTATGGTTCACATCTTCAGCAGGAAAACGTACGTCTTACAGATGAAGTTAAAACTGATGCTTTGACAGGGGCAGAAAGTCGTATTCAGGGCACAAAACTCTTAAAGCAGTGCCTGAATGATTTTCACAAGAATGAAATTAACCGCAATATTGCCATGTTTGACATTGATTATTTCAAGACCGTTAACGACCGTTATGGCCATTATATCGGCGATGTTGTACTCAATGGTGTTGTAAAAGCTGTTAAGCAGAATCTTGGAGAGAATGAATCAATTATCCGCTGGGGCGGGGATGAGTTTATTATTATTTTTGACAGTGTAAAGGATAAAGCAGTGCTTGAAGCCCTTCTTGGAAAAATGAACAAAATGGTTCATTCCTTAAAATTCAAGACTGAAGACGGCGCTTTTGTTCAGACAAGTATTTCCATAGGGGCCGGAAAAATCCGCCGGGAAGACGGCTCAATAACTGACTTACTCAAGCATATTGATGATGCCCTGTATCTTGCAAAGCGGAACAAGAATTGTCATGTAATCTTAAAATAATGGGAATCTCTAAAAATTGCAATTTTTAGAGATAACTTTGAAAAAGCGATGTTTTAAGTTGTGATATTATAACGACTTAAAACTCGCAGGCATTCTCTAGAAAGTCGCTTTAGCGAATTTCTAGAGACGCCCTAATTTTTTCTTTGAATAATCTTCTCTAAAATGTTATGTTTTATTAAATGTTGATAACTTTTACTTCTGCCCAGTCATAATTTTTACTGTGTGGATTTTACTGGAGATTAAAATGCAAATCGAAACAAAATGTATTCATTCTGGTTATGAACCAAAAAACGGCGAATCACGCATGATTCCGATTATCCAGAGCACTACTTTTAAATATGATTCAAGTGAGGCAATGGGTAAGCTTTTTGATCTGGAAGCAAGCGGATATTTTTATTCACGCCTGCAGAATCCTACCTGTGATATGGTTGCTGCAAAAATTGCAGCCCTGGAAGGGGGAAGTGCTGCAATGCTTACCGGTTCAGGCCAGGCTGCTTCTTTCCTTTCTGTTTTTAATCTTGCAAATGCAGGAGACCACGTTGTTGTTTCTTCAACAATTTACGGCGGTACTTTTAATCTTTTCAATGTAACAATGCGCAAGATGGGAATTGATTTTACTTTTGTTGACCCTGACTGTTCTGATGCAGAACTTGAAGCCGCATTCAAACCAAACACAAAGGCTGTTTTTGGAGAAACAATTGCAAATCCTGCTCTCATAGTTTTTGATATTGAACGCTTTGCAAAGGCTGCCCATGCCCATGGTGTTCCTCTTATTGTTGATAATACTTTTGCAACTCCTGTAAACTGCCGTCCCTTTGAATTTGGCGCTGATATCGTAATCCATTCAACAACAAAATACCTGGACGGACACGATGCAACTGTAGGCGGTGTAATCGTAGATCACGGTGTTTTTGACTGGATGGCACATAAGGAAAAGTTCCCGGGACTTTGTACTCCGGACGAAAGTTATCACGGAATTACTTATGCAGAAAAGTTTGGTAAAGGCGGTGCTTTCATTACAAAGGCAACTGCTCAGCTTATGCGTGACCTTGGAACAGTTCAGTCTCCGATGAATGCTTATTTCTTAAATCTCGGTCTTGAATCTCTTCCTCTGCGTGTTGCACGTCACTGTGAAAATGCACAGAAAATTGCAGAATTCCTTGAAAAAAGTGATAAGGTTGCCTGGGTTAATTATCCCGGACTTCCCGGCAATAAATACTACGAACGCGCCAAAAAATATCTTCCAAACGGCACCTGCGGTGTAATCAGCTTTGGTGTTAAAGGCGGAAGAAAAAGTGCAGAAAAGTTCATGTCTGAATTAAAACTCGGCATGATTGCAACTCATGTTGCTGATGCAAGGACCTGCTGTCTGCATCCTGCAAGCTCAACTCACCGCCAGCTTACTGATGAAGAACTTACTGCTGCAGGAGTTCCTTCTGACCTTATCAGACTTTCCTGTGGAATTGAAAATGTAAATGATCTGCTTGAAGATATTTCAAACGCTTTAAGTAAAATCTAAGTACTCTTTAAAAAAGCAAAAAGCCCCGCCGGGTAAACTGTGATTTTTAACACGATTTATTTTCCGGCGGGGCTTTTTTATTTTGTCTGTTTTTATGCTTCTGTAACTTCAAGCATTGAAGAAATTGCATTGCGGACACAGTCAGGGCATTCACACAGGACTTTTCCTGTTCCGGCACCTTTTAATTCTTTGCAGAGTGTTGCTCCGCTTTTCTGTTTGAATTTTTCAAGAATCTGTCTTGTCATTGCAGGTGTTCTGTTTCCTTTAGTAAGAAAACCGGCAACCATTGAAGCGCCGATTAAAGCGCCGCAGGTGCTTTCCATTCCGCCCATTCCGGCTGCAAAGCCTGAACCAAGTTCTGTAATCTGCTCATCAGTTAAACCGATTTTATCCTGGAATACTTTTAATACAGACTGTGCACAGTTATACTGGCCTGTTGCCTTATAGTTTGCGGCTGTTTCAATTCTTTCGCTGTCAGTCATTTTTATACCTCTTGATATCAGCTGTCTTATTTCTGCTCCCCTGACTTCGACATTTTTTCGGTTATCTGGCTGTCTGTCAATAAGTTTTCAGTGATTAAAATTTCATCAAGAGGGGTAGGTTTATAGAAGTAAAAGCCCTGAGCGCGGTTGCAGCCGATTTCTTTTAAGAAGTCGAATTTTTCTTTTGAGTCAACGCCTTCTACAAGTGTCGGAATATCCATTTCTTTAGCAACACTTACGATTGCCTTGATGATGTGCCTGTTTACGCCTTTATTGTCATCAAGATGTTTTAAAAGTTCCATATCAAGTTTTATAAGGTCAAACTTGTATTTACTGAAAACATTCAATGATGAATAGCCGCTTCCAAAGTCATCAATCCAGACTTTAAAACCGTATTCTTTTAAGAGCTCAAGCTGAGACTGGAAAAGTGAAGTTCCGTTTGCAATCGTCTGTTCCGTAATTTCTATAATAAGCAGATCATGTGAAAGCTTATATTTATCTGCCAGATTTTTTACTCTGTCTGCAATGTTTACATAGTCAAAATCCTGGCCAGCAATATTAACAGAAACAGGAAGAACCTCAAGTCTAAGATCCAGGCGTTTTCGTGTTTCTCTGCAGACCTGTTCAACCATATAAAGGTCAAGTTTGTAAAGAAGGTGATATTTTTCCAGTACAGGAATAAAATCTCCCGGACCGAAAACTGATTTTTCGTTTTCCTGCCAGCGGGCGAGAGCTTCAAGGGAACAGATTCTTTCTGTTTTAGTTCTTATGATCGGCTGGTAAAAAACTTTAATCCAGTTCTGTTCAAGGGCTTTTGAGAAGTTTTCGATGATATGGCGGCTTTTCCAGTAATTCTGATCAATATTCCGTGTAAAAATCTGATACTGGATGTTCATGTTTTTGCTGATTTCAGCAACTGCATATTTTGCATTGTCAATTGCTTCCAGCAGGCTTTTTGCTTCATCTGTGTAGGCAATTCCAGCCTGAATACCAAAGGTGTTGCCCTCAGCTTCTTCTTTTATGATTGTATTTATTCTTTCGATATTGGGAATTACATCTGTTGATTTATCGATGACATAAAAATGGTCATTTTCACCGCGTACAATAAGGCCGTCAGGGAATGCAAACTTAAGTTCTGAGGCAATCAGCCTTAAAAGTGCGTTTCCTTTTTCGTATCCGTATTCGCTGTTGTAGTTTTTCATGTCGCGGACATTGATAAAAACAAGGACTGGAGAAAAGCGCTGGAGTTTTAATTTAGCTACATATTCTCCTGCAAACTGATTTAAGGAATTTAAATTCGGCAGCTGGGTAAGCGGGTCGATATAAAATAAATCTTTTTTGAAAGAAAAATAACTTTTTAAGATTTCATTGTTTTTTTCCTGGCTTTTCTGCATATCCAAGTAGATGAGGACAGCGACCTCTGTTCCGTCAGGCATGATCCGCCATTTACCGATTGTGTGAATCAGGCGGTAATCATTGCGGACTTTTAAACGGTAGAGTACGTCATATTCGGGAATTTTGTGTCCTGCAAATTTTTCACCAATGGTTGCCAGCATTCCCGCATCATCCGGGTGAACGGAAACAAACATGCTGTCGTTCAGGAATTTTTTCTGTTCTTCGCGTGTTTTTCCTGTCATTTCGCAGAATGCGTCTGAAATAAGCAGTGTTACAGTTTTTCCGTCAATATACTGGTAGATGGCCAGAGGAAAAGGGAGAGACTCGTAGAATTGTCTTTCTGAATCGCTGAATCTATACATAGGCTTACTCTGTTTAAAATTATAAATAGGCATTTTTGTAAAGCAAATGATATTACCGTTTTTTATATTTTTTAAAACCCGTGTTATAATTTTTTTATGTTTTTGGAAAAAATTCTTATAAAAGGCCTTTTTGGCTGTGATGATCATTCAATCAATCTCTGTAAAGAAAGCGTAACGATTCTTCACGCTGCAAACGGTGAAGGCAAGACTACTGTTCTGAGGCTTGTACGCTCAGTTCTTGAGGGAGATATTCAGACTGTGGCAGAAACATTTTTTTCTTCAATTAAGCTTGAGTTTACTGACGGTTTCTGGCTCAAAGTAGAAAAAGAAAAAGCCTATTTAAGCCCTAAGGAGATAAGCCGTTTTAAGCGGTTTCCTGCAATTACTTTTACAACTTCACAAAAAGAGAGTTTTCATTTTACTTCAATTCCGTCTTCTGCATTTTTTGACCTGGACAGGGATGATGTTCAGGACAGGGAAGAAGCCTGCCTTAAAAAACTGATGAAAGATTTTTATCATTCATCAGAAGAAGATTTGAATCTTGAAGGTTTTTATTCATTTATTGATGAAATTCAGTCCAGGCTTTCAGTTAAGCTTATAGATACAAACCGTCTTTTTATTGATGCAAGTTACGGTAACTACAAAAGAGACGCAATTTCTTTTTATTCAAAAGACCTTTCTGACCGCATTCTTGAGGCCAAACAGAGAAAAGAACTTGTTTCTGATGAAAAAGACAGTTCGCTGCCTTTCAGGCTTGTAACTCAGGGCTTTTCTGAAGAAAAAAAAGATTTGAGCCTTGATGCAATAAAAGAAAAACTTGAAAAGCTTTACAGGATTTCAGAAAAGCTTAAAAAAACAGGTCTTCTTGCTTCGTCTGAATCAAAAAATATAACGGAAGAACTTCTTGAAAAAGCCTCGCAGAATCAGGAAAGACTTTCTGTACTTAACCTGGTTCTGGAAGATGAAATTGAAAAATTTGCCTGCTATGAAAAGCTTCTGGCAAAACTGGAGCTTTTCTTAAAAATAATAAACAGACTGCTTTCTCCTTCAGGAAAATTCATGTCTGTTTCAAGTGAAGGAATTAGTTTTTATTCGACCCGTATTCCAAAAACGGAAAGTGAACCGCGTGAAATTCCGCTGTCTGCAATTTCGTCGGGGGAAAAGCAGCTTTTTGTTCTGTTTTACAGCCTTGTATTCATGAGCGAAGGAAAACATAATCTTGTTCTTATTGATGAACCTGAACTCAGCATGCATATTAGCTGGCAGGAGGAGTTTATTGATGACCTTCTTGAAATCTGCCGTGAAAACTCAATTCAGGCGGTAGTTTCAACGCACAGTCCTAATATTGTAAACGGGCATTTTGAACTTCTTGTCGGATTAAGTGAGGAAGAAGAGGAATAATTGTGAGCAGCAGTACCCTCCGTTCCCAGAATCCCGATTCACTTGCGGCAAATGCAGTTTTTTACAGGGATGCAAGGCCGAAAGTGCCGGTAATTTATGTTGAAGGGGACAAAGATTACAAACTGTTTTCTCATCTTTTTAAAAAAGGTTCCTGCCAGATTGTTCAGTGTAACGGCAAGAATAAAGTGATTGCGACTATAACTAAACTCAATAAGTTTAAGATTCCAGGGGTGCTTGCAATTGCTGATGCGGATTTTGACCGTCTGATGAGTGAAGGACTTAAAGTTCGTGACAATCTTTATTATACGGACAGCCATGATTCAGAGACGATGATTCTGCAGGGAGATACTTTTGATGCGCTTTTAAGCGAATATGCAGATGAAGAAAAGATTCAGCAGTTTTATCAGTATCATGATTCTCCGCTGCAGGTGATCTTAGGCATCTGTTCAAAGATAGGTTTTGTTGAATATTACAGCCAGAATTTTCAGACGGGGCTGTGTTTTAAAGAAGTGCATCATAACCGTTTCATTGATGATGAATATTTTACCTTTGATTATAAGGGCTTTGTAACGGCCTTAATCAACGGTTCAAAAAGCCTTCCGTATAAAGATAAAGTAAAAAAAGACCTTCTTGACGGCGAGACGCGTTTTCAGGATAAAATCTGGGATATCTGCCGCGGGCATGATCTTACTGATGTGATTTCGTTTTTCTTTAAGCACTACGGCTCTGAAAAGTTTCTTTCTTACTATGAAAACTCTGATAAGGTGGAATCGCTTCTCCGGATGAGCTATCATCACAAAATGTTTGAAGAAACGGCGCTTTACAGTTCACTTAAAAAATGGCAGACAGAGCACGCTGCGTTGGCGGCTTTTTTAAAGAGTTAGGCGGATTTTTAATGAAAGGGAAATTGTTATTTCTGTTTTTTTGTGGTTTTTGTCTTTCCATTAATGCGCAGAAAAAGACGCCTGCGTTTTCAATAAATACATCAGGCAGCGGAAAAGTAACCTTTGCAACCTGGGAGCTTATTATTTACAGGCCTTTGAGCGCTGCAGAAAAAATGAATGTGACCCGCGCTTATCTGAAAATCGAGTTTAAAGAAGAAACAGGCACTTCTGTTCAGAAAAATGAAGTTACTGACGGGACGGAGAACAAAGGGGCAGATATTGCAGCTGGCGGGGCAGAAGAAAAAATTTTCTGGAAAGATATTACTTATGACAAAACTAAAATTCGCCGCAGTGAATACGAATGGATTGAAAATACAAAAATCCGGACAGAAACGCCTGACGAGTTTATGATCTGGCTTTCAAGGCGGAATCCCATTTACACGCTTACTCCCTACCGCCGCAGGCTTTATCTTGATGCAGGGATGGCGATGCATTTAAATATTGCACCGGGAAAATACCGCTTTTCTGTTTACACACCAGAGGAAGATACTTTTATGGTGCCGACGGACAATAAGGGTGACTGGATTTCAAATACATTTGAGTATGATACAGAAAATCCGCTTAAAGTGATTTTTGTCTGGCCGGGATTTAACGAAAACGGCTTTTACGACGGCAGCTGGCATATCGGCTGGAAGGCACCGCAGTATTTTCCTCCGGCAGGAACATATAAGAGATGATTTCAGCGGCACGTCAGGGGGTGGAGGGGCGCGCAGGCGGCCACCGCAGGGCACAGCCCGAGGAGGCTGGAGCGGCCAGCGGAACCCCGGAAGGCCCGGCCCGCATAAGCGGGAGACGCCTGTAAATCTCCTTCCCTTTAAATTCTTACTGATAACTGATATATTTTTAATGAAAAAAGTCAGTTTTTTTGCGTGAAGAACGCGCTGTGAGGAATTTATGATTAATAATGTACCTGAAATGTTCGGAAGCATGGTTTTTAATGAATCTGAGATGAAACACCGCCTTTCAAAGAGCATTTTCAATTCTCTTAAAAAGACTATGGCTGAAGGCTGCCCTCTTGAACTTGGAGTTGCAAATGAAGTTGCTGCTGCAATGAGGGACTGGGCAATTGAAAAGGGTGCAACTCATTATTCTCACTGGTTTCAGCCGCTTACAGGCATTACAGCAGAAAAGCATGACAGTTTTTTAACCCCTGCCGGTGAAGGTAAAATTATAATGTCTTTCAGCGGAAAAGAGCTGATTAAGGGTGAACCTGACGCATCTTCTTTTCCTTCAGGCGGCTACCGCTCAACTTTTGAAGCACGCGGTTACACTGTCTGGGATCCGACATCTTATCCTTTTGTAAAAGACCATACACTCTGTATTCCGACGGCTTTCTGTTCCTATACAGGAGAGGCACTTGATAAAAAAACTCCGCTTCTGCGCTCAATGGAAGCAATCAATGAACAGGCCCTGCGTGTCCTTAAACTTTTCGGCAACTCTGCAAAACACGTTGTAACTACAATGGGACCCGAACAGGAATACTTTTTAGTTGATGAAAAACTTTACGCACAGCGCCGTGACCTTAAAATGACAGGCCGCACTCTTTTTGGTGCCCGCCCGGTTAAAGGTCAGGAAATGGATGACCAGTATTTTGCTGCAATCAAGCCGCGCGTAATTGAATATATGGAAGATTTGAATGAGGAACTGTGGAAGCTCGGCATTTATGCCAAAACAGAACACAACGAAGCCGCTCCTGCACAGCACGAAATGGCTCCGATTTTTACAACTTCAAATCTTGCGGCAGACCAGAATCAGCTCACAATGGAAATAATGAAAAAGGTGGCACGCCGTCACGGGCTTATCTGTCTTCTTCACGAAAAACCTTTTGAAGGCGTAAACGGAAGCGGAAAGCACAATAACTGGTCAATTGCTACAGATCAGGGCGAAAACCTCTTTGCTCCTGGAAATACTCCGATGGAAAATGCGCAGTTCCTTCTGTTCCTGACTGCGGTAATCAAGGCTGTTGATGACCACCAGGATTTACTGAGGGCAATTGTTGCCAGCGCAGGAAACGATCACCGTCTCGGCGCAAACGAAGCTCCTCCTGCAATTATGTCGATTTATGTCGGCGATGAACTTGAAGCAATTCTTGAGGCAATAAAAGAAGGAAAATCTTATACAGACAACGGCAAAAAGAAAATGTCCATTGGTGTTGATGTTCTTCCTTCAATTCCAAAAGATTCTACTGACCGCAACAGAACTTCTCCTTTTGCCTTTACAGGAAACCGTTTTGAATTCCGTTCCGTTGGTTCAAATCTTTCGATTTCAGGTCCTAATACGATTTTAAATGCTATTCTTGCCGATACTCTGTCTCAGTTTGCAGACGAGCTTGAGAAGGCAAAGAATTTTGATAAAGAGCTTCAGATTCTCATTAAACGCGAGATTACTGAACACTGGCGCATCCTCTTTAACGGCAACGGCTATGGAGAAGAATGGGTGGAAGAAGCCCAGAAGCGCGGACTTAAAAACTACCGCACAACTCCTGACGCAATGGAACACTACCTTGACAGGAAAAACATTGATCTTTTTGAACGTCAGGGAATCTACTCAAATGTTGAAATGAAAAGCCACTACGATGTTAAACTTGAAAAATACTGTCAGGTTCTGAACATTGAAGTTGAAACAATGCTTGAAATGGTAAATAAGGATATTGTTCCGTCAGCTCTTAATTTCTTAAATAAACTTGCAGATACTTATACAAAACTCAGCGGCACCGGAACACCTTTTGATGCAGGCAGGGCTTTGATTAAGAAGACTGACGGTCTTTTGACTCTGATTGAAGTTAAAAAAGCAGAACTGGAGAAAATCCACGCCGCTACAAAAGAAAAGACTGAGCTTTTTGAGAAGGCCCAGTCTTATGCAAAAGAAGTTCTTCCTGCAATGGAAGAATTAAGAAAAGCGGCCGATGAACTCGAACCGCTCTTAGGTCAGGAATATAAACCGTATCCAAGCTACGAAGACCTGCTGTTCAGCGTACAGTAATTGCGGCATGGATGGAATTATTGTGCCATGGAAGGCACCCAAAGCAAATCATCAGACAGAATTACAAAGTAATTCTGTCAATTGAAAAACTCCATGGATGGAGTTTTTCAATCAATTACTCTCAGCTGCGCCAGGAAGACCGATGTCTTTCCTGTAGAACATTCCCTCGAAGTTTACTCCTTCAAGAGCCGCATAGGCTTTTTTCCATGCGTCTTCAAAAGTTGTTCCGTGGGCTGAGCATGCAAGAACGCGGCCGCCGCTTGTTACGACTTTTTTCTGTTCGTTCTGAACGGCACCTGCAATAAATACTTTGGCTCCAGTAGGCGCGATTTTTGAATCATCAAAAGTGATTTCTTTTCCTTTTGGATATTTGAGAGGATAGCCGCCGCTTACTGCAACCGGAGCAACCTGGAAACCTGATTTCCATTTCATTTCAAAATCACACAGAGTTCCGTCCATTATTGCCTGACAGAGTTCTGCAATATCAAAGTCCATCATCGGAAGAACTGCCTGAGTTTCAGGGTCGCCGAGGCGTACGTTGTATTCCAGGGCTTTAGGACCGTCTTTTGTAATCATAAGACCGAAGAAGATAAATCCACGGTAGTCCATTTTTTCTGCAATCAGACCGCGGAGAGTCGGCTGGAGAATGTTTTTGTCAAAGTCTGCCATTGTTTTTTCTGTAACATCAGAAAGAGGACATACAGCACCCATTCCGCCTGTATTCGGACCTTTTGCACCGTCAAGGAGGCGTTTGTGGTCGCGGGCAGGAAGGAAGGCTTTGATGCAGGCTTTACCGTTTGAAGCGCTTTTTTCATCAACGCTTACTGCGGCAAGGACAGAAATTTCAACGCCCTGGAGGTAGTCTTCAAGTACCAGCTTTTTACCCGCATTTCCGAATTCACCGCCCATCATGTCGATTACGGCTTTTTCTGCAGTTTCAGTGTCTTTGGCTACGACTACGCCTTTACCAGCGGCAAGTCCGTCTGCCTTAACAACAATCGGAGCACCGTGTTTTTTAATATAGGCGAGGGCTTCATTCTGGTCAGTGAAAGTCTCTGAAGCGGCACAGGCAACACCGTATTTCTTCATGAATACTTTTGAAAGGTCTTTTGATGCTTCAAGTGCGGCACCTTTTGCTTTTGGACCGGTTGTGGGAATTCCTGCATCCCAGAGCCTGTCTGCAATTCCTTCTGCAAGAGGGTCTTCCGGTCCTACAACTGCAAAATCAACTTTCTCTGCCTTTGCAATTTCGACAGCATCGCCTGCAATGTTACGGCATTTGCCTTCGATTGCTGTTCCGCCGTTGCCTGGAACGCAGATTACTTCATCTACTTTGCTGCTCTGTGCAAGTTTCCATGCGATAGTGTGTTCGCGTCCACCGCTTCCAATAACCATTACTTTCATAAAAACGTTTCCTTAAAAATAAAAAGTCTGTGAGAATACTATAACGAATTAAAGGATATTTGTCAGAACTTTTGTCATTGTAAGGGCAAATACCACTTTTTCTTTTGTAAAAGTGCGGGCCGGCTTGTAGATATCAAAAGACATCTGTGCAACGGCTTTACCGTCTTCATTCCGGTTTACATATTCAAGAACAGAAGCTACATCGTTATCCACATACATATGATAGATTTCCCGGTCAACGGTGTTAAGGTTTGTAGTGTTATCAAGATGAAGAAAATTGTAGGCATTATAGTATCTGAAGTAGTCTTCATTAAAATAATCCCGGCGGAAATCTTTTTTGTCCCCTGAAACAAGGAAAGGAAGAAGCTTATCTTTATCGTTTAATTTATAAAGGGACAGCTGGGTTACTTCCATATAAGAGCGAAGTTCGTCAAGGATAAGCTGGAGGTCGCCGCAAAGTTCTTTTTTTGATGCTTTTCCTGCGTCCCGTTTCCGGGCAAGGGCGTATACCATCTTGACGATTTTAATCTGTTCATCTGCATCATCGCTGTAGCTTTTTCCGCTGGATTTTATTGCCTGGGCTTCTTCGTTTTTGATGATTACACTGTCGTGAATTTCAGGTTTATATATTACATAACAGTTTCGGCCCTTGTTTTTTGCAATGTAAAGACATTTATCTGCAAGCTTAAAAAGTTCATCATAACTTCTTGTGTTCAGAGGCGAGCGGGAAATACCCATTGAGCAGGTGACAACGGTTGCCGCATCCGGGTTGGTTATGGCCCAGTTGATTCCCATGCGGATATTGCGGGTTACATTGCGGATGTCAGCTTCGTCGTTCGTATTTAAAATAACCATAAATTCATCGCCGCCGATTCTTCCTGCAACACCAAGATCTTTTACGGCATCTTTAATTACCTTTGCAACGGCAACAATTACTTTGTCACCATAGGCATGGCCGAAAGTGTCGTTGTAGTCCTTAAATTTATCGATATCAAGGATTATGAGGGCACAGGGTTCTTTTAAAACATTTACCTTGTGAATGGCCTGTTCTGTAATCGACTGTTTGTTGAACATATCGGTAAGGCCGTCCTTGTTTTTTGTATATAAATTTTCTCCGTCCTGGAGGATTTCTTCGGTATAGATAATTCCTATTACAGCCGGATGTCCATCACAGCCGCAGACTTCAGGCGTAATTGTAACAACTTTTTTGTTGGTCATAAGGAATTTATATTCTTTTTTAGTCTTGAACTTCTGAATGTTAAAAATCATTGCGGTCATCTGCAGCTGGGTAACACTTTCCGTCAGATCCAGATTAAAATTATTGGTGATATAGTTTTTAAATTCTTCTGCAGAGCCGCGGAAAACACTTTTCTGTTCCTTTGAATACTTGATATTGAACTGGGTGCCGTCATAAACAAAATAGTAGCGGTCCAGGGTTTTTAAAATAGCCTTTAATTCATTGTTCTCCTGGACAGTTGTTTCAAAGCATTCTTTTGCAAACAAAAAGGCATGCAGGCGGACAGTATAGCGGTCTTTTTCCGTGCAGGTAGTTTCAAAATTGAAGTCTTCCCTGCATTCATTGTCAAAGAGGGGAGTGAAGAATATTTTTGTTGCGCCGGGTTTTAAATTTGACAGGAAGGATTTGAGGTTCTGAGCGTCGGTGATGTCCATAAATCTGTCAAGGCAGATATTTATATCTGTAACATCAAAAAGACTGGCAAAGCTACGGTTGGCTTCTAAGACATTCAGATTCCCGTCCATTGTAAAGGACACGTCACTAAGTCTTGTACGCTTAAATGCAGGCACTTGTTGATTTCTCCCTGTCCTACGACTGCTCTCTCCAGCCGCAAAAAGTAAAAAAGAAAAGAGGTTTTAGAGATAATTGCGTCTGTCTTTAAATTATAGCATGACTTTTTAAAAAAGGACAAAAAATAAATATAAAAATGAATAAAGCCTGTGCTACAATTTCGCAATGGAAGATTTTTTTACTTATGTTGCATTATTTTCAGCTGCACTCCTCTTAATCTGGCTGCTCTTATACTTTTATAAAAGAAATCTTAAAAAAGAAAAAAAAGCATATTCAGAATCCCGCCTTAAAAAGCAGAGAACTGAAAGCGGCGGAATAGATTTTGTCCGCTGCCCCATGTGCAATACACCCCTTGCCCAGGGGGAAGACATGACCAGCCGCGTTTTCCGCCCCATGAATACACCTGACCAGCGCATGACTATATTAGGCTGTCCCCACTGCTACCCTTCTGTTGAAAGGGGAGCCCGCCGCACCTGTCCTGTCTGCAGAAAAGATGTTCCTCTTGACGGATATTTAATCGCACGTCTTTTCAATAAAGAAAACAACAAAAAACATGTAATAATCACCGGCTGTACCCTCTGTTACGGCCCTCAGAAAAAGCAGCGGGAATAAACTGCAGATTTGCCGATTTTTATTGATATATTGCCATTTAAAATTTCCTGAAACATGTCATTTTTATACTGACGCAAGGCAAAAAAATAATTGCCTTAAATGGAGGTATAGTATGAAAAAATCACTGGAAACAATTTTTGGCCTTCTGCTTTTGTCAGCAGTGTTCGCAGGCTGTAAAAAAACTCAGTCTTACGACGATTTTGTTCTTTTACAGAGAAAAAATTTTCATATGGGCAGTAAAAACGGATTTACAGATACTCTGCCTGTTCATAAAGTCCGGATTCTGAATGATTTTTATATTCAGAATCACGAAGTAACACAGGAAGAATTTGAAAGCATTATGGGCTATAATCCCAGCTTTTTTGCTTCAGGGGACAGTATTTCCGGAGAGGCAAAAAACAGGCCGGTTGAGCAGGTCAGCTGGAATGAAGCCATAGTCTACTGCAACAAACTGTCTTTAATGAAAGGATTCAGACCCTGCTATTCAATAAAGGGAAAGACAAATCCGGATGAATGGGGACAGATACCTTTTGTAAATGATGACAGCTGGAATCTCATTGAATGCGATTTTAAGGCAGATGGTTTCAGGCTGCCGACAGAAGAGGAATGGGAATTTGCCGCCCGGGCAGGAAATGATAATACCAGCGGTCCTTTTTACAGCGGCAGCCGGGATGGCATAAGTGAATGTGCCTGGTTCATGGAAAATTCCGCCGCTCTGCCCCATCAGGTAATGACAAAAAAACCGAATGAATTCGGGCTTTATGATATGAGCGGAAATGTATGGGAATTTACCTGGGACTGGTATAATTATTATTCAGTAAGAAAAAATAAAAGAACTCCGCCATATTACCGCACAATCCGCGGAGGCGGCTATTACGAACCTGACTTTCACTGTACAGTAACATACAGGGATTATGTTTACCCTTATGGAAAAGATTTTGACGTTGGATTCAGGCTTGTAAGAACAGCAAGATAAAAAAAGGGGCTGCTCCATACTTTTGGGACAGCCCCTAAAAAAAAGACCTCCCGTTCGGGAGGTCTTTCCTCATCTGTCCTTTACTAAAAACTAGCGGAGGAGGCTGAGTACGTTCTGAGCGCTCTGGTTTGCCTGAGCGATCATTGCTGTACCTGCCTGGCTCAGTACCTGGTTCTTTGTAAAGTCTACCATTTCCTTAGCCATATCAGTATCACGGATGCGTGATTCAGAAGCCTGGAGGTTTTCAGCACCAACATCGAGACCTACAACTGTCTTTTCGAGACGGTTCTGGTAAGCACCAAGGTCAGCACGCTGCTTGTTGATCTTCTTCAAAGCTTCATCGATTGTACCGATTGCGCGGTTAGCATCATCCGGAGCAGCAAGAGTAATGATTTCTTCTGTTCCAACGCTGCGGAGTCCGAGAGCTGCAGCAGACATTGTACCAATGTAAACCTGAGTTCTCTGGTCCATGTTAGCACCAATGTGGAACCACATTGAAGCTGTAACTGTATTTTCACCAGTCGGGCGTGCGAAGCGGCCTGTAAGCATGTTCATACCGTTGAACTGAGCCTGTGAAGCAATGCGGTCAACTTCAGCAACGAGCTGTGAAACTTCTACCTGAATCTGCATGCGGTCTTCGTCAGAGTAGATACCGTTTGAAGACTGAACTGCCAGTTCACGAATGCGCTGCATGATGTCTGTTGTTTCCTGAAGGTATCCTTCAGTTGTCTGGATGAAAGAAATGCCGTTCTGAGCGTTTGTAGAAGCCTGATTCATACCGCGAATCTGGGCCCTCATTTTTTCAGATACTGCAAGACCAGAAGCATCATCACCAGCACGGTTGATTTTCATGCCTGATGAGAGCTTTTCCATGTTCTTAGTGTTACTAAGTTCTGTAAGACCTGTAGAACGCTGTGCAAACTGTGCACTCATGTTGTGATTAATAACCATAATATTATCTCCTTGTAAGATCTGGTTGAAATACTACAGACTTGCTCTAGAAGACAACGTCCTGTAGTCCCCGGGTGTACCACCCTATACTTTACATATCGGAGTATGGCAAAACGACTTTAGGAAAAAAGTAATTTTTTTTTGGAATTTTATTAAAAGATTTGTTATGGATTTTTATGGAGCAAAATATACTGCCCGCGACCCGCTTTGCGCGGCTGCCGGTACTTCGTACCCGCCGGGGCGGCCGCTTCAATCGGGGCTATTTTTTTATCGGAATTTAAAAAGAACTTCTTCCGCGGAAACTTCTTGCCAGGGTCAGTTTGTCTATGTATTCAAGGTCACCGCCCACAGGAAGGCCTGAAGCAAGCCGGGTAATTTTAACGTCACTTACGGCAGAAAGAACTTTCTGAATGTACATTGCGGTAGTGTCGCCTTCGACAGTAGGGTTTGTTGCAAGAATCACTTCTTTAACGGAACCGCCCTGAACCCGGCCCAGAAGGCTCTTGATTCTCAGCTGGTCAGGACCGATTCCTTCAAGGGGAGCGATTACACCGCCTAAAACATGGAATACGCCGTTGAATTCATGTGCATTTTCGATGATAGCGGCATCCTGAGGCTGTTCCACAACACAGATAAGTGAATTGTCACGGAGAGGATTTGAGCAGACAGGACAGGGGTCATTTTCAGTCCAGCAGCCGCAGACAGAACAGGGTTTGATTTTATCCTGCAGTTCACTCAGCTGCCGGGCAAAAGTTTTTACCCAGCTGCTGTCTGCCTTTAAAATATAATTTACCAGACGGCCGGCACTTTTTTTTCCGATTCCAGGAAGCCGTGCAAAGCAGTCTGTCAGTTCATCAATTGCATTCATATTCCCACCCTGTGCATAATGCCCTTTACAGACTGAATTTAGATAAATCCATGCCGCCTGTCATTGCGCCGGCATTTTCTTTAATCTGTTCCTGGATTTTTTCCATTGCATTACGGTTTGCCGCAATGATTAAGTCCTGGAGCATGTTTACATCGCGCGGATCTACAGCAATCGGATCAATCTTGATGTCAGTCATTTCAAATTTTCCGTTTAATGTAACCTGAACCATATTTCCGCCTGAAGAACCGGTTGCACTCATGTTCTCCATCTGCTGTTTCATTTTGTCCATTGTTCCCTGAATGTCTTTCAGGTTTTTAACTAAATCAAAGGGATTCATCATCCTCGTCCTCCATGGCAGTTTCCTGTGCAGAATTGTCTGTACTGCTGCTGTCTTCTTCTTCACTGCTTTCTGCTTTTTTAGTGTTAAGGCCCAGTTCAATTTTATCGGTTTTTGCAGTTACTTTGCCCCTGAAAATTGAACATAAAAGCTGTACTTCCTGCGGAAGGATCTGAACAGTTTCCTGTACAGGAGCCTGTTTAAGCTCAGCAGTGAACTGAACAGGGCTTCCGTAATATTTTGAAAGTATGTTTGATATTTCACCTGCCTGCTGATTAAGCTTTTCTACTGTAAAGCCCGAAGCGGCAGTTGTTTTAATTGTGTTTCCTGTTATTACCCATTCCCCAGTCTGAATAAGGGTTGCCGCAAGAACGGCATATTTTTCAGTAACAGACAGATCATGAACTACTGCTTTTTTAAGGGACATCATATCTGTAACGGGTCCCTCAAAGGCTGGTGTTTCTTCTGAAGCCGGGCTTTCATGACTGAAATCATCAAAAGTCTCTTCCGGAGGCATTTCTCCTTCCGGGGCATAAGAAAACTGAGGAGACTCTGACTGTTCTGTCTGAGGTGGAACCGCTGATTGATAAGGCGGTTCAGCGCCGCCATTGCTAAAAGACTGGTTTTGTCCTAAATGAAAAAAGTCCGGTTTTGGAGAAGCGGAAGAAGAACCTGTTCCGCCTGTATTTTCTGCTGGCGCTGCCGGCCGTGAATTAAAAGATGGAGCGGCAGGTGCACTTTGCGGCTGAGCCTGGGCTTGTGTCTGTACCTGAGCCGGGCTGTTTGAAGCTCCCTGCATCAAAAGTGCTTTTGCCTTATCTATTGCATTTTTTACTTCAGCAGGTGAAACGTAATCAGTGAGCCAGCTTAACCTGCTGAAAGCAAGTTCAAGTTCGTAGCGCGGGCTTAAAGAATAGCGGATATCGCGGTAAAGCTGTAAAAATATGCTGACAGCCCTTTCAATCTGAACAGGATTCCAGCGTTCAAGAACTTTTGCACTGAATCTTTCTGCGCTCTGACCGAGGAGGGCTTCTTTTGTAATGCCGTTTTTAATCAGCAGAAGTGAGCGCAGGTAATCAGTTGAATTTGATATAAGCTGTTCAATCGAAATACCGTTCTGTAAAAAGACATCAAGTTTTTCAAGAACAGACTGGGCTTTATTATCAGCACAGTCTTCAAAAATTTCATTGAGGCGGTCTACACCGAGCAGACCGAGCTTGTCACGGATTTTATCGTAGGTGATTTCATTTCCGCTGAAAGCTGCAACCTGGTCAAAAAGAGTGTAGGCATCGCGCATTGAGCCGCCGGATTCCCGTGCTACCCAGTAAAGCGCTTCATCTTCAGCCTTTACGCCGATTTCTGAGGCTGCCTGTGCGAGCTGTTCCTTTACTTTTTCAATCGGAACCAGCCGGAAATTAAACTGCTGGCACCGGCTTTTTATTGTGGCCGGAACTTTCTGCAGTTCAGTTGTAGCAAAAATAAAAATAACGTACTCAGGCGGCTCTTCAATTGTTTTTAAAAGCGCATTGAAAGCGGCATTACTGAGCATGTGAACTTCGTCAATGATATAGATTTTGTATTTAGTGCTCTGAGGCGGGAATACAACTTCATCGATAATCTGTCTTACGTCGTTAATACCTGTATTTGAAGCACCGTCGATTTCAATAACGTCCGTACAGGTGCCTTTTGTGATTTCCATACACTGAGGACATTTACCGCAGGGCGTTGCAGTCGGACCGTTAACGCAGTTTAAGGCCTTTGCAAGAATGCGTGCAGTTGAGGTTTTTCCGCAGCCGCGTGGACCTGTAAAAAGATAGGCATGTGCGATTTTTTTAGACTGAATGGCATTACGGAAGGTTTCCGCAACAAATTCCTGACCTACAAGAGCATCAAAACTCTGCGGTCTTCGCCTGGTGGCAGTTACTTCATAAGACATAAATCAAGAATAACCTAAAAATCCGTATTTCTCAATAGAGAAGCATGCTGCCTGCCCGCGGCCCGTCCTGAACGGCACGGTACTTTGTACCCGCTTCGCGGCCGTTACGGCCGGGGCTAAGTCTTACTGATGTGTTAAAAAAACTGTCCGCGCAGAGCTGAAGGCGGTTCTACCATCTGCCGCCGGCACCTCCGCCTCCGCTTCTTCCGCCGCCACCGCTGAAACCACCGTGTCCGCCCCCAAAGCCTCCGCGTCCTGAGTGCCAGCTGCCGCCAGAACCAGTGCCTGAACAGGGGTCGCCGAAAAGAGGAGTGTGAGGAGGATCGTCGTCATCATCACTGTCTTTGTGTTTTTTCCCGAAAATATTGGAAAGGACAATAATCAGAATAAAAATAAACCAGAAAGCAAAAGGTATTAAATTAAAGACAGAAAACTTTTCTGAACTGTCCGTATCCGAAAGCTCAGTGGAGTCATCCTGAGAACTTTTTTCTTCTGTCCTGCTGTCAGAGGTGAGTGCGTTTTCTTTTAAAAGATCTTTTGCTGTTAATTTTCCCTGTGCAGTGAGGGATGCGGCTTTTACTCCCTGAACAATGCCGGTCTGATAATCATTGTTCTTAAAGTGAGGAATTATTATGTTCCTGATTATAAGGCCGCATTTAGTGTCAGTCAGTACTCCTTCAAGTCCGTAACCTGTCTCAATTCTTAATTCGTGATCTTCAAGGCTCACTAAAAAAAGTATTCCGTTATCAATTTCTTTCCTGCCCGGCTTCCATTTTTCAAAAACTTTTATTGCGTATTCTTCAATGGAAATTTCACGGCCGGCAGTTTCTTTAAGAGAGGGAAAGGTAAAAACAATGAGCTGAATCCCTGTTGTTTTATCGAGGTTTTCAAGATAATTTTCCAGGGAGTATTGAGTATCCCGTTCTAAAAGTCCAGCCGTGTCCATTACGCGGGAAGTGAGCTCAGGAATTTTAACGGTACTTTCTCTAGAATGTGAGCAGCCTGTAAAAGCAGTGCACAGAAAAAGAATGATTAAGACAGATGAGCAGGCTGAGAAGAAGCGTTTATTCATATTTTTCCTTTTATGATTTACCGGCAGCGGGAAAAAAGCCTAGAACTTAACTTCCGGGGCTTTTTCTGCGCCTGCAGAAGATTCAAAATATGCTTTTGCCGTAAAATTGTTCAGGGAAGCAACAATGCTTGAAGGAAAAGTTCTTACAAGCGTGTTGTATTTTTTTACTGCGTCATTGTAGCGGAGTCTCTCTGCAGCAATGCGGTTTTCTGTTCCTGCAAGTTCATCCTGAAGGGACATAAAGTTTTCATTTGCCTTGAGGACAGGGTAGTTTTCTGTAAGGGCAAGCAGGCGCTGAAGGCTCATTCCAAGTTCATTCTGTGCCTTAGAAAACTCTGCCATTTTTTCAGGATTATCTGTTATTGATGAATCAATATTAACAATTCCACCGAGCCGGCCTCTTGCTTCTGCAATATCTGTAAATAAGGACTGTTCGTGTGAAGCATAGGCTTTAACAGTGTTTACGAGGTTTGGAATAAGGTCCATTCTGCGCTGGTACTGGTTTTCTACCTGACTCCAGGCGCTTTTAATATCTTCCTGGCATGTAATCATTTTATTGTAAGTGCCTGTTATAAAGCGGAAAATGAGAGCAATCATTAAGAGAATGATTCCTGCAGTAATGAGCGGTTTTTTATAAGATTTATTCTGATCAGACATAAGTTCCTCCATATTTATTTTGACACATCAGACGGACTGAATTGTATAATAACTTGTTATATTTATCTGTTCAAAGTGACAACAGAAAATTATATGTTAGAATAGCATTCAAGTACAAAAAGTTTTCGAGAGTTTTAAGTTCCATGAATGGGAGGAAAAGTTTATGGGATCTATTATGACTGTAGAAAACATTTCAGATGCAGATTTCTTAAAGCTGCAGCAGATGGGCTGGCTGCTTGTCTGTGTAGACAATTACAATCCTAAAAAATTTGTCTACAGCTTTAGAAGAGCCTGGTAATTAAGGAGAAGGCGTTTCTTTTTACAGGGAAAGCGCTGCTTCTTTTCTACAAAAAAAGGCTGTCTGGAGTTTTGAAGTTTACTTCAGTTACCCAGGACAGCCTTTTATATTTTATTTACTCAACAAAATCAGCGCAGGAAGGCGCTGTTCTACTTTGTAAGCGGAATTAAAACATTAACTACATCGTCAACGTTTTTAACGCTTTTGAAAACATCAGGTTCGATTTTTCCGTTTAAGTACGGCTTCATTTTTACAATCATTTCAACTGCATCAATTGAATCAAGATCTAAATCTGTAACGATATTTGCCTCAGGAGTGATGTCAGCTGCGTCAATATCAAATTCGTTTACAAGAACTTCTTTAAGTTTTGTGTATACTTCTTCTTTTGTCATATAAATCCTCTACTGTGCATCGTTTTTGTGTTCTGCAATGTAGGCAGCCAGAGCATCAACAGAAGCAAAGTGTTTTTTAGTTTCTGAACTCTCAGCGTTGAATTTAACTCCGAATTTCTTTTTGAGAGCTACACCTAATTCAAGAGCATCAATTGAATCAAGACCCAGACCTGTACCAAAAAGCGGCTCAGAATCAACAATGTTTTCCGGAGTAATGTCTTCCAGTTCAAGGGAAGAAATAATGCATTCTTTAATCTGTTTTTTAAGTTCGTCCATTTTTTCCTCAATAAAACGTTTATTAACAGTTAGAGATTATAAAGAAAATGGGGGTGAGAGACAACAGAGGAGCTGTTTTCCGCGGAAAGCCCGGCCCGGCGTACTGCGCCGGGTAAGCCCCATAAAAATCTTGTGCTCTTCTACAAACCGTAATTTTTCTATATTATTTCCCTTATGAATATGGAATTTGACAGTTATTACAAAGATAAAATCCGTGCGATTGATGCTAAATTTAAGGCTCAGGAAATTGCTTTTGCTCCGATGACTTTTCAGGCAATCAGGGCACTTTTAGAGCTTGGTCTTTTACAGAAAATAAGTGATGCAGGTGATGACGGTATTTCTGTCCGACAGCTTGCAGCAGCATCAGGCATCTCTGAATACGGGGTCGGTGTTCTTGCAGAAATGGCCCTTGGAATGGGTGTGCTTAAACTCAACGGAAAAGAAGATCCTGAAGAAGGAAAGAGCGGACTTGGAATGCTCGTTCTCGGCAAAATCGGCTGGTTTATTCTTGAAGACAATCTGACCCGGGCTAATTTTTACTTTACCAATGATATCTGCTATAAAGGTGCCTTTGATTTAATGGAATCCGTAAAAAACGGTAAGCCTGAAGGATTAAAGGTTTTCGGAGACAAGTGGACTACAGTTTATGAAGCCCTTTCTACTCTCCCTGACCGTGAAAAAAAATCGTGGTTTGATTTTGACCACTTTTATTCGGATGCTGCTTTCCCTGAAGCGCTTCCTATCGTTTATAAAAACAAGCCTAAGCGTCTTTTTGATATCGGAGGAAACACAGGAAAATGGGCCATTGCTTCATGTAAATATGATCCTGATGTTCATGTTTCTATTGTTGACCTTCCGGGGCAGACTGCCGTTGCAGAAAAAAATGCCCGGGATGCAGGTTTTGCTGACAGAATTGATTTTGTTTCAGGCAATGTTCTTGATACTTCGACAAAACTTCCTGAAGGGGCAGAGGCTGTATGGATGAGCCAGTTCCTTGACTGCTTCAGCCTTAAGCAGATTACAAAAATCCTTACAAAAATCTACAACTCGGTTGATGAAAACTGTGACGTTTTTGTAATGGAACCTCTCTGGGACATGCAGAAATTTGAAGGCGAATCATATGCTCTTCAGGCAACTTCGCTGTATTTTACCTGTATTGCAAACGGCAACTCAAAAATGTACCGTTATGGTGAGCTTGTAGAAGCAATTGAAAAAGCAGGTTTCCGCCTGGTTACTGCACACCATAATCTTGGAACTAATTTCTATTCAATTCTGAATTTCAGAAAGAAGTAATGAAAATAAATATTTCTGACTTTACAGTTTACAGACCTTCTCCTGAAAATCCTTTAGAACTGCCTAAACTTGAGTTCTGTGACCCGCTTTTTAAGAGAAGGTTAAGTCAGATAAGCCGCATGACCATTCAGGTGGTGCATGATTTAATCCTCAAAAATCCGGAAGCGCGGGAAGCAAAACTTGTTTTTTCAAGTTTCCGCGGAGAACTTGCGCGCCAGCTTAAAATCAATAAAGGACTCTATGAGGATGCGGATGTAATGCCGGCTCCTTTTTCGCTTTCAGTTTTTAATACTCCGCCTGCCGCCGCAACTATTGCAGAAGGAATTAAGGCAGGGTACACAGCCGTTTATCCATCAGAAGATAATTTTAACGACGCACTGACTGCCGCTGCCGCCCCTGTTCTTGCAGGTTCAGAAAAGCAGATTCTTTTTGTTTATGCAGACGAGTACATAATTGATGAATACAAAAGTGCTTATCGTCCGCGTTATAAAACTTCAGATGAGTATCCATTCCCGCTTGCGTTCGCCTGTCTTTTAACAAACGAAGGAGGGCATGAAATAACAGTTCCGTCTTCTTTTTCTTCTCCTGAAGATTTTATTAAAGGTCTTGAAGCGTCTTCAGTCAGGGCTTAGGGACAGATTTAACAGGTTTTCTTAAAAAATGAGTGAAAATACCGAACTTAAAAATATTTTTGAAACTCGCCCGGTAAAAAATCCTTTTTACTATGCTTGGTGTATTTTCGCAAAGATTGCCTGTTTTACTTTGTTTGGGGCCGGTTCTGTTGTTCTTGGAGTGCTTGCCCTTCCTGTAATGAAGATTCTCTGGCCTAAGAAAAAAGATTTTCAGAAACAGGCAAGAAAACTTGTTTCCGTTTTATTCCGCTTCTTTGTTTTTGTAATGACGGCTACCAGGGCTTTCTGTCTTTCAATTGATAAAAAAGAGGTGCTTTCAAAGCTTGGCGGCTGTGTTGTTGCGGCAAATCATCCTTCTCTGCTGGATGTTGTTATGCTTATAAGCCAGATTCCAAATGCGGACTGTATTGTAAACGCTTCCCTTAAAAAAAATGTGGTTTCTGCGGTTGTTGCCTATCTTTACATCACCAATGACTATTCCCATGAGGAACTTATGGCAAAATGCAAGGAAACTATTGAGCAGGGGAATGCCCTTATCATCTTCCCTGAAGGAACCCGTTCCAAACCCTGGGGCCAGAATCCGTACAAAAAAGGTGCTGCCCGTGTTGCCCTTGAATGCGGCTGTCCTATAGTTCCAGTATTTTTCGGCGGAAATGATAAAATGGGTTTAAGAAAAAAGGATTCAATGTTTCTTTTTAATCACAATGATAAATACCGCTACAATCTGTATGTGAAGGATTTTATTGAAACGGCACAATATAAAGACCTCCCGTCTCCTGCCGCTGCAAAAAGAATTACTGAAAAGCTCCACGAACTTCTCTGCTACGAAAATAACCTCGACAAACTTATCGGCCTTGCCGGAAAATAAATCTCTGACGGCGGGTTTTTCTAAGTTCCCAAAAAACATTCATTGTGATAAACTTTTCTTATGCTTAAAGGAAGAAATTTAATTCAGCCAAATGATTTGACTGTTGCAGAAATGGACGAAATCTGCACTCTTGCAGAACAGATTATTGTAGATCCTTCATCTTTTCAGGACGTGTGTCGCGGGAAAATTCTTGCGACACTTTTTTTTGAGCCCAGCACCAGAACTCGTTTGAGTTTTGAGGCAGCAATGCTTCATCTTGGCGGTATGGTCGAAGGTTTCAGTGATGCGGCCAACAGTTCAACTGCAAAAGGGGAATCCCTTGCAGATACAATCCGCACCGTAAGTTCTTATGTAGACGTAATTGCAATGCGTAATCCGAAGGAAGGTGCTGCCCTGCTGGCTTCAAAGTTTTCTGAGTGCCCGGTAATCAATGCGGGAGACGGTGGCCATTATCATCCGACACAGACCCTTACAGACATGGTGACAATCCGTGCCTTAAAAGGCGGCTTTGAAGGCCATGTAATAGGTTTCTGCGGGGACTTAAAGTTCGGGCGGACAGTGCATTCTCTGGTAGAAGCCATGAGCCGCTACAAAAACGTACGGTTTGTGTTCATCAGCCCGGAAGAACTTAAGGTTCCTGACTGGGTTTCAAAATTCCTTGATGCAGGCGGAATTCCTTATTCGACTGCAGAGCGTCTGGAAGATGTAATAGATACGCTGGACATTCTTTACATGACACGTGTTCAGAAAGAAAGATTCTTTAATGAACAGGATTATCTCAGGTTAAAGGACAGCTATATCTTAGACAGACAGAAAATGACACTTGCAAGAAAAGACATGATTGTTCTCCATCCGCTTCCGCGTGTAAATGAGATTGCTCCCGAAGTGGACAGTGATCCGCGTGCAGCCTACTTTAAGCAGGTTAAATACGGAATGTATGCGCGCATGGCTTTAATTTCCAAGCTGCTGGGGGTTTTATAATGCTTAATGTAGACACAATTAAAAATGGTCTTGTAATTGACCATATAAAAGCAGGACTCGGCCCGCAGATTTTTCACTGGCTCGGACTTGATAAATCTGAATTTACAAGTGCACTTATAATGAATGTTTCTAGCAAAAAATCAAAACGTAAGGATATAATAAAAGTAGACAACATTATCAACATCGATTATTCAGTTCTTGGTTTTATTGATCCGAATATCTGCGTCAATGTAATTAAGGATGAAAAAATCGTCAGAAAAATCCGCATGGAACTTCCTGAGCGTGTTGAAAATGTAATCAAATGCAAAAATCCGCGCTGCATAACAATGACTGAACACTATGTACCGCAGGTTTTTATCCTTGCTGACAGGCAGAAGGCCACATACCGCTGTGAATACTGCGATGCCTTTTATAATGCAGGACAGATTGACGGTAATCTGTAGGAGATAAAATTGAAGACTTATGATTCTGTTTTAATTATTTACAATGCACGCCTTGTTGATTCTTCAATCGACAGTCCGGGAATGGTTGTCCTTCAGGACGGTAAAATCAGCGGCGTGTTCTTTGGAGAAATAAAAGACGCAAAAAATGCCATGAGGGTTGCTTCTGCTGTTTTAACGGACATGGATCTTAAGCCGGTTTATTTTGATGCAAAGGAACTTACACTGATGCCGTCATTTGTCGATATGCACGTGCATTTCCGTTATCCGGGACAGACTAAAAAAGAAGATTTGAATTCAGGCATGCAGGCGGCAGTTGCAGGCGGTTACGGAACGGTTGTTGCCATGCCTAATACAGTGCCGGTTGTTTCATCTGCAAAACTTGCCCGCCAGATCATGCAGGAAGCAAAAGAAAAGGACATGCTCAAGGTTTTTCAGACAGTGAGCATCACAAAAGATTTTGAAGGGCAGGATGTTTCAGAAATTGCCGGTTTAAAGGCTTCAGAGTTTCCTGTAATCAGTGAAGACGGCCGTGAAGTTGCTTCTGCCGCAGTTATGCTTGAGGCAATGAAGGCTGCCGGAAAAAACAGCATTACAGTAAGCTGCCACTGTGAAGATCCTACTTTAGCAGAAGCCGCAAAGCCGTACAGAATCCGTGCCTTAAGCTTTATGAAGCAGTACAATATTCCTGCAGGAAAAGTTCATGTAAAAGTTCCTGATGTACCTGATTCAGTTAATTTTGAAATTGACGGCTGTCTTACCGCCGCAAACCAGCTCTTAGCCCTTGCAGAAGATACCGCTACAGAAAGAAACATAGAGATTGCAAAAAAAGCAGCCTGTCATATTCATATCTGTCACTGTTCAACTGCAATCAGTATGGATGCAGTAAGAAGGGCTAAGGCTCTCATAAAAGCAGGAAAGACTCAGACAGGTTTTGACTGTACGGTAGAAGTAACGCCGCATCATATTGCACTTGCAGGAACGGATGCTCCTTATCTTAGGGCACTTGTAAATCCTCCGTTAAGAAGTGAAGAAGACAGGTCTGCGCTTATTGAAGCAATTAAAGACGGTACAGTAGATTTGATTTCAACTGACCATGCACCCCATACACTTGAAGACAAGGCTGCAGGAAGTCCGGGCTTTACGGGGCTTGAAACCGCATTTGCTGTCTGCAATACAGTTCTCGTTAAGCGCGAAGGTATTTCATTAAAGCAGTTAAGCCGCCTGATGTCAGAAAATCCTGCCGCTCTTTTAAAAATCAATGCAGGTAAAATCCTTACAGGATATGACGCAAATCTTGTACTTGTAGATCCGGAAGAAACCTGGACAGTAAATCCTGAAAAGTTCTACAGCAAAGGAAAATCGACACCTCTTGAAGGAAAAAAACTTACAGGCCGTGTGCATGCCGCTTTCTATAACGGAAGACAGGTTTATTCGCTGGATAAAAAATCAAAATAAACCGGCAGGAAAGCGGACGGCAGTATGAATGAAAAACAGAAATATTTAAAAGTTCTCTCACGGCAGTATCCTTCAATGGACAGTGTTGTGTCAGAAATTGTAAATCTTCAGGCAATCATCAATCTTCCGAAAGGAACTGAGCATTTTCTGTCAGATATTCACGGGGAATGGGAACAGTTCAGTCATGTTTTAAGAAACGGCTCGGGTTCAATCCGTACAAAAATTGAAGAGGTTTTCGGCAGCCGTGAAAGCGCACAGGTAAAGCGTTCTTTAGCCACGCTGATTTATTACCCGAAGGAAAAACTTGAAAAAGTAAAGCAGACTGAAACAGACATGAGTGACTGGTACGCCGTAACACTTCATCGTCTTGTAGAAATACTCCGCCGCGTTTCTTCAAAATACACCCGGTCAAAAGTCCGTAAGGCAATTCCTGACCAGTATGCATACATTGTAGAAGAACTGATTACTGAAAAAGAAGAATTAAATGACAAGCAGGCTTATTACAATAATATCATTCAGAACATAATCCGCCTTGGTGCAGCAGATTCTTACATTGAAGCATTCTGTAATGTAATTCAGTGTCTGGTAATCGATCATCTTCATATTATAGGTGATATTTTTGACAGAGGACCCGGACCTCACCTTATTTTAGATTCTCTTTTAAATTATCATTCCGTTGACATTCAGTGGGGAAATCACGATGTAGTCTGGATGGGTGCTGCGGCGGGAAACAAACCCTGTATTGCAAATGTCGTGCGCCTGTGCGCCCGCTACAATAATCTTGATGTCCTTGAAGAGGGCTATGGAATCAACCTGACACCTCTCGTTACTTTCTGCATGAAATGGTACGGTCACATGGACAGGCAGGCTGTTCACAAGGCGATTTCAATAATTCAGTTTAAGCTTGAAGAACAGGTGATAAAGGCAAATCCGCAGTTTGAAATGAATCACCGCCTCATCCTTGATAAAATCAATCTTGAAAAAGGCACGGTGGTTATAGACGGCCGTGAGTGGACCCTTAATTCAAAGGATTTTCCTACCCTCGATAAAAATAATCCGTCACAGCTTAATGAAGATGAAGAAAATGTAATAAACCGCCTGTGCTATTCTTTTACTCACTGCGAAAAACTTCAGAAGCACGTAAAATTTTTATACCGCAAAGGAAGCCTTTATAAACTTTACAACGGAAATCTGCTGTATCACGGCTGCATGCCGCTTGATAAGGACGGTAATTTTTTAGAGGCAGATGTTTACGGAAAAATGTGCAGCGGTAAGGCCCTCTATGACGAACTTGAAAACTGGGCGCGCAAGGCATATTTTTCTCCTGAAGGAAGTGCAGAAAAAACAGCCGGCGGAAACATAATGTGGTATTTGTGGGAAGGACCAAAATCTCCGCTTTTTGGAAAAGAAAAGATGGCGACTTTTGAAAATATGTTTATTGATGATAAGGAAGCCAGCCGTGAACATAAAAATCATTATTACGATGAAGTTGAAGACATTGCAGTCGTAGATAAAATCATGCGGGAATTCGGAGCGGATACTTCGTCAGCCCATATAATTAACGGTCATGTTCCGCAGGAAGTAAAAAAAGGTGACAGCCCCATTAAGTGCGGCGGAAAGCTTTTAATAATAGACGGAGGCTTTGCTGCGGCCTATCACGAAAAAACAGGAATTGCAGGATATACACTTGTCTGCAATTCATATGGGCTTCGTCTTGTTGTCCACGAAAAATTTACCAGTGCGCAGGATGTTATTGACCGTGACAGCGACATTGTAAGCGATACAATTCAGGTAGAAAAATTTGCAAACCGCATGTATGTCGGTGATACGGACAGTGGAAGGGAAATAAAAGAATTTATTCTGCAGCTTGAAGAACTCTTAGCTGCTTATAGGGACGGAGGCATGAATGCGCGCAGTTGAATTTAACAATATATTCGTAATTATTTTCCTTGCAGGAACGGTTTTTCATTTTATTTTGAATCAGGTGCTTGAAAACATCGATTTCCGTTACAGAAAAGAAAACGGCAGAAAAGTACCACCTGAGCTTGAAGGTCACATCGACGCTCAGACTTTAGACAAGACCTGCCGCTACGAAGATGCGCGTTACAGGCTCTGGGTTCCTGAAAACATTGTTTCTCTTGCCGTCAATCTTGCGCTTATTTTTTCAGGTTTTTATCCTTTTGTGTTTGAAAGTTTATGGAAACTCACTTCAAGCAGTTTTCTTTCACTCTGGGCGCTGATGTTTCTCGCAGGAATTCCTGAAAGCATAATTACACTTCCGTTCAGTCTTTACCGTGAATTCAAAATAGAAAAGAAATTCGGCTTTTCAACGATGACAGTAAAACTCTGGATTTTAGATTCATTAAAATCCATGCTTTTAAGCCTGATTATTTCTGCACCCCTGGTTTTTGCCGTAGTTTGCGTTCTTGAAAAATGCGGGGACTGGTGGTGGATTTTAGCAGGGGCTGTATTTCTGACCTTTTCGCTTGTCATCTCGATTGTCTATCCGATGTTCATTGCGCCTCTTTTTAATAAGTTTTCTCCGCTTGAGGAAGGTGAACTTAAAGAGCGCCTTGAAAAGCTTCTCGAAAAATGCGGATTTAAGGCAGGCGGACTTTTTGTGATGGATGCTTCAAAGCGTTCAAAACACTCAAATGCATATTTTACAGGCTTTGGAAAATCAAAGCGCGTCGTTCTTTATGATACTCTTCTTGAACAGCTCACCCCGGAAGAAATAGAGGCAGTTCTTGCCCATGAGCTTGGTCACTATCATTATCATCACCTTGTTAAAAAGATGGTGTTTGCAGTTCCGCTTATTCTTGCGCTGCTGTTTGTGATTTCACTTTTTATCAGCGGGGAGGGCGTTTACCGTGGTTTTGGATTTGATGTAAGCCAGGGAGTTCTGCCGCATATGAAGGGAATGGGGCTGATTCTTTTGAATCTGTGCTTCGGTTCTTTTACGGCACTTTTAAGCCCGGTTACAAATTATTTCAGCCGCAGGGACGAGTTTCAGGCAGATGCGTGGTCAAAAAAGCTCTGCGGTTCAGGAAAGCCGCTTTCAACAGCCCTCATAAAGCTTAATAAAGAAAACTTAAGTGAAATTACTCCGCCTGAAATTTACAGCATTTTTTATTACAGTCATCCGCCTCTTCTGGAGCGTATCCGCGCTGTAGAAGACAAATAAACTTTTTCCGTTCTGCTGTGCTTTTAAATCCCGCTCTTGCTGCAAGTCCTCGACGCACTGCGTCTGTGGTCTTTCCGCAGCGATCGGGGCTAAGTTTTGCTGTACGGGGGTTTGCTCATTCCTGTGTTTAAAAAACAAAAGCCAGGATTACTGCAATAATTCACAACGTCCTGTTGTGAATTATTGGACAGCAGACAGGCTGCTGTCTTGTCACAGAATGCACATCCGTGTGCATTATTTTTTCCAGTTTACAAATAAAAAAGCCAGGATTACTAAACACAAGTACGCAGAAAGTGTGCTGCTGGGTTCCCCCTCTGACACGGTGCTTTAAGCGGACTTTGTCAGGTCCTGGCAATAAAGTGAATATATCAGATTAAAGTACAAAAATCAATCACAGGTTTTTTATTTTCTTGCGTCGAAGCCGGAGATGTCGCCTTTGTAGTCGATGCCCTTGAGCTTAAAAACTAGCTGGCCGTTGTCGTCAGAGGAGATTTCTATGTTTGTTTTTATCCATTCGTCGTGGTATTTAACTTCAAAAGTATCGCCGAATTCGATTGTGTCGAAGGGAAGGCTCTGGTCATCTTCGGCCAGAGCAAATTTTCCTTCAAACTGATTAAAAACTAAGATTCCTTCTTTTTTTTCCATCATAATACCCCTGCAGATTTAAAAATAAAAAAAAGCATGTCTGTTAGACAAGCTTGATTATGTGAGACTGACACGATTTGCCGCTCTGGTCGGAAACATCCTGTTTCCTTCCGCCGCGGCGTCTGCGCAGCCTAAACCGGCGTCCATGCCGGTTTACGGACAAAAGGCTCCAGGCCTTCGCTTTTTGTCCGCCGGCTGCTCCGCTTCGAATCGTGGATGAGCCGGTTATTAACTTGCCGTAAATAAAAAAAAGCCTGTCTGTTAGACAAGCTTGTGTATGTGAGACTGACACGATTCGAACGTGCGACCTCCACCTCCGCAGGGTGGCGCTCTAATCCAACTGAGCTACAATCTCAAAAAAATTAACAACACTCAGAAGCGTTCGTTTCTCGGAGGCGACAGGAGTTGAACCTGCCCAGCCCGTAAGGAACTGACGGATTAGCAATCCGTTGTATTACCGCTCTACCACACCTCCAGGCGTCATCAAAAAGAACGGAGCGAGAGGGATTCGAACCCCCGATATCTTGCGATATAACGGTTTTCAAGACCGCCGCCTTCGACCGCTCGGCCATCGCTCCAAAATTGATGCTCTATTAATTTACATAAATAGGTATTTTATGTCAATAAGACATCGTTAAAATTCACTAAAAACTTCCATTTTTCTTCATTTTTGTGGACTAAATGCGCCGGGTATGTTTATATTTAAGTCATGGATAAGAATAAATTTGGTCTTTCACTTTTAGTGTCAGTAACAGGTCTTTTAATGCTGGTAAGCCCTGAAACATTTATTGCAATGGTAGTAATCATCCTTGGTGTTGCCGCTGTGGTAAACGGGGTTTTCATTATGGTTACAACACGCAATCTTATTTATGACCCTGAATACCGCCTTATGATGACTGTCAGGGGTGTTATGAGCATTGTTGTCGGTGCTGCTGCGGTTCTTATTCCGCTTGTAATTGCAGCTATTGCCTGGAAAGTTATGGCATATGTAATTGCCTTTTATCTTCTTGTTTCTTCTGTTCTTGAAATTTACGGAATTACAAAACTTCACCGAAACGGAATAATGATTAAACAGTCAGTTGTTGAAACAGTCGTATCTTTAATTCTTGCTGTTGTGCTTTTTATTATCCCTGCTAAAACAGCCGGAAACGTAATCGTAGGAATCTGTGGTGCAATTCTTCTTGTTGCAGGAATTATAAGTGCCTTTATGCAGTGGAGAAACAGACCGGTTACAGTAATTCCTGATTCTGTAGAAGATGATAAAGGTGAAAACGCCCCGGACGAGGACGAAAACCTTTAGTATTAAAATAATGCAGCTCAGGGGTGCGCTTGGATTTGTGTATTTAATCAGGCAGAAGGCCCTGGAACTGCTGCAGCAGCGGCGGCTTTTACGCTGTCTGCAAAGAGCTTGTTCTGGTCTGTGCGCACAGGAACGCTGAAGGCAGGGCCTCCGTCGTTTTCGTTGATTCTGTAAATGCTTGAAGGGTCGCCTGTGTAAGCAGGGCTTTCAGGATTGTTTACCCACCAGTCTAGAACGCTCATGATGCACATTGTATATTTGAGTAAATTAGCATTTGTGGCGGCGCTTTCTGAATTCTTTTTTCCTAAAAGTACATCCAGACGTTTTGAAACCGGGTTTGGAATATCAAATTCATATTTGGCCCACGGATTTGAAACTCCAAGTACAATACCCTTGTTTGCGGCATTACGGTCAATATCCTTAGAAATTGAAGTAAAGGTGCGTCTTAAAAAATCAGTTCTCATGCACAGCGGAATATATTTTGCGTCGTTTACTGGTTTTTCAAGGAGCAGCTGTTCAAATTCAAAGTGAGGCAGGAAGTTGTATTTTGTCTGCCAGAGAATTGAAGTCAGGATTTTTTTGCCGAAGAGTGAAGTTTTAAAATCGCCCTGAGAGTATTCCTGGTTTACAAAGTCGCGGAGCTGGTCTCCGTACTGTTTTTCAAAAAGTTCTTCGCGGTAAACTGACCATTCATTTAAGGCAGCTGAGAGGCGGTCCTTGTTTTTAGGATTTCCGGTTCCGTCGTCTTCTTCCGTAAAGATGATGTTGCGGCAGCCCTGGAAAAGGTCTTCTATAATCCTTAAAAGCGTTACTGTTACCTGAAGCGGATTCTGCGGGCTTAAGAGGTTGTAGCCGTCCCTGAACTGATAAATCGGCTGAAAATAAGGGAACATGTCAGGGTGCTTATCAAGTTCCGTAAAGCCTGCCTGCGGGAAAAGCTTTTCAAGAAGCTTGAAGCCGGCATCAACAATTTCCGTGCGGAGTCCCCTCTGGTTTTCAGGACTGTTTTTTCTGCGTTCTTCTTCTTTTTTCTTTTTATCTTCCTCTTCTTTCTGTTTTGCTGCCTTGATGTCTTCTTTTTTCTCAGGAAGGATTACATCAAATTTTGACATATCGAGAAAACTGAAGATATTTGCTGTTTCTACTGTAAAGAAAGCAGGGAAGTATTCAAATTTAGGGCTGCACATGCGCATTAAAAGAGGGTACATTCCCTTGATTAACTGTGTGTAGACATAGAGCCATTCCGTAATGCCCTGTTTTGAAAGCATTATGAGCTTCTGCTGGTCTGATTTAGGATATTTTATTAGGTCTGAGTAGATTTCCTTAAAGAAGCGCGGGATTGCGTTCTCGCCGATGTAATAGATTTTTAAGAGGTCTTTGTATACTGCCTTTACAAAAGGAATCATCTGGGCAACTGTAACTTCGTCCGGCTTTTCCTGCAGGTCGATAACCATGAGTTTAAGGTTTTTCATTGTCCAGCTGCCGACAGTCCTTAAGAATTTGAACTTTGGTTCGGGATTGTTTACGATTTTTGATTTATATGTGTCCGGAGAAATCTGGATGATTGATTTTACTGTGGTGATAAAAATCTGGTAGTGTTCAAGATGACTCTGGAGGTCGTAGGCGATGTAGGAATGACGCAGAAGTTCAGTTCCGTTTTTTTTGAGGTAGCGTACAAAATTGAAGAGCCCGTAATTCGGCTTGATTTTGTAGTCGTCGCTCATCATCAGCTTATCCATCAGATTTTTTTCTTTTGCCGGAATAACCGGGAGAACACCGTCTAAAATCCTGCGCTTGTTTGTGTTTACTGCAAAGCCTTTCTTTGAGGAAGACTGTTGTTTTGATGAATCGGATGAAGAAGAGCTCCTTGAATCTGAGCCCCGGGAAGAGGCCATGGAAGCAACATCTGAAGAAGAGCGTCCGCTTGCCCTGTGCGAATAGTGGCGTTCTTTGGGCGGAAAGGCTGAATAATCTATAGGTGCAGATTTTTCCTGTTTGATTTCTCCGCCGAGAATCTGAGTCATTCTTGCTGCTTCTTCTTTGTCGATTGGGCCTATGGCTTTTCTTGTTGCATCAAGAGTGCCGGGTTCCCAGGACTGTTCAACTTTTCTCTGACTAAAATCTTCACCCATTTTTTAACTCCTGTAAAAACCAGCGGTTATACCCTCAGCATCATATCACGAGCGATTCCGGAAAAACCGTCAAGTTTTATGTCGTTTCCTTCGCAGTCTTTTAACATGCCGTTAAATTTTCCGCAGATACTTGTAACGCGGATGCTGAAAGCAAAGGCTTTTAATTCTCTGGTAATGTTCGACTGAGGCTCAAGGGTCAGGTCGACCATGTTTTCTGTATCCTGAATTATCCATTTGTCGTTCAGCCCGAAAGGCTGGGTCATTTTTACCGGCGGGAGTGGAGTGATTTTTCCGTCGGCTATCAGAAGGTTCTGATTGATAATTTCAGGATCAGGTACCATGTCATTTTTAGCGTCAATGATGAAGGCTATGTCTTTTCCGTCAGCTTTTCCTGTTGCAAAAATCATCTGACTGAAAGTATGGTAGCCGAAGTAGGCACGCTTGATTGTAAAAAGTCCCCAGGCTTCTTCTGCGCTGATTGTTTCTCCGGGCAACATTTTTGTTTTGCCGATTGTAAGGGAGCCTTTAAGTTTTGCGGCAGCACAGTAAGTTGCCATGCAGCGCCTTCTTGATTTTATCGGCACACACTGGGTAACTTCAGCGGTTGAGGAGTCTGAAAAGTGACCGGTCAGGGCTGCCTGTACTGATGGACGGACAGAATCACCTTTAATGTTAAAAATCAGTGATATTCTGTCGCGGGTGTGGTCCCAGCTGATTCTGATGTAGCGCCGCGGGTTAAAACTTGCACAGAAGCCCTGCCTGAGGTTGTGCGGAATAAAACGGCGGCGCGGACCCATTATGTTTTTGTAGCAGTGTTTTCTTCCTGTTTCAGTGTTAAAAAGATTAAGTTCAGCAATTCCGAATATCTTGCTGTCAAAAAAACTTATAAGTCCGTCATACACCCCTGCTTTAAAAGAAAAAGTAAGGGTACTTTTGATGCGGAGATTTGAAATGAAAACGGGCAGAGGAATTCCGCCAAACGGAGCCCTCAGTCCTCTTATATCAAGCTGTGACACGGCGCCTGAAAATGTTCCGAAAACAGCTTTTTTGCCGCGGACAAGGCTTTCAGGAGCAGCATCGATTTTTCTCGAATACATTCCTTAATTATATAACAGGTTTTTACTAAAGTGAAGAAGCGGGATGAGTAATTTGCCGGTGTTTGTTTTTTCTTGTGAATTTGGAATTTTCACCTTAGAATTAAAGGTGCTGGAGGTTTACTATGTCTGTTATCTGTTATTCACTTGGTGCTGCTGAAGAAGTAACCGGTTCTAAGCATATTTTTGAAGTTGACGGCCGTGCGTTTATGATTGACTGCGGCGCTTTTCAGGGAAAACGAGCTGTTGCCGATGAAAAAAACCGTAAGTTTGAAATTCCTGTAGATAAAATAGAAACTGTAATTTTAACTCATGCTCATTATGACCACTGCGGGCTTCTGCCGATGCTTGCAAAAAAAGGTTATGACGGAAATATATATGCAACTCCTGCAACCCGTGACCTTGCTGACCTTGTAATGATGGACAGTGCACGCATACAGAGTCGTGACGCTGAGTATTTGAGAAAACAGGCTCAGAAAAAAGGCGAAAAGTTCACCTGGCAGCCTCTTTTTACTGAAAAAGACTGTATTAAGGCAGAAAATCAGATTGTCACTTTAGGTTATAACCGCAAGATGTATATTGCACCTGATGTTGAACTTGAATTTTTTGATGCAGGACATATTTTAGGTTCTGCTTTTGCCTATGTAACAATAAAAGGACAGCGCGGAGCTGCAAAAAGACTGCTCGACGGTCAGAAATTCAGTATCTGGAACAAACTTTTCGGCTGGAAAACTTCAGCGGCAGAAAAGCGTGCAGAAAAAATCCGCCAGGGCGAAGAAGAAGACAGGCGTAAGAGTTCAGACCGCCGTAAGGCAACTCCTGAAGAACAGGCAAAATATGACGGCCCTGAACGACGTTCAGGCTATGACAGACGGGACGGAAAAGACGAACTCCGCATTCTGTATACTGGTGACCTTGGACGCTCTTCAAAGCCTATAATCCGCGATCCGAGTACAAGAGTTCCGCCGCCTGATTATATCTTCCTTGAAAGTACCTACGGAAACCGCAAGCATGAAGGAACAGAAATCGCCATGGAAGAACTGCGCAAGGTAGTCCGCCGTGCAATAGACCGCAAGGGAAAAATCATTATTCCTTCGTTTGCAATCGAACGTACACAGGAAATCGTTTATTATCTGCACCTTCTGTTCAGTCAGAAAAAGATTCCTTCAATTCCGGTATATGTAGATTCTCCGATGGCAGTAAATGCTACAAGTATTTTCCAGGTACATCCTGAGTGTTACAGCCACGAAGTTGAAGAAGCCTTCCTGGACAGACATAAAAATCCGTTCGGTTTTGACCAGCTGAGTTTTGTTACAAGTGTTGATGAATCAAAGGGCCTTAATAATAAGGCAGGTCCGATGATTATCATTTCTGCAGACGGCATGTGTGAAGCCGGACGTGTGGTTCATCACCTTGCAAACGGAATCAGCGATCCTAAAAATACAGTTCTTATTGTAGGTTACATGGCAGAAAACACTCTGGGACGAAAAATCCGTGACGGCGAAAAAGAAGTCAAAATCATGGATGAATGGTACCAGGTGAATGCTCATGTAGAAACAATCAACGCATTCTCGGCACATGCTGACTATGAAGAAACAGTTAAATGGCTGGAAAAAATCGACACAAGCCGCTTAAAAAAGATTTTCCTTATTCACGGCGAAAAAGAAGCCCAGCTCTTCTTAAAAGATTATCTTAAGGACCACGGCTACCGTCATGTAGATATCGTTAAATACGGTGAGACCTACGAACTGAGCTGACGGGTACTTTTATCGGCAGAGCAGCAGGAAGACAGCAGGAAATGCAGGCATAAAGGCTTTGTATTTTCCGGGCTGTCTTTTTTTATTATGGCTCATAATTTTTGGTTATAGAACAGGCTATTCTGCATTTTTGAGCAGATTTTAGATAAAAAATCTTTCTTTTATATAGTTTATTTTAATATTTGTGCTTTAATATTTAATTAATATTAAAAGTTAAAATCAGGGGGGACTTTTGTTTTTTTTATAAGTCCCTTTTTTTGTCAATATTAAAAGGTAAGAAACGCTGGTGAGCCTTTTATCAGGCCCGCCGGACGGATTTTTACAGGAGATTTTTTATGTGGAGAAAAAAACACAGTGCATTCTTTAAGGCTGCTGCCGGATTAATTGCGGCTGCATTTATATTTGCCTCATGCGCCGGAGAAAGCGGGGGCAGCGGAAACGGGGGCGGAGGAAGTGAAACTTCAAAATCCGTAACTTCGGTAACGCTTAATAAGACTGAAGCAGACCTTATTTTCGGATTAACGGGATATGACAGCACAACCCTGACTGCAACTGTAACCGGGACAAATCTTGAGGATACAGATAAAGGCGTAACCTGGACTTCTTCAAAGGAAAACGTTGCAACAGTAACACAGGCCGGTGTCGTTACTGCCGTAGCAGTAGGAGATGCAGTAATTACTGCAACGTCAAAGTATGATACATCAAAGACGGCCACATGCAGCGTTGTCGTAACGGGCTCTACTGTAAGCGGAACTACTGTCTGGGATTTCTCGACCCAGCCGTCAAACATAGGGGATGCAAATGCTTCCTATAGTGATGAAAGCATTGCTGCTACAAGCGGTTCTTCTGCAACCTTAACTGTAACTACTTCCGGCACCAGCTTAAAATGGGCTTCAGGTGGATATCTTCAGAGCGGAAAGAACGGCGTCACATATACTTCATATACAAGCAAATCCAAGGTAACCTATACCCTGACGACAACAACGTCATCAACAATCACAATCGTAATGGCAGGTTCCGGAGATTCTGATGAAACTTACCGCTGGATTGTTGTTACTGACTCAAGCGAAAATATTGCCGGAAAAATCGAATCAAGTCTCAATACTGAACAGCAGACGCTTACAATAACTGATGCTGCAGCCGGAGTATATACAATTTATACAAACGGCGTAAGTATTTACAGCATCACCGTTACAGGCGAAAGTTCAGGCGGAACAGTTGTTCCTCCGGCTGGTATAACTTTAAGTGACAGAACCCTTTCCTTTGACTTAAGTGATACGGAAGCAGACGTAACAGCAGCCCTTACATATACCCTTACTCCGGACAATGTAACTTCAGGCTATGACAAGGTGACCTGGACTTCAAGCGACAGCACTGTAGCCGCTGTAAGTTCAACCGGTGTAGTAACCGCAAAAAAGGCCGGAACGGCAGTAATCACCGTAACTACGGATACAGGTTCATTTACAGACACCTGTACGGTAACTGTAACGGGAGATGCGGGAAAGACAATTTCCCTTACAGATACTCCAGAGGGTTATGCAAGTGTCGGAGCAAGTTTTACAACAAGCGGAACAACAACCGTAACTACAAGAGCTCAGCTGCTTTCTGCAGTTTCAAGCGGAAACAAGGTAATTATCATTGATGGTATGATTGATATGAGCGAAGGTATGCTTGCAGAAGCCGGTTCAGGAGTAACTTCTATGACGCTCGGAACATCTGCACTGGATACTTTCGTAAATTCTACTCTTTCAGGTTATGCAAATTATTCAGCATGGGTAACTGCATACTCTGCTGCATGTTCAGAAACAACTGAAGACGGTGAATCAAGTTCTGATAACTCCAGCCTTTACGATGACCTCTGGGCATTAAATGATGCCTACGGTAATAAAATCAAGATTACCCTTAAATCAAATACAACGATTATCGGTAAAGACGAGAATGCTGGAATCCGCGGTGGTTCGTTCCAGCTGAGTAGTGTTAAAAATGTTCAGATCAGAAATCTTAAGCTGCAGGATGCCGTTGATCCGTTCCCTCATCATGAACAAAATTCAGATGGTGGAAGTGATGGATATAATGCCCAGTGGGACTGCATTACAATTCAGGGAAGCTGCTCTAACATCTGGATCGACCACTGTACCCTTGAAGATACATTCAAACTTGGATACACAACTAAGGGCACACAGGAAAAATGGCAGGTTTACGACGGTCTTTGTGACATGAAGGGTGCCTCTACAAAAATTACAATTTCGAACTGTATCCTCAAGAATCATGACAAGACAATGCTGATCGGTTCATCAGATTCAGATGGAAGTAACTCAGTGCGTTTTATAACCCTTTACGGAAACTACTTCTGGAACTGTGGTCAGCGTCTGCCAATGGTACGTAATACTACAATTCATATTTTGAATAATTACTATGACAGTGATTCATCAAAGTTCTACACAAACTCTTATGCTGTTGGCTGCCGTAAAAACTGTATCGTTTATGCTGAAAACAACTACTTTGGAAGCGGAATAAAGAACAGCTTTAAGGATTCTTATGGAAGCCTTTATTCAAGCGGAAATACTGACAAGTCTTCAAGCGGCTGCGGTTCAACTGTTACCGGAAGCACACTGTTTAGTTCGGCTATAGGTGCATATTCATATACGGCAATGTCTGCTTCGGAAGCAAAAACTAATGCTGAAGAAAATGCAGGTGCCGGATATACGTTAAAACAGTAATGCGTCAGCGGGTGGAGCGGCCCTGCTTCTGCAGGGGTGCCACTGGCACCGGAGGCGCTTTGACGCCGAAGCCGCGGAACACGCGGCCCCGTTCTTTCTGGACGGGGAGACGCCCGTATAAATAAACAATAAAATTTAAGTTCCGGAGGTAATATTTATGAAAAATGCGGTGAGAATTCTGGCTGCCTTTATGGCTTTGTTTTCAGCTTCCTGTGGAGGCGGAGGATCAGGCGGTGGCGGCGGGGACTCAGGTACACTGAACGGAGTTTCAATTACTGTTTCTGCAGCTTCAATTGATGCTGACGGTTCTGCAAGCCTGACTGCCGTGCCTTCCGTAAGCGGAGATCCTTCCGTTTCTTACACCTGGGCGATTACTTCCGGAGGAGAGTATGCTGAACTTTCTGCCACATCAGGAAAAAATGTTTCCTTAACCGGCAAAAACACCACAACAGAAGACAAAAGCGTTACTGTAAAGGTGACTGCAAAAGCTGGTTCCGTTACCAAAACTTCAACTACCAGCGTTGTAGTAAAGGCTCCGGGTGAATCTGTATCCCTGAACAGCGTAACCATTTCCGGCACTACAGAAATTGAGGCCGCGGCTGAAGGAACCCTGACTGTAACTCCTCATTATACGGGCTCACTGGATACTTCAGAAATAAGCTATACCTGGACAATTACATCCGGAAGCACTTATGCTTCAATCACTGGAAACGGTGCAACGGCCACAATAACAGGTACAAATACTGATTCTTCAGCACATGAGGTTACCGTAAAGGTTAGTGCTGTTTACGGAACGACCACAAAAGAAGAAACCTGTACCGTATCTGTTGCGGCTGTTGGAACCCACATCGTAAATGCACTTACCGGCCTTACTCTTGAAGCCAGTGCTTCTTCTGTTGCTCCGGACGGTACCGTTGTACTGACTCCGACAGCCACATACACAGGCTCCCTTAATGAAAGCGACTTTACCGTAAGTAACTGGGAAATTACTTCAGGAAGCGATTATGCGTCACTTAAAGTTCCGAGCACGGGAGCAGCGCGTTCTGCCGTTGTATTTACGGGCGACAACACAAGCATCCTGCAGGCAGCAAACACTACTACAAGTTCAAAGAGCGTGACTGCCAGCGTAAAGGTAAGCTATGACGGTGTTGAAGAAACTGCCAGCTGCACCGTAACAATCCAGCCTGCAAAGGTAACTTCCGTTGCCATAAGCGGAACTACAAGCCTTGACGCCTGCGACGGTTCAACGACCCTTACTGCAAATGTTTCAAAGAACGGAAATCCGGCCTCTGTATCTTACAGCTGGGAAATTACTGAAGGAAGCGATTATGCTGAAATTTCGGCCGGCGCTTCAACTGCCGCAGCAACAATTACAGGTACAAATACAACTTCTTCGGTTCATACGGTAACGGTTAAGGTAACTGTAAGCGACGGAACAAACAGCGTATCAAATACCGTACAGGTGAGCGTTGAGAAAGACTATTCGGCACTGCCTGCATATTTCCCTGAAAGCGGGGAAACTGCTGCCTATGCCGACACTTACCTTGAACTGTATTTTTCTTCAATTCCTGTAATTAACCGTGCTGCAACCGGTACTGTACGCATCTATAAGTCAAACGGAACCTTAGTTGATACGATTAAGCCTGCTGCTGAAACCATGTACGGCTACGGCTACAGCGGAAACTCAGGCCTGGGAACAATTAATGTTCAGCACCAGCTGATTCAGGTAATCGGAAACACTGTAAGGATTATTCCTCATCACAATACTTCAACGGGACTTACCCTGCTTGAAAACTCAACTTCTTATTACGTGCTCATTGATGACGGCATTATTTCAGGAACTTTAAGGGGTTCTGCCTTTGCCGGCATTACTGACTCAGGCGAATGGACCTTTACTACAGGTTCTGCTCCTTCTCCTTCAAACAACACTCTGACTGTCGGTGAAGGAAAGCAGTTTATAACAGTTCAGGGCGCTTTGAGTTACCTGATGAAAAATTCTAAAACCGGCGACTGGACCGTTAAGATTGAACCGGGAACTTACTATGAGCGCATCTTCTATGCAGGTTCTGCAAACATCACCATGAGCGGACAGGGAAGTGCCACTTACGGAACTGACGTTGAAATCCAGTGGTGCAACCAGGACGGTGGAGATCCGGCAAAAGTAACAAATACTCTCTGGAATTACGGAAGCCGCGGACGCAACGTATTCTATTACCGCGGCGGTGACCTTGTCCTTGAAAACATTTCTATTATCAACACGGCAGCAAGAAAATCAAACGAATACGGCGAATACGATTCTACTGCAACGAGTGACAATGCCAACGGAAACAACCAGGCAGAAGCCCTGATGTTTGATTCAACAGGAAACTGTGCCGCATACAACTGTAACTTTAAATCAAAGCAGGACACAATTTATCTCAGTCCAAGCGGCGGAAAAGCCTGGTTCTACGGATGTAAAATTGCCGGTGATGTTGACTTTATATGGGGATTGAGCGATGTCGCCCTCTTTGAGCAGTGTAACATTATTTCCGCATACGACAGTGATAAGTCTTCTAATCATGAAACATATATCGTTGCACCAAAGCTTGCAACAGGAACTGCCCCATATGGAAAGGGTTTTGTTCTTTACAACTGTGACATCACCACAGAAAGTGGACAGACCACTTACCTTGCCCGAAGTCCGTGGGGCTCTTCAGGAAATATTTCGCAGGTTGCAATAATTGATACTGACGTAACCGGTGGGCTTGCCGCAAATCCATGGAAAGGAGACCATGTGGGCGGAGACGACGAAACTGTTCTTGGCTGGAAATACTACAATGTAACTTCGGACGGAAGTGCAATTTCTTCGGGAAACGCAATTTCTGCTTCTCAGTATGCTGCTGAATTTGCAGGCCGCAACAACATCATTAACCGCACATATGACGGAAGCGCATTCAGCAAGGCAGCTTCCACATGGGATGTAAATGCACTTGCTCAGACTATGGGCTGGAACGTTGTAACCGATAACTCAAAGGCAACCCTGGACGGGGAATCAGAAATTACAACTGTAACTTATGACTTTAGCAAGATTGATCCGACATCAACAGACGGATTAACGGCTTCTTCCATCAGCTGGAACCAGAGCCTTTATGCTTCAGGTGGTACCGGTGGGTCATTAAGTTTTGATGTAACAGGTGCATGTACCGTAAGCGTCTACTACTGTTATTCTGCCAGCGGAACGATAAAGGCCGGAAGTCAGGATGCAGCAAGTTTCAGTACAAATTCAGGTTCAACTTCTCAGATTGATTCTACAGATTATGAAGTAACGGCAGCAGGAATGGTAACCGTTGCTCTTACGGGAACTTCTTATCTCAAAAAGATTGTCGTTACCTATACAAGCTCAGGCGCTTCTAGCGGCGGAGAAGAAACAGAAGTTACAGTAACATACTTCCCGTCTTCGGCATCTTCATTCTCTGCTGCGGGAACTTCATCTGACACTGGTATTGTAACGGCAGCAAATGTAGCAGCCTTAACAGAAACAGGCGGAACATTAACGACTGCCTTTGGAACTGTAAACGGTGTTTCCGGTCATTATTATTCAACCGGTTCTGTTACAGGTAATTCAGGGGATACAATTCTTACCCTTACATTAAGCCTCACAGCTGTTGAAGACTTTACGATAAAATCTGTTACCGGAAGCTTAAATGAATCGGCAACAGGTAATATTTCAAGAACTCTTACAGTCGGTTCAAATGCGGCGCTTTCTCTTGGAAGTGGAAAAGAAATAACCCTGAATAAGACTGGCATAAATTATGCAGTAAGTGCAGGTAGTACTGTAAATCTTGTATTTACCACAAGTTCAACAGCAGACTATTCCAACAAAACTTTCAAGCAGCTTTTTAAGGATATTGTGATAACAGTTTCCACAACTGCTGAAGGAAACGGCAGCGGCGGTTCAGGAGGAAATTCTTCTTCAAACAAAATAAGCCTCTCTGACACTCCTACAGGTTATGCAGGATATGGTTCTCCTGCATATTATACCGGAAGTAATGTGGTTACTATTGATGCAACCGGCGGTACGACAGACGCACTTATTACTCAGTTTAAGAATGCTGCAAAAGCAGGAAGTAAAGTTATCTACATCAAGGGTATGCTGGATATTACATACAGCAGTACTTTCGGCGGTTCAATGATTCCTTCTGCATGGAATGTAGAAAACACGGCGCTCAATGCCTTTATTGCTTCAAAATATAATTCGTCAACCATGACTGATGTTGAAGGGGCAGTTACTTCCTGGTTGGACTGGATTAAAACTTATGGTGCTTTTAATTCTATTTCCAGTGAATATAATTCGTCTGCTGCAAAAACTGCCACAAATCTTGACCGCTATCAGTATGAACTGTATACGGCATGGAAATCGCAGATACAGGTAACCCTTGCTTCAAATACAACTATTATCGGTCTAACAGAGAACAGCGGTATAAGGGGTGCTAACTTAAGTATTTCTGGTGTTAATAATATCATCCTCAGAAACCTTCATTTGCAGGATGCATTTGATCCGTTCCCTCATCATGAAGTTAAATCTGATGGGGTAACAAGTGACGGATGGAATTCTGAATATGACTGTATCACAATTCAGAATACAAACTCTTATATCTGGATTGACCATTGTACTTTTGAAGATACTGTCAGTGTAGGATGGACATCTTTCCCGGGCGTAAAAACAGGAGATGCTTCCGCAGAAGTAATTGCCTATCCATGTAATTCTACAGGAACTGCGACAACTGATGGATATGAAATGTGGCAGACCTATGACGGTCTTTGTGATATTAAAGGCTCAACTTCAAATGTTACTGTTTCTTACTGTGTATTCCGTAACCATGATAAGTGTATGTTGATTGGTAACAGTGACTCAGAAAGTGTAACTGCTGCCAGCCGTACAATTACATTGCATCATAATTATTATTGTGGAGCGGTTCAGCGTCTGCCTATGGCACGTCTTTCTTATATCCATAACTTCAATAATTATTATGGTGTTCCTTCAACATCAAACGGATATGACCAGAAGGCGGCTGTAAATGCCCGCTATGGCGTTTACATCAACAGTGAATATAATTACTTTGATTCAGGACTTAAATATTCCTATAACAGTTCTGATTCAACAGCAAATCTGTATTATTATGGCGACGCGGGTGCAAAGAAAGATGCAACCAGTTTGAGCAGCCTGACTTATACTACAACTGAAGGCGCTTATGTCTTTGATATTCCTTACAGCTACAGCGATTATCTTGATGAGGCAGACGGCTTAAAAACTCTGCTTGAAGCCAATGCCGGTGCCGGTGTCTGGTCAGTAGAAGAGTAAAAAAATAAATGCCCTTATTTCCCTTTACAGGAATAAGGGCATTTTATTAGAATAAGCGGAGTTAAAATTTTTACCGGTTTTTCCTGCGGCCGTTTTCTGGAGTTTTTTATGAAATGCTTTAAATCATTATCTGCCTCTTTGCTTGCCTTAATTTCAGGCCTCTTCTTTGCCGGCTGCGAAACTGAAGAAAGCCCTTATACGGGGCTCAGGCTTTCCGGAGCAAACTGTTATGTGGCAGCGGGTGATTCTGTTAAACTTACTGCAGTTTTTGTTAAAGAAGACAAAGAGAATAAATCCGCAGAGATTACCTGGAAATTAATAAAAGATACGACAGGCGGTGCTTCCCTGACTGCAGTTTCTCTGCTTAGCGGCCAGAGCGTAGAGTTGAGCAATGATCAGAGTGTATCATTGCTCAGCGGCCAGAGCGCAACTTTTACCGCCGGAAGTACAGAAGGCGGTCTTTGCGGAATTGAAGTATCATATGAAAACTACAGCGTAACGGCTTATATCGGGGTGGAGGAGAATGGTTTTTCTCTGGAAAACCGTGTTCCGGGTTTTGCTGGCCTTGGTGCAGATATTTCAGAAATGACAAACAGCGTTACTGTTACTGATCCGGATGATCTTATAACATATGCAGGTAAAGGCAATTACTTAATCCTGGTTGAAGGAACCATTGATATGTCACGGGGAATGCTACCTTCTCCAGGTTCTAAATCAACTGATTCAACAGAAGCCCTTGATGAATTTGTAAGTGCAAACTCAGATTATTCCTCTTATTCCGCCTGGCTTAAAGGTGAAACAAAAGTTTCTTCTGATGCTAGTACCGGCACACCTTCAATAAGTAATACCTATAAAAAAAAGATACAGGTGCAGGTTGCTTCAAACACTGTAATAATTGGTTCCGGTAATGATGCGGTAATCCGTGGCGTAACTTTTTCAATTAAAGCTGACAACGTAATAATCCGTAACCTTACAATCCGTGACGCTGTAGATCCATTTCCTCATCATGAAAGCGGTGACGGCTGGAATGCCCAGCATGATAATATTTGTGTAGATGGCGGTTCAAATATCTGGATAGATCACTGTACTTTTGAAGATACTTTAAAACTTGGAACGGCTGCCAACGGAGAAAAGTGGCAGGTTTATGACGGGCTGTGTGACATAAAATCTTCTGCATTTAATATTACAGTTTCAAACTGTATTTTCCGGAATCATGATAAGACCATGCTGATTGGCTCAGGTGACAGTGACGGTTCCAATGAAACACGAACAGTATCTTTATTCAATAATCTTTTTGAAAACTGCGGACAGCGCTGCCCGATGGTGCGCAATACGAAAATTCATATTTTAAATAATGTTTACAGGGTCACTTCCGGCGGCTTTTATGGTAATTCTTACTGCATTGGAAACAGAAAAAATGCCCTTATTGTTGCCGAAGGTAATTATTTTTCTGCCGGAACCATAATTGATAAAAGTGACGGTATTGTAACTGCACTGAATAATTCAGGTCTTTCTGATTCAGGAAGTTTTTCTGAAACCTTTAATCCATACGATTATTACGGGTATATTTCTCTTTCTGCTTCAAAGGCATACAGCACAGTTCTTTCTAATTCCGGTCCATATAAAAATTAATTTTTTTCTCAAGGAGCCCCTATGAAAACAGCAAAAAAACTTTCCTTTACAGCAGTCTTTCTTCTCTGCGCCTCTTTATTATTTTCCCAGACATTTTCAGAAAATCTTCTGCTTTCTGACGCCGCTTCTGGTTTTGGTCAGAATGCCCCTTCCTTCATTTCTTCTGTAAAAAAAAGCGTAACCGTTACAGACAGGTCTTCCCTTCTTGCAGCCTTAAAAGAGACTGGTCCCCGCCTTATTCTTGTTAAAGGGAAAATCGATATGACGGATTCTGGCCGGGGAAGCCTTCTTCCAGACAGCGTAAAGGCTTCGGTTCCCCGCCTGGACGCAAAAATCGCTGAAATCACTAAAAATACGGTTTTACCCGTTTCTTCATATTCACAGTGGAAGACAAAATACACTGCTTCCTTTAACTACAGCGAAAACGAGAGCGGTAAGGTAAAGGAAGTCCGCGCTGCCTTAAATGCTTTCTGGAAAAACCTTATTGAAATCCACATTCCGTCACAGACGGCCCTGATTGGAATTACGAATGATGCTGAAATCACCGGGGGCAGCCTTGTCATAAAGGATGCTGAAAATGTTGTAATCCGCAATTTAAAAATTTCAAACTGCTATAATCCTTTTCCAAAACTCGAAGACAATGACGGTCTGAATGCTGACCTTGACTGTCTTTCCCTTAAGGGCTCTAAAAATATCTGGATTGATCACTGTACTTTTTATACGCCTTTCTCTAAGGACCAGATCGAAAGCGATAAATATCTTACTGCAGACGGTGAAAAAGTTAAGTGGCAGGTTTATGACGGACTTCTGGACCTTACCAATGCAAATGATTTTGTAACTATAAGCTGGTGCATTTTCCGCAATCACGACAAGACAATGCTGATAGGAAATTCAGACAAAAATGATTCTGACGAAGGACATCAGACAATCACGATTCATCACTGCTGGTTTGACGGATGTAACCAGAGGCTTCCCATGGTGCGTTTTGCAACCCTGCATCTTTACAATAATCTTTATACGGACACACATTCCAAAGGAATTGACCGGAGAAAGAACTGTCACATTTACAGCGAAAACAACGTTTTTTCTGACCTGGAAAAATCCGTTACAAATAACACTTTCGGCTCCTTTTATGACCGTGGCAGCATTAACATAAAATCTTCTGGTCTTTCTGCTTCTCCTGAGTGGATTCCTTCTGACCGCTATTCCTACAGGGCTGATCCTGCTGATTATGTTGAACAGATTGTAAAGGCCGGAAGCGGAAATTCAAAAAGCATAATCTTAAAATAGAATCTTTTTACAGGGCGTCTCCAGGCCCGCTTTTTCGGGCCTGGCCGGGTCCTGCGCACTTCGCTCACGCTCATCCTCCTCGGAGCTCTGCTCCTGCGGTGGACGCCCTGCGGTGCTCCGCCCCCTGACGCGGGGCTTTGTTCACAGACAAGATTTTTTTGCTCTTTTATAAAAAATGGGTCATAATATGAATATGACAAAATCATCATCTAAAATAATTAAAAACAGCATTACAGTCCTGAGTATTTTTGCTGTCCTTATTGTCCTTTATAATCTTGCCGCTTTTTTAATTTTTAAGGGAGTCTTTGTCCGTGATGATTTTGAGCGCACAGCTGAGCATGAAGTAAAATTTTATGCCGGTCAGGAAAACTACGACCTTCATCTGAGTGACCTGAACTATATCGAAAGTCTTTCTCTCCCGGAAATTGAAGTAAATACTGCCGACGGCCTTAATCTTAAGGCCCTTCTCTGGGAAGCTGATTCCGGCTGCAGGGGCAGCGTTATCCTGATGCACGGACATTATTCTTCTCCCCTCCGGGAATTTGCAGGAATTGCCCGCTTCCTTCATGACGCAGACTATAATGTGATTCTTCCTTTTCAGCGCTCCCACGGAAAAAGCCAGGGAAAATATATTACCTTTGGCCTTAAAGAACGCTATGACGTCCGTGAATGGATTTTAAAAATCAATGAGCTTTACGGTCAGGACCTGCCGCTTTTTCTTTACGGAATAAGCATGGGTTCTTCCACCGTTACTTATGCTGCTGCCCTGGACCTTCCGCCTAACCTGCGGGGGGTAATCGCTGACTGCGGTTATACTGAACCCTATGAAATCCTTTACTGGACAATGACACACACATATCATCTGTGGCCGGGACTGTCAGAACTTCTTTTAAAAGGCCTTAATTTTTACTGCCGTCATCTGGCAGACTTTGACCTTAAAGGCTATTCAGGCTGGGAAGCCCTGAACAAAACATATCTGCCTTTTCTATTTATAACCGGAACTGAAGACAAAACTGTTCCCCATGAAATGACAGTCTCTCTCTTTTTCCATTACAAACAGATTTATCCGGATTCTGCCAGGCTTTTTGTGGCTGAGGGAGCACCCCATGCAGTTTCCTATATGATTGAAAAAGAAAAATATAAAAGTGAAGTTTTAGCCTTCATAAAAAAATACGGATCGTGACCGAGGGAGGATAAGATGCTTGAATTAAAAGTTACACCCACAAATACAGGAATTATTACCCAGACCTTTAAAAAAATAAATGATATGGTCAGGAGCGGCACCATTGATATGGATACTCCTGTGCGCATTCAGCTTGCTCCTGGAAATTACCCCGGAGTCCTTTCCTATAATCTTGCCAATCCCCTCATAATGGAAGGAATGGCAGGGACTAAACCTGAAGATATAATCGTAAGTGCAGAAAACTGTGAAGCTTTTCATAAAGATACTGAAAACCGCGCCGTGTTTGTAATCGGCATGGGAGCAACTGAAGTAACTCTGCGGGGATTCACCATTGAAAATACCCACATAAAGACTGCAGATGATGCTGCCCTGGGAAACCAGGCGGAAGCCCTCTGTTTTCATAATCAGACGGGAAGCCTTTTATGCCAGAACATGCGTTTTATAAGCCGCCAGGACACAATCCACGTAAAGGGATTTTCACGTTTTGAAGACTGCTATGTTACAGGTGATGTAGACTTTATCTGGGGTTATTGTGATACATCTGTCTGGAAAAACTGCCGCATCCACACCAGGGAAGATAACCGGGGAGGAGTGAGGGACGCTTATGTTTTACAGAGCCGGGCCCTGAACTCAAAGCCGGGTTTTGTTTTTGTTGATTGTAAATTTACGGCAGATAAACGCCCTGAAGGAAGCCGCATATGGATTGGAAGAAGCCAGGGGACAGGAAAGCCTGACAGTGCAGACCGCTGGGACAGCATTGCCTTAATTGACTGCACGGTAGACGAAAATTTTGACGGTGAATTCTGGACGGATGAAGAGGGAAAAAGAGCCGTATATCCTGAAAAAGGCTCAAAAGAATGGGGCTGGCGTGAATACGGCACAAAAAGACTTGATGGAGAGGGTGCAGAAAAGGCCGATGATACTTCAAAAAGAAGTAAGTATGGCTATATTATGACAAAAAAAGAGGCTGATGAGCTTAAAACAGAGCTTATGGCATAGGGGGTGAAGCGCCGCCGCCAGGCGTCCACGCAGGAGCAGAGCTCCGGAGAGGATGAAGCGTAAGCGGAAGCGCGCAAGACCCGGCGGCAGAGCCGAAGCCCCATAAAATCCAAAATCTGAGCATATTAAATACTTGTTTTTTCTTTATAAAACAATAAAATATAGACGAGATTTTAGTACAAAAACGAGGAAAAAATGAAAGTATTAAATATAAAGGATTTCGGCGCAAAGAATGACGGCGCATTTGACAACACAGAGGCTTTCAAAGCGGCGTTTGAAGAACTTTCGAATGGCGGCGGAAAACTTACAGTAGAAAGCGGAAAATGGTTTACAGGCCCGATTGATATTCCTTCTGACACAACCCTCGAACTTCTTGACGGGGCAGAACTTATTTTTTCTGATGACCCTAATGTTTATCCGCCGGCATTTACCCGCTGGGAAGGTGTTGAATGTTATGCAATGCACGCTCTTGTGCGTTCAGCAGATACAAAAAATGTAAAAATCACCGGAAAGGGTACAATCAATGGAAACGGTGAAAAATGGTGGAAACTCAAAAGAGCTAAAAAAGCATACGGACAGTCAAAACCTGAAGAACCTTATGAAATTGCACTGGCAAAACTCAACCCGGGCTACGAAAATCAGGCTGGTGGCGGCGGCGGAAGGGAAACTCAGTTCCTTCGTCCGTGTCTTGTAGAATTCATAAACTGCGAGAATGTTGTTTTAGAAGGTGTAAAAATCATTGATTCACCGTTCTGGACTGTTCACCCGCTTTATGTAAAAGGACTTGAACTTAAAAGCCTTCATATTGAAAATCCGTATACAGCACCGAATACTGACGGAATCGATGTTGATTCCTGCGAAGACGTAAAAATCATTGACTGTTTTGTTTCTGTCGGTGACGACGGAATCTGCATTAAGTCAGGTTCTGGTCCTGACGGTATCCGCGTAAACAGACCTACTGTCGGTGTTGAAGTGCGCGGCTGTACTGTACGCAATGCACACGGCGGAATTGTTCTGGGTTCAGAAACTGCTGCCGGCATGAGTAAAATCTACGCTTATGACTGTGATCTTTCTGGAACTGACCGCGGTATCCGCATCAAGAGCCGCAGAGGACGCGGTGGAGACATTAACGATATTAAACTTAACAATCTTGTAATGAACGATACTCTCTGTCCGATTGCAATGAACATGTACTACAAGTGCGGAATTACAGACACTAAGTCACCGCTTTTCAGTCTGGATAAAATGCCTGTAACAAGCGAAACTCCGCGTATTCATAATGTAAAAATCATCGGCTGTAAAGGAACAGGCTGCAAGGCAAGTGCCGGTTTTATTGCGGGACTTCCAGAAATGCCGATTGACAACCTCGAAATCCGCGACTGCCATTTTACAACAGACGAAAACTCAGACTGCTCTCCCATGGAAAGCGATATGTTCTTTGGACTTCCTGAAGTCAGCGTAAAAAGTTTCCGCGTAATAAATGCCCCTGGAGCCAGATTCGAAAACGTAACAATCGAAGGCCCGAAAGAAGTATTTATTTACGAGTAAGGAAAATAAACAGCTCAGAAATGAGTTGCTTTTAATGTGCAGACAATGTAGCCGTGCTGAGACACGGCAATCTTAGAAAGGGCAGTTCTGCTTTGAGGCGGGACTGCTTTTTTTTGTGAGTTTTGCTAACGACACAGGATAATTTCTGATATAATGTTTTACTGTTATGAAAAAGAGTGTAATAATACTTTTACTTTTAATATCAGTTAGTTCGCTTTATGCAGAAACTTCTTTTAACTGGAAAGGCAGCGGGCGTGTATTTTCTCTGTCCCCCGAAAAAGACGGCCTGCTTTTTGGCAGCGGTGTTCTTTTAAGCGGCGGGGACCTGCTTTTAGACAATGTCCTGAAAGTAAATCGTGCTGAATACGATGCGTCAAAAGTGTATGACAAAAAAGACGTTAACAGTTTTGACCGCTTTTTTATGAACTCTTATTCCCATTCACTTGACCGGGCAGGTGATGTGATGCTTGTTTTTGCCATGGCAAGCCCCTGCTTTCTTGCTGCTGCAGAAAAAGAAGAATGGTTTACTGTGGGCGTGATGTATGTAGAGACGCTTTTAATTGCAAACGGACTGAAAGAAATTACAAAACTCTGCGTACGCCGTGACAGGCCGTTTATGTATTATGAGCCTTCAACATATCCTGAAGATGATATAAAAGACGGGGACTTTGCAAATTCATTTCCGTCGGGACATTCGACTATGGCCTTTGCCGGAGCAACTTTTGCTTCGTATACCTTCAGTAAATACTTTCCTGACTCTCCATATCGTTATGCTGTTACTGGTGGCAGCTACGCCCTTGCCTTTACGACTGCTGCCCTCCGCATAAAAAGCGGAAATCACTTTATGACTGACGTGCTTACCGGGGCCGCGATAGGAAGTGCTGTGGGATTTCTGGTTCCGTGGTGCCATACGTTTAATGCAAAGAATGATTTGAATGTGGCTTTGACAGGAGACGGGGTTCTGTTCAGGGTTAAGTGGTAAAAAAAAGCCTTGTATTATAATTTCTATAATACAAGGCTTAAGCGGTAGAAGGGAGTCGAACCCTCGTCATCAGCTTGGAAGGCTGAGATAATGAGCCGTTATATGACTACCGCAAAATTGATATGGTTATATTAACAAAATGACAAATCTCTGTCAATTATCTGAGACAGGATTCTTATATTTTTAGATAAATATTCAGGATAAAATTTTTTTAAAAATTTGATAAATATAGATATTCATATCTTGAATTCATTTTGAAAAACCAGTATCCTTTTAAAACTTACCGGCACATCCGGGGAAAGGAGGTGACATCAGATGGCAACAATCGTAGTTGACGATTCAGAAAACCTTGAAAAAGCAATCAAACGCTTTAAGAGAATGGTTGAAAAAGAAGGTATCGTACGCGAATTCAAACGCCGCGAATATTATGTAAAACCTTCTGCCACAAATCACCAGAAGAAAACAACTTTGGAACGCAAGCTTCTTAACAAAAGACGCAAGTCAGAAAAGAAAGACTACTAGTTCTTAAAGAAAGCCTCCGGCAAATGCCCGGAGGTTTTGTTTTTTTAAACAGGGTGTATTAAAATAAAAACATAAAGTTCATATAATTTGTTTTAAGTGTTTTCCCTGATTATTAAGTGCGATTTCAGTGAGAACTGTTTCTGGAGGGTAAAAATGAAAAAATCAGTTATTGCAGGCTGTGCTGCTTTTGTTCTCGGCTGTCTTATTCTTTCTCTTGGGATGGGAAAAATCATGCCACAGGCCCGCCAGGTTTCTGTACGAGGTCTTGCTGAGCGTGAAGTTGATGCCGACCTTGCCGTGTGGAAACTGACTTTTTCTGTGGGAGGAAATGACCTTCCTCTGTTAAGAAAAGAAGTTTTGCGTCAGGCAGGAATTGTTCAGGAATATTTAAAAGAGCACAGACTTGAAGAAAGTGATTATACTATGCTTTCTCCTGAAATAAATGACGCAACTATGAATATGTATATTGATTCTCAGAAAGTAAAATACAATTACATTGCAAAGCAGTCTGTTTTAGTGCGTTCATCGAAGGTTATGAGCGTAAAAGCGGCCGCTGCAGATACTTTAAATCTTTTAGGCAGCGGAGTGTCTGTAACGACTGAATATGATAACCGCGTTAATTATGAGTTTACAGGCCTTAATGCCATTAAGCCTGAGATGATTGCCCAGGCTACAGAAAATGCCCGCCTTGCCGCAGAGCAGTTCGCTCATGATTCAGGCAGTAAGGTAGGTAAAATTAAAACAGCAACTCAGGGCCTCTTTTCAATCGAAAATGCCGCTGCCGGACTTGAAGAAAAGAAAAACGTCCGCGTCGTAACTACGGTTGTGTATTCACTCAAGTAAGAGCCGTGCATGACATTGCCGGGTTGATAACGGCTATGACGGAGATTTTTCTATTCTAATTCGTTTCCGGTTTGAGCCCGTCTACCATAAATTCTGTCGGGATTTTTGACGGGCGGCCGGAGGTGCTTACGCAGCCCCAGGTAACGTCTGCCTCGGCGCTGATCTGGCCGTCCGGCTTTGTAATTATCTGGTGCATGGTTCCTGAAACTGCTCCGATTTTGACCGGCCAGCTTTCGATTTTAAGTTCTTCATGCATTTTTGCAGAAACTTTGTAATGAATATCTACATGAGTTACAAAAAGAAAATATCCTGCCTGGAAAAATTCATCGTATTTAAATCCGCATTTTTCAAGATAATCCATACGGGCTGTTTCAAGATAGTTAAGGTAAACAGCGTTATTAACATGATTGTAAGAGTCGCACTCATACGGGCGTACTTTAAGGTTTGTAGTAACTTTCATAATGACTTCAGTTTAGCATAGCGGCGGGGTCTGATTCAAGGAAGGCATTTTTATCTGGTTTTGAACGGCTGGTGGCCTTTTAGCCCAGTTCTGCCAGTTCGCTCCATCGCCCGTAAGCCTGGTTCAATTCTTTTTCGAGGGCGGCGTATTCTTCACCTGCTTTGCGTGCTTTTTCGTAGTCAGAATCTGCCATTGCCTCTTCTAAAACAGGCTTTTTTTCTTCAAGTTCGAGGATTCTTGCTTCAAGGGTGTTAAATTCCTGTGTTTCTTTCCAGGTTTTCCTGCGCGGTTTTGAGGAAGCTGATGATGAAGAAGTATTCTCCCGGGGCGTTGCGGGGTTTGACCCCGCAGAGAGGGTAGGCCGCGACGCAGTGCGGCCGCAGGGGGAGACTTCCCCCTCTTTTTTCTGTTCTTCTAAGAGTTCCAGATATTCGCTGCATTTTCCGACGAAACCGCTTACGCTTCCGTCTTTTTCCATGATGAAAAGAGTGTCTGCGACTTTGTCCATAAAATAGCGGTCGTGGCTTACGATTAAAAGGCAGCCTTTGTATTCTGACAAAAACTGCTCGAGGATATTCATCGTGAAGATGTCAAAATCGTTTGTAGGCTCGTCGAGGACAAGAAAGTTTGGATTTGAAATTAAAAGCCGGACAAGAAAAACGCGTTTCCGCTCCCCGCCTGAAAGTGTAGACAGAGGTGAATGCTGTATTTTTCCTTCAAAACCGAACTCGTTGAGGAACTGGGCGGCACTTAAATCTTTGCCGTTGTTTTTGTGTACGACTTCGGCTGCTTCCTTTATATAATCAAGGACTGTGAGCGAAAGGTCTTTAAAATGCGGGTTCTGCTCGTAGTAGCCGATGAAAGTGTTTTCTCCGCGGTCAATTGTACCTGTATCCGGAGGAATCGTGCCTGTGATTATGTTTAAAAGCGTTGATTTTCCAGAGCCGTTATTTCCGAAGATTCCGATTTTTTCACCCTTATTGAATTTATACGAAAAGCTTTTGAGTACCGGAATGAAAGCCTGTGTGGCCGCTGTTCCGGAGTTTATCTGTTCTTCACCGACATAGCCTTTAGGATAATTTTTAGAAACACTGTGAAGTTCTAAAATCTTTCCTCCAAGGCGGCGGCCTGCTACTTCAAATGTAAAACCTTTGTCTGCGGCAAATTTTTCACGGTTGATTAAAGCCATGTCGCGCTGGATTCTTGCCTTTGCTTTTGTTCCCCGGGCGCAGGGACCTCTCATAAGCCAGTCACGCTCAACGCGGAGGACTGATTCTATGCGGCGTTCAGTGTTTTCTTCTATCTGTGATTCAATTTCTTTTTTTTCAAGGTAGGAAGAATAATTGCCCTGATAAAGTTTTAGTCTGTGCCTGCTTAATTCGTAGATGTTCGTGCAGACTGCGTCCAGGAAGTAGCGGTCGTGGGTTACCATAAGAACAGTGCGTTTTGTGTCGTGCAGGTAGTTCTGGAGAAAGCAGATGGTTTCGATGTCGAGGTGGTTTGTCGGTTCGTCGAGGAGAAGAAGTTTTGTGTCTTCTACGAGTACCTGGGCAAGTGCGACTTTTTTCAGCATGCCGCCTGAAAGAGTGCCCATCCTTCGTGTCATGTCGTTGATGCCGAGGGTGCTTAAAACTGAGCGGACCTGGGCCTCGTAGTTCCATAAATCTCCCTTATCCATTTCGAGAGTGAGCGTGTCAAAGCGGTTCTGCTGGCTCTGGTTAAGGCCTTTTTCCATGGCAAGACAGAGTTCTTCATATTCGCGGATTTTTTCGAGTTTGGGACTTCTGGATTTGAAAATATGCTCTTTTATTGTGTCGTCAGGCGAGAAGACAGGGTTCTGGCTTAAAAAACTCACTCCGCTTTCTTTATTGATTATGACGCTGCCTTCATCACAAGGAAGAACGCCTGCAATTATGTTTAGAAGTGTTGATTTTCCGCAGCCGTTGCGTCCGATTACTGCAGCTTTTTCACCTTCATTCATTCCGAAAGTTACATCTGAAAAAAGAGGGGCTTCCCGTCCCATTTTTGAAAGAGAGTTGATTGAAAGAATATTCATAAAGGCGGTTCCTTTTTTTCAGCGCGCTGAGTTTTTTGCTTCAAGAACGATTTTAGCAGAAAAAAAAGTTTTGTGGTATGAGTGGCGGAGGTAACATTTTTTTTGTTTTGGCTTGGCTTATTTTCTGCTTGACTTATGCCCGCCTCCGGGTTATAACTTATATATGAACACTTGAACAACTATTCAAGTGTTGGAGGTGCTATGACAGATGAAAATATTCTGATTGATCTTGGGGAACTTTTTAAGGTTTTCGGGGATTCTACCAGAATTAAAATACTCTTTGCCCTTCATGACGGGGAAAAATCCGTAGGGTCACTTGCGGATGAACTTGGAATGACTGCCAGTGCGGTAAGTCATCAGCTTAAAATTTTAAAAGACAGCAGGCTTGTCCGCGCACGCCGCGACGGTAAACAGATATTTTATGCTCTTGATGATGATCACGTTCTTTCGATTTTAAATCAGGGAATGGAGCACGTTTTGGAGCGTTAGTGGAGTTTTAGAGGGCTAGGGATAGGAGCCCCGTAGTCGACCGGAAGAGCTCAGGCGATGAGGACGATGAGCGGCAGCGTCCGAAGGCGCGAAGCAGGGCGGAAAGCCCGGCCCGCTTAAGCGGGAAGCCCCTGGAGGTTAAGTTATGAATATGAAAGAAGAAAGATTAGTTGAGGAAAAAGAAGACGGGCACTGTCATGAAATGGAGAATGGTGCCGTGGATAAAAAGGAACACTGTCACGGGGAGAAAATAAGCTGCGGATGCGGGCACTGTCATGAACATGAAGAAGAAGAAGAGATTTCCTTAAAAAAACTGGCTGCAGCCCTTGCTTTATTTGTTCTTGGGCTTGTAGTTGAGCATGTGCCGGTATTTAAGCAGGCGGCGGAGAGTTTAAGCCCTGGAAACATAAGCCTTCACAGGGCGGTATTTCTCGGTTTGTATTTTGCTTCATATCTTTTGTGCGGCAAGAAAGTTTTAATCAGTGCTGTAAAAAATATTTCACAGGGGCACATTTTTGACGAGCAGTTTTTAATGTCTGTAGCCTCTCTGGGCGCTGTTTTTACCGGAGAAATTGCTGAAGCGGTTGCAGTCATGCTCTTTTATAATATTGGTGAGTTTTTTCAGGATTATGCGGTGGACAAAAGCCGGCGTTCAATTTCTGCCCTGCTTGAAATAAGGCCGGATCGCGTTTTTGTGCTGCGTAACGGAAAAACTGTCCAGATGTCCCCGGAAGATGTTGAGCCTGGGGAGATAATTCAGGTTAAACCTGGAGAAAGGGCAGCCCTTGACGGCATAGTTGAAGAAGGTTCTTCCTTTATGGATACAAGCGCCCTGACAGGGGAGAGTGTGCCGCGGAAAATTTCAGAGGGGGACACTGTTCTTGCAGGCTTTATTTCAACTCAGGGAGTTCTTAATATCCGGGTTACAAAAAAATACGGCGAAAGTGCTGTCAGCAGGATTCTTGAGCTTACGCAGAAGGCGGGAGAGGTTAAGGCAAAAAGTGAAAAGTTTATTACCCGTTTTGCCAGAGTCTATACCCCTGCTGTCTGTATTCTTGCACTTTTAGTTGCACTTATTCCGCCTGCTGTTGTACAGATAAGCGGCGGCCTTATGAGCGGCCCTGAGCTTTCTGGTTTGTGGCATAAGTGGATTTACCGTGCTTTAATGTTCCTGGTTGTAAGCTGCCCGTGTGCTCTTGTAATTTCTGTGCCGCTTTCGTTTTTCAGCGGAATCGGTTTAGCAAGCCGTCATGGAATTTTAATTAAGGGCTCAAACTTTGTAGAAGCGCTTTCTAAGGCTGATACGGCTGTCTTTGACAAAACAGGTACTTTAACAAAAGGAATTTTTGCAGTCAGTAAAGTTTTTGCAGAAGAGGGAACTGATGAAGATGACCTCATTGCAATAGCCGCCCATGCTGAATATTTTTCAAATCATCCGATTTCAAAATCGCTTAAGGATTATCATTATTCGCGTAATCTTCTCAAAGGCCTTGATAATAAATGCTGTGAAGAATGCAGAAAAGACGGTGTACAGGAAATAGGCGGACATGGAATTAAAATTAACCTGGACGGAATCTGTGTGCTTGCCGGTAATGAAAAACTTATGGAAGCTAATGGCGTAACTGTAAATCCTGAAACACTCAAAAAAATATGCGCCGGCATAGGCGGTACTGTGGTCCACGTGGCAGGAGACGGAAAATACCGCGGAGCCATAATAATAAGTGACCAGATAAAGGAAGATTCCCTGGATGCTGTCAGAAACCTCAAAAAGCTTGGCATAAAGCAGACTGTAATGCTGACAGGTGACAATGCAGAAACTGCCGCACTGATTGCATGCGACCTTGGAATCGATAAGGTGTTTTCAGGACTTCTTCCGGAAGATAAGGTCAGCCGTGTAGAAGATTTAATTGAATCTAAAAATGAACCGGGCAGTTATTCGCGGGGAACTGTCATGTTTGCAGGTGACGGCATAAATGACAGTCCTGTTCTTGCCTGCGCAGATATCGGAATCGCCATGGGGGCAATGGGAAGTGATGCGGCGATTGAAGCGGCAGATGTAGTCATAATGGATGACAAGCCTTCGCGCCTTGTTCAGGCCATTAAGATAAGCCGCAGCACTATGCGTAAGGTATATCAGAATATCTGGATAAGTCTTGGAGTAAAGGCCCTTATTATGATTACCGGAGCTCTGGGAATAACAGATATGTGGGCGGCAGTTTTCGGTGATGTGGGCGTTACATTCCTTGCGGTATTAAATGCACTGCGGCTGCTTTAGCATTAGTACGGCCACTCAAAATGCTGCCAGTCTTTTACGTCTGTCCAGTCGCCGCCCCAGATAAACCCTGCCTCTGTAAAAAGCCTGAACGCGAGGTCATTGTGGTCAATTTTATAGGGGAAGTTTTTTGAACGGTCTGTGTACGGTTCTCCTGCGGCAGGCTCAATGTCAAGTTTCCCGCGGACGGTTTTTACATACGGGTTATAGAGAGGATTTATATCAACTGCAAGTCCTGCCCCGTGCTTTGAAACTGTCTTTGTAAAAGAAATAAAGCGGAAATTAAAGCAGGAAGAATTGTTGTCAGTCATGCTTTTTTCATCATCAGCATTGTATTCATCAACCAGGCGGACTTTTTCAATCGGATAAGATGCAAGGTACAGTTCTTTAAAAATATCAAGGAGAATGCCTGCAATTTTTTTATTGCAGACAAGTTCGCCTGAAAGAGTCTGTCCCTCAAGATTTTTGTGCAGGATGTGCAGGTGGCGCAGTTCTGTGAGAGGGACTGTGCAGTTGTCCTTAAAAGATTTTCCTTTCATTTTTTTTAAAAGGTCACTGCTTATTTCACTTATATAAAAATCACTTTCGGTCATAAAATCCTCGTCCATCTTTATGATTTCTTCCTGTCCCTCTGTAAAGGAAGGTGAATTGCCGTCGGTAAAAGAAAGTGACGGGGAGAGAGCCTTCGTCCATGGAAGTGACGGCTTGTTCTGGCAGAAAGCTGTAAAGGGGAGAAAAAATAAAACTTTTAATATGAATAATTTTTTCATTCTGATATACTTTCAGTCCTGGGGTATAAAGTGCAGGAAACAGAATTCCGTAAAAACGTTGAATTAAGAAAAGAAATGGATCTTCTCTACCGCGGTACACGCTACAAGCTTGAATACGGAATTGATGATAACGGAAAAAATTATATTTCTTTCGGGGAAGAATTTCTACCTGCAGGGCATTACTACACTTACGGCCAGCTTGTAAACGAAGCTCATCTTGGAATCTCTCCCTTAAGGCAGTCAATCGAAGTTCTGGAACTATTATCCTGATTAAAAAACACAGAACGCAGATGTGCACCTTTTTAAAGTTACACGTATAATTTTTAATATATAACTTGTGCTGCATATTGCCTGCCCTTGATAAACTCTATCTTAAAAACTAATATTAAAAGGTAACAAAAAATCCGGACAAAGACGTCCGTATTATGTGAGAGGAAAAAATGGCTTCAATTCGTGAACGCTATGGAGAGTATTTTAAGCAGATGGCACAGATTTCTCATGCCGCTGCAAAAATTGACGCAACAAATGTTTATCAGAAAGCTAATCCTGAAACAAAAAAAATCATGGAAAAACTTGTATCCGACAATATGGCTGAAGGCAGTCATCTTGACGGTGTAGAAAATTACAAGGCATTTTTAAAGGCAATTAAATCCGGAAAAAGCGGTCTTATCCTTATGGAACATTATTCCAATACAGACCTTCCTGGACTTATTTATCTTCTTGAACATTCTGAGGATGCTGACTGCCGTGAACTTGGCGGCCGCGTTGTTGCAATCGCCGGAATGAAGCTTAACGAAGCAGATCCTATGGTTCGCGCATTTGCAGAAAGCTTTACCCGTGTAGTAATTTATCCGACACGCTCCCTTGACTCGGCTTCAGCAAAGGCCCAGTCTCAGGAAGAAATCGAAGCTGAAACAAAAAAAGCACGTACAATCAATCTTGCAGCAATGCACGCAATGGATAAATGTAAGCGTGAAGGCGAGGCGATTCTTGTCTTCCCTGCAGGAACCCGTTACCGTCCTGGAAAACCTGAAACAAAACGCGGCCTTAAAGAAATTGACAGTTACCTGCGCATGTTTGATGTAATGCTCTTAGTTTCGATTAAGGGAATGATTTTAAAATTCAATCCGGACAATATGGAAGACATGCTCGCTGATGAAGTTTCGCCTGAAGTTTGTATCTATAAGGCAAGTCCTGTTATCGAATGCAAACCTTTCAGAAAAGAATATCTTGAAAGGCTTCCGGCTGACTGTGAAGATCCAAAACAGGCAATGATTGACCACGTTATGGAATATCTTGAAAAACAGCATAACGAGATTAAATAGAAATATCTCCCGGTATTAAAGTCATTGCATTAAGCGCTCCCGTATTATTTCCTGCGGCGAGCGCTTTTTTTATGTCTTTTGATTTTATGTATTCGTATAGAAAGCCTGCATTAAAACTGTCGCCGCAGCCTGTTGTATTTACGGGCTGCTTTATTTTTTTCGGTTTTGTTTTATAAAAACTGTCTTTGTCTGCACATAATACTGCTTTTTTTCCGCGGGTTACGATTATTGTGCTTCCGTAAGTTTTAGAAAGGCGGGTAAGAATTTTTTCTGAGGCTCTTTGATTAAAGGTCAGAAAAAACTCTTTTTCATTTATTTTAACGAAAGACGGGGCTGCAGATTCAAGAACGTTAAGAAGGCTTTCACCTTTAAAGTCTGTAAGAAAAAGTTTATTCTGCTCTTTTATTATTCTGCAGATTTTTAACGGAAGTTCATCTGAAAAAACAGAAGGACAGCTTCCCGCAAAAATAACTGCGGCAAAGGCGGGGAGAAGGCCCTTAAGTGCAGAAAGAAGTTCTTTTTCTGCACCTGCATCTTTTTCGTAATTTTCGTCTGCAATTATTTCAGTAGTCCTGCCGCCTGAAACTGCAGTCCAGCATTCTCTTGTTTTTCCCTGTATTGTAACCGTGTGGAGTGTAAGCCCGTCTTTTTCTGCAAGTTTAGAAAAATATCCTGCGTTTTCACTTCCTGCGGGGCACAGTACTTCTGAGCAGCCTTTTTCAAGCTGTTCTAATACTCTGGAAGAATTTACTGCTTTTCCGCCCGCGCACAGAGTGTATCTGCTGCTTCTGTTTACTTCTTCTGTATTAAAGCTCTTAAAGCATAAAGTCCGCTGTATTGCAGGGCTTAAGCAAATGCAGAGTATTTTCAAAATACTTCTCCGTTAAAAATAAAGCTTTCAGGCGGTTTAACTTCATCTTCTTTTAATTTTTCTGCAGCCCTCAGGAGGGAAGGTTTTCCGTCATATACAGTTTTTGGTTCGCTGCCTTCTTTTATGGTTACTGCTGTAGATTTTCCGTTTGCAAGTTCAATAAACTCGTCTATTTTTGAAACATAAAGATCAATTCCGCTCTTCCAGAAATCAATTGAAGTGATGTCAAAGCCCGCGCTTCTGCATAAATCTTCACAGCTCATGCTTCCTGTCTGTGAAAGAATTTTTTTATAGGTTTGTGCAAAATCTGCTCCCTCTTTTTTGTAACGCTGGTAAAGGGCTGCCGCAAAGAGCTGTCCGAAAGCGTAAGGAAAATTATAAAAATCAAGCCCGGTTGAATAGTAATGGCTTTTTACAGCCCACATATACGGATGGCGCTCAGAATTAAGTCCTTTTCCGTAGGATTTTTGCTGGGCTTTTTCCATAAGGTGGCAGAAATCTTCCGCTGTCAGTTCAGTCTTTTCTCTTTCTTCAAAAACGCTTTTTTCAAAGTAAAAGCGGCACAGGATATCGACTAAGACCTGGCTTACATCCTGAAGGTCCATGTCTAAAAGCTGCAGTTTTTCACTGTCTGCACATTTTTTGAGCATATCCTGCTTTACGATTGTCTCAGCAAAAGTTGAGGCGCTTTCTGCTAAAGTCATCGGATAGGCAAAAAAACAGGCAGGCTTTCCTTTTAAGCATGAAAAATGATAGGCGTGCCCGAGTTCATGTGCAAGGGTTATTATATCGCTGAAAACTCCCGTAAAGTTTGTCATGATTCTGCTCTGGTGGCCGAGGGCAAAGTCTTCATCATAGGCACCTCCGACTTTTCCGGGGCGTACCTGTGCGTCAATCCAGTTTTCACTGAAGGCGCGGCGGGCAAAATCTCCCATATCTTTTGAAAAACTGTCATAGCGGGCTGTTACGTATTCTTTTGCTTCTTTAAAGGTCCATTTTTTTGAGAGAAGTGAATCAGAAGCGGTTCCTGCGGTGCTGCCGGCAGAAGCTGTACCGTCGTTTTTGAGGCCGTCGAGAGGTGCAAAAAGGTCATAAAAAGAAAGTCCTGATTCTTTTTTGCCCTGCAGTGTGCAGGCAGTCAGGTCGTTTTTTTTGAGGTATTTTGCCTTTGCGGTAAAATATTTTCTCCATTCAGGAAGAGATTTTTCTATTGCCTTTATGAGGGCGTTGAGTGTTTTTTTATCGGTCCGGCAGAAAGCAAGGGAGCGGTCAAGGGGCTTTTTCCATTTCCGCCTTTTGTTTAAGGTCAGAGTTTCGCCCTTTAAGTTATTGAGGCAGGCAGCAAAGGCGATTTTATTCTGTTCAAGGAGTTTTAGTTCTTTTTCATAAGATTTTTTTCTGAGTTCTGCGTCAGGAGAATAAGCGTCATTTCTTAATTCATTAAAAGTTTTTCCGGTTTCTTCGTCTTTGAGGCTTGAGATTATCTGTTCATGGAGACGGTCCCAGGCATCTCCGCCTGTTTTCTGAAGGTCGCCTGCAAGGATTTCTTCGCGAGCGGACATCTGGTGTTTTGTAAGAGATGATTCTTCTTCGAGTAAAAAGCGCCTTTCTCTGTAAGCCGGGAATCTTTCAAAGAATTCGTCCAGTTTTTTTGTGTTTCTGGTAAGCCTGTTTTTAAAGTCTACATCGATTTTTTTTAAGCGTATGTAAAGATCGTCTATGAGTGAAAGATTGTTAAGGTATGCGGTATTTGTTGTATCGACAGAATAGATTATGTAAGCATAGGCGCCTAAGGTCTGTGAGAGCGCGAGAACACTGTCCCTGGCGTCGAGAAAACCTTTAAGCCAGAAGCAGAAATTAAAGCGTCCGGCAGTTTTTAAAAGGTTTTCAAGTTTTTCCATGCCGGTTTTATATTCCTGTACTGCATTTTTATACTCTTCACAGTCAATTGAACTGAAAAGGGAATCAAGGTTCCATACAGGAATGTCTGTTATATTCTGTTCTTCCATAATAAAAATTGTAGCACGAAAACCGGCTGTTTTCTAGAAAAGTAAAAGACCTGTAATACCAAGAGGAATCAGGTAAACTGCAAACCATTCAAGTCTTCCTTTTTTAATCAGCTTCATGAGGCAGGAAAGGAAAAAATAGCCTGAAATAAAAGCGGCTGCAGAGCCTGTAATTACAGGGAGTATTCCGATTGTGGTCTGGAGTGTATTTAAATCTTTAATTTCGAGTATGAAAGCGCCTAAAATGGCAGGAATACTTAAGATGAACGAAAATTCCCCGGCTGAAGTTCTTTCAACTCCAGATATAAGGGCGCCTGCAATCGTAGAACCTGAGCGGCTTATTCCAGGGAAAGTTCCAAGTCCCTGCATAAAGCCTATAAAAAGTCCCTGGAAAAATGAGATTCCTTTTTTATCTTCATTTTCGCTCTCTGTATTTATATTTTTCTGAGCGTGGGAAAACCTGCGTTTTTCAATTATTCCTGAAAGCATTAAAAAGAAGGCTGTAACTAAAAACAGAGCGCAGGTTACTTTAATCGAAAGTTCGCCGATTACTTTTCCTGTAAAAATTCCGATAACGCCTGTTACAAAAGTTGCTGCGATTATTGCAAGAATTGTTTTGCGTCCTGATTTTTCTGTTCCTGCAAGAAGGTCTGTGCTGTCAGGTATTTCGTTTTCCGGGGCAGGGCGGTGTAAAATCCAGCGGAAAAATATGCATAAAAGTTTCCAGATTTTTTTTCTGAAAAAGACAATTACTGCAATCAGTGTTGCCAGATGAAGAAATACATCATACAAAAGGGGTACATTTTCAAGTCCGAAAAGATGATGGACGAGTGCGAGGTGTCCGCTTGAGGAAACAGGCAGAAACTCTGCAAGCCCCTGTAAAAGTCCAAGTAAAACTGACTGTAAAATCGACATTCTATTCCTCCGTAGTCTTTGCAGAAACTCCCGTTAAACTGTCTTCAGCAGATTTTCTGGAGTTCCATTTGTTATTTAACCAGTTTATAAAAAGTTCAGGCCAGATTCCTGCCTGAGTATCCTGTGCCAGGGCAAGTCCGTGCTCTCCTTTTTCAAAAAGATGATATTCAAAATCTATTTCCTTTGATTTTAGTGCGAGTGCAAAAAGCAGTGTATTTTCTGATTTTACGGCTTTATCTTCATTTGTGTGCCATATAAAAACCGGCGGAAAATCAGCATTTACATGTTCTTCAAGGCTGACTGCCCTGCGTGCATCTTCTGTAAAGTTTTCGCTTTGCTGAGTGCGTGTAAGCGTGCAGAGCTGTTTTATATCATTTTCCGTCAGGTTTTCTGTCAGACGGAGGATTGAACCTTCATGGCAAATTTCTTTTTTTGAGGAAATTACAGGATAGCACAGGCAGAGCGAGTGAGGCTTAAAGTCAGAGGGGTTAAGCTGTTTTCCGTTAAGCTTAAGGTTTTCTAAAAGCGGAGAATTGTAAAAACATCCGAGGGATGCGCACAAATGTCCTCCTGCGCTGAAGCCCATGACAGTGATTTTTGTTTTATCGATTTTCCAGATGTCTGAATTCTGTTTTATGTATGCAACTGCGAGTGCCAGGTCAAAAAGTGCGTCAGGGAATTTAAATGGTGAAAGAGTGTAGTGAAGAACTGCAGAAGAAAAACCTTTTTCATTAAAGAACCTGCAGATATCATCCTGCTCTTTGTGTCCGTAGTGGTCATAACCTCCGCCCGGAACTACCAGAATAAAAGGATTGTCTGCTTTTGAACTGCTTAAAAGATACGGAGTTAAAGAGGCGCTGGAAGAAGATGTGAATTCAATTTTTGAGCAATTCATATTATCATTATATAAACTGCGTTAAAAAATAAAAAGAAGCGCAGCAAAAGAACCTTTAAAAAATAAAAAGGACCACCTGAAGGAGGAGAAACAGTGGTCCTTTTCGTAAAACTTTCTTACTTCTTGCTGCTGAGAATAAGATAATATATTGGAGATTTTTATGCAATTGAATTTCAAAGAAAATTAGTGAAATTTGCCTAAAATAACGCAATTTTTATGAAAATCTTTGCAAACTTTGCGGTTTTATACGAAATCTTTTGAAAATCTCGCAAATAAATGGTTTTGCTGATATAATAAACACGGAGGCAATATGAAAAAAATCGGAATCATTGGAGCAATGCAGGTTGAAGTTGAATATTTAAGAAACCTCATGAAAAAAGAAGGTGAAGTAAAAACTGTTAATGCAGGCTCCCTTACATTTGAAGAAGGAAAAATAAGCGGAGTTGATGCTGTTCTTGTCCGCTCTGGTGTAGGTAAAGTAAATGCCGCCCTTTGTGCGCAGCTTCTTGTACTCAAGTTCTCATGTACCCATATAATAAATACCGGAATTGCAGGTGCCATGGCAGACGGGCTTGGAGTTTTTGATTTTGTAGTTTCAACTGATGCAGTTTATCATGATGTTGATGCTACAGGTTTCGGTTATAAGCCGGGTCAGGTACCGCAGCTGGATGTTTTTTCTTTCACTGCCGATAAACAGATGATAAAGGCTGTAAAAGATGCTTTTGCTGGCTGTGAGCAGTCAAAGGGTCATAAACTTATTGAAGGCCGTATTGCTACGGGTGACCAGTTTATTTCAGACAAATCTGTAAAGGAGAGAATTGCTTCTGAGTTTTCTCCTGCCTGCGTTGAAATGGAAGGTGGTGCCATTGCCCATGCCTGCTATCTCAATAAAGTTCCGTTTGTTCTTGTCCGCTGCATGAGTGACTGTGCTGATGATTTAAGCTCAAACGGCTATGACTTTAACGAAGGAACAGCCGCAGAACTCAGCGGAAAACTTACAGAAAAGATTCTGGAAAAACTTGCTTAAAACTCTTATGAATCTTTTATATAATTAAAACATGAATTTTTACCAGAAACTTAAAGAAACATTTTTCTCCGTTGCTCCTGTAATGCTTCTGGTATTTATTCTGTCTGTAACAGCAGCGCCTTTAGGCAGCAGGCTTCTTCTGGAGTTTTTAACAGGCGGTGTGCTTGTTATAATCGGACTTACACTTTTTCTTCTTGGTGTTGATATTGGAATCCTGCCGGTAGGAGAGCGCAGCGGAGCCGCTTTGACTTCAAAGAAAAATCTGGCGCTGCTTTTGTCTGCCGCTTTTGTTATAGGTTTTATTGTTACCGTTGCTGAGCCTGATGTTCAGGTGCTTGTAGATCAGGTTCGGGGAATTGAGCCGACTGTTTCAAAACGGGCTTTAATATTTGCGATTGCAGCCGGTACAGGGCTTTTTGTAATGCTTGGAATTTTAAGGACCATCCTGTCAATTCCGCTTCGCGTAGTCCTGATTATTTCCTATGTTCTTGTTTTCGGTTTTGCGGTCTTTTCTCCTTCTGTTTTTCAGGGAATTGCTTTTGATTCCGGCGGAGCGACTACAGGCCCTATGACAGTTCCTTTTATTCTTGCCCTTGGAGTTGGTGTTGCCGCCGTCCGTAAAAAAACTGGCAGTGATAAGGCAGAACGTTCGATAGATGAAGATGACAGTTTTGGCCTTACGGCAGTTGCTTCTATTGGACCTGTTGCGGCTGTTATTTTTTATTCATTTTTTCTTTCAAAACTTACAGGCAGTTCAGATGTCCTGAGTCCACAGAATTCACAGGCAGGTGCGGCACTCTCCCCTGAGCTTTTATATTCTCCTTCGCTATTTTTAACTCATATTCCGGTTGTGGCAGGAGAAGTTTTTTCTGCTTTGTGTCCGCTTGCAGTTATGGCTGTTATTTTTCAGTTTACACTTTTAAAAATGCCTCCGATGCAGGTGGTACGCATGGTCCGCGGTTTTATTTTCAGTTTTGCGGGGCTTGTGATTTTTTTAAGCGGTGCACAGTGCGGATTTATGCCGGCCGGAGAAAAACTCGGTGAACTTTTAGGAAAACTTGCAGTCTCAGGTGACAAACTCATAGTTTTATACAATGCAGCAGGTGAAGCAGAGCGGTCTTTAGCAGTGCCGGGATTTGTTCAGGAAGTAATTCTGCTGCTTTCAGGCTGTATTTTTGGTGCAGTTGCTGTCTGTGCTGAACCTGCAGTTTGGGTTTTGACGGATCAGGTTGAAGCCGTTTCAGGCGGAATTATCAGGCGTAAAGTTCTTCTTGCCGCTTTGAGTGCAGGTGTTTCTGTTTCTGTCGGACTTTCACTTCTGCGGATTCTCCATGCTTTTTCCCTCTGGTACATACTTATTCCAGGCTATCTTCTTGCCCTGGTGCTTACTTTTTTCTGTCCTAAACTTTTTACGGGCATTGCCTTTGATTCAGGCGGAGTTGCAAGCGGTCCAGTTACAAGTACCTTTATCCTTTCGTTTACTTTAGGCGCTGGAGCTTCAGCCGGAAGAGGGGCTGCTTCGGATGCTTTTGGTGTAATAGCTTTAGTTGCAATGACACCTCTCATTGCAATTCAGATTCTTGGAATTATTTTTAAAGTTAAGACAGACCGTCATAAAAAGGCGGCTGCCGGACTGACAGGGGGTAAAAAATGAACCCTTTTAAACTTCTTATTACCATTGTTCCGCATGGAAAAAGCGAAAAGCTGACACGGTCTGCAATGGAAAGCGGCTGTAACGGGGGAACGGTTCTTAGCGGGCGTGGGCTTGCAGAGTCTAATCTTGCGGCTGTTCTAGGGCTTGGAGAGTCTGCAAAGGACCTGGTGATGATGGTTGTTGATGAAAAATCAAGGAAAGCAGTAATGAATTCAATTATTCAGGCTGCATCACTTGAAAAAAAGAATTTCGGCGTGATTTTTTCTGCCGGAGTTGATTCTTTTTTTAAGCCGGGGCAGTCAGCTTCAGGGGAGGCTCAGGTCATGGAAAAAAATGAGGAGGAAGAAAAAATGGACAGTCAGAACGAAATGATTACTGTGATTGTAAATAAAGGTTATGCGGATGATGTTATGGCCGCTGCAAGAAGTGCAGGAGCCGGCGGCGGAACAGTTGTTAATGCCAGAGGTACTGCCCGCGAAACAGACCAGCGCTTTTTTGGAATGCACATTGTCCCGGAAAAAGAAATGCTGATTATTCTTGTACCGTCTGATAAAAAAGATGCTGTAATGGCAAAAATCCAGGACCTAAACTGTCTTAAAACTCCCGGAATGGGAATTGCCTGGTCAAGCGCAGTTAAAGACTTTGCACTTTTAGGAAAATCAAAGTAGAATATAGTCAGATGAACAGTTTATATAAACAGGCAAAAGCGTTTTATTTAAGAAATAAAGTCTCTGATTTTGAATATGACTGTGTCCGTGAAGAGATTTATAAGACAAATCTTGCGGTTCTTGAAGTATGTTCTTTTGTTGTTTCAGTTCTTTTTTTTGTTTTAGGTTTTATTTCCCTCTTTCTTCCCGAAAATCCTGTACTCCGCGCTTCTTATTCATATTTTTTAATTTTTGTTTTGACAGCTTCTGTTTTTGTGCTTGCACGAAAACTCCCGGAAGACAAGCATAAGTTCTCAGTTTTTTTAGTTTATGCTTTTATCTGGAGTTTAAGCATTTATACGGGACTTGCCGGAATTATCGGAAACAGAACTCATTATTCAGTAATGTTCGTTGTTTTTGAATTTGCCTATCCGGTTCTTTTTATTGATAAAATCAGGCGCCTTTATTTTAATTCATTTCTTCTGGGGCTGGCTTTTTCAGTTCTTTCTTTTTTAACAAAAGAATTTAACATAGCGCTTGTAGATGCATTTTATATCTGGATTTTTTTTGGACTAAGTTATCTTCCTGCCTATTATCTTGCAAAAATCCGTGTCCGTGAGTTTTCTTTAAGGCAGATTATTGAAAGTGAACGCGATACTGATGAACTTACGGGGCTCTTAAACAAAGCAGCCTTTATCCGTGAGGCAAAGAAAAACATCAATACAACAAAAGACGGAATCCTTATTATAATGGATCTGGATTATTTCAAGCAGATAAATGATACTTACGGACACTTTGTAGGAGACCATGTATTAAAGCTGGTTGCAAACTGTATACGCCAGATTTTCCGAAGTTCAGATATTATGGGACGTTTCGGCGGTGATGAGTTTGTAATGCTCATGGCAAAAACTGTCCGCACAGACATTGCACAGCTCCGCTGCGAACAGCTTCTGAAAATGCTCAACGGAACAAGAATCTTCCCTGATGATCCGTCAAATAAAACTACAATTCATGCCAGTATCGGTACGGCTTTATTTGAAAATGAAAACGATTTTGATTCTCTTTTCCAGAAATCAGATAAAGCCCTTTACGAAGCAAAAAATACAGGTAAAGACAGAGTCTGTCATTTTAAATAAGTGCCGATGACAACTAAAGAAAAGATTCTCCAGAATTTAAGTTCAAAGGATTATGTCTCAGGTGAAGAGCTTGCCTGTGTCTGCGGTATAAGCAGGGCTGCGGTGCATAAAAACATCGCTTCACTCAGACAGTCCGGTTATGATATTTCAGCTGTAACCAACAGGGGCTACAGGCTGGAAAATAATCCTGATACACTCGATGCCGGTATTATAAAAAAAGAAATTTCACGGCGGGGACAGGAATGCAGTGTTTTTGTTTTTGAAACCATTGATTCAACTAATTCTGAGGCAAAAAGACAGACTGCGGGAAGTGATATAGACAGAACAGTATTCGTTACGGAAGAGCAGACGGCCGGGAGAGGGCGCATGGGGCGTGTTTTTCAGTCTCCCAAAAAAAGCGGAGTTTATTTTTCACTTGTCTATAAAGTTTCAGGCGGTATAAAAAATCCTGCCTTTTTGACGGCTGCGGCCGCTGTTGCAGTTGTGAGGGCAGTAAAAGAACTTTACGGGGAATTTGCTGACTGTAAAATCAAGTGGGTGAATGATATTTTTCTGTACGGCAAAAAAATCTGCGGCATCCTTACAGAAGGAGTTACTAATTTTGAAACCGGCCTTATAGATACAGCTGTTACAGGAATCGGTATAAATGTGCGTAACTGCGGTTTTTCAGGAGAGCTTGCCACAACTGCAGGCTCAATTGAAGAAATTCTAAAAGAAAAAAAAGCAGAAATTAGAAAAGTCAGCCGGAATCAGCTTGTCAGTGCAGTAATTTCAAAGCTTTTGCAGATTTACGACAGTCTTTCTCAAAAGGAAAGTTCTGTTCTTACAGAGGTTATGCAGGAGTACAGAAGCAGTTCGCTTTTGACAGGACTTACAGTTACCGTAAATCCCCTTGCAGGCCTCGAAGGAAAAAAATGGAAGGCAAAGGTTCTTGATGTAAGTGATGAAGCCGAACTTGTGGTGCAGGCTGAAGACGGGACTGTAAAAAAACTTTTTTCAGGAGAAGTAAGCCTTGGCAGTTCAAAAATTAAAATTTGTAATGCAATTTAGCGCAGGTGTGATATAATTAACGAATACGGTGAGTTTTAAGAAAAACTGATTATAAACGCACCTTGAGCTGAAACTGGAGTAATAGAGAATATATGAGTGATCAGGAATTAGACCCGACAATTGCAGCGTTACTGGCAGAAACTCAGGCTTCTGCAGGTCCTGCACGCGATAATGCCCCGGGAGATTCTTTTGGTGATATAGCAGTAGAAGAATTTGACGGTTCATCTTTAAATTCGGGAGCAGAAAAAAGCGCTCCTAAAGGCGAACTGAACAAGGTTGATTTAAGCGTTACACAGTTCAATCCTATTACAAAATTCTTTGAAGACGAAGGTCATAAATATTTTGATGATCCGAGTTATTATAAAATCTGTCTTACAGGTGAAGGCGCTCCGGCTCAGCGCGTTCATCAGATTCTTTCAAAATATCTTACCTGTACAGATCCTAAGGACCGCACAGTTTACCGTCAGCAGATTGTAATGGCTTACTGGGAGCTTGTTCATGTTATGGCTCCAAAGATGGCAGATTTTACAATCTCAAAGGCAAAGAGAATGATGATGCGTTTCGGCGTTCTTCTTCCTTCGCTTTTTACTCCTGAACAGAAAGAAACTTTTTCTAAGGCAATCGTAGAAAACGGTACAGGTGAGCCGGTTTATTATCTTGATGAATGGTTCAAGGAAATCGCCAGCGGAAGGCTTACACTTTCTGCAACTGATGAAGTCCGCGTTAAAAAAACAGGAAATGACGGCGGCGCTGCAGAACAGCAGCATTTAATGCAGTTAAAGAGTAAGAATGACGGTAAGATTCAGAGTTCAGAAAGCTTTGTAAATGCAAAGGAAAGTGAACGCCAGATGATTGAATCCGAACTGATGAACCGCGTTCAGGCACTCTGCGAGCATGCTCCTATGATGGGGATGGAACCGCACAAAATGCCTTATACTGAAATGCAGAAAAAACTGTTCGGTGAAATTCAGGACAGGCTCCGTGCCCTGCAGAAAAACGATAAAGAACTTTCAAATTACCTTAAGGAACTTGAAGAAGCAAAGGCTGTCAGCGAATCTTTAAGTGCAAAAATGCAGAATGCGCCTGATGCAATTGAAGTAAGCAAGGGTGATATCGATACAGAATTTAATACTGTCCGCCAGATGGCAAAAATGACAGTAGGCCGTCAGGGTAACCAGTTCCCTGTATTTACAAGAGAATTTTATCACTGTATTCCGAAAGGTACAGGTTTCAGGGAAAATGTACTGAATATTATGGCCTGGATAGAAGAAATGGATCCGGGCGCTTTCTGCCGTATTCATAAAAATACACCCCACAGAATTGTTCCTTATGTTCTTCTTGTGCCGACTTATGGTGATTTCGGCTTCTGCTGGGAACCGTTTGACCGCTATAACCGCATTACTTCCCGAGGACGCATTGTAGTTCCTATGTATCCGAGGGATTTAAAAATCAGCATCCTGATGGCAGTAGCAGATCTGCGCTGGCAGGTTGCAAAAGAAAAGGCATCTTACTACTGGATGGAAGAAGGTCTTACAGGTCAGTATTATCAGTACATTGAAAGTCAGAAATTAAAGGGCGATTTAAAGGCTTACTTTATTTCAGATTATGTTCTGTGGATGACAAAAGAAGTAGACGGCGTTCAGCGTATGGACAAAGAACTCCGTGCAATTTTCTGGCGCTTTATTCCGTTTAATCAGGCCCGCAAGGATGAACTTAAAAAACGTTCAATCGTTTATCAGGAACTTTATCAGAGAGATATTAACCGCAGCATGAGTGACGGTTATTGATAACCGGCCGGTAAAACCGGCGGAGGGTTAAGAGGAATGACTACCAGCCTTCAGACATCATATGAATTCCACGGTAAAAAGTATAATCTTCTCTCATCAGAGTTTCATGAGGCCTTTGCGGAAGCCGGTATTTATACTTTCCGTTATTACCCGCAGGAAAAGACCATGCTCTGTTCTGATTTTTTCATGAAGCGTTTTAATGCAGAACGTTTTTATGAAAATCTTCCTGAAAGCCTTATCGGAAAACTTTTCAAACAGGAAAATATAAGAAATCTTCATAATATCACTGACAGCATTGATGCAGGTCAAAAAAAAGTAACTGAGATTATTCCTGGACAGAGCGGCAATTCCATCTTAATCACCCTGTCGGCCATTGAATTTGATTCTGACGGTAAAATTCTTGTTTGTGCCGGAATTGTAGAAGATATAGAAGAAACAATCCGTGCAAATAAAATAATCGATGCATTAAGTGATGATTACGGCTGCATTTATTATGTTGACTGTGCTAACAATAAAATTTTCCCCCAGCGCCTGTCAGAGGAAATTGAAGAAGAATATGGTGATATTTTAAGAAAGCAGCCTTCACTTGACTTTATGACTAAACTGTACATAAGGAACAGTGTTCTTGAAGTTGAACAGGAAGAAATGACAAAAATACTGTCACTGGAAAATATTGAGAATCACTTTAAGACTTCAAAATATCTTGTTCACGATTTCAGGGTTGTCCGGAATGGAAAAGTTCTTTATTTCCGCATGAAGATTGTTAATTTTTCTAAACCCGGGGAGTTTACTTCATTCATTGTTGCTTTTTCTGATATTTCAAAGTTAAAGATTCATGAACTTGAAAAAATGGCTTATGTAGATCCTGTAACTGAGGGCAATAACTACAACTACTTTAAAAAACGTGTACGCGAAATAAGCAGACCCGGTTACTTTGTTTCCATGGATATACATCAGTTTAAACTGATTAATTCCATCTGTGGTGTGGGTTACGGCGACAGGGTATTAAGAAACATCTGGAATGCAATCTCTGATATGATAGAAGACAGCGAGATTCCAGGCCACGTAAATGCAGATCATTTTGTAATTTATGTTCCGCATATGGACAAAGACATTATCATTAAAAAAATAGGTATTCTGACGGAGCGGCTTTTTAAACTTTCTGTGGAAATGCGCTGCCCGCGCCTGCATCCGTATTTTGGTATTGCCCAGTGGGATTCACGCAAGCGTATTGAAGAAGCTTATTCACTTACAACGATTGCAAAACATGATGTAAAGAACAATAAAGAAGTCAATTATCTTTTTTATACAAAAGATGAAAGCCAGAAAATCATTGAAAATAAATCCATGGAAGATGCTTTCCCTGAAGCGCTTTCAAATAACAGCTTTGAGGTCTGGTATCAGCCAAAGTTTAATCCGGTCACAAATAAAATGGTCGGGGCAGAAGCACTCGTCCGCTGGCGTCTTCCTGACGGTAAACTCATGCCGCCTGCAAAGTTTATTCCCGTTTTTGAACAGAACGGCCTTATCCGTACGCTCGATGAGTATGTTTTTGACGCAGTCTGTCATTTTATAAAGGACCGCCTGAAGAATAATCTTCCTGTTGTTCCCGTTTCCGTTAACCTTTCTCGCGCAAGCCTTTGTTATGATGGAATTGTTCAGGAGTATACGAATATTGTCCGTGATACAGGAATTTCGCCTGAGTATGTTCCTATTGAAATTACTGAAAGTTCAGCAGCCGATAACAGTGAAATAAAGCAGATTACTTCGGATTTCCGAAAGAATGGTTTTCCTCTGTGCATGGATGATTTTGGAACGGGTTATTCTTCACTCGCAATGCTTAACCTGCTTCGTTTTGATAATTTAAAACTTGATAAATCGCTTATAGATTCAATCAGTGAAGATTCAGGTCATAAACTTATAAAGCATATTATCGCCCTTTCAAAAGACCTTGGAATGAACATTACTGCAGAAGGCGTTGAATCTGAAGAACAGAAAGATTCTCTTTTAAAGCTTAACTGTGATTCTATTCAGGGATATTATTATCATCCGCCGCTTCCAAAAGAAGATTTTGTAAAACTTTTTTAACCGGCTCTTTTTTAGTGAGCTTTTGCGAGTGACATTTTTCAGGTTCCTTTACATATAGTGTTTTCATTTTGATTTTAAAGTGATAAAGTTAAGTGAATGTTTTTAAGCCCGTTATGAATGCTCAGTTCTTTCAGACAGGCTTTAAGCGTGCCTCTTTTTTAATTCTTAATCAGAAAAGCGGCATAAATATTTTTTACATAAGAGGAAAATTATGGACTTTGTAAAAGAACTCCGTGCAAAAGCAAAGGCAGCAGGAAAAACAATCGTTCTCTGTGAAGGTGAAGACAAACGTGTTGTAGAAGCTGCTTCAGTAGTAACAAAAGAAGGAATTGCAAAAATCATTCTTCTTGGAAACAAAGATGAAATTGCAAAATTCGGCTTTGACATGTCAGGCGTATCTATCGTAGATCCTGCAAATGATTCAAATGCTGACAAATATGCAGAAATCCTTTATAAAGCACGTGAAGGAAAAATCAATAAGAAAACAGGTGAACCTGAATATAAAGATGTAGCTGCTGCTAAGGCTGCTGCCCTTAAAGACTACACAATGTACGGTGCACTCATTCTTAAAGCAGGTGATGCTGACGGTTTTGTTTCAGGCGCATGTCACTCAACTGCAAATACACTCCGTCCTGGACTTCAGGTAATTAAAACAGCACCTGGAATTAAAACTGTTTCTTCATGTTTTATCATGGTTGCTCCGGAAGGCTCAAACAAATATCTTCCGGATGGAATTTCCGTTTTCGGAGACTGTGCAATTAATATTGATCCTTCTGCAGAAGAACTTGCTGACATTGCAGTTGCAACAGCAGAAACAGCTAAAAAAATCGCTGGAATTGAACCAAAAGTAGCAATGCTTTCATTCTCTACAAAGGGTTCTGGAAATGATGCAAAGGGCCTTAATACAGTAGGTAAAGTTGTTGAAGCTACAAAACTTGCACAGGAAAAGGCACCTGGTCTTGCACTTGACGGAGAATTCCAGTTTGATGCAGCAATTGCTCCTGAAGTAGGTGAACTCAAGGCTCCAGGTTCAGCAGTTGCAGGTCATGCAAATACATTCATCTTCCCTAACATCAACGCAGGAAACATCGGTTATAAGATTGCTGCACGTATGGGCGGATGGAAAGCAATCGGTCCTGTTTGTCAGGGCTTTGCAAAACCACTTAACGATCTTTCACGCGGCTGTAACGTTGATGAAATCGTAGATACAGTTGCAGTTACTGCCTGCCAGGCATAATTAAAAGACAAAAAACTCCTGTTTTTTGTCTTTTGACAGCAGTTTCACTGCTGTCATTGTCCGGATGTTAAGTGCGCATCCATGCGCACAAAAAAATGGCTGTCTTGTTTTAGAAGATTTCTTCTTTCAGGGCAGCCTTTTTTTTGCATTTTTAGTTGTATTTATTAAAGATCGTTGTGAATATACTTTTTTACAGCCTTAGGATCTACCTTGTCCTGCAGATTCCATTTTTTTACTGCAAGACTGATAACCTTCATACTTATTATCATTGCAATTATTATTCCTGCAAAAAGTACAAAGGGAAGGAGAGTGCTTCCTAAAATGCCGGTTCCTGCTTCCGGATACCTTGAAAGGAAAAACATAAGGCCCAGAACGAGGGCGCCTTCAACGATGAGCCCTGTAAAAATATTAAAAAGTCCGACACAAAGATTAAAAAGAGTTGTACGTTCTTTTGTAGTCATCTTAAACCTTCTTTGTGTCTGAGTTCTTTGCAGAAATAAGGAAAGAAATAATCAGAAGAATTCCGCATATAACTATAGCGGCATCTGCAACATTAAAAGTCGGCCATCTTTCCATTCCGAAAAGTCCGTAGAATTTTACATCAATAAAATCAACTACGCCTTCTTTGCGGAAAAACCTGTCGATTAAATTTCCGATTCCACCGCCGGCGATTCCCATAACAGCCCATCTTGTAAGTGAAGAGAAATCATCGTTGCGGAAATAAACTGTAAGTACCAGGGCAATTACAATAAGAGGAAGGGCGCGGAATAATACTGCCCTTAAGGTTAAAGACCAGCCCTGACCGATGCTGAAAGCGATTCCAGGGTTGCATACATGTATGATTCTTAAAAAATCACCGAAAAATGCCTTTCCTACTGTAACAGGAATTGTGAGCGGAATATTTTTTACGATAAGCTGCTTTGTAAGCTGGTCAGCAATGATTACTAAAACCATCAGGATTAAAGGCAGTAATTTTTTTACGGCAGGAGTTTTTGATTTGAACTCTACTGCAATGTTTTCTGTTTCCATAGTTTTAAAATTATAAAAGAATAAAAACTTATAGTCTAGTTAGATGACGTCATGCCTGCAATCAGGGTAAGTTCTGCAAGGGTTTTGCCTGCAGCATAGCGTGGAATAAAGAGTGATTTATCTCTTGAAAGACCGTACTTTTTTGCCAGATGGACATTTGTCTGTTCAATAAAACCAAGACCTGGAGTTTTGTACTCTGCAATTTTGTTCAGCGGATAAAAGCCAGTCAGATTCTGGCCGGCATTTTCACAGATTTCAGTGATGGAGTCGAAATCAAGGCTGTCAGCAATAAAGAAAAGACCTTTTCCTTCATAAAGTTTTTCTGCAAGTTTTGTAAGGGCTTTATAGGAATTAACCTGGTTTAATTTAAAGCTTTGAGTATCTGCTTCAGTTTTTTCACTGACGGAAGCGGATGTGCTTAAATATTTGCGGAAAAAGCGTCTGTTTTTCCAGTCCGGAAGATACTGTGCGTCATCTGAATAAAAATCGGCACCAAGAACAGTCCAGCCTTTTGAGGCGAGAAAAAGAATGTACGGTTCGTAGTCGGTTATTTCAGCGGTACTGCTTCCTGCAATGAGAATTACAGCCGGAGACTCTGCGTAATTTTCGTTTGTCCAGGTGTAAAGAGTTCCGTTTGAAGTCCTTAAATAATCATTATCCTGAATAACTTCAAAACCACGGCTCATATTTCCGTTCAGGCGGGCAGTTTTTTTTGTTACTGAGTACTGGTTTAAATCAATTTTTACAGGCCTGTCTTTTACAATCAGGACTGTACATACAATTATTGCGGCAAGTTCAATAAAAGTAGAACTGATAAAAAGAAGTGAATAGCGGTCAACATACAGTTTCTGTGAAAGGCGTATGAAGGCACGCATATTTGTAAGCATGATTATAAAAGAGAGAATGAGAATAAGAATATTCTGAAAAGATGCATTCCAGATATAAATATTAAGGAGTGAAATTAAAAAAGCTGCGGGAGAAAGAATTGCGCCTGAATCAATTTTTGAAGATTTTGTAAAGAAAATCCTCATGCAGCCTGCAAAAAGCATTAAAAGTACAAGAAGTTGTGAAAGAAAACTGTCAAACATATATTTATAATAATGTAAAATTGTGTTATAATCTATAACAGTATGCCGGCAGTAAAAAAAGTTAAGTTGGATTTATCAAAAGTAAAGATGGCCATCAGGGCCGGAATTCCTCTTTCGATTACGACCTATACACTTCCGCACGAAATGGAAGTATACATGGATTCTGTTCTCAAGGCTTTTCTTGAAGAATTAAATCAGAATCAGATGGTTGAGTATCTGACTTATTGTCTTAATGAACTTGTAACAAACAGTAAAAAAGCAAATACAAAAAGAATTTTCTTTAAGGAAAAGAAACTCAATATTCTTGATAAAGACCAGTATGAAGAGGGAATGAAAAACTTCAAGCAGGAAACCCTCAACAACATAAAATATTACCTTAAGCTTCAGAAAAGTGCCGGACTTTATGTAAAACTTATTCTTCAGACAAGAAACAATAAAATCAAAATTGAAGTACGCAACAATTCAGACCTTACGGTAGAAGAATACAAGAGAATGCACGACAAACTCAGCCGTGCCCAGCAGTATACTTCAGTTGACCAGGCGCTTACCCAGGTTCTTGATGATACAGAAGGTGCAGGTCTTGGCCTTATCATCATGATTCTTATGCTTGAAAAAATCGGTCTTACAGAAGAAAATTTCCAGATTATCAATGAAGGCGGAGAAACGATTACAAGAATCATCCTTCCGCTTAACGAAAAAACTCAGAAAGATTTAAGCGTTGTAAGCCGTGAATTTGTAAAAATAATTGATGAACTCCCTCAGTTCCCTGAGACAATTGTAAAGGTTAACCGCCTCTTAAATGATCCGGATTCAAAAATGAGTGAAATTGCAATGCTTATCTCAAGCGACGTTTCACTCACTACAGATCTCTTAAAGCTTGTAAATTCTGCAACTTTTGCCCTCGCTTCTCCGTGCCGCAGTATTGTAGATGCAGTAAAACTCGTAGGTATCCGCGGAATCAAAAACATGCTGATTTCAGTCGGCTCAATCAATAATTTAAAATCTTTAGGCGGCGAGAAAAAAGATTTGTGGACTCATGCTTATCAGGTAGCTTTTTATTCTTACAATCTTGCCCGCAATTTCTGTGCATCAGAAAAATCACTTGTAGAAGATTCTTATGTCTGCGGTCTTCTTCACGATATGGGTAAGCTCGTATTTGAAACTGCTCATCCGACACTTATCAATAAAATTAAGGACATCTGTGCCCAGAAGGGAATCCCTGCAAATATCTTTGAAAAACTTGTTGCCGGTGTTAATCACGGTGAAGTCGGCGCACTCATTGCAGAAAAATGGAACTTCCCGGACATAATTGTTTCCGTAATCCGTCATCATCATGAACCTGACCTTGCTCCGGAAGACAACAAAAAACTTACGAGTCTTGTTTATCTTTCGGATATGATAAGCCATTATCAGACAATGGAAGTTGATTACTACCAGTTTGATCCTGATGTTCTGGCAATGTTCCATATTACAAGTGAACAGCAGCTTCAGAAAATCAGTGACCGCCTTAAGTCAGCTTTTGAAGAAGAACAGTAAAAAATAAAGTCAATCTGCCGCTCCTGGCAGACATTCAGACAAAAAGAAACCCGCGGATTTTATCAAATCCGCGGGTTTTGTATTTTTATTTAGGTAATTGCAGCGCAGGGGGCGCTGTCTTTGTCAGGCAGGAATTTTCGAAGAAAATTGCTGCAAACTGGAAAATTCATGGATGGATTTTCCAGTTTAATTAATCCTTGAACAGCTTTTTAATTTCGCCCGCATAGATTGCGTTAATCTTGTAGCGGCTTATTTCCTGTTTTGCAGAAAGTTCAACTCCAACTTCAAATTCTTTTGGAAGAACTGCAATTTTATTGATTCTTTCGAACATCTTAAATCCGTTCTTTGAGTTGATTTTCTGACTTACTTCGCCTTCAAGCAGGCGTTTGATTTCAGGGCTTTTTGCAAGGTCTTCATAGCGTTTGTAGCTGAGATTTGCTTCTTTTGCAAACTGTTCGATATCTTCTTTGCTTGGAACGATGAGTGCGCCAAGGTAGCGCTGGTCCTGTCCTACAACAACGGCTGTTTTGATGTAACGTGATTCCTGAATTTTCATTTCGATAGGTACAGGTTCAACGTTCTCACCGCCGAGCTGTACGATTGTATCCTTGATGCGGCCGCAGAGAACGATTTCGCCGTTTGCAGTAAGGCGTGCAAGGTCTCCTGTATTGAACCAGCCGTTTTCGTCGATTACGGCTGCAGTAAGTTCCGGTTTATTGTAATAGCCTTTCATTACTGTCGGTCCCTTGATAAGAAGGGCACCTTTTTTGCCGCGTTTAACTTCTTTTCCTGTAACAGGATCTACAACTTTGGCTGCAAGTTCGCGGATAGGGCGTCCTACATTTCCAAGAACCGGGCGTTTAAAAGGACGTACTGAAATAATCGGGGCTGTTTCTGTAAGCCCGTAGCCTTCAACCAGCGGAATTCCGATTGCCCAGAAGAATTTATCGATTGCAGGAGGAAGAGCTCCGCCGCCGGCAACTGCTCCGCGGAAATTGTTTCCCATCATTGCACGGATTTTGCGGAAAATTATTGCGCCGCCTAAGAGCTTAATCGGATAGCAGACGAGCCATGGAAGAACAAAGGCAGGCCACTGAAGCCATCTTTTGTCCATTCCAAAACGAGTTGTCCTGTCAAAAAGAACACGGTCAAGCTTTGAATGGAAGAGGGCTATTGAAACAAAGAAGTTAAAGAGTTTAAGGGTGATTCCGCCTGTTTTGCGCATTTTTTTCCAGATACCGTCGTAAACTGATTCGAATACGCGCGGTACGGCAGGAATTACCTGTGGATTTAAGTATTTAAGGTCTGCAAGAAGAACAGGTCCGATTGGCTTTGAATAACAGAGGGTTGCTGCCTGGGAGAAAACGACATATTCAACTGAGCGTTCAAAGGCATGCCATACCGGAAGTACGAGAACACCCCTGTCCCCAGGATTAAGGTAGATGCGCTCATCAATATCTTCGAGCTGTGAAAGGAAGTTTCCGTGAGTGAGCATTACGCCCTTAGGCTGTCCTGTTGTACCTGAAGTAAAAATAATTGAGGCCAGATCATCCCACTGACCTTTATTTATTTCTTCAGTAACTTTTCCCGGATTTGCGGCGTTGTATTCTTCGCCCTTTTTTAAAAGTTCAGAAAAATTCCATAAAGTGATTCCGGCTTCTTTGCAGGCTTCAAATTCACTTTTTTCCTGGTCTTCAAGCGCAATAAAAGTCTTTACCAGCGGGAGTTTGTCTTTAATGCTCAGGATTTTCTGAACCTGTGATTTATTTTCAATAATTACAGTGTGTGTTTCGGCAAATGAAAGGATATATTCAAGATCGCCTATTGTAGCATCACAGCCGCGCGGAACATCAACTGCACCGATAGAAAGAAGTGCAAGGTCAATCTGCTGCCATTCTTTGCGGTTATCTGAAATAAGTCCAAGATGGTCTCCACGTTTAATACCAATTGATAAAAGTCCACCGGCGGCCTTTTCAATTATTTCCATTGATTCTTTATATGATACGCTTTCCCAGACGTTTTCACCTATTCGGCTCATCTGAAATGAAATTTCCGGATAGGCAATTGAAGTCGCCCTGAATACTCTTGGCAGTGTTTTTTCCATAAATACGTTGTCCTCCGTATGTTTTTTATTATGACAAAATTTGGAAAAGTGTCAATTAAACTGTGTTAAAAAACTATAATAGTTTATTTTACTCTGTTTTTCGTTCATTGACAAATAGCGGGACGGTCATTAAACTAACAATTGTTAGTTTTAAAAGTTTTGCAAGGAGTTCGTCTTTAAATGCCGGCAGAAAAAATCACCCGCGAAAAAATAATTCATGCTGTTTTAGACTGTGCATTTGTAAACAGCGTCGGCGGAACTTCTCTTGCAGATATAGCCGGAAATCTGGGAATAAAAAAAGCTTCACTTTACAATCATTATGAATCGCGCGAAGCAATGCTTGAAGACACCCTGCGTTACTGCAGCGATTATCTTAAGAAAGTTTCACTTATTCCCTCAGAGATGGAAGCGACAGCACAGAAATATACCGCAGAAGCAGTTTTAAAAGGAATTGTACACCGCTGGTTCAAAGTAAATGAAAAAGAACCGCTTCTTCAGATTTATTCCTTTATTCACAGTGAAAAATATTTTTCTACCCAGGCATTAAAAATTACAGAGGAATGTTCTCAAAGGCTTGTTGAACAGACCGTTCTTGCATTTGAAAGTCTTCTTGCCGCCGGAAAAATTAAATCCGCTTCAAAAAAAGTGCTTGTTCTCCGTTCGCACATGTTCTGTGACCTTCTTAACGGCATGCTTGATTCATTTATTGCAGACAAAAAGAATTATATAAGGTTGAATCCTCAGACAGGGGAAGGAGAGCTTTTTAATTCCCTTCCGTTTGAGATGGATTATAAGGCAACGGATGCCGCTGTCGAGGAATTCTGCAGGCTGCTTGCTTAGATTTTAATTGCATTTCGGTGCTTTTAACATTATTATAGTAGTGTGTCTACATTATATATAGTTGGTACGCCGATTGGTAATCTCGGTGACATTACATTCCGCGCAGTTGAAACTTTTAAAAACGTGGATGTAATTGCCGCAGAAGATACAAGGCATACACTGCAGCTTTTGAGTCATTTTGAAATCCGCAAGCCGCTTATTTCCTGCCGCTCGCAGAATGAGGCTTTTGCAGGTCAGAAGATAATAAAACTGCTGGATGAAGGACAGACTGTGGCTTATGCAAGTGACGCAGGAACACCGGGAATAAGCGATCCGGGCGCAGTACTTGCAGGAATGGCCAGGGAAGCAGGTCATACTGTTGTTCCGGTTCCGGGACCAAGTGCCTTTGCAACTTTAGTAAGTGTAGCGGGGGCCGGAGGAAAAACGCTCATTTTTGAGGGTTTTCTTTCACCAAAGCCCGGCAGACGCCGTTCAAGGTTAAAAGAACTTCTTGCAACCGGTGCTGCAGTAGTTTTATACGAATCTCCGTTCAGAATTACTAAACTTCTGACGGATATTGCCGATATTGATAGTAGCCGCAGGGTCGTAGTTGGCCGTGAACTTACAAAGCTTCACGAAGAAATTATAGACAAAACGGCGGCAGAAATGCGGGACGATTTTTCTTCCAGGACAAAAGTTCAGGGAGAATTTGCAGTCTTCATTTCTGGAACAAAAAATACTCAACTTTCGGAAGAAGATGCCGATAATTAAAGAGTAAGGTAGGTTAGAAATGATGGTAAATAACATTAACGGAATTAATCCACTTAACAGCGTTCAGAACACTCGCCGCGTTAACGATACAGAAAAATTTACATCTACATCTGCTCCTGATTCAATCAGCGTTTCTGACGAAGCAAAAGAAGCTGCAAGAGCTTACTTTCTGAGCCAGGTTGCAGAAGAGACACCGGATGTTCGTGCTGATGTCGTTGCAGCAGTAAAAGAGAAAATCAAGGATCCGAATTACCTTAATTCAGCTGTAATCGGATCAACTGCAGACCGCCTTCTTGATGCCTGGGGCTTCTAGATAACAGCGGCTGACAGAATTCAATAAAAAAGCAGAACTGGCGGTTCTGCTTTTTTTGTTGTTACAGCAGAAGGGGCGGGCTTAAGTCCTGCTTTATTTATCCTGAAACGGAGACTTATTTATGTCAGATTTTATTTTCAGAGTTTCACCGAATGTTATAATTGCTTCTTATTCTGCAAGCAGGCTGGGACAGTTTGCCTGTGAATATGGCAAACGCTTTATGATGGTCATGGACCCTGTTCTGCGTTCTGTCGGCCTTGCAGAAAAAATTACACAGTCACTTACAGACCGCAGTGTTGATTTTTTTGTATTCGATGAACTTGGTGAAGTAACTGATTCAAAAACAATAGATGCTGCCGTAAAACTTGCCAGAAGTTCACATATTCAGGGAGTAATTGCTGCAGGCGGCGGAAAAGCAGTTTCAGTCGGACGTGCAGTTGCCGCTCTTTTTAATGAAAAAAATGACATTTATTCATTTTTAGACGGGGATTCTGTATCGGTACAGCCGCTTCCTTTTATTGCATTCTGCACAACCTGCCGTGAACCAAATGTTTTTACCGATAAGATTCCTTTAATCGATTCAAGAGGCGGCCAGCTCAAACTTTTAAAAGTGCAGAATTCCCTCTGCAGGGCAACAGTTTTTGACCCTAATATGTCAGTTACCCTGACTGAAAATCAGACAGAATCAATGGAACTTGAAAGTCTCTGCCTTGCCGCAGAAAGCTATTTTTCCCAGAAAGCAAATTTCTTCAGTGACATGCTTTCTGAAAAGGCAGCCGAACTTCTTCATCTTACAATGGACGGTTCTGAAAGCCTTACAGTCACTACACCGAAAGAAGAACTGCGTGTTCAGGGCGGCTGTCTTGCAAGTATTGCCGCAAGTGCTGGTTCTTTCGGCCCTGCAGGACTTCTTGCAATGACAATCAACGGACGCTTTAAAATCAGCCGCTCACTTGTAGCATCGATTCTTTTTCCTTACGTAATAGAAGACTGCGCAAAGTTTAAAACTGACAGAGTCAGCAAATTTGCAGAGTTTTTCGGAATTGAAAGTGCAGAAGGTGCAGGTCCTGAAGTTACAGCACAGACTTTTGCAGATAATATCCGCCAGCGCATGGCAAAAGCAAATCTTCCAACCCGTTTAAAAGACCTTTCTGTAAGTATTGAACAGCTTGCCCTTGCCGCAGAAGATGCAGGAAAACTTGAGTATGCAAATTATCTTCCGCGTTCAATGACAAGTGATGACTTCTTTGAACTTATAAAGGCTGCCTTCTAGCGATGATAGAACCTGGAAAACTTGCTCATCTTGAAAGCGGACAGAAACGCAGAAAAATCGCCCTGACTTTCGGGGCCCTGGAACGGGACATAGACGGCGTTCCTGAAAAGGGCAATGAATACAATTACAAATCAATTTCCCGTCCTGATTACATCAAAAAACTTATCGGAATAATCCTGACAGATCCTGAAATGTCACAGGAGGCCCGCTCTCAGCTTGAAGAAGTCCTTAAAGAAGAGCCCTTTAATGAAAAACGTGCCTGTAATCTTGCCCGTAACATAATGCTCGCCCTGATAGGCACTTTTCCTGCAGAATGGGATTTAATTATTGCCCCTCATCCTGAACTTAAAGACAAAGATGGAATCGTAAAGCAGCGAGATTTTTTCCCGGGGGTCTATGTCTATGCAGAAGATATCCGATCGCCTTTTAACTTAGGTTCAATTTTCAGGAGTGCAGAGGCGATGGGAGCAGAAAAAGTTTTTGTAAGCCCTCTTTGTGTTCCTCCTGATCATCCAAAGGCAGTAAGAAGTGGAATGGGCTGCATAGAAACTTTAGGCTGGGAAAAATTATCGCTTGATGAACTTGAAGAATTTTCAAAAAAGAACGATATCCCTGTTTTTGTCCTCGAAACAGGCGGCACTCCGATAGAAGAGTTTAATTTTCCAGAAAAAGGAATCTGCATAATCGGTTCAGAAGAACTTGGCGTAAGTCCGAAGGCGCTTGAAAAAGCTGTTTACGGCCGGGTAACGATTCCGATGAAGGGCCTTAAAGCGAGCCTTAATGTCGGTGTTGCCTATGGAATTTTGATGCAGAAATGGGTTGAAGCCTTAGAGAAAAATCAGAAGTAGCGGGAAGCATATTTTTCTGACACGACCGGCTTTCCGGCCTGCTTCGCGCCTTCGGACGCTGTGCGCTCATTGCCCGTCCGGGCAACTTACGGGCCTCCAATCCGGGCTAAATATCGATTATGAGGGCTCCGGATTTTTTGTCTTTCATTAAGTTTTCCGGTTTTTCGGGCATTTTTACAGTCAGTAAATCACCGTTTTCCGGGCGTCTGTTTGTTTTGTCAATCGCAAGGACAAGTCCGATTTCACTGCAGCAGTAATATGCTGATTTATGAAGTTCAGGGAGTTTTATAAAATCAGAAGCAACGCGAAGTGAGAGGCTTTTCTTATTTTCCTTATCTTCAGTTTTTGCAGTTTTATTTTTTGCGGCAAGGATAAAGCTTAAAACAGCCCTCTCTTTGGAAAGGTTTGCTTTTTCAGAAAGTCTAAGGAGTTCTTCAGGGCAGTTTGAAGTGTCAAAAGCAAAATTGCACCATTTTCCTGAAGGATTTGAGCTTGTTCTTCCTTCCATCGGGCAGGAATGCATGTGCGGGCAGGGGCTTAAAGGCATAAAACCGCGGCGGATTAAAGCATCACGCATCAGGCTTACAAGGCGGGCTGATTTAGGATCGCCAGGTTCAATTATAAGCACAGTCTGAGCAGAAGAGCTGTCTTTGTCAAAGTATTTTTCTAAATCTCCTGACCAGACTTTTGCAAGGTAGTCACTCTGCATTTCGCTTGACTGGGCAAGTTCGTTAAAAACATTTGCTGAGGTTACAAGAGAGGCCTTTTCCTTTATTCCTGTTCCTAAAGCACCTTTTACACGGATAATTTTCCAGGGCTCTTCATTGTTTTTTATTGTTTTTGCAGCCACAGAAAGAAAAATTTCTTCTCCGGCGGCAAGCGCTGTCTGGCTTAAATCCATTACATAGAAAGTGAGCTTTTTAGAACGCAGTTCTGGGCGGGAAAGCCACAGTGCAAGGGGAACTGTAAGCGGGCCTGAACCTATGTCGAGGCAGATATCACCGTCTTTTAATTCAAACGCATTGGACGGGAGGTTTGAAAAAAGTTTTGTAAGGCGGACCAGATTCCACCACATAAAATAAGATATGTAGGCAGAAACAAAGGAAGCATCGTTCATGTAGCCTATTCGCCTTGTATTTCTTTCATCGGTAAGCTGGTGCGAGAGTTTTTTTATCTGAGAGGGCAGGAGAACTTTCTGTTTTCCTGACATTTTTCTTGTATCAAGAACAATTTTACCGAAGTCTTCAAGTATTTTTGCTGCGTCTTTCGGGATGTTTGCATCATCAAACATCGGCTCAGATGATTTATGATTTGTAAAATTCCGTCTGACAGGTTTTGCTGTGTTTTTTTTTGAGGCAGAATTTTTTGCTGGACCTGATTCTGTATCCTTAGAGGCGGCTTCTTTTCTGCTTTTTCTTGCGGCAGATTTTTCTTTTAGTTTTAAGATGTTTTCTTCTTTATGGATTTTTTTTCCGGAAGCTTTTTCATACCATTTTGTTTCTTCTTTTTTCACTTTTATTCACCTCCGGCGGTTTTATTCTGACCGTTTATTACTGTTTTGTTCTGTATTTTCTTACTGTCATGTAAAGGGCGGAAAGTTCAGCCCTTATCTGCCTTATGGCATCAAGAGAATCTGCCTTTGAGTCGTAATCGGCGGTTTCCCTTAAAATTTCATCGCGGGCGCCTTCAATCGTAAACTTGCGTTCGTTAATCAGGTATTTGAGGCGGAGAATCAGGTCAATATCGCGCTCTGAGTAGATTCGTCTTCCGCCCAGATCCTTTCTCGGTGCAAATCCCGGTATTACTTCTTCCCAGTAGCGCAGAATGTGAGATTTTATTCCTGTAAGTTCTTCAGCTTCGCCTATTGAATAAGTCACATTTTACCTCTGCTGTTCATCGAAGCGGTTTTCCCACTTTTTGCGGCTGGATTTCATTTCCAGCATGACAGGAATCTGGTCAAAACCAAGGTCTTCACGGATTCTGTTTTTTAAGTAGGTTACATAACTTTCCGGAACATTGTCCGGGCTTGTTGCAAAGATTCTGAATGCAACAGGATTTACGCTTGTCTGAGTCATGTAGCGGATTTTAAAGTGAATTGCCTTGCTTGCAGGAGGCGGATAACGGAAAAGCCAGTCTTCCAGGGCCTTGTTCAAAGCGGATGTTTCTACTTTTGTGTTGAGCTGTTTGTAAAGACGGACGGTTGTTTCCAGCAGTTCCTTAATGCCGTCTCCGTTAAGTGCTGAGAGGCGGAGAATCGGCGCAAACTGCATCTGCCCGAACATATACTGTATGTAATCAACTGTATCTTTATAAACTTTTTTAGTCTGTTCCTTTAAGTCCCATTTGTTTAAGACAAAAATGATTCCGCGTCCGCGCTCGTAGGCAAGGGAACAGATTTTTTTGTCCTGGTCTGCAAGTCCCTGTTCTGCATCTATCATTAAGTAAACAACGTCGCATTCATCTAAGGTCTTGATGGCGCGGTTTACGGAATAATATTCAACATTCTGCTTAACCTTTGACCGGCGGCGGATTCCTGCAGTGTCCAGGACTTCAAATTTCCTTTTTCCCCAGGTAAAACTTCCTTCAACAACGTCGCGGGTGGTTCCTGCGTAGTCTGAAACAATTGAGTTGTTTGTATTTGTAAGTCTGTTTGAAAGAGTCGATTTTCCTGTATTAGGTTTTCCGACAATTGCAATTTTGATTGCCTTTTCTTCGATGCCTTCTTCAACTTTTGAAAAATCAAGTTTTGAAGTGATTGTTTTTGCAAGTTCGGTGATATGGTCACCGTGGTCAGCTGAAATAAAGAGCAGGTCGTTAAAGCCGTACTGAAGGTAATTCCAGCTTACGTCTTCACCGGAGCCTCCTTCGCATTTATTAACGGCAACAATAACCTTATTCCACATGGGGCGCAGCAGGTGGATAAACTCTTCATCTTCACCCGTGATTTTTCCTGATTCCAGGAGAAGAAGAATTACATCTGCTTTTTTTATAATTGAAAGGGATTTTTCTACAACAAGTTCATCCATTTCAGCTTCCCGGCTTTTAAGGTCCCTGTCGAGTTTGTATCCGCCTGTGTCTATAAGGTGAACAGGTTTTCCGTCAATAAAGGCAGTTCCTTCAACCGGGTCTCTTGTTACGCCCGGGGTAGGGTCTACGATTGCAAGGCGCCTGTGCATAAAGCGGTTGAACAGGGTTGATTTTCCGACATTCGGTCGGCCGGCAATGGCAACTGTGGGAAGGTTTATATAGGATTTATCAGGGAAGAATTTTAATTCTCCGCCTGCGTTTTCGTCTTTCTGACCGAATTCATCGCTGTTTTCAGGAAGTTCGTATTCTACTTCATCTGCTCCGTCAGCATTTTCTGAAGCCTGTGATGGAGTAATGTCTGTGTCAGCATTTTCTGCAATGAAATAATCTTCTTTTTTCGGTTTTGGTTTTGAGAAATCTGGTTTTGCTTTTTTAGCTTTTTTCATATCGCCTTATTTTACAACGAATTAAGCTGTTTTGACGAGATGTTTCGTAACTCTTCTACAGAATAGTGGGAAAGAAGTTCCTTGATGGAACAGATCATTTTAGGTCCCATACTTAAATTTCTGACACCCATTCCTCCCAAAACAAGAACGCTGGCCCTGCGGCTTGCCATTTCACCGCAGACAGAAACATCAATGCCTGCCTTTCTGCCTTCTGCGATTGTATGATGAATCATGCGGAGAACTGCCAGATGGAATTCATCATAGAGAGGTGCAACTGCAGCATTTTCCCTGTCTACACCGATTATGTACTGGGTAAGATCGTTTGTTCCGATAGAGAAAAAGTCGCTGACCTGGGCAAGACAGTCTGCTGTCAGGGCGGCTGCGGCAGTTTCAATCATAATGCCGATCGGTACATCAGGATTGAATTCGATATTTTCCGAGGCGAGTTCTTCCCGGGCATTTTTTGCAATTTCCAGGGTCTTTTTTACCTGGCTTACATCGGTGATTAAAGGCAGCATGATTTTAAGGTTTCCGTAAATGCTTGAGCGGTAGAGGGCCCGGAACTGAATTTTCAGCTGCATGGGGTTTGCAAGGCTGAGACGGACAGCGCGCAGGCCCATGAGAGGATTTTTTTCTTCGTTGATGTGAATTTCAGAAGAGTTAATCAGTTTGTCACCACCTGCATCCAGGGTACGGATAGTTACAGGTTTTCCTTTCATTGTTTCGAGGACTGTTTTATAGGCTGTAAACTGGGCTTCTTCATTAAAGAGATTTGAACGGCCGCCGTTGCTTTCGCTCATGAATAAAAACTCTGTACGGAAAAGGCCGATACCGTCTGCACCTTCTTCAAAGGCAAGTTTTGCTTCTTCAACAGTACCGATGTTTGCCATGATGCGGAATCTTTCACCGTCTTTTGTGCGGGCTTCCACATTGCGGAATTTTTCCAGGGCTGCTGCGTGGGCTTTTTCTTCAGCGATTTTTTTATTGTAATCAGAGAGGGCATCGCTTTCCGGGCTGGAGATAACTTCTCCGTTGTCGCCGTCAACTACTACAGTAATGCCGCTTTCAATTTCTTTTGTAATGTTGTCCAGGGCAAAAACAGCAGGAATTCCGTAGTTTCTTGCAAGAATGCCCACATGGCTTGAAACTCCGCCTTCAGTTAAAGCAAGACCGGCGATTTTTCTTTTTGAAAGAACAATTGTATCGCTGGGGTTCATCTGGGTTGCAACAATTACAGAGCCGTCAGGAACCGTTTCAATGTTAAAGGGATGAAAATCAAGAAGATCGTCCAGAACTTTTCCAAAAATATCGCATATGTCCTGGGCCCGTTCAGCAAGATAGTCGTTGCCGCTTGAGCGCAGCTGGTTTGCGTATTTATTTGTCTGGCGGTCTAAAACAAATTCTATATTAAGGCTGTGTGAATCGAAGGCGTTTTTAAGCTCTTTTAAGAATTCAGGGTCATTGAGCATTAAAAAATAAGTTTCGTAGAGCTGGTTCTGAACTTTATTTCCCTTTGACTCTTCCATTTTTGCAGCGATATCAGCGGTTACGGAGGCAAGAGACTTTTCAAGCCTTTTCCACTGAACATCATGGTCTTTGTCAGAGATTTTTGAGCGGGGAATTACACGTTTTACAGCTTCAGGTATAACAAAGGCTTTGCCTATACCGATTCCAGAAGAAGCTGATGTGCCTAAAAAAACGTTCATATATAGTATTTTATCTTTTGGGACTTGTACTGTCAAACGCATGTTCCTGCGCCTGTGTTGACGCACTTTTCGCGGATTGAAAAACGTCCTTTATTTTCGGTATACTTAACTTACTTTTATTTATTTTAGGGGAAAATTAAATGGCTGACAAAGATTTATGCCCGTGCGGCTCAGGAAAAACTTACGGAGAATGCTGCGAACCGGTAATCAAAGGAAAAAGGCCGGCTCCAACTGCAGAAAGCCTTATGAGAGCCCGCTACACAGCTTATGTAAAACACGAAATTGACTTTATTATTTCTTCATGCGAAGAAGGCGAAAAAATTGCAGAAATTGACCGCAAGGCTACAGAACAGTGGTCAAAGGAATCAACCTGGCATGGCCTTAAGATTTTAAATACACAGAAGGGCGGCGAAAAAGACGACGAAGGTCTTGTTGAATTCGAAGCTGCCTATACAGATAAAAACAAACTCCACGAAATCCACCATGAAAATGCCTATTTCAAAAAAATTGACGGAAAATGGTTCTACGAAGTAGGTGACGTAAAACCTATGACAGTAGTCCGTGAAGGCGCAAAAATCGGTCGTAACGATCCATGCCCGTGTGGCAGCGGCAAAAAATATAAGAAATGTTGTGGCCGCTAGGACACAACATTTCTTAAAATTAATGCGACCATAGGAGCATTAACCGCTATGTGGCCGCTAGGACACAGGTAATGACACAGGTAATTACAGGCTTTCATGCAATCGAAGAAAAAGTCCGCCGGGCTGAAAAATCAGGCAGAATCGATGGACTTACGCTTCATCTTGCAAAAAGCGGACCACGAATCAAAAAAATCCTCGATACGGCAAAAACAGCAGGCATACCTGTAGTAAATGCAGATAAAGCAGACCTGGACAATCTTGTAAAAGTTCTTCCGGAAATTGCCCGTGACCACCGGGGAATTGTTCTTGTGGCAGAAGGCGCACAGGAAAAGGCTGAAAATGATATTAATTTTGATCAGTGGCTGCTTGAAGTAAAGGCAGAGGACAGCACAGCTAAAAAAACAGTAATCGTTCTGGACAGCGTAACTGACCCTCACAATGTAGGGGCCATTATCCGTTCCTGCGACCAGTTCGGCGCTGATCTTGTAGTACTTCCTGCCCGTCACAGTGCCAGTGACTTTGCTGATAACGAAATAATTGCCCGCTCCTCTGCAGGTGCCAGCGCCTATGTGCCGGTTGCTGTCGTTACAAATCTTGTACGTGCAGTCAGCCAGTTAAAGGAAGCAGGTTTCTGGGTTTACGGGGCTGATTCCGGCGGTGAAAGTGTTCAGAAAATCACCTTCCCGGAGCGAACCTGCGTAGTAATGGGCTCGGAAGGAAGCGGAATCTCCCGTCTTCTTGAAGCTGAATGTGATTCAATTGTAAGCATTCCCACCTGCGGCAAAATTGACAGCCTTAATGTATCAGTTGCTGCCGGCGTTCTTCTCTACGAAATTCACAGACAGTCCCTTTAGTTTTCTGCTTAAATCTGAACTCTTTCAAAAATAAAAATACCGGATGGATTTTTTTCCTGAATACCGTGTTATAATTATAAGTGATATGGGTCCAGGATTTTTATTTGAAGGCGAAAAATCATTTGACAGTCTCACACATGTTTATAACAGGGAAGTTCTTGTTTCATATATAAATTTTCTTTCAACAGAAAAAGTCCCTTTCAGCATGCTGATAGTTGATGTGGATAATTTTAAGTATATCAACGATACATACGGATATGCCGCCGGAGAAAAAATATTAATTGAAGTTGCAGACCGCCTGCGTGAAGTGGTGGGAGACAGGGGCACAATCGGGCGCTTTGCCGGCCATGATTTTATGATTGTATTCCCTGATATCAGCTCATACGAAGACATCTGGCAGGAGTGCCGGCAGATTCTTTCAATAGTAAACAGTGCGGAAATGCATGATATTACGGGGCTTTTCGTTTCAGTTACGGTGGGAGTAAGCCGCTTCCCTGAAAACGGAAGTACATATGAAGAGCTTCTTGAAACGGCAGACAAGGCCCTTTACCGGGGAAAATTAAAGGGCAGAAACTGTTTCATCATCTATCTGCCTGAAAAACATGCAGATATTGATATTTCTGTGCCAAAAGAAACTTCAATCAGTTCCATGTACCTGCACACGATAGTATTCCGTCTTTTAAACACAAATCCTGACAAAAATCTTGGAATAGAAACCCTTTTCAATTTTTTGAGTTCCTATTTTTCCATTGACCATTACTGCATTCAGAAAGGGGACAAAGTTTATTTTCCCAAGGTTCATGACCTTTCCCCGTCCAGAAAAATCCTGCCCATAGACCTGGAACTTATGCGTGAAAACTTAAGTGCATCATCAGAGTTTTTTTATATTAATCAGATGGATTCCCTTTCGGCTTCAAATCAGATAAAACTTGCAGAGCAGCTCATG
>JAEEGF012440246.1_pt1 | contig 200533 bp, 128 predicted proteins | sample 9134171 | NCBI WGS metagenome assembly JAEEGF01 (sample SAMN16246542, study PRJNA631951) | gut metagenome | biome: gut microbiome; feature: rumen; material: AP-attached | host: Bos | place: Iran: Karaj | collected 2018-10 | reverse complement strand
TCAGATGACTCTCCACCCCTACCGTCTTCACAATAGGATACTTTGGTGAGCCGAGAGTGAACAGTGGTATGTAGTCTTCGTCTATGCCTGTACTCTCGTCTGAGTTAAGGCTGATGTTTTCAGACAGGTTAAAGATTTGATTCAATCTCTTGCTGTAGTACTGCAGCGAGACGTTCACCGTTTCCGTGCCTGTTTCGTTGCCATATACCTTCATCAGGAACGCAGCATTGCCGTTCTTGACGGTTCCCTCAGCAGGAGTAGCCAATCCACGTATTTCTCCGTTTACGAAGATTGCCATCATGTCATCGTCAGAGGCAAAGGGACGCAGTGTCTCTTCTAACTGCACCATCATGATGGTCCAGTTGCCATAACTGCCTGCGTCAGGCTTTGTCCATACCGGACGCTCCTGATTAAAACTCCAGTCTATCTGCCACGAAGGGGTCTCACTGACTGCGGTCTCTGTGTATTTGACATTATTATTATTGTTATTGTTATTGCCGCCGTCATCGTCGCTGCCGCAAGCCCCGAAAACGAGGCCTGCAAGCAGTACGAATGCTAATTTTATCTTATTCATAGTTTTCATTTATTGAACACTTAATGTTATGGTTACGTTATCACTTAATCACGACCTTTTTACCACCGAAGATATAGACGCCCTTCTGTGTAGGCTTGTGCTGCAACAGGAGTCCGTCGATGGTGTACCACTTGCCCTCCTCGTAGGTTTGAGTGTCGGAGAAGTTGATAACAGCCGGTTCTTCAGGACTGCCGATGACAGCATCAGTCTGGAAGGTCATTATATTACGTGTACAAGCTACCGTCTCACCGTCACGCACGATGGTGAATCTGATAGGCTGCTTAGCCTCACCGGCGACGTTCATGTAGAACAGCGGCTTACCATCAGCGGTCTGTTCTGCACTGAGTTCTTCACATCCTACCACTTCGCCGTCGGCATAAGCAACCAGAAGGTCGCCTTCCTCTGTCTCGAAGTTCTCAACCGTAGCCGAGAGGGTCATTGTGTTGCGTGCCCGAACTGCGCTGCGTGCCTCATTAGAAGAGGTGAGCCTTGCGGCTTTAGCACCACTCTCGCTGGAGCTGGTGCCCATCTCGTAATACGGATAGGTGAACGATACATCGTCGTTGCCCTTGCGGAGCAGCATGTAGCCTTCGCCAGGCTTCATGTACTGCAGACTGCCACGCCAGCGTCCTACGTTGCCGGACTTGCTGAAGTATGCAAATTCAGTGTGACTCTTAATCACGTCGCCTTCCTGGGCATTGTCGTAGTAGTCGCTCAGGGCGGTCTCTACGCTCAGGTTCGTCATCGGTGTGTAGCCGATAGCGTTCCAGCCCTTCTTCACTTCGATGGTACGAGCACTCTCTTCCTTGATGACAGTGCCGCCGATTGGGAAGAGGCAGTCTTCCTGAACCTTGATAGCATACGACTTCTTAGGTGAAATGGTCATATTCTGCGTGCTTCCTGATGTCAGCCACTGCTTATTCTTATATACAAGCAGTGTATCGCTGCCCATGTCAGTCAGCACGTCGCCTTCCTTCCAAGGTATGTTGTTGAGCAATGGGTTAACATCAGCCAGCTGCGGACTGTTCATGTTGAACGATACCCAGTTCCAGCCCTTCTTCAGGCTGAAGTTCTGTACGAAGCTCTCACCTCCGTCGAAGCGTACCGGTGTACCGCTGCCCACTATAGCCGAATTCTCGAATGTAATGTTCTGCTTCGGTGTCAGTACCAGTTCGCGTCCAGTGCTGTATTGCCACAGGCGGAAGTTCAGTTCGCGACCGCTCACCTGATTGTCATAGACTGTCAGGTAGAGGGCGTTATCACCAGACTGCTCATCGTGAGTGATGTTAGCAAAACCGTGACATACATTCTCCTTGTCGAAGACGCCGACGATGTCGCGTGAATCACTGTCAATCTGATCATACAGATAAACCTGTCCGATAACATTCATCGAGTATCTGAGGAGGTCGCTGTCCACCTTCTTCGACCATTCAGGCTGCTCGCCTTCTACGGTCAGGTTGAGGTAGAACGGTTCTGCTATACCCTCCTCGTCGGTCAGATAGATAATCTCATTATACGTTCCGACGTTCAGGTCATTGCTGATTGTTGCTGTGACATAGTCTGCATTCTGCGGTGCCATCGCATCGGTGTACTTGTTGAGTGTGAGCCATCTTGGGCAGTTCTCTATCTTGTAGGTATGGTTCTTCGCACTCCAGTTATAGAACGGCAGGTCTATTGCCTGTCCATTGCCATACTTGATGGTGGTATCCATTCTGTTCACCAGCCACTCCAGACTGCTGTTGGTAACAAGATAACTTGCCGTCTTCGGCGAAGCCATCATGTTGCCGTTCCTGTCCTCTACGTCGCGCACCGTCACATATATGTTGCAGTGGTGCAGCTTGGCAGCCGGCTCGTCGAGTTCAACCATGATCTGGTTGCCCTTGCCGATGAAGCTGAAGTTCAGGTTCGTCACGTTCTCGTTAGGCACCACGGGAGCAGCCACTTCGGCGTCGATGCGGGTCATGACCTTCTCCGGGCTATCCTTGAACAGGTAGTCGCGGACCGGTGTGCCTGTAGGCTTGCCCGTCACGGGGTCTTCCTGGTATCTCACCTGGCCTTTTTCGTCCAGGTGTAGCCTCCTGCTGTATGCATAAGGAGCCATGACGATTTCGTTATTCGCATTGCGCTCCTGGTGGTCGAAGCTCAGATAGGTCAGCAGACCGGCCTCGTCGCCGTTCGGACCCTTCGTCGAGTAGGTCTTGATGAGCGTCTGCGGCAGAGCCTGTCCGAAGACAATCAGCTCGTCCACATTACCCTTCAGCGGCGTGTTGCCGTCGACGGTAGCGCCGATGCAGGGCTTTCCGCCGCTGATGCCGCCCAGGCTGTCGGCAGCGAAGGTCGTGCTCAGCTCCGTGTCCATGTAGATGTTGGCCACGTTGTGGGCGCGGTTCACCGTCATGGCATAGTGGTGCCACTGGTTGTCGCTCCAGTTGCCAGCCAGCTTAGTGGCAAAGCCGTTCGAGCGGAACGTCAGCGAGTCGGCTTCGAATCCGATGTTAAAGCGGTTGCGGTCGTCGCTGATTTCCTTCAGGCCCTTGCCGTTGCTCAGCAGCGTACCGCGGCCCTCGGCGTCGGTCTTGAACCAGAACATCAGCGTGTAGTCCTGCTCGGCCGAGCGGTTGATGGCTTTGTCCGTCAGCTGCAGGCCTTTGTCCTCCTTGTTCAGGTGCAGCGACATGCCGTGCGGCATGGCCCAGCTGGTGCCTATCAACTTGGCATTGGCACCCTGAGTGTGGTCAACGGCATAGTCGCCCGAGCCTTCGTTCATCGGGTAGTAGTCTACCAGGTCCTTCTCGTAGCCCGTCAGCCGGTGCAGGCCGTAGGAGCCCACGAGTCCGGCGTTCATGGTGCGATACCACAGGCGAGCCTCCATCATGCGGCCCTCGTAGTACTGGATGGCCGTACGGTCAGTCTCGTTGGTGCGGCCGAAGATGAGCGGGCCGGTACCGTTGTACAGGGTTTTCAGCTTGTAGCCCTTGCCGATGGTCTCACCGTTGCTGTAGAGCCACAGCGTGCTGTCCTTTTGGCTGATGCTGACAGCCACCTGGCGGAAGCTGCCCTCCTGGATGGGCGACTGCGACTCGAAGGTCTCCTCGTTGACCACGGCTCTCAGCTTCTGGTCCTTGGTCAGCCAGAGTTGCAGCTTCTGGCCGTTGGTGCCGTGCGAGAAGAGCGGCATGTCGCGGTTCGTAGCGGCGGGGTTCACCCTCATTTCGATGGTCAGGTCCTTACCTGTAAAGTTACGCTTGGCCTCCGTCTCCACGCTTGCCTTGCCGGAGAACTGCAGGCTCACATTCTCAGAGATGTCATTGTTGTTCACCTCGCCCCTTACCTCGAAGTGGCTGGAGGCGCTCAGGTTGTTGTAGTCGATGTCCTCAGAGAAGTTGAACACGATGTCGTCGTTCAGCAAGAGCAGTCCGCTCTTCGGTTCGGGTGTGCCGAACAGCTGCGGACGGCGTGTATCCTTGATACCGCTGACAACCTTCGACGGCGTGGTGAGGAACGTTCCGCCGTTGCGGCAGAAGAGCACGGCCCGCAGGTCGTAGCTGCGCTCCATCTCCCAGCCGTCGCCGTAGAACTCGGTGACGATGTTGGCGTTGGGCTTCATCAGCTCGCACACACCGTTGGCCTTGGCCATCAGTGTTGAGTCGGCATAGTACGAGCAGATGTTGGTCCAGGTGTCGTCGCCGCGCTGCGACTCCTTATACTGGAACTCGATGTGGTCGAAGTTCAGCTGGTGGCGGTCGAAGCCTCCGATGGTGACCGGTATGTACCAGCCGCGCTCATCGTCCTTCTGGGCGTTGGTGTTCAGCACCCACTTGTCGACCGGTGCCGAGATGGTCACCGCTCCGGCCTCGCGCAGGAAGTGCACGTCGAACTTGGCCGTAGCCTTGGCGTGTTCGGGGTCGGTGGGCGACATCAGGCCGATGGTCAGCCCCTCGTAGTCGAAGCCCTGTCCGGCGCGCACCTCCAGCTCCAGCTGGGTGGTCATGCCCGGCACGAGCGTCACGCTCATGCCGCCGCTGGTCAGCGTCTGTCCGTTCACGCTCAGCTTGGCACCGTTGGGGTTCGCCTGGTCCACGGAGAACAGCGTGAAGACGCTCAGTCCGCCGGTAGCCTCGGGCTTCTCGCTCTCGTTGGCTATAAAGATGGTAAAGCGCGCCGGGTCGTTCACCGACACACCGCTCACGCTCTGCTTGTCGAGGCTGATGGTCGGGTTGTCCACCTTCAGCGTGCGCTCGTCGAGGATGGAGCCGGCCTGGTAGAAGCGCGTCTTGCGCCCGTCCTCCCACGGGTTAGAGGTAACACCGCCGCGCGTGCGGAACACGAAGCTCGACGGGTCACTGTGCTGCGGTACGTTGCTCTCACGCCTCAGATAGTCCAAGGTCTCCTTGGTGACGTTCTGGAAGTTGTAGTTGCTATACACATCCTCCGGCAGCCACTTGCCGCCCTCGGTAGTGATGTCGGCCATCGGCACGCGGTAGACGTCCACGCTCAGACGGCTCGTCGGCGCAGCAGCGATGGTGAACGAGGCCGTACGGTTGTACTCGTTCGACAGGCTGTTGGTGCCGATGGTCTGCGACGTCAGCACGGGCGTCAGCGACCAGCGGAAGTATTTGCCGTCAAACTTGATGGACGACTCTTGATTCTTCACGCCACCACTCACCTTCGGGTCGAGCTTCTTAAACGACTCTATATAGCCGAAGATCGCACCGCCGATATAGTTGGTAATGGTCGAGGCTATCGACGAGATGGTGCCGGTGCCCTTGCCGCCGAAGTAGTCGGGCTGCACACCGTAGGGGAAGTACATCGACGTAGCGTTCGAGTAGCTGCTGCTGAACGTTTCGCTGTAGTTCACACCCTGCGCACCGGCGATGTCGTAGCTGTTCACCAGTTCGGAGGCGTTCAGTTTCTCGCGCTCGTTCTGCGTAATCATCTTCGACCACGCGTAGATGATTTCGCCCTTGTCCGACACCTCGTCGTTGAAGTCACCCACCTTTTTGCCCGTGGGCAGCACGATTATGTAGTGCGTAGAGTCGTTGGGCGTCTCGACGGTCGTGTTATACTTCTTGTTGGGCAGCGCAAACTTCGGGTCGGTAGGCTCGCGCAGCGAGCGGTAGACCGGCTTGTGCGTCGAGTTGGCCAGTATCTGTGCATCGGTCTTGCTGCCGATGAACATGTGGTTCATGATTTCGCCAGCCAGGTTCGGGATGATCTGCTCCAGAATCTGCTTCTGCGAATAGATGAAGTTCGACTTCAGCTTCGGGCCGTAGCCGAGCGACACGTCGCGCACCAGATGGAACTTCTTGCCGTCGGCATCCACACCGTCGGCAATGTGGACCAGCGTGCCGTACTTGGCATACTGTGCCACGTCGCCCTTCGTATTGGCCTGGCCGATGCCCGCCTGGGCCAGCCGTGACTGATACACCGAGTCGGTGAGGACACTGATGCTCGACAGCGGTGTCACCTGCACGTTCTGCACCTGGCCGATGTAGAGGTCGGCGTCGGCACCCACCATGCTGGGGTCGCCGCTGGTGCTGACAGCGTCGGAGAGCACCATCGTGTGCGACCAGGCCTTGCTGCCGTTATAGTTGAATACGAGGTCAGAGTAAGATACATCTACCTTCTCCGAGCCGTGCTCTATACCGTCGAAGTCGCCGTCAAAGTTACCAGACAATTCATATATGTCGCCAACTGCATCGCCTTCAAACCAGTCCATCTTGTCGGCCACCGAGAAGCTGAAATTCAAGCCGCCGGCCATCGTCAGGTTCATGGAGTAGCTGTTGTTGAGCGTAGCACCCTTGGCCAGTGTCGACGAGCTGTAGGCTCCCGGCGGGTCGCGCAGGATGTCGAACAGGACGGGCTGGCCGTCGGTCATCAGCTCCTTGCCGCCGCTCAGGGGGAAGAGGTTGAGCACGTAGGCGTGCAGCGGCTCGGCCTCGAAGTGGACATTGTCCTGCATGGCGCTAAAGGTCACCGTCCGCAGGGCATTCTCCATGCCTATGGGCTGTGCCACGCGGTCGGCCTGCAGTGCGAAGGTGCCCTGTCCGAGGCTGTCCAGGCTCAGCGTGTCAACGGCCACGCCGTTCTTCAAGCCGTTGTGCATGGTGGCCTTGCCGCCGCCTACGGGCACGAAGTCAATCCTCTCTGCCGTATAGTCATTGTTATATACATAGCGCTCAGCCACCTGCACCTGTATGTAGTACTTACGCTCCAGGCTGAACACGGGGTGGCCGAAGGTGTACTTGGCCGTCGTCGTGTCCTCAGGGTTCTTGTAGGCCAGCGGCACCTTCACGCGGTCGCCCTTCAGGTTGGTGGCGTTGTAGAACTTGTCGCCGAAGTAGTTGAAGGTGTCGTAGCTCAGCTGCTTGTAGGTCAGCTCCACAGGGCTGCGATATATTCTGTTATATATGGCGTTATATGATGCCTTTGGCTCATGTATGGTTCTGTTGTCCACATCCCTGTAGCTGCCCACGTAGGTGGTGTCCTTCACCGTCAGGCAGTCGGTCAGGTCGATGACCTCGTTGGCCTGTCCGTTCTGGTAGAGGGTGGGGTAGCCGGTGCAATACACCTGCTGCACCTTCCAGCGCACGGGCGGCAGCATGAGCATGTACTCGCCGGTAGCCGGGTCGGGCGTCACCTCGATACGCTTGCGCAGGGTCGTCACCTTGGTCTGGTGGTTACCTCCGCCGGCGTGCTGGTAGACGGTGTCGCGCTGGGTGCGCTCCGGGTGCTGCACGTCCTGTACGAGCCACGACTTGGTGTCGCCCTCCAGGGCCAGCACCATCTGCAGGTTGTCGCCCAGGTTATTCTTCGACAGGTTGTTGCCTAATGGCAGATCACCCTGATCCTTGCCTCCCACCACGCGGCCCACGAGCTTCACCTTCGTGGCGTCGTGGAAACGGATGTTGGCCACGTCGGTGGTGAAGTTGTTGGTGTACTGTCCGTCGTTCAGGAACGTGTGGCCGTTCTTCACCACCTGGATGGTGTTGCGGCTGTTCTTCACGCGGAACGAGAAGTTACCCTCCTCGTCGGTCTCCACGAGCTTGCCCGAGGCGTTATAGAGCTTGTAGCCGTTGACGAGGAAGTTGACGCCCTTCACGGGGATGTTCGTGCCCTCGTAGAACACGTAACCCGAGAAGCGGCGGCCGTTGACAGCCGTGAACTCGCTCACCATGACGTCGTTGGTCTCGCCGTTGAACGTCACGGAATACGACTGCACGTCGGCCTCCACCATGCTGCCGACGTACACATCGTAGGTGATGCTCGGCTGGCCCTGGTAGGGCAGTTCGTCGGCCACGTAGTGTCCGCTCTCGTCGGTGTGGACGCTGACGTTCACGCTGCCGCTCGAGATGGTCAGTTCCACGTCGGCAATGCCGGTGCCGTCGTTGAAGCGCACATAGCCCTCCAGTCGGCCGGTGTGCTTGCAGGCGCCGTCCGCAGCCAGGGTCTCGCTGTGGTGATTACCCTCGCAGTCGGTCATCGCGCGTACCTTATATTGATAGTTCTTCAGCGGCGAGACGGTCTTGTCCTCGTAGGTCATCTGGTCCAGGTTGGTGGCTATCTCCACCCAGTCGTTGTCGCCCTGGCCGGCCTCGCGGCGGTACACGATGAAGTAGTCGACGGGGTTGCCGTCGGTGTTCCATGTCAGCACCACGCTGCTCTGGCGCGTCTCGGCCAGCAGCTGCTCGTCGATCTTGCCCGTGCCCGAGTGGTAGAAGGGGAATGTAATATCAGTTATCGGGGCATGATTCTGTTTGGGAACCACCTTTTCGTTAACCACTTGCCAGTTAGTTTTGCCCAGTTTCTCCACCAACTGTGCCACGCTCAGGGTGTCAACATAGAATGCCTGGTTCCAGTTGTGGTAGCTCCAGTTGTTGGTGCTCTCACCGCTGTTGCCCCATGGCTCCTTTCCCTCGGTGTGGTTCATGGAGATGTCAGTGTAGCTCATGTTGTAGCTGCCGTTCTCCAGACAGTTTGACACTACATCGTTCGGAGTGCCCGTCGACCAGCCCATGAACACACCAGCCCGTGAGGTAACGTCCGGCCTGACGGCAGTTATTGAGCCGTCGAACAGACAGTTCTCAATGACGTGGCCATGCTCAAAGCCGTTGCCTATGAAGCCACCAGCGCGGTCGTTGGTGGTTTCCACCGCAGCCGACACATGGCAGTTCATAATGATATTACGCCTGACACTGGTGGCGGTACTGTGTGCCACGAGACCTGCCGTGTAGTTGCCACCCTTGACGGTGCCCGCCACGTGCAGATTCTTTATGACGTAGTTCTTGGCATAGCGGAATGGTGCCACATACTCTCCATCGCCGCTGATGTTGACGGTAAGCGTATGACCGTTGCCGTCGAACGAGCCACGGAAAGGAGAGGCTGCTTCAGCACCTGCGCTCTTGGTGATGGTAATGTCAGCCTGCAGGCAGGCGTTCACATCCGCATTACCCTCTGCTTCCTTCACATAGGTGCAGAACTTATCCCAGTCTTCAGCAGATTTAATATAGAAAGCGCCGGACAGGTCGTCATCCGATAAGGTGATGGTGGCAGGCACCAGTTTGTCGCCTTCCCGCGTCCAGCCACTGACAAGTTTGTCATACAGGTCGCTCTCAGTAGGACAGCCTTCTTGCTCCGTCTGCATGACGGGCAGCGCCTTGCCATCTCTTATCTCCCACGAGCCTGCCTGATTCTTATTCATGATCTCCACCACCTGGTTCTGGTCGGTGATGTTTTGTAAGTCTTGGTGAACAGTGTTCCAGTTGTGAGCTGATACGCAAGAGATTCCTGTATAACTTAAATCTCTGTAATAATTGTAGAAAATACCCGTTTCATTGATGCCGGTGTAGGTGCCATTCTCATATAACCTATAGCCATTAGCCATTCCTTCCTCATCATGAACGAGGAAAACACCAGCATAAGAGGTACTCTCATTTTTAAGGGAACCGTCAAACCGACAGTCGTTTAATCTTGTATCGGGATGGTCTGAAAGTCCTACAAAACCGCCCATATACTTTCCGTCTGCTTCTATTGCCGCAGATACCCATACTCTATCAATATATGTTGTATTAAGGCAGTTGCCAATCAGTCCGGCTGCATACCTGGTAGAATTGCGAACGGTGCCTGTTACATGCAGGTCGCGGAAATGGGCTTGACTGACATAGCGGAACGGCGCACCATATCTGCCGCCATCGCCATCGATATTGACATCAAGGGTATGTCCGTTTCCGTTAAATGTACCGCGGTAGGGGTAGTTTAAATCATCACCTACCATCTTAGAAACAGATATGTCTGAATACATGATGGCATCAACATCTTTATTGCCATCGGCTGCTTTCACTTCCGCTACAAAGGCATCCCAGTCTTCTGCGTTACGGATGATGAAACGGTTTTGCAGGTCATAGTGCTGTGAATAGAATTGGGTGGCGTAGCTGTTGTTCACAGTCACTGTCTCTCCAGTGAAAGTACCTACCCATGTCTGACAACCGTCTAACTTGGTGTTGATGTGCTCGGGGGCAAACAGGCTGCTATTGATGGTAACACGACCATTGTTCCTGCCTACGAAGCCACCATTGTGGCTGCTGTTGGAACCCTCAAAGCTACCGTCAAACTTACAGGTGCGGAAGGTGACATTGGCATTACTGTTGACTACTGACACGAAACCGCCATTATAGGCAATACCGTCCACGCCGGAGTTAATCGTCACCGACGAGCGGCAGCTTTCAATCACCGCCGAACAGTCAGTGACTACCTGTGCAATAAGACCACCTACATATCTGTAGTTCGTTCTGATAGTGCCCGCCGTATGCAGCGCACTGATGGTGGCATTGCCCACATAGCGGAAGGGAGCAATCTCTTCATCTTCTATGCCCGGGTGGTCGAAGGTCAGCGTATGGCCGTTGCCGTCAAAGAAACCGCGATAAGGGGCACCAATCGTGCTGCCCACCATATTCTTCTTATCGTACGTGCTAATCACGCTGATGTCGGCATAGAGGCGGGCGTTTACGTCGTATTGGCCCCTTGCCTCTTCCACCTTCTTGACGAAAGTCTCCCAGTCGGCCTCGGTGCGAATGGGGAAATAGGCCGTTGTTCTCTGCTCATAGTAGTTGAATGGCGACTCGTTGCGGTCAACGTACACCTCGATGTCGTAGTTCACGCAGGGGCGCGAAAGGTTCACTATCTTGTAGCGCTGTTCGCGCTCTGCCTGCGTCAGCTCGATGGCCTTGTCCTCCACTATCTCGCCGTTGAGGTTCTTCGACACGATGTGAAGTATCATCTTGGCGCGGTCGTCCCACAGACCGCCGGTCTCGTTGCCGTATTCCCACGACACGCGGACGCTATAGACACTCTCATCCTCCCACTTTGCGCCGTAGCTGTCGATGTGCTGCAGATGAAGGTTGTCTAAAATGCATTTGTTGGTGGCAGAACAGTTGTTGTCGCTACCCCAGCCCCAGCCCTGAGTGATGGTTCGGCGCACACGGTAGGTCAGGTTGCTTAGCATACTGCCGTCCGTAAGCATGGACGCTGTGACATCATTGACAAAAGTGCTGTCTACAAAAGTGTATTCGCTCTGGGCCACGCTGCCGATACGGGCGAAGGGCACCTGGCCGACGCTGACGAAGTCTTCCTCCTTGCCGGTCAGCGAGCGCTGAACCTCGAAGAAGTCTATCTCGGCCATGTCGGCATCGCTGGTGTGGTCGATGTTCCACTTCACCTCAACCTTTGGCTTGGCACCAAACGATGGACGGACGGTCATGTTATTGGGTGCGTGAATCATGGTGAGGTCTTGCTCCTCGGACGTGGCACCCGTGATGAGAAACTCGCCGACGCTCTGCGGCTCATAGTAGTCGGCTATGAGGCGGAACTTGCGGTGAGGCTCGGTGGCGTTGAGCGTGATGATGCCGCTGTTCGACGTAGTCTTCACCTCCTTGGTGACAGTACGGTTGTTAGCATCAAGATACTCGTAGCGCAGCTTGCTAATCTTCTCGGGAATCATGGTCCAGGGCACCATGATCTTTCCCACGCTGTCGTTGCTGATGTTGGCCGCGGTGACAAAAGGCGGCGCCACGGGGCTAGCTTCGGGTATCGTGATGGGCTCGGGGTCATGGAGGCCGCCCTTCTCGTTGAGCCATACACTATCACGGCTGTTTCCGTCGCGATGCACTTTCCAACTGAGCTTTATCTTCTTGCCCCGCATCTCCTTGGGCACCACCCAGACGGCAGTCACGCCGAACGTGCACTTGTCGTCGTTGCGGACGACATTGTAAGTGACAGAGGTATTGGGGTTCAGCCGTGTCACATTCTTGGTGTTGCCTAACGTCAGGTTAAAGTAGCCAGGAGCATTGCTGAAGAACGTGACAGGACATGTGCTCTGGGAGTTGTTAATGTCACCTTTAGCGGCCCAGTGGAAGAGGTTAATGTGTGGTTGCCCCTCCCATGAGGCATCGAGATTACCATCGTAAATCCATGCATCGGCACCCTCCATGTCGTAGCACGGCACGGTGATGGTGACGGTGTTGGAACCGCTGACGAAGACGTTGTAGAGAATCGACTGGTCGACAAACGTCTCGTAAGCGTCGTCGGCTGCCGCCCGTTGGGGCACCAGCCAAACAAAGAGCACAAGCAGCATAAGCCACATTCGCCCTCGCAAAATGTTAGATTCCTGTTTCATTTTAACAATAATTTTTGTATTAGATTAAAAATCGTAATAAAAGTCTGTTCATGGTGATGCAAAGATAATAAATAATCTCCAAATACTAAAATAAAAACAAGTGTCAACGTAAAATTTTGCAGATTTTGAAACAATATTTGCAGATTTTGAAACAGGCAAGCAACTCATCTCTCCCCCCATTAAAAAACAAAGATTTCTTGAAATATCGTCGATGGAATCGGTAAAAATCATTCAACTTTTTCTAGGGTAGTACACACCCAGAACAACCTGCCCATCTACGTCTTCAATATGGACATCGTAGGCAACCTGAAGAAGGTGCTGGACGGCGAGGAAATCGGAACCCTCGTTCACAACTAAGAAACGTTTTACCGATAAACGAAATCTCCCCAGCTAGATGATATCTTTTTCTAACTGGGGAGATTTTTATAATTAACCTTAAACCATTTTTTTCTTTTTTATTTCAATTTTTCCAATAGCATTTGCAGATCGTTGTCGAAATCATAGTAACCATCAATGCGGAGGTCATCACGGATGCGACGACAGTCGGGTGTGATGGTCTCATAGTGCGGAATACCGTTGAAGCGGAACAACTCTTGCAGGCGGTTGAATTCGATGTTAGTGACACAGATGGTTTCTTCATTGGCCAGCCATTCGTTCACATACTTGTGGTAAGCATCGCTACCCTCTGCCGTTCTTTCTCCTGCAATAAAGACCAACTTAACATCGTTCCTCTTGGCAATCTCGGCTCGCTTCTCCTTACTGCTCTGAATGGCACCACGACAAGGGCCGCAACCCATCCCCCAGAAGTCAATCATTAGGATGCGCCCAGGGTACTTGGCACAAAGCTGTCGAATAATTTCTGCTGAGGGATTATCCTCTGGCAAAGGTGTGGCGATGTCTGTCTCAACCATCTTGGCAGCACAATATTTCTCTGCCTTCTGGCGGAAGAAGGGGTTCGCGAAGGCATCGAGTTGGGAAGAAAGGATTAAGGCTAAGCTGTCCTTCTCGTCGTTCCTGAGACGGAATTGGTCGACGATATCCCGATATGCACAGAGCTGAACCATGAGATTATTCTTGTCGTCGCCCATCAGGTCACGTAGCGCAGCAACGTAATTCTGTAACGCCTTTTTTTCTTTCGAGACAGAAGACTCGTAGGCGATGCCTCCGTCCTCGGATGAGTTGAAATCATACTTGCGCTCCATGACGGGCCTTGCGTATTGTATGCGGTTGAGCGCAAAGCGGAACACGTCGTTTTGGAAGAGCAGTGGGTTGTCGAAATCGATGCGATGCAGTATGGTGTAGGTTTTCATGTCGTAGAGGGCATTGTATTCCTCTAGGTCGACGATGTTGCGGTGGTACTTGCCATCACGCTCTTCATCCTTATAGGTATCCATTTCGTGATACATCGCAAAAGACATAAAGGCTTCAGCGAAGAGCGTCTGCACATCGGCAAGAGCGAGCTGCATCTCAAGGGGCGTAAAGCCAAAGCGTTTGCCCTCCACTTGCAGTCGGTACATCACATAAGGCCAGATTTCCTCCGCCTTCTTGATGGCCTCGGCACACGTACCCTTGAACCTGCCAAGTTGACCAATGAGCTTTGTGGCAAGCAGTTTTGATTTCAGCAGACGTACCACATCCTTGCTGCTGCCGTTGTTGTAGAGGCACTCCCACTTGCCCTCGTCATTCTTTCTGATTGTGATGTCTATCGTCTCGCCAGGACGGGCAAAGAAAGGCATATCATCGAAGCCCACCTTCGAGTCATACGTAAAAAACGATTCGTGCATAGGATAGTTGGCCTGAAACTTCTTGCAGAATGTGCCGTCGGGCGCAATGTCGAGCACCATCGTGCCGCCGCCTGGTTCGAAGACATCCTCGGTAAAGCACTCCATCGAAGTAAAGCCGAACGTCCCAGCGTCATAACCCTCAATACGACCTTGAATGGTAATAGTGTCGGTCTTGAACCAGTCGCCAGGCACAACGTAGGGCGAGGCCTTGGAAAGTTTTTGCAACGTGGGAGCTTTCAGCTTCGTTTTCTTATCCCTGATGCCGAGCAACATGAAAGCGCCGCTGCCGTCGCCCTCAATGTAGTCGAACACTTTCACCAGCTTCGGCATCGGCTCGAAGTGCAACGTGAAATCCTTCGATCCCGTTGACTCTCCATATTTGTTAAGTTTTATCCCCTCTGCCGAGCGCAATGGGTAGCGATTTCCATCCTCGTCCATCAAGTAACTCGTGCTATTGATGCTGAATTTTTCCCCTTTGGGGTACTCTATCGTAAAGTGTACTGTTGTTGCTGTGTCGGTCATGACGACCTCGCGGGCTTTCAGCTCTCCTCCGTAAATGTTGTGCCCCATTGCCACAGGGCTCTTGATGGTCTTGAATGTCTTTGCCTGCCCAGCAACAGCGATAAGTGCCAGCAAAGCGATTATGATTGTTCTCTTCATTTGTTTGTTATATGTTTTAATGCACTCCAAAGCTTTCTTCTTTGGAAATCTTGATATAGAAATTTGCATTCTCGTCGTATGGAGTATCTTCTTCTAGTGTAACGGTATAATAAACGTAGTCCGTGATACCATGCTTTTCGTACCAAAGCCGAGGCTCCGTTTCGGCATCACGCAATCCACAATACCATGTTCCACCATTAATGGAGATACCTGCTGAATAGGCTATCATAGGGTAGTCAGGGCCGTTGCCTGGTGTCAGCGTTTCCAACAAGATTTTCATCCTGTCGATTTTTACCGTATCTTCAAATAAACGCCTATTGCCGCCATCTGGGTAAAAGCAAGCTATTCGAAGACTGTCATTTCCCAGAGGCAATGCCATAAAGTCGAGCCTTTCAATGCTGTCGGTAAAAACAAGGTGCATCACATCTGGCAGAAGGTCGCGCTCAGTAAACGTTCCTTTGTTACATGTAATTTTCTTCATCTTAGCCCTTTTTCCATAGAACTCACTCCTTAGGATTACTCGGAAATGCTGTACACCCTGCATGGTCATATACTCTTGCATGACTGTTGGCAGCGAGTCCAAGATGTCCTCGTAGCTTGCTTTGATGGTCTGCCCCTGCCCTACCATTGCAACGAAGGCCAGCAAAGCGACGATGATTGTTCTCTTCATTTATTTATTCTTAAATGTAATCACATCACCTTCCAAAAACTCCTGCTTTTCGCAAAGCAAGAGGGTTTTCCTTTCTTTTACCTTTTGACGCTTAGGCTGGCAACGCGACTGAGAAGAGACTCAACTCCTGTCTCGCGCTCCAGAATCTGCCAATCGGTGCGATAATCTATCTTAACCTCCATTGCGATGATATCTTTGGATAGCCACTTAATAACAACTGTTTTGCCGTTGTACATTATAGTGTTTTTGGAGGGGAACCTGACATCTTGTATATACCCTTCGCAAATTCCCGATAAATAAACAGGTACAATCTTGGTTGGGGTAATAACAAAGTGTTGGTTTCTGAATTTGCTGTCTTCGTAGGCTTCCTGCAAAGCCTTCAGTTGGTTCTTTACGTCTTTCAGTTCGTCCATCCATCCTATCACCCTCCAAGTGCCAATAATCGGATTCTTCGGGTTAACAGTCGGAGTTGCAGTTAGAATATCGAAGACGGAACGGCCAACATCGGAGTATTTATTTGATTCATATTTCTCGATGCACCAGTCATCCTTTGGGAAATAAGGGTGATTATCGAAGTCGCTCCACCATTTCTCGGAGAAATGGTCTGCATTACTGTCGTAAACGAGTGTACTCTTGTCGTTCTCGTCTTTTGGTTCGGGTCCTGTATAGTTAAAGACTGACTTATCGTTTTTGCCTAACGTGAATTTGTTTTTATTAATTCTGACCGTCAGGGTTACGCTGTCTGTGCAGATTTTATACATATCCCATGGGGAATTCACCTCGCCCATCCTGCCTGTTAGCGTTATCATCTTGTAGATGCCGCGAGGGTTCTCTGTCTGGGCATTCATCACCATTGGCAGGGTTACGATTGCTGCTGCCATCAGCATTTTCCGGAATGTAGTTGTTTTTCTCTTCATTTGTGTGCATTTTATACCTAAATTCATTTTCATCACAAAGCTACAACATTCTTTTCAAATGATGAATAATTCAGGCATTTATTTTCTTAACAAACAGCATTAGGGTATCGCAACCTTTTTGCCATTCATGATATAAAGACCTTTGGCTGTTGGCCGTTGGCTATTAGCTATCTTGCGGCCAGACAGGTCGTAGATAGCACCAGTATCTTTACGTAACTGACCATTATTTATTCCAACTATTCCAGTAGCGCTATTCTTAAAGTCAGACAGATTAAAAACGAGCTGTCCGTTTACTCCACAATTCAATAAATGATTGCAATTTCCATATGCTTTAAACAGCCATGTGTTAAGTGGACCCAGTTCGCTGCCAATCCCTTCTATCCACCATCCAGACGGAGAATCCTTACCAGAAGAATTAACTCTGTTTACATACAGACAATGTCTGTTTACTCCATTCGTCTTGATGAATTTCTCTTTATTGTTCCTCATCTCTATCTTCCATTCGGGATGGGTTACATCCGTCACAAGATTTGTTTGGTTTACAGGAATCTGGAAGTCATAAAGAAGATATGCATCCGAGGATCCATTTGGAATAAAATAGACCTTCCCCTCCGTCTCATAAAGAGCCAGTTCGTATAATGTCTGGCCGTTATTATCCTCATTATAGACATACAATTTCTTACAACACAAGTCTGATATCGTCGTATCACCTTTTATAAAAAAACGCCACTCATAATCTGGATACATACCCAATGGTTCTTTGTTACTGCACAGCATATTCCACACCTTTCCTTCTTCTACAAATGAATTATAACTTTCATCTTGAGAAATTGCTATTAAATAATAGCACAGTACAAACAACAATGCAAATACCTTTTTCATATCAAATAATGTGTCGGAAATTCCGTGTCCAAATTTACGAACATTATTCGTAATAAACAAATTTTTAATGTTTCATTTTAGCTATCTGATTATCAAATACCATCATCCCCCAATGAACAACCGAATACAAACAACGTAAATCCACTCAAAATGTAACTTAAATAAATATTTTCCCAACTTAGTTATGAATCGGAATGAAGCTAGATAATAATCCTTTTTTTATGCCGAATTTCGCAAAATTGGCGGAGATATACCGCAATATGCGCTAAATACCGATGGTTATCGGGTGGAAAAGGCATGAGGTTTTGCGCGGAACCTCATAGAAACCTCATAATAACCTCATAATAACCTCATGCAACCTTCAGGGGAATTACATTATCAGACTTTAGGCATAAGAGAATAGTATGAGGTTTTTATGAGGTTTTCATGAGGTTTTTATGAGAATTGAAGGCTAAACCTCATATTCTTTCTGCCCGACAACCATCGAGGTTGAACAAAAATCGATGTATATCTCGGGTCAAATGCCATAAACTTGTGTATAATTTATCAAAATCTGTGGGATCTGTGTGAGATATAAAGAAACAGGAAGATTCTTGACAAATCAGAAGACGACTTAAAAAGGCGATGATTTCTGTTTAACCAAGAAAAACTATCTCCCTAGTTAGGGAATTTTTTCCGCCTAACGTGGCGGAAAAAATCCAATTGAGAATTGAAAATTGAGAATTGAGAATTATTTATAGGAAAAATATTTACAATCAAAGAAAAGGCTGGAATCGGCATTATACGCACTATTAATAGAAAAAAGTGCTACTATTAATAGAAACTTTTGCGGCCCTTAAGGGTTGCAATATCTCGCCCTTTATAGCCCTCTTGGGACAATAGGAAAATATAATGACAACGCATCAACCCGTTAAGCCACTAAACTACTAACCTCTCAACAGATTCAACTGACTCTAAACCTTCCCCTCCTCCTTTGGGGGAGGTTGGGAGGGGGCCATCACCTACATATTATCCGGTAGGTGCCGCTTTGCAACTGAATGGGTTCGTTGGCAGGGAACTTCTCGTTCTCGGGAGCATCTATGCGGTCGCGCTGGCACAGAGTGTATTCAAAAGTAAAAGAAAGACGCAAGACCGTATAACTACCACACTGACCTTGCGTCTTTACAATACACATTGTCTTCAGTTATGAAAACTCTATTTAAAATAACAAGTATCCGCGAAGTAAAGTCCAAGAACAAGCAAAGATGTAATAGTCAAAAGCAGAAGTTGAACTTTAATCCATCCTGTATTCTTGTCTCTTATAGCCCGTATCAAATCCCATATCAACTTCGAATATGTGAGTAAAATTATACAGGTTTCAAAGATAAGATGAGCATTAGTCATATACACCCCCATAACATAAAGAAAAATCAACCACAAAAAGTACAGCCCCAGCTATTCCGCATGCTTTTGTAGCTACAAATTTAAAGGTCTTTTTTATGACAGCCTTTGACCAAACTGTTGCTCCAGATTTGCCTAGACTAAATATAACATCTGCTCCTAATGCATGCAATGCACAATGGCCTGCTCTGGCCCAACTCCGCGTTATACTCGAGTTTTCATTGACAATATCATTCTGCTCTTCTTCTGCCAGTAAAGTTACAAGAGGAACTAAAGCTGATTCATCTGCGTTGTTTTCAGATAACATTTCCTGAATATCGGTTTCGGAGAACCCATTATCATAGAGATATTTTTTACTGCAAATGATTAGCTCAGAAAGTGCGTCTTTACACTCCTGATTTGACAAAAACAAGGTATCTGAGTAAGAACCGTCATTTTCAAGACTCATGGGAGCTCCTGTTGTAATTGCAAGGTTAATGATATCACCTGCAGTTTTTATTTCATCTTGATTTACGGGATCATCAATAAAAGATAAATCAATGAATATAGGGGTCAGTTCATCACTAGGTTTAACAAAATCTAGACCTCTTGTTTGTGATACAGTATTAATCCCATTGAAAACAGCTACAACAGGGGCATCTTTAAAGGTAGAAAGGCCTTTGTTAAAGGATTCCATAAACAATACAGAACTATTGATTTCTGTTTCTTCAACAGAATCACTTTCTTTCTGACATGAAGGAAAGAATAGAGAAGTTGCAAAAATAACAGCTACAACTACTGATAGATTTTTTTTGATTTCATTATATTAATTAAAATGTTAATAAATTTGTTTTGCCTCAAGATTTGACGTCTACCTTGAATAATTAGTTTTGGTGAATTCGACTGCAAAGTTACGTCATGCGTCCAGAAAAGAGAAATATTCAGTGTTAAATAATATTTATAAATTTGTTAATTAGTATTTAAAAGATATATAAGTAGTTGATGTGTAGTCATTTAAAAAATAAGGATAACAGGACAGTTTTCGCCTTAAAAACATGTTTAAGAAAATCAATGAGACATTTTTCTGCAGAATAGCATTATAGCAAAGGCTTTTCAAATGTTTCACTCATTGAAAAAATGTAGAAAAACACAAACCCAGAGTGCCCTTTTCTGGATAAAGGGTAGATCATAAAAGTTGATAACAATGTTAAAAAAACTATCGTCTGTATACAATCCGATAGGTGCCGCTTTGAAGCTGGATGGGCTTATCGACAGGGAATTGCTCGTTCTCAGGGGCATCGATGCGGTCGCGCTGATTCTCGTTATAGATAAGGCCATAGCGCATAAGGCTGGTGGGAGGCATCTCTGCTGTCTTGCACTTCAGGCTGGCAGGAACCTCGAGGGTGGCGGTTGTGCCTGGCGGAACGACTATGCGAATGTCGAAGGCCTGAGCAGACAGGTTCCACTCCACTTTTATATCACCATAAGGAGTGGGCTGCAGGGCACGGACAAAGCTGATGCCGTCGGCCATCTGAGGACGGACAAAGAAGTGGCGGTAGGCCGCATTGTTCTCGTCTGGAACAATACCAGCCAATGCCTGATAGAACCAAGATCCTATGCCATTGTAGCAGTTGTGGATTCGACTGCGACGAGCATTCCAATGCTCCCACGTGGTGGTGGCGCCATTCTCTATCATATACAGATAGCCAGGGAAGCTGCGCTGCTTCAGCATGTCGTACATCACCTGTGCCTCGCCTGCCTTGGTGAGCCACTGGGTAACGATGGGCACACCCACAAGGCCAGTAAACAAATGACCTTCCCAACGACCATAGATATCCTTCTTGAGCTGGTCGTTCACCTTATCGCGAAGGTTCTCTGGCGTTGCACCCACAAAGAGGGGGAAGGCAGCATCCAGCTGAAGGCCGCTGGCATACGTTGCCTCTTTCTTATTATAGAACTTCTGATGAATCCTTTGGTTGATGTCCTGCTGCTTCTGCTGATAAAGGGCCGCATCTGACGGTTTACCCAAAATGGTAGCAACTCGCGCCATAATGCCATAAACCCAACTCATAGAGCAACTGTTCACATCATCGATGCTCTCGGTATGGTGCTGATGCTCCTCGTTGGGCAAAGCCCAATCACCCAGGAACCAGTGTTTCTTCTGCGAGGTAGGCCAACGGTTCTCGAGGCTCAGCAGGCCGTCGGGCATACACTTCTCGGCATACTGCAGGTAGCGCTGCATATTGGGATAGTAACGCTCCAGCATCCGCTTGTCGCCATACTGCAGGTAAGTCTGCCAAGGGGCATTGGCAATAAAGGCGCACCAGAAAGGACCGCCGCCACAAGCCCACATAGTGGGAGCAACATGCGGAACCTCGCCGTCCTCGCCTTGTGCATCGCCAAAGGCCTGCAGCCAGTTGCGATAGAGCGGATACATATTATACATCGTCTGTGCAGCCAGAATAGAGGCATTGCCATCGCCTCCGTAGCCCTGGCGTTCGTGATGGGGGCAATCTACCATATAGCCGCTCTGGGTAAGACACTTGAAGGTGTAGTGCACCATATCGTGGATGGCATTGATGTCGGCATCATTGCAGACAAAGGCCGACTCCTTCTCATAACCTGTATAGATGCTCAGCCCCTCGATATCCGTGAGGGAAGGCTGATGCTCCAGGCCCTGAATCTTTATATATCGGTAGGCATGATAACTGAACTTGTTGCAGAACGACTCGTCGCCTTCGCCACTGGCAATGTAGCGGTCGGTATATACGCCATGTTCGAAGTCGCCATCCAGCCCCAGCATATCGCCGTAGCTGATGGTCACCTGCTGTCCTTTGCGCAGCTTACCCAGATGTATGCGTGCCCAACCTACGATGCTTTTGCCCATATCCACCATCCATTTGTTGCTCTGGAAGCGTGATATCTTCTGTGCTTGAACGACCTGTTGAATCTTGTTGGCCTCGCACATCATGGGGGAAGGCCCCCTCCCCGCTCCCCCTTTGGGTGAGGGCTCAACTGATAATTCTGAATTAACAACGGCCAGTTGCCATTCTGTAGCCTGTAGAGAGGCGTGAGAGAGGTCGGGCAAGAGTTCTTCTGCTTTTACCAGATCTCCACCAAAGCCGTAGGGCTTAACAGAGCCGTCGAAGTAATAGCCGCTTTGGCGAGCCTGCCACGTTTCGTCTGTTTTGACGACGGTATGCCAGTCATTGTTCTCCCATTGGTCTATCTGCGCCAGTACATAGGGGCCGCCCTCTTTTACGCCAGGTATGCCTGCCTCGTACCAGCCCGTTCCCAGCCAGATGACCAAGTCGTTCCGGCCTTCCTGCAGGAGGTCGGTAATATTATAGGTCATACTGAGGCTGCGCTTGGTAAACTCCACCATAGCGGGTACCAAGACATCGTCAGAGACCTTCTGTCCGTTCAGGTAAACCTCGTGATAGCCCAAGGTGTTGATGTGTAGGAAAGCAGGTTCACCCTTACCATTATAATTGAAGGACTTCCATAACATGGGCTGGACCTTAGGATTCTGGCGCTTCATGCCTATGTACTGGCCCTTCCAAAGGCTCTTATCCAGAATGCCTATGCTGAAATGTGCGCCACGGGCCCAACCGCCCACCTTATCGTTCTGATCCCAGGCACGGACCTGCCAATATACCACGCTGCGCGATGTCAGCGCTTTACCTGCATAGGGTACCCACAGACTCTCACCGCTCACCACCTTGCCACTGTTCCAGAGGTCGGCCTTCTCCTCTGTCAGCAATTCAGGACTGGATGCAGCCAATATCTGATAAGCTGTCTGGCGGAGGCCGTTCTCGCCAGGCGTAACCTTCCAGCTCAGCGCAGGCGTGGTATTGTCGATACCCCAAGGCTGATGCAGCATCTCGCACCTCAGGTCAAAAAGCCCAATGGCACACATCGCCTGCCATTGCACCACTAAAAACAGTAAGAAGCTTAATCTTTTCATCACCCTAATCTCCCATCTCTAAACTCTAAACTCTAAACTCTCAACTTTAAACTTTACCTTGCGTATCCCACAGGATTATTCAAGAGCAGGATCTGCGACTCTTTAAGTTGAAGGGATTTGGTGAGGGCATCCTTATCCATAGAAGCACGGGGGACAGTAGCCAATTTGGCTGCCGAGCAGTATAGGCAGATGTTCTGCGATACATATCCGGCATCCATAGCGGCCAGCGATTCCAGCACCTGACGTTGCGATGACATTCCACCTGGATAGCGCGACACATCGCCCACCAAGACCAGAAAAACAGGAGCTGCCATAGGCTGACGGCCGGCTACCTGCTTGCGGACGTCCTCTGTGGTAACACGCACCAACCGATGTTGCTTAGCATCATACAGATAAGCCCCACTGGCCAAACATACATAGATGTCTATATCCTGAGAGTTGACAGCCGAGGGAGCCGTACGCCTGCCATCAGGTCGGTTTACGCCATTGGCAGCCCAAAGGAGTGAAGAAAGAGTCTCCAGCGAGAGGGGCTTCTCAGCAAACTCGCGTTGCGACTTACGATCGCTCAACGCCTGCATCAGCGACACGGAGAGTGTCTTGTCGGGCTCCTTCAGTTGTATGGTCTCATCAGCAGGAATCTCCGTCTCTGCTGGTACTTCGGCATTATTACTTGTAGCATGGGCACAGGCAGGAAAGGTCAGGGCACAAAACACGCTGGCAAACACGTTAAATAGCAGTCGTTTCATGATAATAAAGGGTTATGGTTTATAATTTGGTTATCTTATTGTCGCCTTTCTTCAGTTTCAACATCTTTACCTGTCCGTTTACAGTAAGGGCAACCTTGCAAGGCTGCTGGGCAGTAAGCGTAAGAGTTGTAACCTTACTGTCCTTCCACTCCATGCTGACAGCTATGCCACCACGGGCACGAATACCGCTGACAGAACCGTTCTTCCAGTTCTCGGGCAGAGCGGGAAGTAATTCAATTGACAATTGAGAATTGAGAATTGAGAGTTGAGAGTTACCTTTGTTATCGTTATCGTTAACGTTAACGTTATAGTTACTCTGCATAAGCATTTCTATGACACCGGCGCAACCGCCGAAGTTGCCGTCTATCTGGAAGGGAGAATGGGCATCCAGCAGATTAGGATAGGTACCACCACCTCTGCGTGCATCAGGACCACGATAGCCATCAGGACTTATATAAGAGAGCAACTTACGATAGATATGATAGGCATTCTTGGCATCATGCAGGCGGGCATAGAGGTTGACACGCCAACCTGTGCTCCAGCCTGTGGTGCGGTCGCCACGAATCTCCAACGACTTATGGGCAGCACGATGGATATCCTCTACCGTATTCACGCCATCGGTAAGGCTGTGGCCAGGATAAACACCGAAGAGGTGACTCTGATGACGATGGTGAGGATCTTCGTCTTCCCAATCGTAGAACCACTCCTGGAAGTTGCCCTTCTTACCTATCTTATAGGGTTGAAGGCGAGAGAGTGCATCATCAGCCTCAGCAACGAAATCCTTGTCCAGACCCAACACAAGGGCTGCATTACGGGCATCCGTCAGACACTCGCGAATCATAGACAAGTCGGCAGAGCCGCCATAGAAACTGCGCCCGTGGTAGCCCTCAGGCGTCACATAGTCGTTCTCGGGCGAGGTACACGGGCCGGTGACTAGATAGTTTAGAGTTGAGAGTTTAGAGTTTAGAGTGGAGGGCTGAGGGTTGAAAGTTGAGAGGGGAACCAACCAACCCAGACAAAACTCGGCAGCGCCCTTCAGGACAGGATAGTATTCCTGCAGGAACTCCTTATCGAGTGTAAAGGTGTAATGTTCCCAGATATGCGTGCTGACCCATGTTCCGCCCATGTTCCAGTTGGCCCACTGAGGATCGCCGGCATGCAAGCCCACAGGGCAGGTCATAGCCCAGATATCGGTATTATGTGCCAGACACCATCCCCTATTCACACCATAATATGCCTTGGCAGTAAGTTCGCCAGAGCCCTGCAACTCCTTCATAAAGGTGAAGAGAGACAGGTGCATCTCGGGCATAGCGGCTGTCTCGGCTGGCCAGTAGTTCTCCTCCAGATTGATATTGGTAGTATAGTTGCAGGACCAAGGGGGAAGGATGCTCTCGTTCCACAAACCCTGCAGGTTGGCAGGAACGTTGGGAGTGCGTGAGCAGGAGATCAGCAGGTAACGGCCATACTGGAAGTAAAGCGCCTCCAGGTCGGGATTAAAGACACTCTCGTCTAAATACTCCTTCAACGCCTCCTCCGTAGTGCGCGAATCGCTCTTGGACTCACCCAGAGAGAGCTTCACGCGATCGTAAATCTCCTTATAATCGGAAATATGACGGTCGCGAAGGGCATCGTATGAGGAATCTGTCAGATGCTTCAGTCTGACATCTGCCAACTGCTGATAAGGACGGCCCTCCTTAGCAGGATCCTTGTCGTAGCCGTTGAAAGAGGTGGCATTCACCAGATAGATAACAACCTCGCTGGAGCCGTTGACCAGGATGGCATCGCCATCGGCCTTTACATTGGAGCCCTCTACCTGAACCTTGGTGCAGAAACGCATAGCTCGGTTGGGGTCATAAGAGAAGTGATCATTACCGCCCCAGTAGCTGGGCAGAGAGGCATAGGCAACATAGCCCTCGTTGACCAGTACCTTACCATCCTCTGTGTGTACCTTATTCTTCAACTGGCATGTTATTCCCACACGGGCACAGATTCCCTTGGGGTTGTCTGTGGTGATACGGATGACAATACCTGAGTCGGGGTGCGTAGCAAAATACTCAGTAGTGTATCGGTAGGCACCTCTCTGATAGGCTGTATGAGCCGTAGCATTGCTGATATCCAGCCAGCGGCGATAGCCTGTGGCAGCCGTCTCGGTGTCCAGATAATCTATGGTCAGCTGACCCAGCGGCTGATAGTTCTGTGAGAAATGTCCCTGAACATCGTGCTGCAACTGGTCGGCCTTCTCGTAATCTCCCTGACGCAGGGCTTCGCGGATAGCAGGAATGCTCTTATGTGCATCTGGTGAATAAACTTTCATGTTGCAAGGCTCGCCCGTCCACAACGTTATATCGTTCAACGATACCTTATCCTGTTCCGTTCCACCATAGATGATACCTCCCATGGTGCCGTTGCCAATTACCAAAGCCTCCTCAAAAAACTCTGCGGGCTTATTGTAATGCAACGTCTGAGCGCTTGCGTTTAATGTTACGGCTAGGCATAAAGCCGTTAGCTTGATTAGTTTGTCGGTTAATTTGTAAGACATAAATATGATTTATTTTAGAACTTTCTTTTTGTTCTGCATAAAGAAGATTCCATGCCGAGGATGACTGACAGCCTGACCGGAAAGATTGTAACATTGGCCGTTGGCTGTTGGCTGTTGGCCATTATCTATGGCCTGAATGCCATCATAAATATCGTCAAGCCCCTGCAACCACGTAGTCAGGTCTTGCAACATCTGCCTGTGGTACGTAAAACTGGTATTAAACCCAAAGCCGTGTCCGCCCGAAGAGAATGTCTTGGAGCTAACAGGCACACCGGCAGCCTTCAGTGCAGCCCTATACCTCATACTGTTGGTGGGCTTTACTGTCTCATCGTTGGTGGCCCAACAGAGATAGGCAGGAGGTGTCTCGGAAGTCACCTGCTTGTCGTTGCTGTACAGATTAACGAGTTCCTTGCTGGGATTCTTGCCCAACAGATTCTCGCGAGAACCAGCATGCGTACAGCTGGCATCCATGCTGATGACGGGATAGAACAGCACCTGAAAGGCGGGCAACTCATCACCTGTAAGGTGTGTGGCAATGGTGCTGGCCAGATGTCCGCCGGCACTGAATCCCATCACTCCCACCTGTGTGGGGTCTATACCCAGGGTTTCTGCATTATCACGCAGATACTGCAGTGCCTCCTTACCATCGTTCAGAGGAATCTCTGGGTTTCCGCCTGGAAGGTTATACCTGAGCACGGCGGATGTAAAGCCCAGGTCACGGTAGAAAGGGGCCCAGTCTGAACCCTCATAGCCGCCAGCGACATAAGAATAGCCGCCACCAGGGATGATGATAACAGACTTGCCGTTATTATTATCCTCCTTAGCCCTGAAAACAGTCAGGTCTGCACCTGCAGGAAGCTGCACCTGAAAGACTACAGGCTGCTTGGCCACGTAGTTCTCGAGGATTTCCAGTGCCTCGGTTGGATCAAAGTCGCCCTCCTCTGTGATGGCTGTCTGGTTACCGGCATCGTGAGGCGTATAGGTATTGGCACAGATACCCGTTTCGGTGCTATTGGCGCTATTGAGCACATAGCCTCCCATCGTCAGATAATAGGGATAGTCCTCTGGGATACCTGTATAATTCACCTTTATGGGCTCCAGGTATTCGTTAGAACAGATGACGTTGCTCCAGTCGCTGCTGTATGGGATAGGATCGCGGTACATGAACGACTTGTCTGCAATGCTATACAGATAGAGATTACCCTCGTAGGGAATAAAGGCGAACTCGCCCTTTGTGGCACCGATGCCCGTCTTAACGGTGCTGGTAAGCTTACCGTCCTTCACACCCATATCGCCACGAGTGGTCTTCATGCTGTACTTTTTGCAGGTATGGTACTTGAAAATGTTCCATTCGGGCAGCGGGTTCTTTACCTCTATACCATCGGCCTTAATAAGTTCCAGCAGGCTGTGGGCCCATATCTCAGCCAGACGCTTGGCACCGTTTGCATTGGGATGCAGATAGAAATAGCCTGCATTGCCGCTCTCACGCGTAAACATGGCAAAATTGTTCTCGAAGTACTCCCACACATCACGCATGCCGGCATACACCTGGTCGTACTCTGCTACAATGTCATCCAGTATGGGATAGTAACTGTGCAGACGATCCAGTCCCTCCTGCAGGTACTTGGCTCCATTATAGGTGCTGGGGCTGTACCAGATGGGATAGTTCAGGAGAATCTTACAGTCGGGAACAGCCTCGAAAAGCTTGTCGATAATGGTCCGGATATTCTTTCCATAGACATCGGGAGCTACGGGAGCGCCCTCTGTTCCTGAGCAGGCACTATCGTTGGTTCCCAGCATAATGGCAATATAGATGTTTCCGCCATTCTGCTTCTTGAAAGCCTTGGCATTGTTGGCGAGGCGGGTAAAGTCGTCCCTTCCAGGCAGGAAACCAAAGGTGGTAATACCTGAATGTCCACCGTTATAGACATTAGTGGTAATGCCTGTTGCCTCTTCTATCAACTGGCGGCAGACAATAGGAGGAGCCTGTGTGGCGGCGTTGCCCAATGTGGCACCGGCAGTAATACTGTTACCGATGAAGAGCAGGTTGATGTTCTCCTTGGGATCAACAGGCTCTTCCTCGCCCTCTACGGCACGATAAACCTGGAATCGGCCCAGTGAAACAAAGGGATTGCCATTGGCATCATAACGATAATCCTTGCCGGCATTCACCGTTTTCTTTACCACGAATCGCATATCGGTATAGGCAGCACCCAGTGCGATATGGGGCGACTGATAACGGTCGGGGGTCCAACCGGTGAAGTCGTTCTGCATATCGGTCAGGTGGGCCACCTCTGTCCATTCGCCGGGCAGGTTGGCAGCCATGATAACCATCTCTACGGGCGTATCGAAGGTCTGGCTCCAGGTAGAGCCTAACATGGTGAATATAACATCCGTCTCAGGCTGGTTGAAATGTACCTGCAGATAGGTATCGGTGCCAGCGGGCAGAGGTCCGGGGTTGCTCCATGAGGAGTGCCAGATAATCTGGTTGGTGCCCACGCCCTCACTCTCAGGACGAAGCAGGTTGCTGGGTGGGAATCCGCTCTCTGAATTGTTGGAGGTAATCTGAGACCCATCGGTCAGCAAGGCCACATCCTTCTTCCACTTAGGACCCTGTGGCTGAGGATCGGGATCGCCCAGATAAGCCTCATAGATCTGGAAACGGCCCAAAGACAAGAGCAGACCGCCAGCCGACTGATGACGATTAGCGTAGGTCTTCTTCACCAGGAACTTGACATTGGTGTATTCTGCACCCAGGTCGATGTGGGGTGAAGTATAACGCTCTGGGGTATAGGACGTAAAGTCATCGTCCATATTCTTCAGCGTGGTAATGGTGGTCCATTCTCCGCTAGGGTCGTTAGTTGCCTGTATCACTACCTCGGTAGGTGTGTCGTAGGTAGAGGACCAGGCAGAGCCTATCATCGAGAAAATGATGTGCTGCTCGGCTTTGTTGAAATGAAACTGCAGGAAAGGATCCTCATCTGCAGTAATCATATCGTTTCCACCCCATGCAGTGTGGTAGATATACTGGTTGGTGCCCACTCCCATACTCTCAGGGAGAATCAGGTTAGAGGCAGAAAACTGGTCGCTATGCGGTGGTGTAGCGGTAATCTGTGAAGCATCGGTTATCAGAGCATCGCCTGCCTTCCATACTTTTTCGCCCTCCTGGGCTCGCATGGGTGTGCACAGCATCATCAGTGCTGCGCACAATAACAGATATATGTGTTTCATTTTAAAATTGATCATTGAGCATTGAACAATGAGCATTGCGGTAGCAAATTGACTTTCCCCTTCGGGCCGTCGAGCTAAACCTTCTTCACTCTAAACTTTAGACTATTCCACTTCATTGCAATAAATGAGGCCCATTCTGTCGTAAAGCTTTTCCAGCTGAGGCAGACGCTTCTTCCAGTTTTCGAAGTCCTTCTGCTCGGGGTTGCACCACTGAACCTCGCTCATGGCGCCCAAGCGGGGCAGCAACTGGAAGAGTGCATGCTCGGGATAAGCCACATGCTCTGTCCACAAGTTGGCTTGAACGCCAAGTATGCAGTCGCCCTCCTCCTTGGTCAATTCTTCAGGAACAAGGGGTTCGAAGGAGTACATCTTAGAGCAGGAAACGATGTAGCTGTCTGTTGTGCGTGGTGTCTTGCTGAGGTCTTTCAACTGCGGATGGTCGATGTAAGAAAAGACGTTAGGGCTCATGATGACACGATGATTCTGCTTGGCAGCCGCAATGCCGCCCTTTGTGCCACGCCAGGACATTACGATAGCGTTATCTGTTAGTCCGCCAGCCAGAATCTCGTCCCAACCAATCAGACTGCGTCCGCGTGAAGCCAGGAACTGCTCAATCTCGTGGTTGATATAGGTCTGCAGCTTATTCTCCGCACTGCGACCATCCTGACTGCCTCGGCCCCCTTCGCCTGTATCCTTGGGGTCATCGGTCAAGCCCAATTCCTTAATCTTGGCCTGACATTTAGGGCACTTCTTCCAACGTTCCTTCGGACACTCATCACCACCAATATGGATGTAGGGAGAGGGGAACACGTCGCACAACTCGCCGAAGACGGTTTTCAGGAAATTCAATGTCTCCGGGTTACCGCCACAAAGCACCTCACGCATCACACCCCAATGAGTAGCAACGGGATACGGACCACCTGTACAACCCAGGTTGGGAAATACGTGCAGAGCACTCTGCATGTGTCCGGGCATATCTATTTCGGGAACCACATTGATGTAACGTTCAGCGGCGTAGCGTACGATATCACGACACTCATCCTGTGTATAGTAACCGCCATAAGGGATGTTGTCGTAGAGGCGCATTTTGCTTGAGGCTATGATGCTCTTCTCGCGCACACTACCCTTCTTGGCCAGGTCGGGATAAGCCTTTACCTCGAAACGCCAACCCTGATCCTCTGTCAGATGCCAGTGGAACTGGTTGCATCCGTGTAAGGCCATAGCATCCAGGAACTGCTTGATGAATTCCACACTAAAGAAGTGACGACCGCAATCCAGCAACACACCACGATAAGAGAAGCGGGGCTGGTCGGTAATCTGTACGTAGGGCAATTCCACACCTGTGGATCCCTTTACGATAGGCAGACTCTTGCGCAATGTCTCGGCTGCACGGAAAAGACCTGCAGGTTCGTAGGCACTCAGCACGATGCCTTTACCGTCAATGCCAAGTGTATAGCTTTCCTTCTGCTGTTCAGTCAGCTCCACGGGCTGTTTGCTTTTCTTACTCTTCTTAGCAGGAGCAATGAGAGACAAGCGGATGGGTGCGTTCTTGTCGGCAGGCGTCATCTGTAAGTCGATGCCTGTGGCTTGTTTCACCCATTCCTGCAGGAACTGGGCAACACGTGTGTTTTCTGCGTTGCCCTCATCGTAGGCAATTCCCATGCCGCCCTTCAGGGTAAAGAACTGGGTAGTATCCACTTTTACCTCCTTGGGCAGAGGAATGATGTTGTAACTGGCACGCTGCGCATAAGCAGAGACGGCAGCAATGCATGCTAAAATAAATAATCCTAGTTGTTTCATAAGGCTATAAAGGTTTTTTGTTGTTATTATTTCTTGTTTTTCTTTTTCTTCTGATTATCGAACATGCTTCTTACGCCATTCCTGCATCAAATACGTATCATACCATAGGATAATAGACTCCCCACCGTTACCCGTATTCAGCGTCATGCGGTCATAGCGACGTTCAACAAATTCCTGCTTTGAAAGAACGAAACCCATCATCTCACGGAAGACAGCATACTCATCCGAGATGTATATCACCTTCACCGCATCCTCTTTACTAAATCCCGTTCCGCTGGCCATAAGAGCAGATAAAAGTTTCATGGTTCTTTGAACATACTTCTGACGGCTAGGAGCTTTTAGCTCATGGACTAAGAAGCTTGCCTTTTCAAGAAGAGCTAAAGACACAGGCGCCTTCCTCAATTCTTTTTCACAAACATCAAGTGCTCCCTGCAATTCGCCAGACAACATCAGCCTAGTCGGCTTTGTTAATGCATCCACACGATTAGGATTATAGCCATTGGTGAAAGGATATCCGTAATAGAGTTTAACAACTTCTTCTACCGAAAGAGAAAGAGGATTGTCCAAAAATCTCTTCATAAGATCCTTGTACCCCTTTGGGTTCTTCTTCACAAATTCCTCTATTTTCTTATAGTCAACATCAATCTTCTCCATGTTGCTGAAGCTCTCTAATATAATGTTGGTATCCTTTGCTTTTTCTCTCTTCAAAGAGTCTGGCACTTGTGAAACGGGATCAAGTATTTGGATAGAGGAGTCTGTCATTATAACGTCAGGTTCCTCCGTTTTCTGCGCGTTTACCATAAGGGGCAGCATCAGTAACAGAATAGTGTACAAGGTTAAAGAAAAACAACGCATAATTCTTATTAAATACATAATTTGCTGCGCAAAGATAATGAAAAATAAAGATAATCAACTTACATAATAAAATATTTAACTTAATTTTTGCCTAAAAACAAGTTGATTATTCTCAGCAATCAACCCAATAAAAATGCAATAATTTCCACAAAAATAATTGCCATATCACAAATTACATATATATTTGCAAAGCGAAATAAATAAACTAATATCACTACGAACCATTTTATTTAGGAAAAGCTATGAAACAACTTTCTGTTTTTTTGTTAATGCTTGCATTCTGCCTGACAGGTAATGCAGGTGAAATTCTGTTAGTGAAAGGCAGCGTAGATTGCCTGAAGGATGCTGACAAGCTTATGATTGAAATGGACTGCTCCCAGGCTACCTATCTGGGCGAAAACAGCTTCAATGTTTTCCTGAACCAGGCTCGCAGAGTCAAAGACTGGAAAGAAAGATCACTGGATTACTTTTTTGAGTGGTTCAACGACGAGACAAAGAAAATAACAGCCGTACCCATGAACAACAACAATCAGTTTAAGCTGCTTATTGTTGTAAAGGACGTTCAGAAGTCAGGCAGAATAACTGCTGACATAAAGTTGATTGATACCAAGACCGATAAAACAGAGGCAATATTCTTCCTAAAGGGATCAGACGGGGACAATGATGACGAAATCACCTTGCGTGACCCGATGAAGGATGCTGGAGAAACAATGGGCAAGTACCTGAAAAAGAACGTCGAGAAAAAGAAATAATTTTCCATATAAAAAGAGACCTGATATTTGAAAGCGCGACTTTCTTCTATCAGGTCTCTTTTTCTGTAGCCCGCTTGGGGTTGAAGAATTCTACCCCTGCCCTTCCACGGGAAGCTGTAGCCCGCTTGGGGTTGATTTCATCGACCCCTTTCCCTTCCACGGGAAGCTTAACATAAAAAAAGAGGCTTAACTTCCGAAAGTAGAACTTTCTGCCGTTAAACCTCTCTTTTTATGTAGCCCGCTTGGGGTTCGAACCCAAGACCCCAACATTAAAAGTGTTGTGCTCTACCAACTGAGCTAGCGGACCAACCTAAATACCAATGCATTTCTGCAATTGCGGGTGCAAAGGTATATATTTTAATTCATAAATCAAAATTCACGATTCAAAATAATTTATTTTTCCTCACTTTTTTGTTCAACAGCTGCAATTTCAGGCTCTGGAGAACACTCCTTTAGTATAAATCGACGGTAATAAGACAACAACAAGGTAGTGAGCGGAAGGGCAATAATAAATCCTATAATACCCATCAAAGTACCCCAAATGGAAAGGCTAAGCAGGATGATGGCAGGATTAAGTCCCATTACATGCCCCATAATACGGGGGGTCAGGTACATATCCTGGATGAGCTGCACAACAGCAAAGACAGCCAAAGCACAAATCATGATAAACCAGAAACTCTCACCCGTCTCGGCAGCCTTGAGGATAGCCAACAGAATGGTGGGGATAAAGCCAAAGAGCTGCATATAAGGCACCAGATTAAGGAAACCGATGAAAAGGCCTAAACCGATAGCCATGGGGAAATCGATAATCAGAAAACCTATACTGAAGAGGATACCTACGAGAAGGGCTATGAGTGCCTGACCACGGAAATAAGAGTTCATGCCGTTCTTGACATCCTGAACAATCATCGAGGCGAACTCGCGCTTACCACGGGGAATAAGGTTCACCCATCCCTGGCTGATGTTTTCGTAATCGATAAGTATAAAAAATGTATAAAGTAATACCACAAAGACACCCAACACACTCAGAGCAACATTCACGGTGCCAGACACCAAGTTCCAGGTCTGCAGCATAATAGTCTTTACGGCATCGACAAATGAGCTCTGCTGCATAAGACTTACCAATGTATTCTCGTTGCTGATGTGATCAATGATATTCTGGATGTAGGATGCCATATTGGTCTGGGTCATCACATCATTGAAGTAAAGTGTTATCAGGTCGGATATATGCACCGTCTCTCGGATAATCGGAGGAACAATCAAGGCCAGGAAACCACTTAAGACAGCTATCACAATCAGCAGCGCTACGGCTATACTGAGAATACGATTGCGCAGACGAGCCTTATATTGCAGAAAACGGACCAGCGGATACATCAGATAGGCCAGAAGCCATGCAACAAAGAAAGGCAACAAGACGCTGGAAAGGGTGTTTAACAACCATACTGCACCTGCAGCAAGGCAGATGACGGTAATACCACGGATAAAACTGTCAAAGGTTATTTTCTGCTCAAACATATTTATAAGGGTTATCGGTTATTGTTTATCGGTTATCGCTCCCGTTAACGGTAACGTTCCCATAGCATTCACGGCACAGAGGTTCGTACTCGTCCTTTTCGCCCAGCATCACCTGCTTGTCGCCTGCCACGATACGATGGCTGACATAAGCAAGGGCACCACAACGGACACAGATGGCATGCACCTTTGTCACCTCGTCGGCAATGGCGCAAAGCTGAGGCATGGGACCAAAGGGCTGTGCCTTGAAGTCGAGGTCCAATCCTGCCACAATAACCCGTACACCATGCGAAGCCAGCTCATTGCATACCTCAACAATATGCTCGTCAAAGAACTGAGCCTCATCAACGCCCACCACATCCGTATCTTGTGCCAGAAGCAGGATACTGGAAGAGGAGTCAACTGGTGTTGACATAATGCTATTGCCCTGATGGCTTACCACTTCCTCCTCGCTGTAACGGACATCAATACTGGGTTTGAAAATCTCTACACGCTGGTGGGCAAACTGGGCACGCTTCAGTCGACGGATCAGTTCTTCCGTCTTTCCCGAAAACATGGAGCCGCAGATAACCTCTACCCTACCACGCCGCATCATCTCTCCGTTATGAGAGCCTACATCTTTCATTTCCTTGCTTTGTAGTTAAACATCGCAAAAATAAACATTCTATTTGAATTAGCCCCGTTAAGGGGCTTAAAAATATTGAAATAATCAAAATTATTCTGTCTATTTATCCACAATACCGTTTTTTATGTATACTTTTGCCCCCAAATACGCATATGAGTATGGGAACTTTGTACTTGGTACCTACACCTGTAGGAAATTTGGAAGACATAACATTCAGAGCCTTGAAGGTGCTGAAGGAGGCCGACCTGATTCTGGCCGAGGACACTCGAACCAGCGGCATACTGCTGAAACACTTCGAGATTAAGAAGCCTATGCTCTCGTACCACAAGTTCAACGAGCATCAGACCGTCGACCGTGTGGTAGAGCGACTGAAAGGCGGCGAAACGGTGGCCGTGGTTAGCGACGCTGGTACACCCGGTATCAGCGACCCTGGCTTTCTGGTAGCTCGCGAAGCTATCCGTGCCGGCATAGAGGTGATTACGCTTCCAGGGGCAACAGCTTTTGTTCCTGCTTTGGTTAGCAGCGGACTGCCTTGCGACAAGTTCTGTTTCGAAGGTTTCCTGCCCCAGAAGAAAGGACGCCAGACCCGACTGAACGCCCTGCAGGACGAGACACGTACCATCATCTTCTACGAATCGCCCCACCGCGTGGTTAAGACGCTGGAGCAGTTCAAAGAAGTATTCGGAGCAGACAGACCCGTAAGCGTATGCCGCGAGATTAGCAAGATACACGAAGAGAGCGTCCGCGGAACAGTAGAAGAAGCACTGGAACACTTCAAGAAGAACGAGCCCAGAGGCGAGTTCGTAATCGTCTTGGGAGGGAGTCCAGTTTAGAGGTTAATAAGGATTAGAGATTAGAGATTAGAGATTAGGGATTAGGGATTAGAGAGAGAATATTGTGAATTCAAAATTATAAAGTGATGAAAAAGTTTGGATTTATTACAGTAGTGACTTTGCTATTGGCTTCATGCGGCCAAGGTCAGCAAATGAGTGAATCTGCCGTAGAGCAGGAACGTGATTCGCTGCAGCGAATTATAAACGAAAAGGATGTAGAGCTGAATGATATCATGAGTACTTTCGATGAAGTACAGGAAGGTATCAGACGTATAAATGAAGCCGAAGGTCGTGTAACCGTTGCTGACGGCAGCCCCGAAAGCGCCAGCAACAAGGAGGTGATTCGCGAGAACATGCAGTTCATCCGCGAGGCTATGCAGCAGAACCGCGACATGATAGCCCAACTGAAGGAGAAGCTGCGCAAGAGCTCCTTTAATGCCGACAAACTGAAGAAGACTGTAGAGAACCTGCAGGCTCAGATTGAGACACAGAATGCTCGCATCCAGGAACTGGAGGCATCTCTGGCCGAGAAGGACGCTCAGCTGGCTGCTCAGGGCGAACAGATTAACACCCTGAACGAGAATGTGAATACCCTGACCGAGGAGAACAACCAGAAGGCTGCAACCGTAGCTTCTCAGGAGAAACAGTTGAACACGGCCTGGTTTGTATTCGGTACCAAGAACGAGCTGAAGGAGCAGAAGATTCTGCAGAGTGGCGATGTGCTGCGCGACGGAGGTTTCAACAAGGATTATTTTACACAGATTGATATCCGTTACGACAAGATTATCAAGTTCTATAGCAAGAGTGCCACCATCCTTTCTAACCATCCCTCTGGCAGCTACCAGATGGTTAAGGATAGCAAGGGACTGTACGAGTTGCATATCTCCGACCCCACCAAGTTCTGGAGCACAGGCAAATATCTGGTGGTGCAGGTGAAGTAAAGTTGATAGTTGAGAGTGTAGAGTTTAGAGACAGTCGCGCTTCGCGAAAGTTGAAAGTTGAAAATTGAAAGTTGGTTTACGGTTTACTGTTTACTGTTTACCGTCTTTCGTAGCGAAGCGATTCGTCTTTCGTTATTGATCAGCCTTCAGCCTTCGTCGCATTCAATAACCTATAACCCATAACCAATAAACTTTATAAACTGACTCTAAACTCTAAACACTAAACTCTAAACTGACATAATTTTGAGAACAAGTAGAAGTAAACATTATAATTCCAGCAGATCGTCTTTGCCTTTCGAAGACGGAATGTCGGACGTGAAGTTCCACAATGTGGTGGAGACACGTCCCGAGAGAGCCATATTGGTTGGCCTTATTACCCCCGACCAGAACGAACGTAAGACCAAGGAGTATCTGGACGAACTGGAGTTCCTAGCTGAGACAGCAGGAGCAGAAACCATAAAACGTTTTACCCAACGCATGAACGGCCCCAGCAGCGTAACCTATCTGGGAATAGGTAAGTTGCAGGAGATAAGGGCCTATATCGTAGCCGAGGAGGATGCCGAGCGCGATGTGGATATGGTCATCTTTGATGACGAACTGAGCGCCAAGCAGTTACGCAACATAGAAAACGAACTGAAGGTGAAGGTCTTGGACCGCACGAGTCTGATTCTGGACATCTTTGCCATGCGAGCCCAGACGGCTAATGCCAAGACGCAGGTAGAGCTGGCACAGTATCGTTATATGCTGCCTCGCCTGCAACGACTGTGGACCCACCTCGAACGTCAGGGCGGTGGTTCCGGAAGCGGAGGCGGAAAAGGCTCCGTGGGTCTGCGCGGACCCGGTGAAACGCAGTTGGAGATGGACCGCCGTATCATTCTGAACCGTATGAGTCTGCTGAAGCAGCGTCTGGCCGACATAGACCGCCAGAAGACTACACAGCGCAGCAACCGCGGCCGCATGATTCGCGTGGCACTGGTGGGATATACCAATGTGGGTAAGAGCACGCTGATGAACCTACTCTCCAAGAGCGAGGTCTTTGCCGAGAACAAACTCTTTGCCACCCTGGACACCACGGTGCGCAAAGTGATTGTAGACAATCTGCCCTTCCTGCTCTCGGATACCGTAGGATTTATCCGCAAACTGCCTACCGACTTGGTAGACTCCTTCAAAAGCACGCTGGACGAGGTGCGCGAAGCCGACTTCCTGTTGCATGTGGTGGATATTTCGCATCCCGACTTCGAGGACCAGATTAAGGTGGTAGAGAAGACCCTTTCAGATCTAGGTTGTGCCGACAAGCCCTCTATGGTGATATTCAACAAGATAGATGCCTATACATGGGAGGAGAAAGATGCCGACGACCTGACCCCTGCCACCAGCAAGAACGTATCGTTAGACGAGCTGACCCGCACATGGATGTCACGCCTGAACGGCGACTGCCTGTTTATCTCGGCCCAGGAAAGGACAAACCTGGACACAATGAAACAGGTTCTTTATAATAAGGTAAAGGAACTACATGTGCAGAAATATCCCTATAACGACTTCCTCTTCCAGCACTACGAGGACATCGACACAGAAAAATAATACAATAATATAAACTGCCCAAGACCCTGCGAAGCAGTTCCCTCGCCCTTACGGGAGAGGGTTAGGGAGAGGGTCCCCTTTATGGCTGAATTCAAATATGCCCCAATGTTCCAGATGGGCGAGGACAAAACCGAATACCGCCTCCTGACGAAGGAGGGAGTAAGCGTAAGCGAATTTGAGGGTCACAAGATTCTGAAGGTGAGCAAAGAGGCACTGACACTGCTGGCTCAGCAGTGTTTCCACGATGTGGAGTTCATGCTGCGCCGCGAGCACAACCTGCAAGTAGCCAAGGTGCTGACCGACCCCGAAGCAAGCGAGAACGACAAGTATGTGGCACTGCAGTTCCTGCGTAATGCCGACGTAGCAGCCAAGGGCGTGCTGCCCTTCTGCCAGGATACAGGTACCGCTATCATACATGGCGAGAAGGGCCAGCAGGTATGGACAGGTTTCGAGGATGAGGAGGCACTCTCACGTGGTGTCTTCAACACCTTCACACAGGATAACCTGCGTTACTCTCAGAATGCGCCCCTGAATATGTATGACGAGGTGAACACCAAGTGCAACCTGCCTGCCCAGATAGACATCGAGGCCGTAGAAGGTGCCGAGTATCGCTTCGTCTGCGTTGCCAAGGGTGGCGGCTCTGCCAACAAGACTTATTTCTACCCCATGACAAAGGCACTCATCCAGAACGAGAAGACCTTGCTGCCTTGGTTGGTAGAGGAGATGAAGCACTTGGGCACAGCTGCCTGTCCTCCTTATCACATCTGCTTCGTCATCGGTGGTACCAGTGCCGAAAAGAACCTGCTGACCGTTAAGTTGGGTTCTATCAAGTACTACGACAATCTGCCTACCACAGGCGACGAGACCGGCCGTGCTTTCCGCGATATCGACCTGGAAGAGAAGCTCCTAAAGGAAGCGCAGAAGATTGGCCTCGGTGCTCAGTTCGGTGGTAAGTATCTGGCCCATGACATCCGCGTGATCCGTCTGCCCCGCCACGGTGCTTCACTGCCCGTAGGTATGGGTGTCAGCTGTTCGGCCGACCGTAACATCAAGGCTAAGATCAACGAGGACGGTATCTGGATCGAGAAGATGGACTGCAACCCTACAGAGCTCATTCCCGAGGAGTTGCGCAATCCGGGTGAAGGCCCCAAGGGTATCGAGATAGATCTGAACAAGGGTATCGATGCTGTTCGTGCCGAACTGACCAAGTATCCCGTCAGCACACGTGTAAACCTGAAGGGTACCATCATCGTGGCCCGCGATATTGCCCATGCCAAGCTGAAGGCCCGCCTGGATGCAGGCGAGGGAATGCCCCAGTACTTCAAGGATTATCCTGTGCTCTATGCCGGTCCTGCCAAGACACCGGAAGGCTATCCCTGCGGCTCTATGGGTCCCACAACAGCCAACCGTATGGATCCCTACGTAGATGAGTTCCAGGCTAACGGCGCTTCGCTGGTAATGATTGCCAAGGGTAACCGTACCCAGCAGGTAACCGATGCCTGCAAGAAGCACGGTGGCTTCTATCTGGGTACTATCGGCGGTGTAGCTGCCGTACTGAGCCAGAGCAGCATCAAGAGCATTGAATGTGTAGAGTATCCCGAGTTGGGTATGGAAGCTATCTGGAAGATCGACGTAGAAGACTTCCCCGCCTTCATTCTGGTAGACGACAAGGGCAACGACTTCTTCCAGCAGCTCAAGCCCTGGTGCCCTGCATGTAAGTAAATATTGAGAATTGAGGCCGCTTTCGCTATGACGTTGTATCGTTATTACGACAATCTTATTGTGGCCCTTTAAACTCTCAACTTTCAACTCTACACTACGGCCTTGGCCGTTGGCTATTAAGCAAGTAAGCATTTAAGCAAATAGGGGTAAGCCTGGAACGCAGGCTTACCCTTATAAAACAACGAAGGATGAGAAAACTGATACTGATAAGCCTTATAACACTGCTAGGGTGCATTGTACCATCCAGCTGTGACAAACTGGATGACAGCGATGGCGGCATCATAACCGAAGTGCTGCCAGGCAAGTGGACATTCTCATATACCTTCAAGGACGATGCCGATCCCGGACTGGAATTCGAGTATAAATACGTGTTGTTCAACGAGGACGCCACATGTGCCCTGACATACGACGGCGGCGCCCTAAATGGCACCTATCAGGCCACAAACGCTATGATACGCATCGTCAGCAGTGATATTGATGACGAAGAGCGCATCATGATATGGCGCATCATTTCCCTTTCCCCCAAACAGATTATCGCAGAATACAGCTTTGACTTACATGCGCAAAGCTATACGGTTGTGGTAACGCTGGACAAACAGAAGTAGGCTATTCCTCTTCCACCTCGCTGCGATGGAAGATGCTATGCAGGTTAACATAACTATATGCCGAGAAATAGCCCAGGCAGCCTCCCGTGAAATTTCTTATAGGATTGGTTCCTGCATTATCCATAACCTGCAAAGAATAGAGATAGTCGTACGATGTGCGGTCTATAGCCCTTACCTCCACACGGATCAGGTCGTTCTCCCTTAACGCGTCCGAATCGCCTTTGTCCATATCATCTTCGGTGCAACAGTTGAATAGTTGCTGCAGTTCCCCACCCTTGTTCTTCTCGTCCGTCATAACAGCCCAGCGATAGCCTATGTTGTTACGATAGATGTGCATGAAGTAGTAGTTGTTGCGGTCTGGATCATCCTGTACCCGCAGGTCGGCATAGAGTATGCGCTGCGATACCATTTTAATCCAGGCAAAACGGAAGGACTTCACATCGGGGACATCCTGCATGGTAGACGACGAAGAGAAATGGTGGCCGTCTACGTAGATATCCATATCGTAGGTAAGACCGGGACCGCCGGCCATATCTGATGTGTAGATGCCGTTGCGGGTATAGCGTAGCGTATCCTGGATAGAATAGGCCTTACAACTGAGCACGACGACAGCATTTTCCACTACATGATCACGCAGATTATTGTCCGTGACATTCTGCGTGGTGCTCAGTCGCACATTAGTTCCTACCTGTGTCAGCGAAGCCTCAGCCACATACTGATAGTCCGTCTCGTGGTAGTCAATGGGAATCTCCTTCTCACACGACAGCAGCAGTGGCAACAGGGAAAGAATGATATACTTTTTCATCGTCGTACTATTGGGTCTTAGAATTTGAGATTAAAGGACACAGATGGCACTATGCCGAACAGACTGTATTGCTTAGCCTGCGTACCCCGTCCGTACTGACCGTCCTCAAAGCGGATAAGGTAGGGATTGTAACGGTTATAGAGGTTATAGATGCCAAAGGTCCATTCGCGGGTCAGACGGCCTCTTGCAATCTTCTTCGACCACGTAGCCCCTATGTCCATGCGGTGATAGTCAGGGGCACGGTAGCCGTTACGCTCGGCGTAGTAGTAGATATAGTTGTCTATCAGCTGATACTTGGCGCTTGGAGCGGTGAAGGCCTGCCCCGAGTTGAATATCCACGTGGCATTGAGCGTCCATGTGGGAGTGAGCCTGTAACGGGCCACGATATTGATGTCGTGACGGCGGTCGTTATTGGCATTGTACCATTCCCCCTGGCTGATGCCGTTGATGCGCGTCTTCGACCAAGACAGTGTATAGCTTATCCATCCCGTCAGCTTACCTGTATTCTTACGGGCACACAGCTCAGCGCCATATCCCCTACCCTCGCCTGCCAGTACCAGCCTCTCTATCTCTATGGCAGAGGCAAAGCTGATGCCGTCCCGGTAATCCAACACATTATTCACGTGGCGGTAATAGCCTTCGAGCGAGAAGTCGTATTCCTGGGACGGAGTCATCATAAAGAGGCCTAGGCTCACCTGATCGGCCACCTCGGGTTTCACCAGATTGCTGCTGATGGCATATCGGTCGAAGGGTGTCGTGGTGTTCTGATTGCGCAGGGCATGAACATTCTGGCTGGTGCGGCTGTATCCCGCCTTGATGCTCATCGACTCCATGAGCTGCCACGAAAGGCTCAGGCGGGGCTCCAGCGTAACGTGGGTCTTTACGGGCAGGTTCTTACTCCGCTTGTATATCCATGTTATGTTGCCCTTGTTGTCAATCTCATAGTAGTATGGGCCGCCCAGAGCCGAGAAGGCCGTCAGTCGCAGACCTGCCGAGAAGGCCAATTGCCGTATGGGAGTGAACTGCCAGTTAGCCCATACGGTGTTATCCCATCCCTTACGCTGTTCCTTCTCATGGTTGTACATACGTGTCCATTCGGCACTCTTCACGTCGGTTATCATAGTCTGCGCCCCCAGGTTCAGCTCGTGCCGTCCCCACTGCAGGTTGAAATTCTGGCGTAACCCCAGATGGCGGATATGGCCCAGGTAGGCAATATCCAGCCCCAAGACATGGATGCCGTTGTCCGTCTGGTAGGAAGAGGCAAACAGCGAGGTTTGCGAAGTCGAAAGCCCCCTGAACTGGTGAGACCAGGACAGGCTGCCGGCCAGATTGCTCCACTGCATATCCGCCATATCGTTGAGAGCCGTCTTGTCGTGACTGGCAAAGAACGAAAGGAACATCGTATTACGGTTGTTCATGCGCCAGTCCATTTTCAGGTTCGTATCGAAGAAGTAGAGCGAATTGTCGCGATATTTTTTCATCATCTTCATGAACAGGTCTACATACGAACGGCGGATGTTAAAAAGCACCTTCAGTTTGTCCTTAACGATGGGGCCCTCCACCGACCCCTTGGCCGAGAGCAGACCTATGCTCACGTTCCCGCCCCAACGGTCATTGCTACCCGTTCTTCCCACAATATCCAGTACTGCCGACGAAGCACCTCCGTACTGAGCCGGCACCAGACCCTTGTATAGAGTGGCAGTGGCCAGAGCATTATCGTTGAAGGCAGAGAAGAGACCCGCCAGATGACCTATGTTATAGATAGGCGCCTTGTCGTAGAGGATAGTATTCTGCGCAGCCGTACCGCCTCGCACTTGAAAACTGCTGGAGGCATCGCTCTCCGACTTCACACCGGGCAACAGCTGCAGCGAGCGCATGATGTCCACCTCGCCGAAAAGGGCGGGTGCAGCCGCCAGGCTCTTCACCTGGATCTGCTCGGCACCTATCTGTACGGACTTCAATCGCTGCTCTGCATTCGTAGCACTGATAACCACCTCCTGCAACTCTTTTTCCTTAACAGAGGTAGTATCCGTCTGGGCCATTGCAAGCATCGGCAACAGAACCGCCATCATCAAGCATATTCTCTTCATGTCTGCAAAGTTACGATTAAGTGAGAGACAAACAAAATAAATAGCTATTTATTTTTATGACCGAACGGAAGGAACTTCGATTGATAAATCAAAGTTACGATTAAGTGAGAGACAAACAAAATAAATCTATTTATTTTTGAATATAGAAGGTATTCAGCCTTCAAACTAAGGACATGTAACCTTTGCTTTGTTCCCCCTATCTGAACAACTTGTTCCCATAAGGCGAACAGCTCATTCGGATAATCCCTTACCCCCCATAGAGATTATCCGAACAACTCGTTAGCATTATCCGAACAACCCATCCAGATAATCCCTTTTCAGAAAACATCATATTAATGGACAATACGGCGTTTCTCTACCAGCAATACGGCATATCGCTCAGAACGAAACGGCATATATCTCACAACGATACGATAAACAGACACGGGTATAAGTACAGAAGAAGTACCTCATATCTACCTCATGTTCAAGAAACAAGAATTAAATGCCCCGTTGCCTGGAACGGCAACGGGGCTTCGTGTTGATCATAGGCGGAAGTTTTCTGTGCTTCCTTTTTCTTTTTCCTTAGGCAAAACCAAGCCTAACTAAACTATACTATACTATACTAAACATTAATGCATGATCATGACCCTTTTCCCTTTGTTTATATACAAACCATGCTGTGCGGGTTGATTGTCTAACCTGCAGCCGTCCAACGTGTACCAAAACCTATCTGCATCTTTCCGGGCCTGCGGAGCTGTAACGGCATCGGAGGGAAGGTCCACCAGACGTATCTCGATGAAATCGGGAAGAACATCCATTGCATCCTGACCGCGACGGACAGGAGCAGGAGCATACCCGCCCGAATAGTTGAGGTAGCAATGTAAGGGCAGAATATAGTCTCCCTCCTTAAAGCGGGTGAACTCGCGCTCGACGTTATCGTTGGGGTTGAGGGCAGAAAAACCGTAATCGCTACTCTCGGCCGTCCATACTTTCTTCTCATAAGTGCCCAGAAAGGTCCATCCGTTCTTGCTGTTAGGCGTCTTAGCCTCGGTAATCAGGGTGATGGGGCGGACATTGAACTGGAAAGTAATGCGTTCCTCCTCGGGCATAACTATGTAAGGCATGTTGGCTTCGAGCTCCCTTACCTGTAGCATCGTAAGCACCCATTCATCTTCTTCGTACTCCACCTTATCGAAACGATAGAACTTGCAACCGCTGACAGTCATAGCACCCGTAATATCGAAGGGCAGGATGACTGCCGCGGGCTGTCCAGGCAAGAATGTGCGATTATACCAGATGCTGTCTACGCTCAACGGAAGGGGTATGCTGACAGTCTCCTCGGAAGAGCCGTCGAAAACTGCCGTTCGCAAGCCATCGACATCTTCTACGCTGATGCCTGTATAGGGAACATGGGCGCTGATATCCAGTATGTAGGGATCGGCAGGCGTGCCTGTGATGCCGTTATAGGTGTAGGTCAGTACCACAGCGGGTTCTACGAGGACGCCCTTGGCAAAGACCTTGAAGGAAAGTGTCTCCTTGTTGCTGCCCCCATAGACGGTCAGATAGATTACCCCTGGGTTATTGGCATCGCGGGGACTTCCCTTTCCGCGAATCTCTTCTCCGGAATAGACGGCCACCGTTACGTCTTCCTCCAATACCCAACCGCTTGACACTACCTTCACAGAGAGCATCATGCTGCCATAGAAGTCGTGAGGATTCACGGTTGGGAATGGGTCGGATGTATCAGCCCTTAGGCAGGCTGTTCCCAGTGCGAGGAACAGCAGCATAGATAGAATTCTCTTTATCATTTCACAGCTTTCTTTTCTCCGTTAATGATGTAAACGCCTCTCTTCAGGTGAGAGTTGACAGGTGAGAGTTGAGAGTTGATCTTTCTTCCGCTGAGGTCATAGATAGATCGGACATTGAGCATTGAACATTGAGCATTGAACATTCCAGTTTCTTCATCTAAGTTTATTACCACTGGATTCATGGGTGAGCCGTAGATGGCATCGGGCGTAAAGGTCATTGTCTCGGCTACCTGGGCTGTCTCACCGTCAAGGGCCAGACGGAAGGTCATGGGTGCCTCATCATCGCCAGGGATGGTTACGTAAGCCACGCCATCCTCGTCGGTAACTACAGCAGCACGGCATTCCTCGTCAACAAACAGGCCCAGCTGGGCATTGGCCACCGGATGGCCACCCATTACCACTCTGACGGACATAATGGCATTACTTGAATAACTGTGAACATCAACGGGAGTGAAGGAGTTGAGAGGTTGGGGGGCTCTCATCGTGCTGGAGGGATAGCCGAACTGACGAGACGTACCGGTATAGAGCATGTATCCCGCACCGGGTTCCATCATCAGCAGTGAGCCTTCCCACTCGTAGTTGGCAAAATACGTTACACCTGTCTGTCCCTTCAGGATATCGCCATTCTCGGGACTCATACCTGCCATAGCATCTGCCACGCTGGCTATCTGACTACCATAGTAGCCCAACCAGTTCCAACCATTGTGCAGAACAATGGGACAAGCAGCAGGATCAACAGCCTCTCCGACAATACGCAGGGTACGGTCGGCCTTCATCTTCACGGCATACATCTGTCCATTGTTCAGGTTATAGGTCAGACTGCCTCTCCAATATCCGTCCGTAGGCATCAGAAAATCATCCTGGTTCTTGATGGCTATAACATCGTCTACAATATCCGCAAAGAGAGAATCTGCCTTCATATTGTCGGTCTTAACGTAGAGTGACATCCAGTTCCATCCTGCCTTCAGGCGAGTAGACTGCTCTATCATATTCAAGGCATTCAGCACAACGGGCTGTTCATACCTGCCCACCAGACCAAGTGGCTCAAAGATAATGGTATCAGGCTCCAGTACAGGATAGAGCGTACCGGTAGAAGCATCGTAGGCGCGGAAAACTATCTTCTCTTTATCCTCTGTGTTACCATAGATATCCATTGTCACGAAGTAGCTGTCGTAACGTTCCATATATGTGGGATGTGCCACACCTCGACATTCGTCGCCAATGAAGGCTGCCACAACATCGTCTGTATCCGTGACGGGAACGCCCTGAATCTCCAGACGGCCTATAACATTCATCGAGTGTTCAAAGGCGTTGGGATTCACTGCCCAGTCAGGTACTTGGCCGGTAACCGTAACATGAAGTGTCAACGGTGTCTCAATACCGTTATTACCGCGCAAGTAAACAGTCTCCTCATATTTGCCAATGGGAGTAGCCGGACTGACTGCGAACGTCACGCTGGTCTGCTGAAGCGGATTCGTAGTACCATAGTCCTCGCTGACGGTGAGCCATGCTGGCAACCCGCTCAACGACCACATCTGCTGAACTCCACTCTTGTTGATGATATTTGCCGTGAAGGTGGCACCATCCGTTGAGGCAATAGTGCACGAAACGGCATCCTCTTCCCATGCCACCTCGTTGCGGTTGACAAAGGCCGACCACACAGCCGGAACAGAGTAGTTTCCGTTCTCGTCGCGCGCATCACGAACCGTAAAGTTCAAGGTACATCCCTCTATAGCGGCAGCATCCTCATCAAGACTGATAACAACCTTCTCGTCGCTGGCAACAAAGGTGAAGCTAACATTCGTCTCCGCGGGCTTGGTGCGAAGAGCAGGAGCCTCGTCAGTAAAGTTGAGAGTTGAGAGTTGAGAGTTGAGAGTTAGGAGTTGAGCAACATAGCCGCTCCCGGTGAGATCTGTATTATCACCAATGGTTATAACTTGGTTGCCCTCATCGAGAGTCTTCTTCTCGAAGGGATAGTAAGCCACAAGGCCATCCTCGCTTCCCGTGAGGCGTACCTTGCGGTTGCTGTTCAACAGGTCGGCATTGAGTGTAGCATTCCAGACGCGTACCTCGTCTACCTGACCGCTGAACGGACAATCGTAGGCATAAGTACCAAACTCCTGTGAAACCAGGGTACGACGTGCACCGATAATCAGGTTGTTGGTGGCAATGCTGCCAATATTGCCAGCCTGAGTGGTGAAGCAACGACGACCATCCACATAGACAGCTGCTGCCCCCTGACGCAGTACGTTCAGGGACACATGATGCCAAGCGTTGTCTGTTAATTGAGAATTGAGAATTGAGAATTGAGAATTATTACTCTCAAGCTGGAGCATACCTTCGGCAGTAACGGAGAAGGCTACATCGCCCATCTGTAGCAGTTGGGCCTGACCAGTCTGTTCGCCGCCACGTACCCAGAACTCCAAAGCATAGTCATCATCCATACAGGTGGGGAGTTCTGAAGCATTGATGCTAAGGAAACTCTCTCCGTCCAGTATTACAGCTTTATTCTCGTTGTTCAGATACCATGATTCTTCAGGCATCGACATGTGACGGTTACGGGCATAGTCGCGAATGGTTTTACCCTCGCCCTCATCCATCTTCCAATAGCCGATGAGGTGACGGGTGGCAGGATTCTTAGTCTTGCTGCGGTTCAGCAGGGCAGTCTCCATATCATGAGCCTCATCCCATAGGAGAAGTTCGTGAATGGATGCAGCAATATCCTTGCCTACGCAAAGAGGACCATTACCCTTGTAAGGAACAACAGGAAGGTTCTTAAAGAGTACCGTCGTGTTGGCATCGTCGGCCATCGTAGCATTCAGGGTACCGTCGGCAGTGAGACTGAGGCTGAGGAATGCCCATTTGTCTGTTGTGACAGTATTATCAGAGGTATAGGTGTTACCGGCAATGGTAACAGCCAATTTTCCGTCGGCATCGGTGTCTATACTCATCTTGTCGGCACCCTTTCCATGACTCAGCAGTGTTCCTGTACCACCGGTAAGTTTTACCCACATATCGAAGGCGAAGTCTTTCTTGTAGAGATTAATGGCAGCCTCTGTGCTGGCAGCAGCAGTTGCCGTGTTGGTCATGCTCAGCGCTGTTTCATGAGCAATCTCCGCGCCGTTCAGTACGCCAGTCACCTTGAAGTTAGCCTCCTTGGTGAGTTCACCCTTAAGGATAGCTTCGTTGAAGGTAACACTCAGTTCGTCACCGATATCAAGGATGCCGTCGGCAGGTTCAGGCTGCCCCATCGGGGTAGGACGCTGGAGATCCTTCACCAATGCCATCTCGTCGCTGTATCGGCATACGTCTTCGGTGCCATACTTGCTGACAGAGACAACGCGGAACAGGTAGTCGCCGTCAGAGAAGGAGTTCATGGGCAAGGTGTAGCTGACGCTTGAGCCGGTAGAGGGCAGCAACTCGTTGTTAGAGGTCCTGTCTTCCTCGTTGAGCACATACTCATGGAGTTTGCTCCAGTCGGTAGTCCCCTGTTTCTTGTACTCCAGGCGGAAAGCCTTCAGACCACGATAGGTGCGGTCGAAATCCTTCATGGTCAGTACAAGATCTGTACCCGTCTGCGTATTCATAATGGAGTTTGAAAGCGCAAGTGTTACAGGAGATGACGACGGTACATAGTGAGCTGAGATGAACACCGTATCGGCAATAATATCCCAACTGGGTGAAGGATAGTACTGCGAAGGTGATGCCAACACAATACCTATGCGGTCATAATCCAGAATACTCAGATCGCTTTGCTTGAGTTGAAGTGTCTTGGTAATGGTCTCGCCGGCAGGAATCTTGATGAGACGATTGTTGGTAAGTACAGCACCGTCTATTAAGAGCTGTGCACCGTTGGGGTTAGTCTCTTCGACCTGCATCAGACGGTAGGAAACCGTAGCATCTGTCTCCGAAGCATTACTCAGACGCAGCGTATAGGTGGCAGCAGAGCCGGAGGGGATATCGCTGACGATGGGTACATCCACAGCAATCTGAGGAACCTCTATCTGCATAGTGGCATCCATGATGGTAGTGCCCGGTTTGTAGTACTTGGTAACTGCCCTTCCCTCGTATGGCGCACTGGTCTGTCCGCCACGGGTACGGAAGATGGGAGCAAAAGCACCATATTCGTACACATCCACCGTCAGGGCATTGTCATCACCGTCTTCGGCCAGTGTATACTTGAAGGCAGTAACGTCTGTGGTACTTTCCTCTTCTTCGCGCTGATATCCGGCACTAGAATCCGTATCAAAATTAACGGTTGCACCAATACCATCAAGCGTTCCTCCAATAGAAGAGTTAAAGATAACACCTACAGTGGCCCTTACTTGCATTTTGCTTCCTTTACTATCCTTGATTTCCTTGCTTTGCGTTACACGGGTGCCAGAATCGAAAGAATAGTTTTCGCACACCACGCTATCTGCGTCATCACGATTATCGAAAGCAGCCACCTTCTCGCGTTCGTTCTGCTCCAGATAACTTTCCCATAGGGCAATCTGGCTGTTGCACCACATCACACTATCCTGATAGCTTTCTGTAGAGCCATCGGGAACAAACATACTATATGAACTACCCTGCGAACTGGGAATAACATTTCCCTTCTCATCGCATTTGTCGGTATTATCTTCTCCGAAGTGCGGGTCATCGGGCGAAAGAGCAGTCAGATAGACCGGTTTCTTCCCTGTATTGAGATAGGTGTCGATCGTCTGCTGGCTGACGGTCTTCAACATAGAATTACGCACCAGACGGAGATTGGGAATCAGTGTGTTCTCGATATAGCTCTGCGTATAATTAAACATGGTACTGAACTGCATACCAGTGCTGATAGCATCAGCCACGTTCAGTTGTGCTGTATTGCCACCTGCCACGCGTCGGAATCCTAAATTGCGGGAATTGCCAAAAATAATATTGGTGCTCGTACCAATGAAGACATCACCCTGCGGACCCACGAACGCAGGATCATCGCTGGTAGAGATTGACTTCGTAATTTCCACGATTGTGCTATAAGTATCGCCATCGTACCCTTCTACCCTCGCGGAGACTCCGACGCTCTCGTCTACAATAAAGTGAGTGTTAAAAACTTTATACATACCCGCTGCTCCGGAAGCAGCTGTTATATCAGGTCCTAAATTAAAAGTATACCAATATTGGTTATCACTATCCCATACACCAAGATCAGCATGCGATTCAGAAACTATGGTACCAGAGGTCCACTCGGCAGAGGACTTAGAGCCTGGGGGGTCACGAAGAATCATATTCACCATATCAGGACCTGCCGTAATGAAGTTATTACCCGTGGGCATATTTCCCAATACGATACCCTCCATACCGCTACCGCTCCAGAGATAAGTACGGTCATCTATGTCGTAGCTGATGGTGATAGTACGAGTATAAGGAGCTGTGATGTTGGGCAGACCCGCTTTCCACTCATAGGTAGCACAGCCCAAACTGTCCAGTTGCAACTGGTTACTCTCCAGCTCTGCCACCTGTCCGGCAGTAACATTCTCGCCACCCACCGACATATCCTGATTATAGACAGGCTGCTGGTCAGAGAGGGCATTGTCGATGGTAACAACAACATCCGACAAAGGTACATGGAAAACGATAGGGGTCTTATCGTCGCTGTTCACATATTCCTCATAGGCCTCGATATTAAAGACGTAGGATTTGTACATCTCGAACACAGCCCCACCATATTTATATACAGGCTTACCCGCATTATCCAACGTGTAGATATCATCTATAGTGAGTTCTCCCTGCTCGTCCTTCAACATGTAGCTGCTGATACCGAAGGCACCATCCTTGTGGTCCTCCTGTACAACATTGAACGTAGGAGTACTGTGATAAGCCTGTTTCAGAATAGTGTTATAGGTATATAGCTCGTAAGTATCATCGTCGTTGTAGAGAGTATCACTGTACTCCTGCAGAGGGTTGGAGAGGTCGACGGTCTGGGACTCTCCGACCTCCAGCCCGGTCTTCACAACTTTCATAGCAGAGACCTTGTACTCCAAGGGTGGTACCATAGCAGAGAACTCGCCCGTCAGGGAATCGGTGCGGACAAAGATCTTGCGACAGTCGTCGGCACCCGCTCCACGCCATGAGGTACTGGCTATCTTCTCTGTAGCCGAGCTGACTGGTACGGTCTCTGTGTTGGTCTCGTAGCTGTAAGTGGTTTCTGACACCTGCTTCACAACGTTCATACGGGGAATCTCGTTGAGGGGAGTAAGCACAAACTCGGTAATACCTATATTGTTGGTGCTGAGTCCGAAGCCCACAGCCTTGTCGCCTTCGATGCTTCCGCCCACAACACGTCCGGTGAAGTTCACCAGTGTGGAATCAAGGAACTCCAGATTCTTGATTTCGTGGTCGAAAGTGATTTTTGTTCCCACTCCATTCGGATCAGCGGGATAGCGTCCTGCATTGGCAAACACATGACCGCTCTTCTCGACGGTAATAAAGTGGTCACCGATGGGAACACTGATAGTAAACTCGCCCTGCTCGTTGGTGGCGATGATCTCACCATCCTTGGAGCAAATGGTGCCATCGACGTAGAAGTTGGCGCCCTCCAACGGGTAGTCGGTGCCGGCATAGAACACCTTACCGCTAACGGGGAAAGAACTGACGTCCTCGAAATCCACGCCACTATGGTTGATGGATGACATGCTGACGAAACGCGACCGCTGACTGGGCGAGAACTCATGGATACCCAACGTCGGGATGATGCTATAGCTGGTACCCTCGCCAGAGAAGGGGATGCCGCGTATCTCGTAGTAGCCATTGACATCGGTGTAGCTCATCAGGCTCATCATATCCTCATCAGGCAGTTGTGTGGAGGATGAGGCAGGCGTCAGCGTTGAGGCATGGCGGCCGTTGCTGATACCGTCCTTCTTTGAGAAGTCATAAGCTACACTCTGCTTTGTGAGTCCTTCGTCGAAGGGATAGTAGATAGCCAGACCAGACTCGCTGCCGGCCAACGGATGGTTATAGTTGCGCTGGATATCCTTCTCTGTCAAAGCTTTCTTCCAGAAACGGAACTCATCCATATAACCATTGAAATACATCTCGCCCTTAAACGAAGCCTCGTTTCCGATGCTGATGCAGTTGTCATCATCGCGGATGACAGGTGAAATGGTAGCGGGCAGCCAGAGATTATCTTCGTTTAACTGAAGGACATGGCTTCTGGTGCCGCTATCGTCTATGACATAAAGAGTGGTGTGACCACTGGCACCCTCATGGGCACAACAAAGATGCGTCCACGCATTGCCCTTTATGGGTGTATAAGTCTCAAGGTATTTACCACTTATATAGACACCAGGGTAATAAATGTTATTTCGGACATCATAACGAAGGTATAGGGTGAAAGCCTTATAGACGTCCATTAGCAGGTAGCGCCCATCATGATCGGCCATGATGGTGGAATCGGGATTAATGTACATCTGGATGGAGAAGTCACCGCCAAACAAATCGTTCAGCGTCTTGGTGTCACACTCGTACTTGAATCCGGCACCAAAGCCTGACATTCGCACGGAGCGCAAGCCGGTGGCAATTTCACCGTCGGAGTCCTGTTGTTTCAGCACTACCTTTGCACCATCAACGGCAGTTCCGGTACCATAGGCGATGTTACCGCTGATGATGCCTGTGGAGACGCTAAAGCCGTCCGTAGTCTGAGTATCGCTAAGGGATCTGGTCTCCCCATCCTGCGTATACAGCACGACCTTATAATCATTGAAGCTTCCAGGCAAAGCTGTAACATCGTCGTAGCTATAGTTAGTCAGGATTCCACTTGTGGTGTAGATGTTGCGCCACGCCTCATCTTCTTCACTACCCAAGGGACGACGATATATGATGAAGTTTGACACAGTGGCGCCTATCTGCTGAACAGACCATTGCAACTTCACCATATTGCTGTAGTTTCCACGTGAGGCAGTGAACTGTAAGATCTTTGATCCTCCCAGTTTAGCACAAACCACATCACTGTATTTGTCTTCTTTGCAGATGTTTATCCTCAAACGATAGTAGTAAGTTGTGTTAGCTTCCAAGTTGGCACCATTGTCGGTAACGTGACCGCTAACAATGGAGTCGCTGGCGATGGTAGCTGTGGAGATATCTGTCCACGTACCCTTTTTTTTCTCCACGTCATAGTCCGTGGAGCGTTGTATATATAATGTATATTGGTGATCACCTGAAGCATCACCAACAGCATTGTGACTCCAGGTAAGATTAATACCCTCTGAATCATCTGTTGCAGTAACATCACCGAAGGACCAGATGGGCACGAGTGTTACATCGGTACTTGCACTCAGTTCCGAAGGCTGATCTCCCAGTTTATCGGGAATAAAGAAAACCTGTATCTGGTCTTGCTTGCGATATTCCTCCAAGCTGATGATTGCCTGCTTCGTGTTGTATTTGATACCTGTGCACAAATCTGTGTTTCTCGTTACGTTGCGAACCGTCCAACTGCCGGCAGTACTGAGAGGATTGCCGTCTGCATCCTCCTCTACGGATTCCCAACTGACTTTAACCTGCTTTTTCCACTGATTCTCGGTACTGAAGGTTACATTCTTCGGACGGACGAATCCGGGAACTGGCACAGTAAACCATGTATAGACGGTTGTCTCCAATCGCTGTCCGTTTTTGTTAACGAAACCTGTGCCTTGCCCTTCAGGCTTAAACGTTGCACTGTATTGAACTGGTATACTGAGCGTATTGTCGTACTCTTTCCGTATCAACTCGCCTGTTGCGTCGTCGAATGAAGTACTGTTCTTCGCATATTTCGGATGACCGGAGAACAACTCAAGGTCGGATACCCACGCAGAGGGTACCTTCTCGGCCTTTTTGAATATACCTATTGTGGTAGGGCCACAGGAACTGCATAGACTACCACTCAGGTTGACGGTTTCAAAATCTTTCATCGTGGCTGTTGGCGCCTGCCATGGGTTGGCGAAGGGCTTGGTTTCCAGCTCAACAGACTCGAAATCCTTAGATGTATCATTTATAATCCATTTACCATACACCTTCACCCTGTATTTTTCATCAACCTTCCATTCCTTAAGGAATACGTACATACTAACGCGTATGTAATAGCCGTTCCTAACTTCTCCTCCCTTAGTCATATAAGGATTCCAAAAACGGACTACGCACTTATCACTTTCGTAGGTGGTTCCCCACCATTTCTCCTTTTGGCGTTCTTTCTCCAAGTCGCTGAAATTTCCAGTTCCCCTCTTACCCGGCCAAGCCATTTCCCAGTCGGGTGAGCAAATATACTCATCGTTGACATACACGGCAGGACCGTCATGTCCGTCTTCACCCTGAGCATGATTGAAGAAACTGTCCTTCCCGTCGTTGTCATAGAGGAGCAGGTTCACGACAATCCATGGCTCGCTATACGTGGGATGGTGCGAAATCCAGTTCATACCATCCTTCATGAAATGGGTATTAGCCCTCAGACTAGCCGTACCGGCCAACAGAAATACGATGAGCAGTGACAGACACCGCTTCTCGAATAGAGAAATCATTTTGCTCATATTACCTTATTGTAACTTTATTGCCTTTTGAAATTGGGGGGGGTGATTTTCAGCCCTTAGCGGAACGCAGTATTTTGGGATACTGCTGACGGATGTAACTGAAGAACATCTTATAGCCTGGGCACAGGTAGTTGCGGCGCTCGACCTGAGGGACAGGACCTGAGGGGGTAACGGCTGCTGTGAGACGTTCCAGAAGACGGTCCTTGGGGCAACCGCCAAAACAGAGGTCGGCGACATCGCAATGCAGACACTGGGTGGGCAGGCTGTCCAGTTTGTATTCGCCGAAGCGGCGGTTGGTCTGCATCATGTCATGCAACGGAGCATCCAGGATATTGCCAACGCGGTACTCGGGGAAGACATAACGGTCGCAACGGTACAGGTCTCCGTTTTTCTCTATGACACCGCAGTGTCCGCAGACTGCCTCATGTACGCAAAGACCGGCAGGGCGGCGTGTCAGGTTTCCAATGGCGGCCTCGATGACCTGCACAAACTTGCGGCCCACGTCTTTCTTCATCCACAGGTCCAAGACGGTGCAGAGAAACTTGCCATAAGCCTCGGCAGGAACGCTGAAGGGAGCCAGCTGGCCGGGCCCTGCCTCCCCCCTATCCCCTCTCCCGTGGGCGGGGGGAACATTATGGGCAAGGGGTGTATATAAGCCGGGCGGTATCGCTACATTGCCAGTCTGACTTTCCGTGAGACTCTCTACCACGGGCAGGAACTGCATGAAGTTGCTGAACTCGCGCAGGAAGTCGTATACTTGGGCGGCATGACCGACATTGGCAGCATTGACGGTGGTCAGCGTATTGTACTCCACTCCGTGCCGCTGCAACAATTCCAGACCATGCATGGTGCGCGAGAAGGTTCCCTCGCCGTGTGCGTCTTTCCTATATATATTATGCAGATGCTCTGGTCCGTCTATACTCAGTCCGATGCGGAAATCGTGGTCGCGGAAGAAGCGGCACCAGTCGTCGGTGAGCAATGTGCCATTGGTCTGCAGAGTGTTGAGGATACGGCGGTCGGATCCGTATTTCTGTTGCAGCTGCACGGCCTTCTCGAAGAAGGGGATACCGCACATCGTGGGCTCACCGCCATGCCAGGCAAACTCTATCTCGGCCTGCTGGCCGTGGATGGCTATGACCTGCTGGATATAGCGTTCCAGCACCCAGTCTGACATAAGAGCCCCCGCCCCTCCCGCAGAGGGAGAGGAGAGGGTCTTTTCTTTACCCAGATAGTAACAGTACTCGCAACGGAGGTTACAGGCTGCACCAATGGGTTTTACCTCTATAGCATAGTGGCGATGATCGTCGATGCACGGCATTAATTAACAGGTTTTGCAAATGGTTTAACACCATAGGGTGAATAGGTGTAGGTCTCATGACCGTCGTCGACACCAATCTCGTGCTGGATAAGCGTATTCAGCTTCTGGTTCATCATTTCTACGGTAGACTGGTTGTTACCCTTTGGCCATGCCAGATTCTCGGTCTCTGCGCTGCCATAGGCGAAGAGTTCTACATCGTTGTCGGCATAGAGGGCGTCTATATCAGTAGGATTGTTGAAGCCTACAGGAGCGAAATAACGGGCGAACTTGTATTCCTTGGTAACGATACCACGAACGAAGCCACGCTTGTTGATATCAAGGCGATAAGCAGGTTTCAGGCTCTGGTCAAGGATGAACTCGCTGTCGATCATCGAGAGCATATCGTAGCAGAAGAGGGCACCCTCGCCATTACGTACATCTACAGACGGGTCCTTTACGGCAGGAACCAGTGAGTAACCATGCAGGCCGCTGGTAATCTCTTTATACTTAGAGGTATTGCCATTGGTAGCGAAGTCTACGAAGGTAGGTGCGAGATCCAGATGCGAGGTGACGTTCTTGCAGTGACGACCGCCCGGCAACTCGGGATGGTAAACGATAAGAGGTACGTGGATGTTGTTGTCATAGATATATCCGCCCTTACCCTTCAGGCCATGAGCACCCTGCATCTCGCCATGGTCGCTGGTGTAGATGATAATGGTATTCTTCAGCAAATCGTTTTCTGTCAGGTAGTTGAGCAACTTCTGCATGTGATTGTCGCAATCCTGAATAGTATTGAAGTAATAATCGCGGAACGTTTTCCAGCCTTCCTCGGTCTTGGGAGAAGGGCCCACCATGCGCTCCCAGTTGCCGGCATATTCGCCATGGGCTGCTACACGACCTTCCTTGTCGAAAGGCTCATTCCATGAGGCAGGAACGGGTACGTCATAAGTCTTCTTGTAAACTGGATCATCGGGTGCGGGCACACCTTCACCGGCCAATCCACCGATACCATCCTCGTTGAAATACATAATATCGTGAGGATTCAGGAAGTTTACTGCAAGGAAGAAGGACTGCCCCTTCTCGTTCAACTCCTTACCCTTGCCCTTCAGCCAGTCTATGGCATTCTGGGCAATGGTACCATCCTCGTGCCAGCCCTCATAGACGGCTCCGTACATATCGCCCTCGGTCCAGTCACTGAATCCGTATTCCTCGAGAGAGGTGTCGCCCTCGGACATGTGCCACTTACCCTTGAAGGCTGTGTAGTAGCCTGCCTTACGCAGCATATCGCCCACGGTAGTCAGGTCGGTAGACATATTGGGCTGGAAAGCATAGTTGGTATTATCGAGCATACATGTCTCCGTAATATGACGTCCCGTGTAGATTACAGAACGGCTACTGGTGGAAACATTGGAACAAGCGTAATGCTTCTCGAATGTGGTACCAATCTGGCGCAGACGCTCACGAGCCGCATAGTCACTGCCCTGAGGATAGTCTTCCATGTAAGACTCCTGGTCGGTGGTGATGAAGATGATGTTGTACTTACCGTCCGCATTGGTCTTTGCCTGATTATTCACAGGATTGTCTGTTGAGTCAGTACAACCAACCAACATAGCAGCACTGGTAGAGAACAGCGCAGCCTTGCTAAAAATCTGATTCCTTTTCATAAACATAGGTTTGTGTTAGTTATTATTGAGTGATTTATTTCCTACTTCTATAACGCCATACAATGTATGTAACATAAACAAGCAAAGCTATGTAGATTACCACCAGGGGAATAGTAAACCACAATGGCTGCGACATGAAGTCGTTTAGGTTTTTGTCCATCTAATAATATGTTTATACCAAATTTGTTGTTTTTGACAGCACAAAAATAACAAGACGAGGGAAACGTGGGTGTGAAAAAACATGCTTTGGTGTAAAAAAACAAAGCTCAAGGTGTGAAAAAACATGCATTATTTTACAAATTTAACACAAGAGGACAATATTTTCGTTTTTTTTTCATAATTTCGCAGCATGATTACAATGGGTGAGATGCAGATAAGTGGAGTGCTGACGATGGCTATGTTGTCGGCTATGTTAATGTTATGCATCCCACACCGTTCGTTCCGCCGAAGCAGTTTCACCCACGCACGTTGGCTAATGGCAGCAGGCACAGGGCTTATTGCCGTGCAGTTTATGCTGCAATACACCTTTGGTTTCCGCCAGATGGGAGTAACGCAGGCCGTTTTATGTAATCTGCTGTTATTCACCCCTGCCACATTACTTTGCAGCATGGCCATCCTTTGCATGCAGCGTCGCGGAAAAGTCAGTCGGAAAGAATGGGCTGTGGTATGGTCTGTCTGCTTCCTGACAGAACTCATCCTCCTTACTACACTGCTGGCAGATGGCATACCCATAGAACAGGAGTCGCAGGCACTGCGAATGGCCGAATACACAGGAGGGGTGCTATACGTATTGATGCAGAGCTATATCTTCGCCAAGCAATACGAGGCTTACAAGCAACTGAAACTGATCGTAGGCGAGTATTTCGACCGCGAACGAAACGATCTGTTCGGCTGGATGGGACTGAGTATGAAGACAATGGCACTGCTGGCCTTCTTCGTACCATTCGTTATATTCCTGAACGGCAAGCCCCTGGTTCTGTTCTCCGTAGCCTATTTCTTCTGTATCTCCTACTCCACCATCAGCCTGTACAGCTATGGTATCAGCGAAGATATTGCTCGGGTGGAGGAAGCTGAGGATAGCGAGGAAGAAGAGGAGCTAAACGTGGGGAACGAAGAAGGTATAGCCCAACAGCCTGAAGGAGAAGACTCGTTCACAACCACCAGCATTTCAGGGGGTGGCTCACCTTCAGACATTAATCCGGAAACCATACAGCGTGTAGAGAGAGCCGTAGAGCTGTGGAAAGCAAGCGAATCCTATAAAGAGCACAACCTGACACTGAGTGTAGTGGCAAGACAGATGGGAGTGACACGCAAGCAACTGCAGGAATGGCTTAGGTCGTCGGAATACAAGAATCTGGCAGGACTGGTAACCCCGCTACGCATAAATGAGGCCAAGATTGTGTTGAAGGAACATAACGAATGGTCTGTAGAGAGCGTTGCCGACCACTGCGGCTTCAGCAGCCGCGAATATTTCCATCGCGCTTTCCGCGAGTATACCGGTATGACTCCGGCCAAATATCAGCAAGGAAAATCCTAACAGAGATTACTTAACCAGATATTTCCTACCCTCGGCTACGTAAATCCCCTTCTGCTGTCCATTAGGGATTTCCTGACCACTCAGATTAAAAACCGGACTTTGACCGTTGGCTGCCGGCTGCCGGTTATTACGAACAGCGCCTAAGCCATCAGCACCATCCGTAATGCCGAAATACTCATCAAGTTCAAGGAAACGGTTGTCATACCACTCCTTGATATATTCAATCTCGCGATTCAGATCCAGCACATACAAAGGCCTTGACTTCTGCTTCTCGAAATAGTCCGTCATCCGCTGCCAGGCACCACTGCGGACAAACAGGTCGCGATAATACTCCAACTTACGATGTATGGAAGAAGGAGAGAAAGCTCCCTGCCTACCCTCTATCCATCGCTGCTTGAGAATAGCCAGATACTCCTCGTCTGCACATATGGGACCATAAGGATAAGGTGCATTGTTGAATATCGTACTCAGAGGGAAATAGGTGTATTTGCCATCATAGCATTCACCCTCGTAATGACCGCCAAAACTGGTATCCAAATCCCATGGCGTTACAACAAACCTGCGTCGGTCAGCCTCTGTGGGATCGGTGGAATAGATATCCTTGTTAATGTTACGAATGCTGAAGTAGCGATTCTTGTTTCCCCAGTTGTCACTGATGCAGAGCGCCATAACCAGCAGCTGATAGTCCGCGAGGTTTTGCAGGAAGAAATAGCGTTTGACGTAGTCCTTATTATACCCCTTAAGGATAGCATCCTGCAGAGGTTGCCATGCCTGGAGTCCGCCATACTCCTCGGGATAGGATAACTCCCACGCATTGTGCCACTCGATGACACAAGCAGAGGAGTCTGCACTGTAACAGGGCTCGTTCTGATTATAAATATCCTGCGTACCGCTTTTGTACAGGACGCCACGGATAAGGACACTGCCGTCCTCCTGTTCCTGATACTTCTTCAGATTAAGCAACTTTCGGTTGATACGGTCCGTGAGGCAATAAATACCATAATACTGGTCTTTGATATACAACTCTACGAACCGCCCCTCTGTGCCATTGCGCCCGTCAAAATCTGTATCGTAGGGCAGACGTGAGAACTCGTTCCAGATATCAAAGGCCACACGGTTACGCATACAGATGCGGTCTATGGCCATAGCATCCAGAATCCACGAGGAGCAGGAGCGCATACCCAACAGTGCCGAATCAGCCTCCTCTGCATAGTCACTCGTACGTAGTTTCATGTTAAGCGACGGCTTCATCATATACTTGCCGGCAGTAGCACCGCGTGTGCGGAACTTGGCCGGCAACTCAACAACAGAGCCATCGGTATCAGTAAGGACCATAGAGCCATTGGCATAGTCCATGCCCTTCGCTATCATACCCTCGAGATAGATCTTCAGTATAGGCAATTTATCAGATTGCGCATTACCAAAGACTGTGTGACACAAAACAAGCAGAAAAAAAAGGATTCTCATTACCTTATAAGAGTATAAAATATATTGTTACGGCCGGAATAGCAAGCAGACTACTATCGAAACGGTCCAGCAAACCGCCGTGCCCGGGCAGGATATGACTGCTGTCCTTGATGTCGAGCTGACGTTTGAGGTGACTCTCTACCAAATCGCCATAAGTACCGCTGACTACCACCACGGCAGCAAAACCCAACCACTGCAGCAGGCTAAGCGTTCCCGGCTGAACATACCAGATGGCAACACTGGCCATCAGGGTAAAGAGGCATCCGCCTATGCTACCAATCCAAGTCTTCTTGGGTGATACGCTGGGGAAAAGTTTCCAGGGGAAGATACCATGCAGGGTGAGACCGGAAAGATAGGCAAACGTGTCATTCACCCATAGGAAAACGAAAAGAGCAAGCGGATAAATCCACGTATAGACCATCCTGCCAGCTTCGTCGTCTCTGCTGACAGAAAGCAGGGGTAGTAATGCAAAGGGTAAGGCCACGTATAGCTGCGAGGCCAGACAAAGGCTCCAGTTACGAATGGAATCCTGACTCTTCCTGTATAATTCGCTTACCATTATATATAACAATAGTATAGCCCATAGTGCCATTATACGGGATGCTGTCACACTGCCTATACAGAAGAGCCACACAGCAGCCACTAATATAAAGCCCGCCAACGCATTGATGGCACGGGGCATACTGGCACCGGCATGATGGTTCATAACGGTACCGAACTCGAAAAGAGTGGCAGCGGCAACAAGGCCGAAAAAGAAGAAGGCACTTACCGGGCTATATATGGTACAGCCCATCAGCAGTGCCACATATATCAGGCCGGTAAGGGTACGTGTTATAAGGTTTTTCATTAATTATTGAACATTGAGAATCAGACTTTAGACTTTAGGCTTTAGACCTTAGACTTTAGCTTTTACTATTGAGCATTGAACATTGAGAATTGCGCTGACGCACTTTGGTTATTGGCCATTGGCTCGCGACCTCTTCGGCGTTCTTCACTCTTCACTCTTCACATCTTCACTCAGCAGTTCTTCGGTACGGCTGCTCCAGGGACGGGGACCGAAGATACGCTCTACATCTTCGGCAAAGATTACCTCGCGTTCTACCAACAGCTGAGCCAACTGGGCATGTCCCTCGGTATGCTGACTCAGAATGTCCTTGGCGCGCTGATACTGCTGTGCTATCATCTTCTGCGTCTCCTTGTCTATGAGCTGGGCCGTAGCCTCGCTATAGGGGCGCTGGAAATTATACTCCTGATTGTTGTAATAGCAGATATTGGGCAACTCGTCGGCCATTCCCATGTAGGCAATCATACTATATGCTTGCTTGGTCACACGCTCCAAGTCGTTCATTGCCCCGCTGCTAATATGTCCTGTGAAAAGTTCCTCTGCAGCACGGCCTCCAAGAGTAGCACACATCTCGTCGAGCATCTGCTCGCGCGTGGTTATCTGACGCTCCTCTGGCAGATACCAGGCAGCACCCAAGGCACGCCCACGGGGGACAATAGTTACCTTAACCAACGGATTGGCATACTGGAGCAACCAACTGATGGTGGCATGGCCAGCCTCATGAAGGGCTATGGTGCGCTTCTCCTCGGCCGTCATTACCTTGGTCTTCTTCTCCAGACCACCGATAATACGGTCTACGGCAGCCAGGAAGTCATCCTTGCCAACAGCTGCCTTGCTATTTCGGGCTGCAATAAGAGCCGCTTCGTTGCAGACATTAGCAATATCTGCTCCACTGAAACCTGGGGTCTGACGCGAGAGGAAGTCAATATCCACCGTATTATCAGTCTTAATAGGACGCAGATGCACCTGGAAGATTTCCTTACGTTCGTTAACATCGGGGAGATCCACATGTATCTGACGGTCAAAACGGCCGGCACGAAGCAAGGCATTGTCCAAGATATCCGCACGGTTAGTAGCAGCCAGAATGATTACACCGCTGTTGGTGCCGAAACCATCCATCTCGGTAAGCAACTGGTTCAGAGTACTCTCACGCTCATCGTTAGCTCCCATCTGAAGACCTCTGCTTCGAGCACGGCCTACTGCATCTATCTCGTCGATGAAGATGATACAAGGTGCCTTCTCCTTAGCCTGACGGAAAAGGTCGCGTACACGACTGGCACCCACACCCACAAACATCTCTACAAAGTCGCTACCCGACATAGAGAAGAAGGGCACATCGGCCTCGCCTGCCACAGCCTTGGCCAGAAGGGTTTTACCCGTTCCTGGAGGGCCTACCAACAGCGCTCCCTTGGGTATCTTACCACCCAGTTCGGTGTATTTATCGGGATTCTTCAGGAACTCCACAATCTCCTGGACTTCCTGCTTAGCGCCAGCCTGACCGGCTACATCCTTGAAGGTAACCTTGCTAGCCTCATCCTTATCAACCAACTGGGCACGACTCCTACCGACATTGAAGATGCCCATAGGACCGCCGCCACCGCCGTTGCTTCCACCGCCGCCCATACGACGCATGATGAAAATCCAGAACAAAGCAATAAGAATAAGGGGACCGAAACTCCACAGGAAGTTCGAAATGGCATCACTGCCGTTCTCGTATTTCACATCACCGCCAAAGTGGCCAGCCTCGTGCTCTTGCTCCATAAAATCCTCTAACTTGTCGGCAGAGGGGAATTGCGACTGCACCACACTCGTGGCACCCGGCTTAATCTTGGTGGTGGGGAACACATCGCGCAAATGCGCAGGATCTACATACATCACCAATGTGCCTTCCTTCTTATTTACCACTACCTTGCTGGCATAGCCGCTCTTGACATATTCCTTGAACTGACTGTAGGTCACTTCCTTGGAACCGCCATCCAGCAACGAACCGCTACCACCGTTCAGGATAAGGAATCCCAGCACAATGGCAATAATCAGGTACAGCCATGTAAGGCTGAACTGCGGATATTTGGGTTTCTTCTGCTTACTCATAGCCTCTTTTAATTACATTAATCCAGATCAGGCACCTGCGTCAACTGGGCATCTGCCCAAAGGTGCTCTATATCATAGAAAGCACGCTCGTCTGGCAACAGGATATGAACAATAACCTCGGCATAATCCATTGCCACCCACTGAGAGTAATGCATACCATCTACTGCCAGCGGCTTCTGATGCGCCAATTCCAATGCCTTGTCACCTACACTGCGAGCCAAAGCCTGTATCTGAGAGGGTGAACCGCCAGTGGCAATAACAAAGTACCTACAGATGGTGTCAGGAATCTCTGAGAGGTCCACCACAACAATATTCTTACCTTTCTTATCTTGCATTCCCTGCACTATAGCTTCTACCAGGGGATTTTTCTTCTTCATCAATAACTTTTTTGTATTTATTTGGCTACAAAGGTACAGAGAGTTAGGCGATAATGCAAATTTTTTGTATTTTTTTGGCATAAAGTTTTGTCAGTTCGGAAAAAGTCTATACCTTTGCACCGCAAAAGGGATTCATCCCACATTTATTGGGCTATGGTGTAATGGTAACACTGCAGATTCTGGTCCTGCCTTTCCTGGTTCGAGTCCGGGTAGCCCAACACAAAAAAGAGCATCACATTTGTGACGCTCTTTTTTTTATTTTCCAACTTCAACTATCAACTAAACGCTTCCACCTCGGCCGAATAATGACCATAAATATACTCCACAACCATACGGCCGTATTTGCCCTGGGCCGGGAGGAGTGTTGAGATGTAACCCATCGTCATTCGCCAGTTAATCTCTATACAGGGACATATACCGCCCTGACAGAGCATCATATCCACACCCACAGGACCACGATAAGAGAACTGTTGCAGGTATTTCTCCCACCATTGCCGGATGTCCACCAACATTTGGGGGTCAACATACTGCATCAGCCATTGCAGTTTCTGCCCTTCGGGAGCCACCCAGTTACCTAAGTAGGCGCCACCCTCGTTGGTGTAGAAGAGACTGAGGCCACGGTATTCCACCCCACCCTGTCCGTCACACCAGAACTCAAGGGCGAAGTCAGCCACCTTCTGTAGCATCCTTTCCACCACAACAGAACCTTGGGCCTTTAGTGTATTCTTTATCCATCCTTTGGCATTCGGACTACCACAGAGCATCAATCCCCTGCCACTACTACTCCATGGCGCCTTCAGGAGGAACTCTTCTCCGTCCTTTGCTGACGAGAGTATCACCTTTACCTCAGCCTCGGTCTTACAAAGATGAGACTCGCCCATCAGAGCTTCGCCCAACAGGCCATCACGCTTGCAGGCAGCCAGAGCTTCCACTGCCGATTGACGGTGCGAAAGCCAACGGAGCCGTTCCATCTCCTCGTCAGAGGGAAGGAACTCATCTGTCACACCCGCCAAACGCAATTGGTGTATGAGGGCCGGGCTCCAGCCCCAAGGGCAGATCTCGTCACCCGGCTTCAACTCCAGCGTATCCGTCCCGTTCCATACAATATCACCGTCCTCGGCCCACCAGTTTGGGAGCCAATAGAGTTCGTCTCTCATCTGCCTGATGATAGCGGGCGGCGTATAGCCAGGATTGCCATCGGCAAGGGCCATATCATTCTCTGGATTGAAAACATATACTTTCATGCCACAAAGATACAAAAAAACTTTTACTTCTTTTATTTTGCAGAGCGAAAAAAACATTGTACTTTTGTGCTATGATGAAGATAGATTGCTTTATTCCTTGGCAGAGCGACGAGCAAGTAGCCGCCACCCTGCAACAGTTAGAGACCGACGAACAGGTCGGAACCATCCACTTCCTGCGCGAGGAAGGCCCCGGAAATATAGAAACCCTACGGTGGATAGCAGAAAAGGCCACAGCGCCTTACCTGCTGCTATACACCAAGTACGATACCCTGCAGTTGGGCTATTACGCCCTGACGCGTATGCTGACCATAGCCGAAGACAGCAATGCGCTGATGCTGTATGCCGACCACCACATAGCACTCCCCTCGGGGAGCGGGGAGGGGGTTTTAATTGACTACCAACTGGGTTCGGTACGGGATGATTTTCAGATGGGCTCATTGCTCCTGATTCGTACTTCGGCACTGAAGGATTATATTGCCCAGGCCAAGGAAGTAAACTATCGCTTTGCCGCCCTGTATGATTTCCGCCTCTTCGTCAGCCGCACCATGTTGCCTGTTCATGCCGACGAATTCCTTTATACCGAGATCGAACAGGATACCCGACTGAGCGGCCAGAAGCAGTTCGACTATGTGGACCCACGCAACCGCGATCGGCAGATAGAGATGGAGCAGGCTTGCACCGCCCATCTTAAAGCCATTGGTGCTTATATGGCTCCGGAAGCTTTCCAGGATATAGATTTCTCGGAAGGCGAGTTCGCCGTCGAGGCATCTGTCATCATCCCCGTCCGTAACCGTGAACGCACCATCCGCGATGCCATTCGCAGTGTTCTGGAACAACAGACCACCTTCTCCTATAACCTGATCGTGGTGGATAACGGCAGCACTGACGGAACCACAGAGGCTATAGAAGAATTTGCCGGCGACAAACGCGTCATCCATATCATCCCCGAGCGTAATGATTTGGGCATCGGCGGATGCTGGAACACAGCAGTACATCACCCACAGGTGGGACGGTTTGTTGTCCAGTTGGATAGCGACGACCTCTACAGTTCACCCCAGACCCTGCAGCAGATGGTGGATGCCTTCCGCGAGCAGCAGGCCGCTATGGTTATCGGTTCGTACCGCATGTGCGACTTCCAACTGAACACCCTGCCGCCAGGCCTCATCGACCATAAGGAGTGGACACCCGACAATGGGCGCAACAATGCCTTGCGCATCAATGGTCTGGGTGCACCGCGCGCCTTCTACACCCCAGTACTCAGAAAGATACAGATTCCCAATACCAGCTATGGCGAGGACTATGCTCTTGGCTTGATGATCAGCCGACGTTACCATATAGGCCGCCTGTATCACGAGGTCTATCTCTGCCGCCGCTGGGAGGGAAATAGCGATGCAGCCCTGAGTCAGGACAAGATAAACAAGAACAATACTTATAAGGACCACCTGCGTACCCTTGAGATTCTGGCTCGCCAGCAACTCAACAAGAGCAGAGAACGGGTACCTTCCCCCACTGAAGTAGAGGATTTCTTTCAGAGCGAAAAAAAAAACTGGTCTGACGCCGCCACTCGCTATGAGGCGCTGAAAGACGTAAAGACAAAAGCACTCCCCCCCGAGGGAGTCGGAGGAGGGCTTTGCGCCCAATGGAATCCAGCCCGCATAGTCAGTACTGGGGCCAACATCAGCAAACAGGTGATAGAGAAACGTCCCTGTTTCCTTTGCGACAGCAATCGCCCAGCTGAGCAACATGCCTTGCCCGTCATGCAGCAGTATCAGTTGTTGGTGAACCCCTTCCCCATATTGCCCAAGCACTTTACAATCCCTGACCGCCGGCATACTTCACAACTTATAAAAGGGCGATTCCAGGACTTGTTCAAAATAGCCCAACAGATGCCCGACTACATGGTATTCTACAACGGACCTGTATGCGGAGCCTCTTGTCCGGACCACATGCATCTGCAGGCAGGAAGTCGTGGCATTGCTCCTCTGGAGCGAGACTGGGAACGTGTCTACGAGCCTGCTTTGAAACCCTTTGCCAAAGGTATTTCCTTACTGACAAACTACGCCTGTCCTGTTCTGGTAATCCGTACCGATAAGGTAGAAGAAGCCACATCCTGCTTCGAAAGTATCTATGACGCACTACCCATACACGAAGGCGAGGCAGAGCCACGTATGAACGTTGTATGTTGGAAACAGGCGGACAAGGTGATAACCCTTGTTTTCCCACGCGCCAAGCATCGTCCCGCCTGCTATACGGCCCAAGGCGAGGACCAACTGCTGGTAAGCCCAGGCGCATTGGATATGTGTGGTCTGCTTATCACTCCCAGAGAACAGGATTTCCAGAAGCTTACCCCAGAGCAAGCGACGGCAATCCTACAGGAAGTTTCACTGAATATAGAGGACGTCTTTTCATTGAACATTGAGCATTGAACATTGAGCATTGAGCATTGAACATTGGCCGTTGGCCGTTGGTCTTTTTGCCATAAACACAGCGGCAGCAAATTCTTCACTCTTCATTCTGCATTTTCATCATGTCAACAGAACCGACAATAACAGTAGGAATCCTTTCTGCAAGGGAAGTTCGCTTCCGCCTGGATACACCTTATTATATAGATGGCATGTCTGCGGAAGGCGAGCAGACAGCCACAGCCCAACCCGATGGTATTCTATGGAAAGGGAAAGTGTATAAGAAAATCAGCCTCTCCCCAACCAAAAAGACAGCACTCCCATCGGGGAGCGGAGAGGGGGTCTTTCGACTCTACAACGTTACCATAGGCAAGCAGTTCCACTGGGAGCGTCAGCAGATTCAGGTCTTCACAGGCACCCTGCATCTGGTTCTACAGAACAACCAGATTGTGGTTATCAACGAGCTGCCGCTGGAGGACTATCTGATAAGCGTCATCAGCAGCGAAATGAAAAACACCTGTTCGTTGGAGTTCCTGAAAGCATCAGCTGTAATCAGTCGCAGTTGGCTACTGGCACAACTCAAGCAGAAGAAAGACAAAGCACCCTCATGCCTGCAAACCGACGAGGAACTTATCCGTTGGTGGGACCGCGAGGATCACGACCTCTTTGATGTCTGTGCCGACGACCACTGCCAGCGCTATCAGGGAATCACCGTAGCTTGCAATCCCAATGTCCGACAGGCCGTTAACGAGACACGCGGACAAGTTCTTGTGGGTGACGGAGAAATCTGTGATGCACGCTTTGGCAAATGTTGTGGCGGCCAGACCAACGAGTTCCAATACTGCTGGCAGAATATCCGCAAGTCGTACCTCAGCAGCATCTCCGACCCCTTCTGTGCCACAACCGACCGCGAGGTACTCTCGCAGGTACTGAACGACTACGATTTGGAGACACAGAATTTCTACCGCTGGCAAGTACGTTTTACACAAGAAAGACTCCGGGAACTGATAGAGCGCAACTTAGGCATGACGTTCGGGCACATACTGCAACTGGAACCATTGGAGGCAGGCCCTGCCGGACATATCAGCCGGCTCCGTATTGTTGGCACCGAACGTACATATATAATAGGTAAGGAATTGCAGATACGCAAGACACTCAGCACCTCCCATCTGCTCAGTAGCGCTTTCACTGTCAGCATGGAAGACCTGCAGGATGGTATCCCCCAAACCATTATTCTCGATGGTAAAGGTTGGGGCCATGGCGTAGGTATGTGTCAGATAGGTGCCGCCGTTATGGGACACCAAGGCTACACATACCGGCAAATCCTCGGCCACTACTATCCAGGAGCAGAAATAAAAAGGCTTTAGTCAACGGCCAAAGCCATTATTCTGCCGTAACAGTAGTCAACTCCTGTAAGGCATCCAAGGAATCACCCGTCAGAAGCGTATAAGTACTACCCTTCTGAAGGAGAGCGGATGAATAGACTACTGTCATGGTTGGATAAGCAGGTGTCTCTATCACAGCCACCTCATTACCCTCTGCATCGGCAATCTTAACATACCGCTTCACACCTTTGCTCTTATAAAGGCGGAAGGCAGCCTGTGTCGACTTGCTTGCCATCGGCAGTTCACTTTTATAGCCCACACCGATAACCGTTCCTCCATTACAATAGAAATGGTTGACATCGAAGGCAGCCTCTGCCCCCTCAGGACTATAAGTGCTTATGGTACCGCCATTTACGAAGATATCACCCTTCGAATCCAAACCGTCATTAGTAAGACTCGACGCGAAGGTAAAGCCGCCATTCACCGTTACAGACGAACCGACCTTGATGGGATCGTCGTAAGTGGCAATATAGTTGCTGCCGCCATTGATGGTTATCTTCTTTACGGCAGCCAGGCCTACAGCTCCGTTATGGCCCAGTGTCTTTATGTACAGTTCTCCCCCATTCACGTTGATGTTGTTAGCCATCACGGCACGAGCGCCCAACGAAGGATTGTTCAGGAAATCAGCATCCGTCAGGGTTCCGCTGCCTGTCATCACAAAATACAGGCTGCCATCTTCTATCGTCACATCACCCGAGGTGCTGATACACTTCCCGTCGAACTCATCATTATAGAAATTCAGCGCATAAGGGCTATTAACTGTCAGGTCGCAATTCGCGTTGATGCCGGCAAGCAGCGTACCACCCGCTGCTGCTGACAACATACAGGGATACTTACTATCTATATTGATATGTCCCTTCTCGGAACGACCGCTCACCATAATCTCCACGCCCTCTAATTCTGTTGTCACAGAAACAACGGTAGTATCAACCACAGCCACAACGCCATCCAGATTACCCACGACCGTTGCTTTAGAACCGTCAAATCTAACCTCTACGATACGCTGCACATTGAACGCAGAGGGTTGGGGATTGAGGATTGAAGACTGAACAGGCGCATAGCGGGTATCAAACACAAAGGCGCCCTGCAGGCTGTCAGGAATAAAGGCAGGAATGGAATAAAGGCCTGCGCCGCTCGTCCTGACCTCCTTAATATCGTCTATGACATACTGATGCTCCTCGTCCTCACGGACTACCGTCATCAGCCCATCCCTGTAGTCGATACGGGAGATGCCGCTCGCCTTCTCCTGCTGAACGGTTCCAGGCAGCGTAACAGTATTGTCCTCGTGTTTTGACGTCACATCATTCCCTATCACATATATGGCACCAGGGGTAAGATCCTTCTCGTACTGAGACTCGTTATACTCATCATGGTTCCACGATGTCGAAGCCATTTCCTTGTCAAAGGCGGCATAGTTGTTCTGCAGGAAAGTCATCATGTACTCGACTTCCTCCTGAGGTGTGTTGGCTATTTTCTTGCTGTTCTTGTAAGTCGGCAGCCAACGTGCTTTTTCGCGTTCCCACGCACCAGATGTGCTGAAGAGATTGGCATACTTCTCCATTATGGACCTGATGTTCTCGAGCGACAGCTGATGGGTCGAGAGGTATTGCCAACGGTTATTCATCTTGGTGGCAAAGTCGTCAGGGCGAAGCGTCTTCGTCTTAAAGCGGTGTATCAGATTATGGTATCCCAACTTCTCGCCCCAAGCCATTTGCTTAGGATCACTACCCGTTTCGTCACCTCCGGCATATCGCCCAATAGAACCATCCAAGTCCCAGAGGGTAAACAGGTATTTTGCCTCCTTATCCCAATTTCTTACACTCAGATAGTAGTTCTTCTTCTGATTGTCCAAGAGTTGGAAAGCCTGAATGAAAAGAATAAAGTCTATGACATTCTGCTCGTACATCTTGCTAGTGTAATTGGCACTGAACTCTTTCTGGCCCACACCCATAAAGTCGATAATATCGCAGATAGGGTCAAAGAATGCCTGACTGACGTTGTCATCCGGATACTTCTGCTCCCAGCCATAGGACTTCTTCGATTCTATATAGGGCCAGAGGAAAGAGTCGTTGGTCGGCCGTTCTGTATATTTCGACAGGTACGTCTCGCTGCTTTCCCAGTTGGCCTTCCACAACAGGCCCCTCTTCACCTCAGGCTCTGTCTCCGTAGCCTCCTTTGTTTTCTTCAGGTTCAGCTTCTTGCGGTCAATTTTGTCCGTGAAGCACATCAGACCATAATAGGCACCATTCACAAAGACCTCTACAAACTCGCCCTGTGTTCCGTTGCCCTGATATTCATTATCCTTATCGTATGGCAGGTCATCCACGCTGGTCCACAGATCCATCATCACGCGGTTACGCATACGGCTGTAATCAGTGTATTCGGCAGCCAAGACCCAGTCGTCATCCTTTCTGTAGCCCAACAGGTGAACATCCTGGCTCTCGCCATCCTTCACCAGTTCCAGGTTGAAGCTCTTCTTGGCCTTACTTCCTGATGTGGCGCCTCTGAGTCGTGTTCTTATTTCAGAACTGAAGCAAGCCATTCCCATCACATCCGAATCTTTCTGCCTGGTCCTGCAACGGGCATCTATGACACTTATATAACCTGGGTATTTCTTGGTGTGATTTTCGTCACCCTTTGTTATGGAGTAGTTGGCGGACATCTCGTCCAGCGGACAGTCTATCACCACAAAGGGCAAGGTACTGAATATCAGTGTCCATTGCTTATCTCCGACGGTCAGTGTCTTGGCAACATTTGCCGTCCAGTCCGACACCACCAGATTGCCTCTCTTACCGTTTTCCAGCACGGCATCATCCAACTGTACGCTCTGATACCGACTTTCATCCCAGCGCAACGTCCCCTTCAGGGATTGACTTACGATTGGCTCTATGGTAGCATAAAGACTATTGGCAGCCGTATCGGCCACCAAAGGCACTTCGTTAAGCCACAGCCCGCAGTCTCGTTGAGCAGATACGGCAAGGTTGGCAAATACTGCCAGACATACTATGAACATTCTATTCTTCATATTTGATTCTTTATGCTTTATTTTCACTTATAGTTTCCCAATTGGGTTGATTTCTTCTCAGCAGTAAACTCATACTCCGTCACAGGCTGGTCGTCGAACGACTTCTCGTAACTCAATATCTTGTAACTGTTGCCAACGGTGATACTGCTATTAGAGAACAACACACAAACACAGTTATACGTATCAGGCGTAGGAACGGCCTTTATAATATTGCCCTCAGCATCTGCCAGTGCCAGCCCACTGATACTCTTTCCCTTCACGTAGCACATCACACTGGCTACATCGCTCGACTCATAGGGCATACAGTTACGGGCACCCAGGCTGACTATCTCGCCACCCAGCACCTTGAAGGTCTTGCCGTCGGTGTCCAGTCCCATCTGGTCTATGTCTGCCCCTATGGTATATAGCAAACCGTCGTACACGAACAGGAAGCTTACATCGAATCCGTCGTTTTCTGTACTGCAGATCAGCACATCGCCACCTCTCATGTAGCACCCCTCGGCATTCATACCGTCATCAACACAATAGCTGCGAATCTTTCCACCGTTTATTTCGACGGTCTTCTTGGATTCTATGCCCTCTGCCGCTGCACCACCCGAGCATCGAACGTATACATTGCCAGAGTTGAAGATGATTTTGTCTGCCGACTTTATGCCCTTGGGCGAGGCAGCCGCCTCGATCTTCTGGCCATGCAAATCTTCTGTCTTCACCTCAGGAACACGCTTACCGCTGGTACGCACGTATATATCCGCGTCGGCAATGGTCAGCTTACCCCGAAAGTTTGTCTTTGTCTCGCTTACAACCTCAGAGTGTCCAGCGCTGATGCCCTTTCCGCCTGTTCCGGTCGAGAAGCAATATATCTCGCCACCAGAGATATTCATATCCCATTCACTCTTCAGGGCACAGCACGAACTATAGTCCTGCTCCGTATCATCCCACAGGGCATCACCTGTGGTAATAGCCTTCACCAGACCTCCTGTTATTGTCAGCAGCGAGTCGGAGGCGATTCCCTTGCCAGCCAGACCGTCGGTATAGGTTCTCAGCACACCACCGCCAATGATGATATTGTCCTTGCCATAGACAGCCTTACCCTTCTGGGCGTGAGCGTTCACATGCACAAAGCCGCCCAACAGGTGAATGTAATCGTCTGATGCAATGCCGCATTTCTTGTTGCCGTTTACATAGAGCTGTCCTTCACCCGATATACATATCTTACCTTCTGCAAAGACACAGCCGCGCTGGTCCTCACCCTTCACCTTATTGTACGAAGTGCCGTCCGTAAGGGTGTTGAGTGTGTTTGCTGCCAGACAGATAAAGAGGCGTTTCTTCTTCTGACTGTTAATAACGGGACCTTCCTGATTAGTGAGGTCAACGCCATTCAGCACCACGCAGGCTTTCTTCTCGCTATAGAGTTTAAAGCAGGCATCGCTGCTGGCGCCCGAGAGAATGTATTTCACCCCTGTGGCAACCGTCTCAACCGTCAGGTGCGCACCTTGCCGGGTCAAGGTAAGGGAGTCTGTATCGCCTGTCACCGTCACATTCGCCCCATCATAGGCAATGTTCACCGTTTTGGTCCATTGGCTGTTTCCCACAAAGTCATCGGAATGGTCATCGCTGGGTGCCTCTGCCTTCACACGCTCCTTATCAGCTTCCTCAAAGGCTATGTCGTAGTCAAAGTCGGCCAGATAACGTTCCGGCATCGCCTTGGCACGCCACAGGTCTTTCTCTTTCAGGCTCATCAGCCCCACAGCGGATGTATCAAAGCCATACGCAGCAGCTCCGCTCCACAGCGTAGCCTGCTCAGGCCCGTATGTTATCTTGTCAACACCATTGATGATGCGCGTCCTCCCTGCCTCGTTCACATATACATTACGCTGTGCCGAAGCAGCAAGAGCCCCAATCAAAATCAGATAAAAGATGAGTGTTCTTTTCATAGCTAAGGTCCGTGCTTTCTTTATCTGATGCTGTACTTAACACAACTCTTTCCCACCTTCACCAGATAGGTTCCCTTGGGAAGCCCCTCCAGGCTAACGCTGTTAGCACCCTCGGATGCGGTAACCTTGGCTTTTACCTGTCGGCCGCTTAGGTCATAAACGGCAATAGGGGAAGAAGCAGTAAGTTTGGCATCTTCCACAACCCACTGTATCTTGTCTACCTCGTCAGGATCCATGACGTCTGCGAACTGCCACGACTCCACGTCAGAGAAGTTCCACTCCCCTACTTCGCCTGTAAGAGCAGTCAGCGTTATGGTCTTATTGCCAAACAGCATCTGTGGCTCCTTGGACAGGCTGCACACTATCTCTGTGCCGTCTGCCAGATGAATAAGAAGTGAAGAACTGGCCACGCTGGGTAATACACCCAACACCGCCATCAGGATTGCACACAATACCTTATTTTTCATAGCTATTACCTTAAAAAAACTATATACCTTATATATTTTGGGCGCAAAGATACAACTTTTCTCTGTTTAACAACAAAAAAAGAACAGAAAAAAAAGAAACCGACTATCCGCTGATAGCCGGTTTCTCAGGGGAAATCCGGTAATTACCGTACAACAATCTTCTTACCGTTCACGATATTGATGCCTTTCTGCAACTTGCTTATGCGCTGACCAGCCATATTATAGATGGCACCGTCGCCCTCTGAGAGGCTTGGGGTGAGGCTTTCGATGGCCGTCTCTTCCTCTTCGAAGTCACCGGAGAATTCCTTGGTATTGTTAGAGGCAACAGAGAACTGCCAACGATAGTCGGGCACACCCATCACGTAGCCTGCAACAGGGTTGCTGCCAGTGCTCTTCACTGACCAGTAGGTATTGGCTGCATAGAGGTTCCAGTTGTTACCCGTAGCAGGAGCATTAGTAGCACGGATAGCATACTTACCACTGCTGTTCTGCAACAGGATCTGACTATCCCAGATACGATTCCAGTCATAGCCGCAGATGGGAACCAGGTTGTTGTTAGAGGCGAAAGTGCCATTGCCGCCTGTATTCTGGCTGGGATTGGTGAAGTGGTAGTTGGTAGAGCCTACAGTAAACTCAAAGAAGAAAGAATCTCCATACACGCCGCCATTGCTGTTACCCACTTTTGCTGTAAACGCACCAGCCTCGCTCTTGCTGCTGGTCAGTGTACCGCTGGTGGTGATATAGTACTTTGTACCATTTATCGTTGTATAGATATTATAGGTTGTGTTGATGGTCAGCGTGGGCAATGCACGGAAGTAAGGTGTGTTGGGACCTTCTCTGAAGTTCTGGTTGATCAGAGCATTGGTCAGTGCCTGACCCTTGGTGTTGTAACCGTTAGAGCTGTCAACGCCTCCGTAGTCCATCACTACGATACCAGCAGAGCCCGGATGACCGTTCAGGTAGTTGATGGCCACCTGGTTCTGTGTCTGGGCATTATCGCGATAGCCGTCGCTGGTTACTATACCCAGGAAAGTCTTGGAGTAGCCAGAGGTATGGTTGATAACCCAGATGTTGGCATTCTTGTTTTCTGTGCACGAGAACTGCATCAGGCGCTGAATGCTGGCAGTCTTGGTGGCAGGAGCACCACTGCCAGAGACATTATAGAAATCCTGAATATAGACAGGACATTCATTGCCGATACCCTTCAGCTTTCCACCCTGCTGCTGGTTGAAGTTGGCATTATTGCCCCATCCTGTTACAAAGGCACCAATGGGGTTGTTATCGTATGTGTCACGACAGAGGACAATAAGCTTATGACGCACGTCGCCCATCTTCAACTTGGGATTGAAGTTGACGGTGTGACTGTTGGCAGGGCTGCTGCTCAGTTTGCTCTTAATCAGGTTGTTCCAGTTGCCGCTACCGCTGTCACCCTCTACCTCATGACGGATAACGATGATAGCCGTCTCAGTAGGATACTGATCCAGCAGGCTGCAAAGTGTGCTGATAGCAGAAGAGAACATCAGATTCGTGCTGATGTATCCATGACAGATACGCAGATCGTTACCATCCAGTGCAGGACGGAGGTCAAAGCAGCGGATACCGCTGTTCCACATCTGTGTCAGGGTCTTGTCCTGCGTGCGTGCAAACTGGTCACCGATAAGACCATACAAAGTTGTGAATCCATGACCCGTACCGGCATCATGAACACCAGGGATAGACATCTGGCTGACATACGTATTGTCAGGCACGTTGCTCATCCAGGAACTGTTCTGTGCAAACAGATTACCACATGCCATAGTGCATAGGAATGCTGCGGCAAACAAGTTTCTCAGTTTTCCCATCCTACCGTTCATACGAGAACGATGGAAAGAAGTACAAATTGCTTCCATACTTGGTTAGTTTAAGTTTAAGTTAGTTAATAATAGCGAAAATTGTAGTTTCGCGCCACAAATATAAGAGATTATTAAAAACGAAAGTAAAAAAACTGCAAAAATTTTTGGTAATTACCGAACTTTATGCTAATATTATAAAGATACTATCATAGGCGATTTATTTTTTGATAATTAAATACAAGTCACAGAGGCTAAACACAAAAATATTTGGGGGCTATTGCATCTTTTCAGATTTTTTATTTGTATCTTTGCATGATTTAACTTGAGAAAACGACTATGAGAACAATAAATATCGGCAGACTGCTTCTGATAATTACCATATACTGCATGCTTCCGCTGCAAGGGTTGCATGCAGAAAAGACCGTTGGGAAACTGACAGGCAATACGATGGGCTCCGACGAGAACTCACGCTCGTGGGTGGGCCTGGACCTGGGCGGCCCTTATGTCATCAACCGCGTAGGATGGCGCCCCAACGATGATGCTACCAGTGTGGTGCTGGGACTCTTCGAGGGATCCAACCGTCCTGACTTCATGGATGCCATCCCCCTGTTTATGATTACCGAGCAAGGGCCTGTAGGCTACTTCTCGTATAACGATGTGCACGTCTCTCGCGGCTTCCGCTATGTCCGCTGGTGTGCACCTGCCGGCACTAATAGTGACATCGCCGATGTAGAGTTCTATGGCAATCCTGGCGAGGGAGACGACAGCCGTTTCTATCAGCTGACCAACCTGCCTACCCTCTCCTATCACACCTATAGCGGACTGGAGCCTTACGACAAAGTCCACGAGTTGGAATCCGAGATGTGCATCATCTACGACGATGGTACCCGTGTTCAGGAATATCCCATACTGGTGCGCGAACGCGGAAACGGTTCACGCTACGATGCATTCCTGAAGCGCCCCTACCGCGTGAAGTTCAACGACGGGAAGTCGCACCACATGCTCAAAGACTCTCCCCTGCAGAGTCCTGCCAAGTCCAAGAAATGGACACTCATTCCCAATTGGCGCGACAAGAGCCTGATGCGCAACAACATAGCCTTCGAGATGAGTCGTCGCCTGGGACTCAGCTATACACCCTGGATTCAGAATGTGGATGTGATTGTCAACGGCGAGTACAAAGGCAACTATCAGCTTTGCGACCAGATTACCGTCGACCCCAACCGTGTGAACATCACAGAGATGGAGCCTGAGGATGTAGACGAGACGAACATCACAGGCGGTTACCTGCTGGAGATAACCAATGCCGGCGGAGAGCCCTACCACTTCCATAGCAACATAGGAAGTATTCCTGTGGATGTCAAGTCGCCAGACTCTGACGAGATCTCATCTGAGCAGTTCGACTACATACGCAACGCCTTCAACGAAATGGAATCACGCCTTTGGGATTCCAATTTCCAGGATGCAGAAGTGGGCTATCGCAGCCGGCTGGACCTGCAGAGCTTCCTGCGCTATTTCCTGGTGGGCGAGTTTACAGGCAACACAGACGCCATGTGGAGTATCTATGTATATAAGGAACGCGAGGACGACCTCTTCCACTTCGGCCCCGTCTGGGACTTCGACCTGTGTATGGATAACGACCAGCGTGTCTACCCAGCCAATGGTAAACCCGACTGGCTCTTCTACTATGGTTCGGCCGTTACGGGTATACGCAACTTTGTGGGCCGCATCCTCTCCGATTCTTACGCAGCCGAGTCGCTCAGCACCATCTGGAGCGATATGCGCAAGAGCGGAGCATTCAGCCAGGACAGCCTTTGGGCCTTCGTAGACAGCCTGGGCACCGTGATGGACGAGTCGCAGAAGCTGAACTTCACCCGTTGGGACAATCTGGGACAGCTGCTCACATTGCAGCAGTTTGCACCAGGCACCTATCAGGGCGAGCTGGATATCATCAAGAATTACCTGAAGGAGCGCATACGATGGATAGACAAGAAACTGGGTTATAAGGATTACGACGAGGTTGATCCTGAAGACTCTCTGTTTATCATCAACTCGGCAGAAGACCTCTATGCCTTCCAGCAGGCTGTTAACGTTCAGGGACATACGGATCTGAACGCACGCATGGATGCCGACCTGGACCTCAGCGCCATCAGTTCTAAGCTGGAGCCTATCGGCACCGCCGTCAATCCCTACGTAGGAACCTTTGACGGTCAGGGGCATACCATCTCCGGCTTTACTATGAGATATAATGGCAACTACGCAGGTCTCTTTGGCATTGTAAGTGGAGGCGCAACCTTCCGCAATTTCATATTGGACAACACCTGCTCTATCCTTGGCGGTGCCTTTGTGGGCATCATCGGCGGTTCCAACGGACGAGGCACCGTCACCATGGAATGTCTGGGTAACGAAGGCTCCGTAACGGCTGTCAACCAGAATGCCGGTGGTATCTTCGGCTGCAATATGGGAGGGGCTGCTACGCCCATCTTCCGCAACTGCTACGTAACAGGTCCTGTTAAGGGAGGACGCGAGAGCGGTCAGATTACCGGTTACGCAGGCAATGGCCAGGCCTATAACTGCTATGCCATCGGCAGCGTGGAGGGCGTCTACAAGGCAGACATGAGCGATGCTATGCTGCGTGGCAACCCACGTTCCAACAACTGCTATTCCATTTATCCTGACAGGAATGCAACGGTTGTCGACGAGTCGCAGATCACTGGCGGAGAACTCTGCTATCTGCTTAACGAGGGAAATTCTCAGCAGGAGCCCGTCTGGTTCCAGACCTTGGGCAAGGATGGCTATCCTGTGCTGAACAGCTCGCACGCCCAAGTCCTGCTGGCTGATGACGGCACCTTCTTCAACGAAGATGTGGATGGTCTGATAGCCATGAAACCCAAGTCATGGAACACATCATCTGCCGTCTATGACCTCAGTGGCAGACGCATCTCAGCGGCAGCAACTCTCAACTCTCAACTCTCAACTGTCAACTTAAAGAAGGGCCTTCACATCATCCGCGCCACAGACGGCAAGACCTACAAAGTACTGGTTAAGTAAGAACGTTTTGGGGAGTACAATGTTTTTAATGGTTAACAAAACGTTAAAACCCCCGAACGTCTTTTGGTGTACATAAAAAGGCTTTATATTTGCAGCGTCCACTTGTAAAATATAAAAGCCATATTTGCGATGCCCATGAAACGAACAGTATCTTTATTCATATATATTGTTGCAGCTATCTGCGCAATGGCACAGACAAAGAAAGGACCAAAGTTCCCAGGCGGAGAGGAAATGCTGAGACAGTTCCTCAAAGAAAATGTACAATACCCTTATGCTATAGAAAGCAGGAAGACCTACAATGTCAAGGCTGAAGTGCTGGTCGCAAAAGATGGAACGGTTAAGCTATTCGATATACTTAAGCCCAAGAGTCTAAAGCACGAGATAGAGAATGAGACCAAACGGGTTATAAAGATAATGCCTAAGTGGAACCCAGGAGGCCACTATACCGACGATGGCACTTTTGTTCCTGAGCAATGGAAGACAATAATAAACATCTGCTTTAACCCCTTAGTTGATTGTCACGAGGAAATAACATGTATTAATGTCGAGAAAGCCGGCACGCTAAGTTTACTGCTCACACAGGCACAGAAGGACACCTGTTCGCAACTTAGGATTATGGGCAAGATAAACTCTGCAGACATTATAACCCTTAGGGAAATGGCAGGAGAGAATGGTCACTTAGAGTTTTTGGATCTTTCCGGCGTCTATATTGTAACAAGCAAGGAACCGTATCTGCAAATTGAGGATGCCGAAAAGGTGGCTAAGCTCTGGGCAAGTTCCGTTCGGGGCTCATATTCATATTCGCCCAGTTGGACCAGGACACAGGATTACGAGCAGGACGGGAACAAGAACAAAAGTTGGGGAACTCCATATCATAACAAGCCCTATCCCAGCGGAAGCGGAAGATATGATTCGCCAACTCCATATAATATTCCATATCGCGAGATGACACAGGTGGACAGTTTCCGTAGTTCTATCAAGAAATGGGGAGACGGCAAATCCAACTCATACGGCCGTGCAGCAATTTGCCTATTTGAGGAAGAGTTGGGATTAGTGCCAAATGGAAGACCCAAAGAACTGAAGCCGACACACTTCAAGGGGCATAAATTAGAATACGACGGAGAGAAATACATCCTTACAGCTCATACTGCCAAGAACTCTTTCTGTCGCGACATGTTCTACCACTGCCCTAAACTGAAACTGGTAATCATTCCTATTCATGCCACCGTCAATGACCGCTCAGTCATCAGACAATCGCACATCCGTTTCATTGAAGTGCATACTCCCCAATATTAAGCAATGGCCTTTCTCTGGCAGTAACATGCCGTGTTGCAGACAGCAAAACGCCGTATTACTGATTATCGGAATCAGAGTACCTTATATTCTTTTCGTATTCGTCTTTCTTGTTCCTAGTAGCCACCCATTTGCGATAAAGCTTGTTCTTACGTATTTCATCCCATGAGTACTTCCTCGCATCACTCCATTTAATAAGGAAGAAATAAGTAGTATCAGTCTCGCGGAGCAAATAATAATCTGTCATGCAAGTAGAGTCTGGAAATATAGCTTCATTATTATGGATGTATAAGCCATTCACTTCCAGTAACACATAATCATTCATACATCTTGTTGTGAGTAAAGAGGAAACACTCTATTGTATATACTATCAATATCATTACAATGAGACGGGCATATAAATAGGGTATCGTTTGTACAGTTTACGAATAATTCGTTTCTTACATAGTCTATTACGCAAGGGTCTTTTGCTAAGTCTATTACGATATAGTCTCTTGCAGAGTCCATTACGATAGAGTCACTTGCAGAGTCCATCACGATAGAGTTTCTTACTTTGTCTATTACGCAAGAAGAGAATAGGCAAATGAAAACTATAACTGCACCCAACATACTGATGTTTCTTTTAATTGTATTCATGATGATTGGTTTTATTTCTTGCTGTTGAACAGGCTGTCGGTGATGAAAATCTTACCACGTGCCACACCCCAAAGATTGTATTTCGAAAGTTTAGCCGAGCGGTAAAAATCGCAAATCTCATCCGAATCTCTATAACAAACAGATTTTGTCGGCGTTTCAAATCTTATGAATTCACAATAGGAGCTATCCTTGACGAACGACTTTGTATCATAACCCAAGAACTTTACTTTCAGTTTCTTCCCAGCATCAATTTTATGATAGACCGTATCCAAGTCATGCAAATGAGTGCTCTTGTCACTATCAGATGCCATAAAATACATATAACTTACATTGACAGGCATAGACGTTTCGTTGTAAAAACGAATGCTAATAGTCCACAACCAGCTGCATGAGCTCAAGCACAAGCATAATCCTACCATCATTAAAGCACAAATCTTTTTCATTATTTTGTGTGTCTTTTTATTCTGTTTACATCCTTTCTGTGCCAAATATACTACATTCTTATTTTACCCGCACCATAAAAAGGAGCGAAAATGGTAAATAAACTGAATATTTAACAGATGTTTAGAGAAAGGAACCTAGGGGGCAGTATACAACAAAAGACTGGTACACAAACTTTTTGGACCATAAAGTTGCGTACCATTATGTTTATTTTACCTTGTTTTATGCCGAATTTCGCAAAATTGGCAGAGATGTACATCTCGACCATTTTGCGAAAAAAGAGTATTGCAGAAAACAGAGAAAAAAAACAGGAAGATTCTTGACAAATCAAAAGGTGACTTATAAAGGCGGCAATTTCTGTTTAACCAAGAAAAACTTTCTCCCTAACTAGAAAAAATTTTCCGCCACGTTAGGCGGAAAAAATGGATTAGGAATTAGAGATTAGGAATTAGGGAATCCAGGGGAGGATTTTTCTTGACAAAGCCTCACCACTTATACGCAATTCTGAAATAATCAAGTAATGCTTCGCACTGGTATTGGGCACAGAGACAAGGCATCTTCTGTTGGCAAGTCTATGAAAGAAATACAGTAGCGGATGCAAGGGAAGGTCAGAAAGCCCGATTATCGGCATTTGGTATATGCACAATAGTGCTAATCAAGACATTTTAAAAGCTATTGGCTTAATAATTCTTTATTTTTGCTAAAGTTTTTCACACTTTATTGTTGTATATATCAAGAAAGTAGTATATTTGAAGCGAAAAATACATATTATGGTTATGATTACGCAATCAAGAAACTCTGTCCTGTTATCAGCACTGCTGGTGCTGTTGTTCTTTACCTCCTCTAAGATGAATGCTCAGGAGGATGTACCCAGGCTTGACGTAGAAGCAGCCTTTCATGATGTGTGGCCCTCTGCCGGTATTGATGTAATTCAGGCAAGAGCCAATGCCTTTGTCTTTGAAGGAAAGTATGATGAGTACATTAAGTGGGAGATTCAAAATTATCAGAAAAGAAGGAAACTGTGGAAGAAGTTAGACACGAAGTATGGGAAGAAGATGAAAGCGTGTAAAAATAAAGATGACAGGGACAGCATCAGTGCTATACTCAAATATAAAAAACATGAAATAACGCGCGTGAATAATCCCTATCCCAGGCATAACTATGTGGTGATAATACAACCATCATTTGAAACGCATTGCAGTTTTGCTGTAGAAAAAGACACGCTGGTTTATATGCAATATGTAAAAGGCAAACAAAAGAATAGCAAGCAGTTTGCTGTTACCTCCCAAGCAATGGCTGCCCCAGAGGAATTCTGCACAGCCTTTAGACATCTGATGGAAAGGATGACCTATACGGCCAGAATCAGAGAAGAACCCAGTAGGATGCTTGATGGAACAAATTATAAGGTTCTTGTAGGCCCCTATCCCACACATATTGTTAGCGTTCATTCTCCTAGGGGCGAGAACGGAAAGGCTCTTCAGACATTATTCAGCAACATCTCCGAAGCCGCCAAGATGCAGGATGTTGCTGCCTTGCAGTCCCTCCTTCCTGAAGTAAAGCGCTTTGGCGCCCTTTACGACAAGCTGAAATAAAAATCATTTGCCTATGGGGCTTTTATAGTCGTAGGCGTCAGTTTAAGGATATATTGGATCAAATAGAAGAATTAACTTCAAACATAGAATAAATAACAAAATGAGAGCTATCACACTTACCTTGTTTGCACTCATCGCATGTACTAATAATGTATTCTCACAGGCTGAATCATCAGCCGTTAACAGCATCCTTTGGGAAATCTCTGGAAAGGGACTAACTCAGAAATCCTATCTGCTAGGAACGTTTCATGGTCCCGAAGATACTATTATAGATTACCAGTATCTGGACACACTGCCCAAGTTTAAGGAGGTGTTTAGGAAAGTTGATGCCGTGGCTGTAGAGTGTAATATGACAGACAAATCAACCGCAGAGGTGTACAAAAAACATATAAGTAGGTATTTCTCCACGAACTATCCTGCATACGCATTGCTGCCTGACAGTTTAGAAAGTTTCTCCAGCCTCTTCGAGGATGCTGAAAAATACCATTATGTGGACAGTATTATGCGGGAGTCTCTGAAGCAAAGAAAAATTTTCCCTTTTGAATACAAGAAACTAAAACCCATGTTTACAAGTACCATTATCGGTAAATATAAGACCATAATAAAGGTCCATGAGAAAGTCATGAAGAAAGAGACCCTAAAATTTATGGACTCCGAATTATCCGCAAAGGCCATAGAAGCAGGCAAACGCCCCTTTTATATGGAAACCATGGCCGATCAACTTGCACTTCTCGAGAAAATGGACTCTGTTACTTGCGAATCTATCGAGCTTAAAGAACAGGCCAAGGCTCTATACTTTTCTATGTTAACAGGAGACAGTGTTAGCAACCAGTATAGTGCTAAATTAGAGGAATTATACCTGAAGGGCGACTTAGATGCTGCCATAAAGAATAGAGAGGAAATGCTTCATGATTCAGAGTATCCGACGTCGGAACAATTTATGGAAGTGGCAAACGAAGAACTTGTTAACGAGCGTAATCATCGATGGATACCCGTTATAGACAAAAATGTTCACCAAGGTTCCTGCCTCATTGCCGTAGGTGCCTTGCATCTCCCTGGCGAAATCGGATTAATAAGCCTTTTACGCAAAGAAGGCTATACATTAACCCCCGTGGATATTCATTCGAGATAACCAACAATGCTTACTGACTAAAAAAAAATTAGATAGAATGAGAGTCATATTTTTATTTTGTTCTTTGGTACTGTGTAATCTCGCAGGCCTATCTCAGAAAATACCTGATAATGCCATACCGTTCATCTTTGACAGGCATATCTATCTGCAGGCTACGCTGAACGATTCTGTAGATGTTACACTTGTATATGATACGGGTGCGGACGAACTTTACCTAGATGAAGACTACATGCGCATAAATAATCTGCAGGACGCATTCGGCAAGAAGCAGAAATTCCGTATAGGAGGAGCAGGAAATGGAGGAAATACCAATATTGAAGGTTTTGTAGACCCGATTGGCATAAAGTTGGGACTGAACAATAAACAAAGCAAGATAACTCCGATTATTAAATTGCGAGATATCTTGGGTTGTCATACTGATGGCTTGCTGGGTAATCGGTTTTTCTTGTCTAAGCCGCTTTATATCTCATTCAGCAAGAATTACATGCAATCCTTAGACAGCATTCCTGCTGACATGCTCGAAGGCTACAAGAAACTGCAAGCAGAGTATCGTCATGGCAGGATATACATCAATGCCACCTTGAATATCGACGAAGAGAATGTGGTAAACGGCTTGTTCTTGGTTGATATTGGCAGTGGTGGAGGAATTAGTCTTACCAGCGACGTCGCCTCTTCCCTTAACCTTTCTGACAAGCCACAAGCATTGTATCATACGCAAGCGGGTGGGCTCGGAGGTTCATCAGATGATTTTGATATTAGGGCATCCAATTTTATTTTGTGTGACACACTGCAAAATCTTGTCGTTGGCTGTTCACAAAACAAGAAAGGGGCGTTATCCAGGAGAGGACATGCTGGTTTGCTGGGCACAAAGATACTCTCGCTCTATGATATTATTTTCGATGCGCAGAACCAGGTAATCTACTTCAAGCGAACCTCCAATCATCAGAAATACGCCAAAGGTTCTACTATCCAGATGGCATATTTCGACCGTACAGACATCAGCGATGGATGGATAGTGAATGGCCTATATAATGATGGTATAGCAGCAAAAGCTGGAATAGAGATAGGCGACACTATTATATCTATTAATGGACGTCCAGTAAAAGAAATCACTTGGGAGGAGCAACGTAAACTCGATTTGAAAGGAAAAACCACATTCGTTGTTCAGAAAAAAGATGGCAACCAGAAAAAGTACGTTCTGAACATCGATAAAGAGATCATCTGATCTCATTGTAAATAACCTCTCAACTGTCAACTCTCCCTCGGGAGGGTCGGGGATGGGGCTTTCCCATTCTCTTTAGGGAAATCACCCTGCAAGAGTAGGTGATTTCTTTTCCGTGCCCCAAGTAAAGGGCTTACCTTTGCCATTGCAATCAAGAAACAAAATGTTGAACCATTTAAAGTTTACGATTATGAAGAAGATGATGAACAAAGCGATGGCAGCCATGATAATGATGGCACTCGCAATAGCAATGCCTGCAAAGGCTGATAATAGAGGTCATGTAGTTGACAATGGCAGAAGAGGTCATGCTGTTGTAGTAGATAATCACAGGAAGGATGCTCATTTCGACAAGAAGGACCACAAGCCCGGACATGTTGACAAGAAGCATGCTTACCGTCCAGACATGAAGACCTGCAAGATTAAGGTAGGTCATCGTGACAATCCCAAAAGAGTCGAGGCGAAGGCACTCCGCATCAGCGGTGTTGTGGATGCCCGCATGAATCCACGCACTCGCGAGCTGACTGTTCGCTACGATGCCAATAAGACTACGGCCCGTCATATCAGACGCGTTATAGCATAAGTGTTGTTTAAGTTAGTTAGTTAATGTTCAGGGAAAGCCTCTTCGGTGATGGAGGGGCTTCCTTGTATGCCTTTCTGCAAGCTATTATTAAAACATTCCATGCTATTGTTAATAAATGTCTCAGTTCTTGCATTATAATGAAGCTGTGCCGAGACAAGAATCCTGGCTATAAAACCGATGTCATCATCCCATTGCCTTATCCTAAGAAGCTCACAGACAATATAGACGAATGGGTGCTGTGGGTAGCGAAGGACCTAAAGCGTTGACCTGAACGCAAAGAATCAAAGAAAAACCTGATACAACAAGAAAAAAGAATCCCTCTCCGAGAGAAAGAAGAGGGATTCACAATGATTGGTTAATGTAAGAATAGAAGCAATTACTTCTTGTTTCTTTTGGCCTTAGCAGGTGCTGCAGGAGCAGGTGCCACCTTATCCATCAGCACGCGGAACCAGTAGCCACCGATAACGCTACGAGCCTTGAAGCCTGTCATATAGCCTGTCTTGGTATCGCTCCAGTCAGAAATGGGCACACGGCTCTGAGTCTCATTGATATACTTATAAACGGGGCTGACGAACTTCTTGAATGTATCTGTATCAGGAGCCATGGCAGCGGTCCACATGATCCAGTCGCTCTTGGTGTAATCCTTGCGGCAGTCGAGAGGCAGACCATACTTATTCTGCTTGGTCAGGTAGTACTTGATTTCTGTCTGCATGGCATCGTTGGGGATAATGCCAGTGTTCCACAGTTTATCCCATACCATATTATATTTCTGGCTCCAAGTATCCTTGCCGGCACCGTAAGCCAACTCGTAGTGATCGCCCACCTTGGTTTCCTTCTCCCAAGCAGCAGCCATCTCCTTGGCCTTGGCGTTGTACTTCTGATAAACATCATCCAGGCCCTTCATCTTAGCCATCTCGGCATAACCGGCAATACCCATGATGGCCTTAATTGCCAAGTTACAGTTACCAGCCCAGTGACCGGCAAAGTCATCGGTACAGAGCTGGTTGGCAGGATGCAAGCCGTTCTCTACCAGGTAATCTACCCAAACGGTCATCATATCCCAGTAAGGATCTACGTAGGCAGTATTACCGTCCAGCTTACAGATCTCAGCAGCCAGAGTGAGCATGTTACCAGACTCCTCAAGGGGCATATCGCCACCATATACCTGCTTGTTAGCCAAGGGGTACTGACCCAAGTCGTGAGCTGCGAAGGGCTTGGTCCAACGACCGCTCTTACTATAATCGAAGATAGAGGTCATCATGGCCTTCTGCAGGTTGGGGTTGTAGCAGAGTACCAGCGGAGCCTCAGGATAGGTAAGGTCAACAGTATTGACACAACCGTTAGAGTTATTCTCCTTAGAGAACCACAAGAGGTTGCCATCCTTATCCTGGAAGAGCTTATGGGCCGCCATCACATGACGGTAAGAGCCAGACAGAATCTCGGCATACTCCTGACCACCCGACTTGTAACCGTCATCGTAGATCATCTTATCGAAAGCACGACAGCGCTGCATGATGTTGGCATAACCATTCTGCATGTTCTTGAAAGCATCAATGATGGTCACACTGCCACCATGAGCCCAATAACCCTTATAGCGATTGTAGAAATATTCGATATCCTCGATTTCATCGTAACCCATCATCATGAAGTTGCTGGCGCTCTCTACACTTCCAAAATCATAAGTGTATGCCAAAACAGGCATCTCAGCTGGTTTGCGGGCAATGATGGGACCCCTTCTAAATCTCCCCGAGGGGAGACTTTCATTCACTCCCCCCCGAGGGAGACGGAGAGGGGTTACTCCTGTTTCCACAAAGTTATTCTGAACTTCTGAGGCATCGCCCATCATCACACGACCGTTGATAGCAGGAATGTAGAAGTAGCCCCAGTCGATACAGATACCATCGCCAGACTTAGCCAGGATGGGCTGCTCTACGGTACCGGTACGTACATAACGAACACCCTTCTCGTTACCCATAGTAGTGATGGTGGGCTGTGTATCCTTGTTCACAGCCTGCAAGGGATTAGCGCTGATGTATATCTGCACCTCGTGCTTCTTGCCATCGGTAGCGCGTACCTGATAAGAGATGTAGTTGATGGGCATAGAAATAAGGTCGTAATCGTCAATCAGCATAGGAGCGGTGAAGACAACGTCCAACTCAACAGGACCACAGGCAAAAGTATAATAGGTATTGGTCGCCAATACGTCTACACTCTTCTGCTCAGCCACCTGGATGTTGGCACCGCGGGGTTTGATGTTCTTGAAGAGGCCAAAGTCAGCATAAGCACCACCCGTTGTGTTGTGACAGTGAGCAGAGATGATGTTCTTGCCTGCATGAAGGAGGTTCTTCAGGTCACCTTCCAAATGCAGAACGACACCATTCACCCAAGTCTCGCCTGTATCGGCCACCTTGGTACCGTTGATGTACAGTTCGAAAACATCATCATGTGAATACTTCACGTAAAGGTCTTCCTGCAACTGCTGGGCAGTAAGCTCTACCTCGCGACGGATATAGATATCGCTGCCAGTCTGTCCCCAGCGACTACTGATATTCTCGCCCTCGCTACCCCAGGCAGCCTTCTCAGTTCTCCAATCAGCATCGTTGAAACTCTCCTTCTGCCAACCGTCAGCAGGAGTCTTGCGGGTTACCTTACCTTCCCAACGCTCCTCGTCGGACATAGGCGCAATGGAAGAAAGTACATAATTCTGCTCAGCACCCATAAAGCGATAGGTAACACCATCAACACGCAGAAGGCCCAACAGAGGCTTCTCGTCGTTGGTCCAGTGACGGGTGGTACCATCAGTCAGCTTATCATAAGGCGACCAGATAGAAAAATAAGGGTCATTAACTACCAGAGGTACAGAAGGCAGGCGCAGGTCTGTACTGGCGTATGGCTTAAAAAACTCTGCTGTCTGCGCACAAGCCATCGTAGCAACAAACAGGAATGCGGATAAGATTCTTTTTCTCATATTTATAAATTGGTTATTTCTGATTATTCTGAATTATCGTTTGGGCGGCCTTTTTGTTTTTACGGTATTATTGGCCCCCCCCATTCTTCATTTAAAAGGCGGGAACGCTGATATTCTAAGGCGGGCTGCTCCCATTGGAATAAGCGTTATATCTTCTATCTTGCCACGCTTGGCGCTGGCATCAGGCAGAATCTGACAAAGGCCGGTAGCATCCTGGCCCCAACCCTCTACACGAGCTCCACGAGCCTTAATACGAATGGGTGCATTCTGATGGCTGAAGGGATAGTTATTCTCTGGCCAGGGCTGTTTCTCAACCTTCATACTGTGCAGATTCTCAACGAGAGCATAATTCCAGGGACTGTCTGCATAAATCTCGAAGGTGGGCCACTTGCTGGCGTCAGCACCTTCCTGCCAATGAGAATCGCCAATAGCTGTCTGACGACTGTCCTTCTGCTCGTAACGCTCCTTAATCTGCAGGCTCATGGTGATAGGACCGTAGTTGATACTGATGCTATTCTTGTTGAGCGCCCAGACACGCTTGCTGAGGTGCATGGGGAAGAAGAGTTTCACCTCGTCGCCATTCTTCCATTCGTTCTGGATTTGCAGCAAGCCGCTTCTTACCTGACAGTCGACAGTCTGTCCGTTAACGGTAATGTGGGCACCCTTCGTCCATGTAGGAATACGCAGGTAGAGGGGGAAGCTGACGCTTTGGTTTTTCTTCAGCCCACCAATGGTAAGCTGGATATCCTCGGAGAAGGGATAGTGCGTTTTCTCATCGATAGTCACCGTCTGGCCGTTAGCCACCTTCAGAGTTGCCTGACAATCAGCATAGATAAGGCAAGCTGCACCACCATCGGCACTTGCCAGTACCAGATTCTGACTGTAATAAGGCCAACCCATAGCATGATTATGCTGGCAGCAACGACTGCTGAAGGGATTCATGCTGAAAAAGGGACCTTTATTGTCCACACCTGGGTTATGATTGCGGCTATCGCTCTGCACCATATTGGGGCAGGTAAGATAACGCAAGGCACGCAGATCCTCGGTAGTAGAAGCCGGATAGCTGTTGAAAGCCACATCCTCGAGGTTCTCCATCCACAAGAGGTCGCCCGTCTGCGCCATCAGGATTTCATCAGAGAGCATCTGCTCTACAAAGCCACAAGTCTCTGTTCCCTGACGGGGATCGATGTAGCCATGACGACAGTTCTCGTCGCTTCCAAACATACCACCAGGCACCTGACCATAGATACGACGGATAAGTCTGTAGTCGTTATAAGTGGCCCTAAGAGCTGCAGGATCCTTAGTTATAAGGTAATACTCTGCAGGCTCGCGGAAGCATTCTGCCACATTCACATTGTGCCAGTTGGGCAAAGTGCTCTCCTGCATCCAGTCGGCAGTACACTGGTGAATCTTATGGCAGAGGTCCAACAACCAGCTCTCGCCCGTGCGGTTATAAAGCCAGATAACAGAAAGCATGTTGTCACCGCCACGGCTGTTCTCCCAATAGTCACGCAGGAACTTCTCCTTGGGGTACTGCATCTCCCACTGAAAGTAGTTCTTCATCACTGTGAGTACACGCTCGTCGCCACAATAGTCGTAATAGTCCTGCAGAATCTGCAAGGCCAGCATATTGGCCCAAAGTTCGCGACGACCATCTCGGCTCTCATTCACAGGGCCAAAATAGCCATCAGGCTGCGCACTCTTCAGGATAGCCTCGATCCAGAACTTGGTCTCGTCCAACATGGCCTTATCACCTAAGATATATGCTAAATTGCTATAACCGCGCAGCCAGTAGGGAACCTCCTCCCATCCGTGCGAACCACCCGTCTCGATCCAGGCATTACCCTTCTTGTCGAGCCAATCACTAATCTCACCTAAGTTACCTGACAGACCGTTCTTCTGACGCTGCAACATCTCCCCTACCCAACCACGTGGGGTAATAGCATTAACAGGAAGTTTCAGGAACGGATTCGAGGGCAACGGAGCCCTGTTGTTTACATAATTACTTTGAGTTGCCTGAATAGCCTCAGGCTTTACCATTTTTGCCGTTTGGGCAAAGCTGACAAAAGCAGCAAAAAAAGCCAATAATAGTGTCGTTAATCTCATTTTATGGTTAAAAATTATCATTTTGCGGGTCAAAGGTACAATTTTTATTTCGTATCCACAAATCATCAGGCTACTCTTTTACATTTACCTTTATCTCGACAGGAGCAGCCATACGCGGGTCCTGCATCTGATACAAAGTCTTCTTGAATGTGGCAACCGAAGGCTTCAGTTTTCCGTTAAATAGTGTCCTGCCTTGATAGGTGACCTTCACGTTGTCCCTGAGGGGCATGAGTTCCTGTGAGATACGAAGAATAAGGCTGGAATAATCGCAATGCAGAATATTGACAACATTCTTATCTATGCTGATTTCCACACGCTTGCCGCGTTCCATCTCAGAACGGGGAACACTGATCCAGTAGAAATGCTCCTTTAGCACAGACTCCTGCTGCCATACCAGATGTGTGGGCCAAGGATTGCGTCGGTATTGAGCTATCCAGGGAATAGCTGCCCTATCCTCATGATCCATCCAATGTCCTTTATCAGTCAAAATATGCGTCTCGTGGATATACCCCTCTGGGTCCTGAGCCTGAAGGGAGTCCATTTCTACGCCTCGTTTTGCAGCCTCGCGATTACGATTATAAGCCTCATCCTTACCACCACACCATATCATAAAAGGAAGATTACGCACATTTACCAGGCTGACATCGCCTGGATGTCCAGCCATCATGGATGCAGCAGCCCAATGGTCGGCCATACGGGGGGCCAATCGCCAGATGCCATCGCCTCCAGCCGAATATCCCATAATATACACCTTGTCAGGGTTCACATTATAATGGGTCACCATAGCCTTGATGAGCTGCAGGTACATACTGTCTATGGGCTCCTGAAACCACATATCCCATGCATCCCAAGGGGCACGGGGCGCCACATACACACCCTCCCCAGGAGTATAGAGGAACTTCTGGTTCTGCCACTGGCCATCGTTAACATCCTTAGGCGCGCCTCCACCACCATGAAGAGAGATCCAAAGGCTACGACCATCTGTAGGTTCTTTGCCGTAAATACTCCAGAAGAGGGGCATGCGAAGTGTGTCACTAACGACAATCTTACCTCGAACAATAGGGTCTGTTGCCTGTCGTACCGAATCGCGCCATTCTTGTATGATGTCGTTGTACTGCTGCGCCATGCAGTTCAGGGATACAACTAAGGAAAGGGTTAGAAATATACCTTTCATGTTTATATGATAACGTAAAGCCGCACTCACTAAGGAGCACGGCTTTTATTAATATTCAGACTTTATTCTTTCTCAATTTTCAATCCTCACTTACGAAGCACCTTGCGTGCATTCTGGATAGTTACGCCCCTATAGGTGCGGGTAACGGGTTGGCCAGAGAGATTGTATGTACTAAACTGACTGTTCTCGGCCTTCACATTGCTTATGGCATTGGGGTCATCATCGCCACCAGTAGAGAAGGTTACCCTATAGTTATTTCCACCATTGTTGTAGTGGATGGGAGTACCAGACTCATCCTCTGCGTAAATAAAGAACTCGAAGGTCTTTGTCTTGTTCTTGTTCAGCCATTCGTTCTCCACGAGTTCCTGTCCTTCACCTAGATCAAGTGCCCAAGTGCCATCTTCCTGCTTCTGCAGATCAACTGTACGCCATGCAGTTTCATCGTGTTGCCAGCCATCCTCAGTGTTGAACATGGTGCCAATGAATCCCACATACTTCATGGGTTTGCTGACTCCCACTTCTACCTTCATGATTTTGATGGAAGTGGTTGTTCCGTCTATCACAATATTTTCCCAATCCGTTGCAGGGAACGACTCTGTGAACACTTCGCCATCATGGTTGATAGTCATCTTGAAGTTCTTCACACCCTGGCCATTTCCTCTCTCATCGAAGCTGATCAGGTAAAGCTGGTTGGCGAGGGTTTCGTTCTTCCAATAAACAGAGCCCATACCGGTAAGATCGTACTTGGTGCCAACCTTCAGTAAAGAATTCTTATCGTCGTCCTCTATCTTAACGTTCCACTGATTGTAAACAGCCAGTGTCTCGTCGCCTACCTTGAAGGTCAGGTTCTTGCCGTTCGCCTCTACGAACTCGGCATTCTCAATTTTCAGGTACTCGTTCATGTTACTTTGGTTCAGCTCTTTTAGAACGATGGTCTTGGGCTCTACAGGATTGTCGCTTGATTTCACAACAAATTCCACATCCTCCTTGTTTACAGCCAACTCCAGCAAGCCGTTATAAGCCTTGAGTGTACCATAAATAGCACCATAGCCCATGCCATGGCCGAAGTCGCCAGAGATCTTATCACCCTGCTTGAATCCTAAGCCGCTACCATAGAGCAGGAGAGAGCCGAAATCGTCCTTGATATAAGTATAGGAGCCGTTGACGTAAGTAACCAAGGCTTCCTTGCTTCTAGGCTCTCCGCCAGCTGGCATATCGACCTGCCAGTAAGAAGCCTGATAGCCTTTATTCCAGACTTCCTCCTTTGTCTTCCATGAATCACCGCCTACCTCGGGGAACTGCTCCAGAATATCCTGAATATTTACATAGCCTTTATAGACCTTCAGGGTGTAGCTCTTGCTACAAGCCTCGTAGTTATCGTCGCCATCATATTTGGCTGTTAGAACCAAATCGCCATAACTGTGTTCAGGGATATACACCTTTCCGTTGCCAATACTGGGCTCTTCCTCTCCAATCACCCAATTAGCGCCCATCTTCAGTGACCATTTGGCTTCACCTACATAAACAGTCGTGAGACCTGCATGAACAGTAGCTGTGGGCAATGGGGTTTCGTCACCATCCTTACCAGTAGTGAACTTTGTCAGATAGTCACCAGTAAACTCGATGGAAGTTTCTGTCTTGGTATCTCCCTGAGCCTCTTCCCATACAACGGTAATCTTATCAATGTAAATAGCACCATTATGAGCTACCATTCCAACATACTTGTAGCTAACTTCCGGAGTTAGCGTAAGGGACTCGCCGTTAGCAGCAATAGACCCAATCAACTCACCCTTCTTTTCGGCATCATACATATCAGGGCCACTTTCATAGGGCTCATTCTTACCATAAATATCCAAGGCACGGTCTGTAGTAGCGGCATTAAAAGTAACGGTAACGGATTTCAATTTGCCACCTGATTTGGTTGTAACAATTCCTGCATCACTCTTACTGGAGCGAAGCTGAATATACTTACCTGCTCCAGAAGTTGCAATTCCCGCATACACAGCAGGAGAATTGAAAGATTTGTCTGCAAACGGTGCATAACTAGTAGCAGTAGGGCTTAGCTCTAAGCCTTCCCATGTCAACTCATCTATCTTGTCATCGGCAAAAGCATTATTCATGCCCATCAAGCCCATAAGGGCAACGAATAAAAAGCGTAAAAACTTGTTCATAAGTGTTATGTTTTAGGTTATCGATATTTTTTAAACTGTTGATGGTGCAAAAATACGAATAAAAAAGAGAAAAAACAAATTTATTTGATTTTTTCTTTGTTTGCACGTTTTTACCTCTTTCTAAGAATCTCCACCATCTGCCGAGCGGCTCGTCTGGGAGCTCCTGGCTGCCCCAAACGCTGCGCCATAATTTCATATCCTTGAAGCTGTTTGTTTCTGGCTTCACCATCAGGGAGAATGGACAAAAGATGCTTTCGTGTATTTCCTACTGTCATTTCATGAGCCACAAGTTCAGGAACCACCTCCCTGTCAGCCACCAGATTGACCAATGAAATATACGGGATCTTCAGCATCAACCTACGAACCAAGGAAGCAAACCGGCCTGCTTTCATGTAATAACAAACCACCTGTGGAACACGGAACAGGGCTGCCTCTAAAGTTGCGGTACCACTGGTAACAAGAGCCGCTGTGGCATATCTGAGGATATTGTAAGTCTGATTACGCAGTACTCTAACCTCTGCTCCCTGCAGGCACTGGACGTAATAATCGTCACTAATACCTGGAGCAGCAGCCAGCACCAACTGGTATTCTGCCATAAGAGGCTGGGTTGCCTGGATCATACGTGGCAGATTGTCGCGAATCTCTTGCTTGCGACTTCCAGCCAGCAGTGCAATAATGGGACGCTCATCCAATCCGGCACTCTTATGGAAGCTCCCTGCATCTGCAGGATTTCCACGCAGGAATGCATCCACCTCATCGACTGTAGGATTACCCACATAATGAATAGGATAATGGTGCTTCTTCTCGAAAAAATCCACCTCAAAGGGAAGTATACTGAAAAGTTCGTTCACATTCTTGCGAATATCCTTAATTCTGCCCTCTTTCCAAGCCCATATCTTGGGCGAAATATAATAGAAAACAGGAATCTGAGTATAGTCATGCAGGAAACGAGCTATCTTAAGGTTGAAGCCGGGATAATCCACCAGAATTACAACATCAGGATGCCAGGCCACAATATCTTCTTTGCACTTCTTCATCCCGCTCAGGATAGTACATAGATGCAAAGCCACATCCACAAAGCCCATATAGGCAAGTTCCTTATAATGGCAAACCATTGCTCCGCCCTGAGCCTGCATCTTATCGCCTCCGAAGAAGCGGAATTCAGCCTGAGCGTCTTCCTCCTTCAACGCAGCCATAAGATGACTGGCATGAAGGTCTCCACTGGCTTCTCCGACTATAAGGTAGTACTTCATTTCTGTAAAGATTTCAGCGCATCCAAAAATGGGTAACAAGTCATATCCAAACCTAATGGAGTAACAGCCGTCATATCGTGATCCAAGGCCCAATAGTCTGTATCCTCGGCATCAGGTTCCAGATTTGTAAAGTGACCTGTCAAAGAATAGGTTCCGGGTACGTCTGTATCCTTCCATTCCGACTGCCATATACCCCTTGCCATTCTGCAGACAGAGATGCCCTTCAGAACAGGAACCTCAGGAAAATTGACATTCAGACAGACATCCTGTGGAAGTCCGTTTTTCAGAACATACGACGCAATTTCCTCGACAGCTGAAAGATAAGGCTGGAAATCACATTCCTGCTTACGGGTACGTAGGCTGAATCCAATGGAAGGGATAGCCTTCATACAACCTTCTAAAACAGCTCCCATAGTACCACTATAATGCAGACTGACACTGGCATTGTCCCCATGATTAATCCCAGAAACCACCAAGTCAGGCCGGCGTGGAACAACCTTCTCAAAAGCCAGCTTTACACAGTCAACCGGCGTTCCGCTACAAGAATAAACCAACAGATTTTCTTCCTCCTTCTCCAGCTTCAATGTTACTGGTACAATAGGGGTTATAGAGCAGGCAGATCCAGAACGTGCACCATTCGGTGCAACGACAACAACCTGACCCAATTTCTGCATACATTTGGTCAGCACAGAAATACCCTGCGCATTCAATCCATCATCATTTGTTATTAATATCAAGGGCTGTTTTTGCATACCTTCAGTTCATTTGCTATGCAAAAGTAATAAAAATGTGACAATTCTGGCCCATATTCCAAAAGAAAATCATATCTTCGCAGATAATTTAGGAACGAAAACAGAAAGAAATGAGTAAAATCATTGCTATAGCAAACCAAAAAGGCGGTGTAGGAAAAACTACCACTTGTATGAACTTGGCCGCCTCCTTGGCTGCCCTCGAAAAGAAAGTCTTGCTAATCGATGCGGATCCTCAGGCCAATGCCTCAAGCGGCTTGGGTGTAGATGTCAACAAGATTGACGGGTCTATTTATAACGCTTTGTTGGGCGAAATGGACATTCGCGACGTCATCTATACCACAGACATCAACGGCCTGGACATTATACCTTCCCACATCAACCTGGTGGGAGCTGAGATTGAATTGCTGAATGTAAAACATCAGGAGCAGGTGATGAAAAAGCTGCTGGCCTCAGTTGCCAACGAATATGACTACCTGCTCATCGACTGTAGCCCCAGCCTGGGCCTCATCACGGTAAATGCGCTGACTGCTGCACATAGTGTTATCATCCCCGTCCAGTGCGAATATTTCGCTTTGGAGGGAATCAGCAAACTGCTGAACACCATAAAGATTGTCAAGTCGAGAATGAACCCCGCCCTCGAGATAGAAGGATTCCTGCTGACGATGTACGACAGCCGTCTGCGTCTGGCAAACCAGATTTACGAGGAGGTGAAACGTCATTTCCGCGAACTTGTCTTCAAGACTGTTATTCCGCGCAACGTAAAATTGAGCGAAGCACCCAGTCATGGTATGCCTGCCATTCTCTACGATGCAGATGCCGTAGGAGCAAAGGTCCACTTGAAACTGGCAGAAGAAATTATTGAAAAGAACAAATAAAACCATCACTACATGGCCATACGTAAGAAATACCAGGGACAGGCTTTGGGCAGAGGCCTTGATGCCTTATTAAACACAGATGCCGAGGTGCAGACTGCAGGTTCATCCAACATCTGCGAGGTGAGCATTGAGAAGATTCACCCCAACCCCAATCAGCCCAGACGGGACTTTGACGACGATAGTCTGCAAGAACTGGCTAACAGTATTCGCCAGATTGGCATTATCCAGCCCATCACCCTGCGTGATATGGGTGACGAAACCTATACCATCATTGCCGGTGAAAGAAGATGGAGGGCCAGCCAGCGTGCAGGACTCACACATATCCCTGCCTACATCCGAACCGTCGACGACGAGAACATGATGGAGATGGCTCTGGTGGAAAACATTCAGCGCCAAGACCTCTCGGCGTTAGAAATCGCACTGGCATACCAGCATCTGATGGAACAATACAACCTTACACAGGAACAACTGAGCGACAAGGTAGGCAAGAACCGAGCAACTGTAGCCAACTATCTGCGCCTGCTGAAGTTGCCTGCCCCCATTCAGATGGCTCTTAAAAACAAGGTGATAGACATGGGGCACGCTCGTGCTCTCCTGGCTCTGAATGACCCTAAGACCCAACTGGAGGTTTTCAACGAATTCAAGAAAGACAAACTCAGTGTGCGCAAGATTGAGGAAATGGTGAAGGAACTGAGCCAGGGTGGCAGCGTTAAGAACAAAGAAGGAAAACGCATCCGCCAGAAAGGCTCTAACCTGAGCAGCGAATACGGCGCCCTGCGCAACAGCCTGAGCAAATTCTTCCAAGCTAAAGTCCAGCTAACTTGCGCTGAAACAGGAAAGGGAAAAATCACTATCCCCTTTGCCAACGAAGAAGAACTGGAACGTATCATAGCCATCATAGACAAACTGAGAAGTTGAGTATACAAAAACTACTATACATCGCCAGAACGCTCTTGCTTGTCCTTGTTTCATGGTGTTGCGGAGCCTCCATTCTCCTTGCCCAAGACAGGGAAGTAATGTTGACAGATTCTATCGACAGGATTTCCGTTGCCGATTCTGCACATATAATTGCTGTATCAGACAGTCTCCTTCAAACGTCAATAGAGAAGTCCATCAAACGCGAGCGGTTTGTTCCAGACCCCATCCGTTCTATGTGGTTAGGACTGGTCTTTCCCGGAGGCGGACAAATATATAATCACAAATACTGGAAATTGCCCATCATATACGGCGGTTTTCTGGGATGCGTATATGCGCTGACATGGAACTCACAAATGCTGCACGACTACTCCCAAGCGTACCTTGACATCATGGACACGGACCCAAACACGAAGAGCTATGAGAAAATGCTGCCCATAGGCTACGACATAACGGGAAGAGAGGAACGTTTCAAGAATATTTTCAAAAACAAAAAAAACTTCTTTAGACGAAATCGCGACCTTAGCATCTTCGCATTCGCAGGGGTATACCTGCTGGCTGTGATTGACGCATACGTGGACGCAGAATTGTCGACCTTCGACATCAGCACCGACCTTAGTCTGCACGTGGAACCCACTGTCATACAGACTACGTCAGCCAAAACACTTAGCAGCGAAACAGTCCCAGGTGTCAGATTCGTCCTGTCATATTAGAAAAGTCAAACAAGAATGAAGATAAGATTATTTACAGTAACCTGCGCATTGATAATGGCCCTGGCCACTCATGCCCAAGAATACACAGATACAATTGGTACTGACGAGACTCTGCTGCCAGAAGGCATGCAGATGCATGAACTTGACAGTCTTCTGAACGACTGGATGACCAAGAACTATCTGACCAACGTAGAGAACTGCCTGTCAACAGGAGTGAATCCCGAATTCGACCACGAGACATATGCAAAACGACTCAGTCGGCTTCCCAACGTAATAGATATGCCCTATAACGAGATAGTCCGCAAGTACATAGACCGTTATTGCGAACGATTGCGTCCTTCCATAAGCATTATGTTAGGGTCATGCAACTTCTACAACCCCATCTTTGAAGAAGCATTGGAGAGTTACCAGATTCCTTTGGAACTGCGCAACCTACCCATCATAGAAAGCGCCCTACACCCCAATGCCGTCAGTCGTGCCGGAGCCGTGGGACTTTGGCAGTTTATGATTGGAACCGCAAAGAAATACGGACTGGAAGTTACCAGTCTTATAGATGAACGAAAAGATCCCGTCAAGGCAAGTTATGCCGCAGCCCACATGCTGAAGGACCTATACGACATCTTTGGCGACTGGTCACTGGCCATTGCTGCCTATAATTGTGGCCCAGGTAATGTAAGCAAGGCCATTCGCCGTTCTGGAGGCCAGAAGGATTTCTGGGGCATTTACCAGTATCTTCCTGCAGAAACCAGAGGTTATGTACCAGCCTTCATAGCTGCCAACTACGTGATGAATTATTACTGCGATCACAACATCTGCCCCGTTGGCACTTCACTCCCCCAGGCAACAGACACACTTCTACTGAAGAGAAACGTCAGAATGGAACAGATTGCCGCTACGTGCGATATCAGTATAGACGAACTTCGTGCACTTAATCCCCAGTATCGCACAACACTTATTCCAGGAGACTCACATGACTGCATCCTGCGTATGCCATCTGACAAGATTAACGCCTTTATCGATGCTGGCGACTCCATCTATGTCAAACAGAACTATTCATTGGCTATCAAAGAGGTTGCTATCTCCGACGACGGCGATAACAAAAAGGGACGTAACAGCAAGAAGAATAGGCGCAGCAAGTCCAGTGGCGGCACAATTACGGTCAAGAAGGGCGACACCCTTGGTGCCATTGCCAAACGCAACCATACCACCGTCAAGGCAATACAGAAAGCCAACGGACTAAAGGGTACCAACATCAGAGAAGGACAGAAGCTGAGACTGAACTAAGCGGTACATAATATATAATGTTAAAGGATTTGGATATGGAAGATATTACCAATAAAGAATTGGAAGACGAGAAGATGGTAAGCGAGGCTTATCAGCATCTCATTGAGACGTATCTTAATTCCAAGCATCGGAAGCATGTTGAGATAATCGACAAGGCTTTCAACTTTGCCAAGGAGGCGCACAAAGGCGTTCGCCGCCTCTCTGGCGAGCCCTACATTATGCACCCCATTGCCGTTGCCCAGATTGCATGCGAAGAGATTGGACTCGGAAGTACCAGCATCTGCGCAGCACTCTTGCACGACGTGGTCGAAGATACCGACTATACAGCAGAAGATATTGCCAATATCTTTGGCGAGAAGATAGCTCAGATTGTGGATGGTCTTACCAAAATATCGGGTGGTATTTTCGGAGACAAGGCATCGGCACAGGCAGAATCGTTCAAGAAACTACTGCTGACGATGAGCGACGACATTCGCGTCATCCTTATCAAAATTTCCGACCGTCTGCATAACATGCGAACGCTGGGCAGCCAGTTACCTAATAAACAATACAAGATTGCAGGCGAGACACTATACATCTATGCCCCGTTAGCTAACAGACTTGGCCTCAACAAGATAAAAGAGGAACTGGAAGACCTGAGCTTCAGCTATGAACATCCTGAAGAATATCGTGCCCTTAAACAGAAACTGGCAGGCATGAAGGAGCACCTTACTTCGATATTCGACCAGTTCACTGCCCCACTCAGAGAGAAATTCGATGAGGCTGGGTTAAAGTACGAGATAAAAGCACGCATTAAGGCTCCATACAGCATCTGGAGCAAGATGCAAAACAAGCACGTCACCTTCGAAGAGATATATGACATTCTGGCTGTCCGCATCATCTTTGAATGTGAAGATATCAGCAAGGAGATAGCACAATGTTTCCAGATTTACGCTATTGCCAGCAGTATCTACAAACCTCATCCCGAACGTTTGCGTGACTGGCTCTCGCATCCCAAGGCAAACGGCTATCAGGCGCTCCATACCACGCTTATGAGCAAAACAGGCCGATGGATAGAAGTCCAGATCAGGAGCAGACGTATGGACGACAAGGCTGAACAAGGGTTTGCCGCACATTGGAAATACAAAGAGGGAAGCAAGACAAGCGAGGATAGCGAAAACGAATTGGATAAATGGCTGCTCACTATCAAGGAGATACTTGACGATCCGCAACCCAATGCCATCGATTTCCTGGACACCATCAAACTTAATCTTTTTGCCAGCGAAATCTTTGTCGTTACGCCAAAAGGCGAATTCAAGACTATGCCAGCCAACTGCACAGTGCTTGACTTTGCATTTAACATACACACATTCTTAGGCACACATTGTATAGGTGCCAAAGTCAACCACCATCTGGTGCCCATCAGTCACGTATTGCAAAGTGGTGACCAGGTGGAGATTCTCACATCTAAAAGTCAGAAAGTAGAACGAGAATGGATGCAGTTTGCCACCACAGCAAAGGCAAAGGGAAAGATTCAGGCTTTACTGCGTCGCGAAGATAGAGAGAAACAGAAAGAGGGCGAGGAACTTTTGAACGAATTCTTCCAAAAGATAGAAAAAGAGCCTAACAGCATAAACATTGATAAGCTTTGCCGACTGCACAATATGCAGTCAAGAGAAGAACTCCTTGTAGCTGTTGGGGAGAAACTTATAAACCTTGGTGATAATGATGAGGCAACAATTCTCAACAAAACTCCACAGAAAAAGGGTTGGGGACGTTATCTCACCATATTTAAGCGACATAATGACAACGAAAATACCCCGATTAACGTTGCGCCGCTGAAGATTGACAAGAAAAAACCTCTTATTCTAAACGAAGAAACTATAGGACATTACATCATATGCCAGTCTTGTCACCCCATTCCCGGTGACGATGTATTAGGGTATTTTGATGGTGTCAGCAGCATCACCATACACAAACGCCAGTGCGAGGTGGCCTCTAAACTAAAGGCCAGTGACGGGAACCACATCCTTGCCGCCAAATGGGACACACATAAACAAATTTCATTCCCTGCCACACTCCATGTCGAGGGTATAGATCACATTGGTGTACTACACCAGATAACCGGCGTATTATCCCAGCAGTTGAATGTAAACATTCACAATCTAACAATTGACTCGAAAGATGGCATCTTTACAGCAGAGATCCAATTAGGTGTCCATGATGTTAACGACATCCGATCTATCTGCAAAAATCTTAAGAAAATAAAGGAAATAGAGGACGTAAAACGCTTCTGATTACAAATCCTTCAACTCGTTGCTGATTTCTATCAGCTCCTGACGAATCGACTGTAGATATCCCAGGACTTCCGCTGTATTATTGGCTCCGTCATGATTCTTTGCCAATACCTGTTTAGCGGCACCTATCTTCATACCCCTTACCTTTAACAGGTTGTAAACCAACTGAATCTCGGCAATATCCTCCGTCGTGTACTTTCGTATTCCACGACCCTCTGTCTTCTTAGGCTTGATATTAGGGAACTCCTTTTCCCAATAGCGCAAAAGAGACTCTGCTACATTAAATTTTGTAGCAACCTCACTGATAGAATAGAACTTCTTCAGCTCTTTATTCGGATTATAGGGCATAATTGTAGATATTACTTCCTTTTGTAACCAATTTCTTTGCAAAAATAGGTAAAATAAATTACCTTTGCAAACATTTTGGTGATTTATACATCATAAATAAGCAAATAAGCAAACAGAAAAAAGTCAAAATAGCAAGAAAAATGATGACAGCTAACGAAATTAGAGACTCATTTAAGAAGTTCTTTGAGACAAAAGGACATCTGATAGTTCCGTCTGCTCCAATGGTGGTAAAGGACGACCCTACTCTGATGTTCACCAATGCTGGAATGAATCAGTGGAAAGACATCATCCTGGGCACACGCGACCCAGAACCACGCCGTCGTGCCGACAGCCAAAAGTGTCTGCGCGTAAGCGGCAAGCACAACGACCTTGAAGAGGTGGGACACGATACCTACCATCACACAATGTTCGAGATGCTGGGTAACTGGTCTTTCGGCGATTACTTCAAAGAAGGTGCTATTGACATGGCATGGGAATATCTTGTAGACGTTCTCAAACTTGATCCAAAGGACCTTTATGTTACAGTATTCGAGGGGTCTGCCGAAGAAAATCTTGTCCGTGATGATGAGGCTGCAGGCTATTGGTTGAAGCACGTTCCTGCCGATCATATCATAAACGGAAACAAGCATGATAATTTCTGGGAGATGGGCGATACAGGTCCATGCGGTCCCTGTTCTGAGATTCATCTGGACAGTCGTACCCCCGAGGAAAAGGCGAAGGTACCCGGCCGTGAGTTAGTGAACAAAGACGATCCACAGGTTATTGAAATCTGGAACATCGTATTCATGCAGTACGAGCGAAAGGCCGACGGACATCTAGAGCCACTCAGCATGAATGTCATTGACACAGGTATGGGCTTCGAGCGCCTGGTTCGCGCTATTCAAGGCAAGCACTCTAATTACGATACCGATGTCTTCCAGCCCATCATCAAGGCCATTGGCGATCTTAGCGGTTACAAATACGGCGACAAGGAAGAGACCGATGTTGCCATGCGTGTAATAGCCGACCACCTGCGCACCATCGCCTTCAGTATTGCTGACGGGCAGTTGCCTGGCAATGCTAAGGCTGGCTATGTTATCCGTCGTATCCTACGTCGTGCTGTTCGTTATGCCTATACATTCCTGGGACAGAAAGAAGCCTTCATGTATCGTCTGCTTCCCGTCCTCATTCAGGAAATGGGATCAACTTATCCCGAGCTGGAAGCCCAGCGCGAACTTATAACAAAGGTAATGAAAGAAGAGGAAGACAGTTTCCTGCGTACTCTTGAGACAGGTATCCGCCTGTTGGACGGTGTAATGAAGGAAACAAAGGCTGCAGGCAAAACAGAGATTGCCGGCGAGAAGGCCTTTACCCTCTTTGATACCTACGGATTCCCCCTCGACCTTACAGAACTTATCTGTCGCGAGAATAACCTCACTGTTGATGAGGCAGGCTTTAATACCGAAATGGAGAAACAAAAGGCCCGTGCACGTAATGCCGCACAGGTCGAAATGGGCGACTGGCACATTGTATCTGAGAGTCAGAGCGAGAATGGCGAGATCTCCACATTCGTTGGCTATGACTACACAGAATATAGTTGTCATATCGTAAAATATCGCGAAGTTAAGCAGAAAAAAGGCGTTGTATACGAGGCAATCCTCGATCAGACTCCATTCTATGGCGAAATGGGAGGTGAGGTTGGCGATACCGGCGTATTGGTAAACGAGACTGAAACCATCAAGGTAATAGATACCAAGAAAGAAAACGGTGTCAGCATACACCTACTGGAGCGCATCCCCACCAATCCAGAAGCTGAATTCATGGCTTGCGTAGATGTAGATCGCCGTCGTGCCATTGAGGCTAATCACTCTTGTACTCACCTGTTAGACGAGGCACTGAAAGAAGTGTTGGGCAACCATGTTGAGCAGAAGGGATCACTGGTAACACCAGACTATCTGCGCTTCGACTTCTCTCACTTTGAAAAAGTAACACCCGAGCAGATTCGAGAGGTAGAGCACTTGGTAAATGAACGCATTCGCGAGAACCTCCCCTTACAGGAATATCGCGACACTCCCATTGAGGAAGCCAAGAAACTGGGTGCTATCGCACTCTTCGGTGAGAAGTATGGCGACAAGGTACGTGTAGTCCAATTCGGCTCCAGCGTAGAATTCTGTGGTGGATGTCATGCGAAGAGTACAGGCTGCATAGGTATGGTCCGTATCATCTCAGAGAGCAGTATTGCAGCTGGCGTGCGTCGTATCGAGGCTATCACAGGTAAGGCTGTAGAGGATGCATTCGACAAACAGCAAGACTTCATAACAGGTCTTAAGAGTCTCTTTAACAACGCTCCCGATCTGATGGGTACTATTCGCAAAGCTATCAACGACAATGCCGACCTGAAAAAACAGATTGAGGAGGTTATGCGTGAAAGAGCTGCCAGCCTGAAAAAGGAGATGCTCTCTAAGCAGAAAGAGGTCAACGGCATTAAGGTACTGAGCGCTATCACGCCCTTGGGTGCCGATTTCGTCAAGGACATTGCCTTCCAGCTCCGCGCTGAGGTTGAGAATAGTCTGGTTGTCATTGGCTCCATAGCTGACGGCAAGCCTCTCTTGACTGCTGCAGCATCAGATAGTGTTGTAGCTGATGGCGTGAATATTGGCAAGAACATCCGCGAGGCTGCCAAACTCATTCAAGGTGGTGGCGGTGGTCAGCCTCACTTTGCTACTGCAGGTGGCAAAAATACCGAGGGTATCCACGCTGCCGTAGAGAAACTCATTGAGATTCTTACTGCATAACAGCAGCAAAACATAAACAAGAAAGCCTCTTCCTCTATTCCGGAAGGGGCTTTCTTATTCAATCTGATTATTGGGCCAATTGACCAGGAAGACTTTTTCTGTGGCTCGCGTAAGAGCGGTGTAAAGCCAACGGAAGTAATCAGGCGTTAATAGTTCCTCCGAAATGAACCCCTGATCGATATAGACATGCTGCCACTGACCGCCTTGTGCTTTATGACAAGTCACTGCATATGCATACTTAATCTGTAGAGCATTATAATAAGAGTCCTGACGCAAACGCTTCATCCGTTCACGTTTGTCCCTTATCTCCGGATAGTCCTCCCAAACTGCATTGAAGAGTTGTTCTTGCTGTTGGCGGGTAAGAGCTGGAGCTTCGCTCTGCAGCGTATCCAACAATACCGTTACATCCAACTCGATATTATCATAGTCGGGGAATTGTAATGTTGCATCTGCAAACCTGAAACCATAGAACTGACGCTCATTTCTGAAACGCCTTACTATTGCCACATCACCATTAGCAACAAAAGGCATCTTGGCCTCTTTCTGCTGCGCCAGTCCCGATTGTTCTGTCCAATAATAGTTATTCTTGGCCACCATAACCAAATCATTACCAGACAGCTCGTCTTCATAATCTAGGATTCTTGCTCTTATTCCGTTATTAAAGATATTGGCACGTTTATTGCTTCTTGTCACGACAATAGTCTGGTCTGTCCCACACCTTTGATAACTATTCTCAAGAGCATCTATCAACTCATCTCCGTGTATTACGCATACGTCTGGGAAACCACTTGCTCGCAGACGAGGGAATTCATAGAATAATTCCTTCTGCATCAGTTGTCTTAGATGGGTTGCGTTCCACAGGATACCCGATTCCTGTTCCTGCCTTACCACCTCTGTCAGATGTACCTCTGTAACATCCATATCATAACCTTCCAAAATGTATCGGTTCAAAGCTGGACTTTCCTCTTCGCCCACAGGAGGCAACTGTGCCGTATCACCAACCAATATCAATCTACAGCCCTCGCATGAATAAACAAACTGCATAAGATCGTCCAGCAAACGTCCCGTCCCGAACATAGAACCAGAAAGGCCATCGTTTGAAATCATAGAAGCCTCATCCACTATGAAGAGTGTATGCTTGTGCAGATTTATATTGGTTTGAAAACTATCCATATCTATGATGGACTTCTGTCTATATATTCTCTTATGAATGGTGTAAGCAGGCGCTTCAGCATAAGACGAGAAGACTTTCGCCGCTCTACCTGTTGGCGCCAACAACATCACAGACTGCTTTAGCTGCACCAGTGTCTTTACCAAGGCTGCGACAAGCGAGGTCTTTCCCGTTCCAGCGTAACCCTTCAAAAGAAAAAGAGAATTGGCATTTCTGCTAAGCAGGAACTCTTCCCACTTACATATCACCATTTCCTGCTCTTTCGTGGGTTCGTGAGCGAAATTCCCTCTTATTAGAGCGCCTAATTCATCACTTATCATCATTCTTTTTGAAAAAAAAGTACGAAATATCGTTTATGTGAATTAAATTTTTTACTTTTGCGATGCGAATATACAAAATAAAATACAAATAACATGAACAAGAAGCTAATTAATGCATTTTTGGGTATTTGTGCAGTTGGATTGCTCTTCATCACATGGCGCAGCATCCAAGACACAGAAGATTTTGATGCCGATGTAACTGCTCGCGAGGACGTTGTAAAGGCTCGCCTGATGGAAATCCGTAGTGCTGAGGAAGCATACAAGGCTCAACACGGTGAGTACTGTGCTGACTGGTCAGTACTCATTCAGTTTATCAAGACTGGTCGTCTGCCTATTGTAATGAAGCAGGGCGTTCTTTCCGATGAACAGATGGATAAGGGTCTTACAGAAAGTAAGGCTGCCGAGATCGTAAACAGCGGTGACCAAGCTGCTATCGTTGCCAATGGTCTGCAGAATTTCCGTCGTGATACCGTCTGGGTTTCCCTGAAGGATTCTCTGTACAACTACGAAGGCTTTATAGCTGACTCCATGCGTTTCATTCCCTTCTCAGAAGGTGACACCTTCGAACTTATTGCTTGCCCCAACACCACTCGTTCCGGTAGCATCATCCAGGTTATGGAGTGTAATGCGCCCGACAGTTCTTTCCTGAAAGGTATGGGTAAGCAGGGCGACCGCCTTATCTACAACCGTGCAGAAGAGGCTAACGCCAAGGGCGCCTATCCCGGTCTGAAGATTGGTGATGCCGGTAACAACTGGAATAACAATGCAGGTAACTGGGAGTAATCTGCTCAACACATATAGATTATCCATCCGACTTTTCTCGGATGGATTTTCTTTGTCTATCCTTTACACTGCCGATAATTCTTTGGTACAGAAGGAGGATGTAACGGCTGATGGCCAAACCCCATTGTACCAACTGCTTGAGAAGGCACTCAAGCGCCCCCACCTTATGGAATACACTTTCCAAAGTGTTGAACTATTGGTCTTATCCCCCAGCACTTGTATTCCATTGGAATATTTCCGACGCGAGGAGGTATTCCCCCTTTACAATCTCACTTTCCCATCTCTTAAGGTTGGGAAAAACGAAGTGCACTACCAGATACTCCCTTCTTTAGAGGTAGTGGAAGTCTTTTCTGTTAACCTGCAATTACTCCAGACCATTCAGGCTATATATCCCGACGTAGAGGTTGTAAGCCTTGAGGGGCGTGCCATAGAGACTATAGCCAATGACGATAGGAAGAAGCAAGACAGAAACATACATTTCTATGCAATGATTGCACCTAAGAACATGCTTATCTGCTGTTTTAAGGAGCAACGCTTGCATTATGCTTCGACCTTTAATGTAGAGAACGACAACGACCGTCTTTACTACATTATGGGTGCATGGAAAAGTCTTCAGATGAATGATCAGACCCAGTCTATGTTTCTTAATAATGCCAGTGCCGAGCTATTGCAACAGCTGCAGCGCTTTATCCCCAAAATCACAGTATGCGAGTTATAACTGGTAAATACAAGGGGCGACATTTTGATGTACCCAGAAGTTTCAAAGCACGACCTACCACAGACTTTGCTAAAGAAAATCTGTTTAACGTCCTGCAAGGATATATCGATTTTGACGAGGAGCCAACAGCACTCGACCTCTTCTCTGGCACAGGCAGCATCACACTTGAATTACTCAGTCGTGGTTGCAGTCGCGTGGTATCAGTCGAGGCGGATGCCCTTCACCACAGCTTTATCCGTGGTTTTATTGATAAGTTACAGGACTTGAATGCCTTCCCCGTCCGAGCTGACGTTTTCCGCTTTCTGAGCAAATGCCACGAGCAGTTCGACTTTATCTTTGCCGACCCGCCTTATGCCCTACCCCAGTTGGAGCAACTACCAGACATCATCCTTTCGCACCGATTATTGCGCGAGGATGGACTCTTTGTTTTAGAACACGGAAAGAAACAGGACTTCTCCGATCATCCACGCATCGTGGACCATCGTGCATACGGAAGCGTGAACTTCTCCTTCTTTAAGTAGGCTGGCTTAGAATCTTCCGCCTCCGCCACCCCAGCCGCCGCCGAAGCCGCCACGACCACCGCCCCAGTTGCCTCCACCATTAAAGCCGGCAGCGCGTGTTTCCTTGTCACCCACAAGGTTGAAACGGTAAATAAGATGAACCATCACGTAGCTATGAATAGCATTGGTCCATGTGTCGCTACGATTGGTAGCACTGTAATTGCGACTGATACTACTACGCTGCTTCAGAATATCAAACCACTGAACACTTATCGTTGCATTCTTCGACTTAAGGAAGTTTTGGCTTATCTGAGCATTCCAGATAAGTTCATTTGTATTCATGGTCTTATCGTCATAACCACGACGACTCTGCTGAGAGATGTCGCTACTAAACTGCATATTCCAAGGCAGATTTAACACAATGTTTCCGCCATAGTTAAACGACCATGTGTCACGATTTCCATTTTGTTGCATATCGTTACGTGCATGTTGGTAGTTCATACCACCATTCACGCCTACTTCCAACAAATCATTACGGAAATTCAGACGCAGATTTTCACCCAGATTGATGTTTCGAGTATTAGCTTTCTGCAACAATCCTTTCTGTTCCATATAGTTAAACAGGCCATTCATGTCAAGATTGCCATCAATATACTGCTTAGCTCCCTCGTCAAGATTACTACTGATATAACCTACGTTGTTAGAATAATTGATATTCTGGTTGAAGTTCAGATTAAAACGTTTCTTAGTGTCAAGGGCTGTATTGAAACCCATCCACGCACCGGTATTCCAACCGCCGTCAATATTCATCGGACGACTATAGCTGCGACCACTCTCGGTATCGTAGATTGTGGCATTACTTATACTACGGCGGTTTATGTTACCCCATGCACTGATATTCCATCCCATCTGCTTGTCCGTAATATAGTTGTTATAATCTATATTAAAACGGTCGCTCCAAGAACTCTTCAGACCAGAATTACCAGTACTAACATACAGCGGGTTACTGGTATCCATTACCTCAATCAGGTTAACCATCGAAGGCTGAGTCATACTTCCGTTATAACGGACACGAAGCTGGCTGGTATCACTGATTTTCCAACGCAAGTTAAAACGTGGCGCCCAATTCTGGATATGGCGTACAACAGATGTATCCACTGCACCCTTCTGATATTCCATGTCGGTACGTTGAGGTTGCCAGTCAAGACCCATATTGAAACGCAACTCCTGCCCGTTTTCGAATTTACTTGTATGACGTAGCATCAGGTTGACAGACTGGTTCAACTCGCGATACGTAGCATACTGACTATTCTGGGCATCTCGTACCAGCTGGGTCAGGTCTATACCATAATCTATAAAAGGCATTCCATTGTAGGTACCATTGTACAAGTCAAGGGCCGTTACATCCGTAAGTCCTTTATCTGCCAATGCCTTCTCTAACTGATCATACACCATCATCTCTCGATCACTATCCTGGAATCGATACTGAGCCTGATAGCTGGCCTGAACGACAGTACCTTTCAGTATAGGCTCTGTATAGCTTAGACGACCCTGATAATTATAGTTCTTAGACGGCGACTCCGTATTCTGGTATGTTGCAGTTATATCGTCACGTTGATAGTATTTCACCATCGAGCGGCTGTACGACTTATTGTTACTCTCACTATAAGAACCACCCAGATTCAGAGTAAGATTACGGCCGGGTACCACCAAGCGACGGTTAATCTGCAAATTACCATTCACATTGTTACTCCAGCTATCACCATCATTGAACCGTTCATTACCGTTTACCCTTATCTTATTAGGGTCAGCCCAAGTCTTATACTCTTCTACGGGATCAGTCAGACCAGCGTCAAAGGGATTTTCGTTAAAAGTTACACTATGATTGTGCGAATAGCTGTCACCGTCAGAATGACTGAAATTAGGTCGGAATAAAATATTGGTCATACTATCAGGGAACCACTCAAAACGGAAGTTAGCATTAACATCTTGTCCCATATTCCGGCCCTGATTCTTAGAATTCGAGAACTGGCTTTTTCCGTCAGGCAAGAACATCTCCTGATTCGTTCGGGTCTCAGTCTCACTATCGCGTCTGCTGTAACGAACATTACCACCCAGTTTCAACAAGCCTGCCGAGTAGTCGGGTTTTCCATTTTCCCACGCAAAGGTCACACCACCCATGGTGCTCGTGGTGATACCGCTATTACCGCCACCCCAGCGGCCTCTACCATCGTTGGTATTGTTACGGCTCCCGACTATAGAAGTGTAGCTATTGTCTAAGAAACGATTTACATTGAAGTTGCCCGAGTAACGGTCTGCCGTACCATAGGCAGCATCGAAATTTCCGACCCAACCGTCTTTCATACCCTTCTTGACAGACAGGTCAATAACCGTTTCCTCCTCGCCATCATCAATACCCGTTATACGGCTATAATCACTTTTACGGTCGTAGGCCTTCAGTTTCTTTATAAGTTTACTGGGCAAGTTCTTCATGGCCATCTTGGTATCATTTTGGAAGTATTCCTTACCCTCGACCATAATCTTGCTCACACTCTTACCGTTAATCTTTATATTACCTTCATCATCCACTTCTGCACCTGGCAACTTCCTTATTAACTCCTCAAGGGCAGAACCCTCTGTCAGGCGGAAAGCGTCAGCATTATATACAAAAGTATCAGCTTTCATCTCCACCTGAGCCAGCATAGCCACCACCTCAGCCTCCTGTAACATCTTACTGTTCTCCTGTAAGGTGAAGGTTCCCACATCTACGCTCTTATTGCCTTTGGGGAGAGTGAGATTCTTGTATTGTGTCAGATAACCTACATAAGAAATACGCATAATGTAACTACCAGCCTTCACCGATGGAAGGGAGAACTTTCCATCTGCTCCCGAGAGGGCTCCGCATGCCTGCGTACTGTCTTTAGGCTGTAACAGTACAACGGTTGCGCCAGGCATGGTCTCGTTGGTCGAACCATCCATAATCAATCCACTCACAGTTACTTTCTGAGCCATCATCATCATGGGACACAGAAGCGCCATCACCAAAAATAACAAGGTACGTTTCATTAAAATGTAGAGTCTAAATTAGGTTTTCTGAATACTAAGACACAACCTTAACCATATGGTTTAATTAATGCGCAGCAAAGTTAGCACTTTTTTCACTTTTTCTTAAACAATGTTCAACGTTCAATAGTCAATGTTCAATGTTTTTTGTAATTTTGCCTCGAATTTGTACTGAATAATGATGAAACAAGACGTAGTTATTAGCCAAAACCTGCAAGAAGACTTACAAAAAGCCATCGAACGTTGCCCACACGACAAGCTCTTTGTTCTCACCGACACCACCACCCTGCAACTCTGCTGGCCTCTGATCAAGGAATATCCTTATATGCAAGAGGCCAAGATGATAACCATTGGTGCTACCGACGAGAACAAGACACTCGAGACCCTCGCTTCTGTTTGGAAGTCCCTTCAGCAGGGAGGCGCCACACGCCACAGTCTGCTCATCTGCCTGGGAGGCGGCATGGTAACTGATTTGGGAGGCTTTGCTGCCAGCACCTTCAAGCGTGGCATTCAGTACATCAATATTCCCACAACCTTATTAAGTATGGTTGATGCCAGTGTCGGAGGCAAGACAGGCATCAATTTCGGTGGTCTGAAAAACGAGATAGGTGTTTTCAACTGCGCCAGCACTGTTATCCTATGTGCTGAGTTTCTGCGCACATTAGATGCATTTAACATCCGATCCGGCTATGCCGAGATGCTTAAGCATGGTATAATCAGCAATACCGAGAACTGGGCAGAACTTATCAATTTCGATTTGGACAATATCGACTATACCCACCTGCAACAGATGGTGGCTAAGAGTGTAACCATAAAAGAACGTATTGTAGAGGAAGACCCCACCGAGAAAGGTATCCGCAAAGCGCTAAACCTAGGTCATACAGCCGGTCATGCCTTAGAAAGTCTTGCATTAGAGGAGAACCGAACCGTCCTACACGGATACGCTGTAGCATGGGGTCTTGTGTGTGAGCTCTATCTTAGTGCCAAACGTTTGGGCTTTCCTCACGATAAACTCAGCCAGACACTACAATTTATAAAAGAAAACTATGGTGTCTTTACCTTTAATTGCAAGCAGTACGAAAAACTATACCAATTTATGACGCACGACAAGAAGAACCAATCTGGCATCATAAATTTCACCCTTATGGCTGGCATCGGGGACATTCGCATCAATCAGAGTGCCAATCACGAAGAGATCCTGGACATGCTTGACTTCTATCGCGAGAGCATGGGTTGCTAACATTTTACATCGGCCCATTCCAACACAACAACTTGCATTAAAACATTGTTTTTTTACTTAGAGGTAACCCTGAGGTACTCCTTGGGCAAATCTGCCCCGTTTTATGAACAAAAAAAAGAGTGAGGCTTTTGCTTCACTCTTCTCTTTAGGTCGGGATGACAAGACTCGAACTTGCGACCTCGCGCCCCCCAGACGTGTGCGCTACCAACTGCGCTACATCCCGTTCCTTACTTTTGTGGGTGCAAAGGTATGGTTTTATTTTGTTACTTGCAAATTTTTGCGTAACTTTGTGCACAAAATGACGTAAAAAGTGTCGAAAGGATGGCCATAACCCTATTTCCAACACAGAAAATACAGGCAGAAGTGACACTTCCTGCCAGTAAAAGCATCAGTAACAGAGCCCTTATTATTCACGCCCTGGCAGGTGGCGAAAGAGTAACGAAGGAATCGCTGGGAACAGTGCTCAAGAATATCTCGGACTGCGACGATACCCGTGTAATGGTTCGCGCTCTTACGGAGACGCCTGATGTGATAGACATCATGGCTGCCGGAACGGCAATGCGCTTTCTCTCGGCATACCTGACCGTAACACCTGGTACACACACCATAACAGGAACGGAGCGTATGCGTCATCGCCCCATAGGAATCTTGGTGGATGCGCTCCGACAGTTGGGCGCACAAGTAGAATATGTGGGCGAAGAGGGATTCCCTCCCTTACGCATCACAGGCGGAAGACACAAGGGCGGTCGTTTGGAATTGCCTGGGAACGTAAGCAGCCAGTATATCAGTGCCCTATTGATGATAGGTCCTGTATTGGAAGAGGGCATCAGCCTGACATTGGGAGGCGATATAGTAAGCCGTCCCTATATAGAAATGACATTAAGCATTATGCGCGATTTTGGCGCAAAAGCAGAATGGATTAGCGATCACGAACTAAGGGTTATGCCCGGCGGCTATAAAACCACACCCTATCTTATAGAAAACGACTGGAGTGCCAGCAGCTATTGGTATGAGATGATGGCGCTTAGCCACGACGAGACATCCAGCATAGTATTACCAGGCCTTTTCAGCAAAAGCATGCAAGGTGATTCTGCCATCAGCCGGATTTTCCGTCCATTAGGCATCGAGACCATCTTTGAGAACGGCACCGACGGTGTAGAACGCGTTAGACTGAAACGATGCGGAACACCTTGCGACAGAATGGATTACGACTTAGTAAATCAGCCAGACCTAGCCCAAACATTAGTGGTAACATGTGCCATGATGGATATACCCTTCCGCTTTACAGGTTTGCAAAGCCTGAAGATCAAGGAGACTGATCGCATTACCGCCTTACGCAAAGAACTGCGTAAACTGGGTTACAACATACAGGAACAGGACGACAGCATCCTCTTCTGGAACGGAGAACGCTGTCCTGCACTAGAAAATCCCGCCATAGACACCTACGAAGACCATCGCATGGCAATGGCTTTTGCCCCTTGTGCATTGAGATTGGGCCAGTTGTGCATCAATAACCCCGAAGTGGTAAGCAAAAGTTATCCCGCTTACTGGGAAGATTTGATAAAAGTCGGTTTTAAAGTATGCAGATAATAGTATATATGATCTTGGCCCTCGTTTTACTGGGCATAGTTGCAGGCCTCGTCAGTTGGCTTCATTACAGGAAAGCTCCGAAGGAAGAGCCCATTGTGAACCCAGCCGACATGGAATGCTGCGGCCAGCACGAGGTCTGTGAGAAAGAGAGCCTTCTGGCAGCCATCAGCAAACAGATAGAATACTACGATGACGAAGAGTTGGATCGTTACAAGGGACGAGGAGAAGACGAATATACCGAGGAGGAAGCTGAAGAATTTCGCAACGTGCTGTACACCATGCGCTCGGAAGAAGTTGCTGGTTGGGTCAGAAGCCTTCAGTTAAGGCAAGTAAATCTACCAAATGACGTAAAAGATGAAGTTTTCCTGATAGTTGGAGAACGTCGGATACAATAAAATCCATCGCGCGTACGTTATTAAGAAAGCATGGAGAAGAAAAGACACTTAAGAAATAACATTGGCATGGGACTACTCATGCTCTTGTTGTTGTGTGCCATTACAGCCTGTTCTATCAAGAAAAACACGCCTACCACCCGCTTCTACCATGCCATGACGGCTCACTACAACACCTTGTACAACGGAGAGGTCGCATATCTTGAAGGAGAAGAGGCGCAGATGAAATCACACCAGGACGACTACAACCGCCTGCTCCCCATGTACATCAGCACCAACAAGAATACAGCTGGCATTGGCAAAGGTAACTACGAAACCACCATCACCAAGTGCGAGAAAGCCATCAAGTTGCACAGCATGAAGAAGCGCCCAACGGTGAAGCCCAACCAGAAGAAGGATGAAAAGATGAAGGCATTTCTGGCTCGCAAGGAATTTAACCCCTACATGTATCATGCATGGCTAATGATGGCAGAGGCCCAATTCCAAAAGGGCGAATTCATCGAGGCAGCCAGCACATACAACTATATCATCCGTCTATATTCTACGCAACCCGAGATTGCCAGCATTGCCAAAGCAAAACTGGCCAGATGCTATGTGGCACTTGATTGGGCCTATGATGCAGAGGACGTTTTGAACAAGATGAAACGCGACAGTATCTCGCGTCTGGGACAGAAGGAAATGAATAACACCACTGCGGCTTACATGATCCTAACGGGTCAGTACGAAGAGGCTATCCCACACCTGAAGAATGCCATCAAAGATACCAAACGGAAGCTGAAACGGACACGTCTGAACTTCCTCCTGGGACAGCTCTATCAACAAACAGGGCATAACGAGGAAGCCTACAAGGCATATGCTAAGGTGATACGCTCCAACCCTCCGTACGAAATGGCATTCAGCGCCCGCATTTCGCAGACCGAGGTTATGCCGCGCGACAAATTCAACCAAATGATTTCCTTGTTGAAACGAATGGCCAAGAGCGACAAGAACAAGGATTATCTGGATAAGGTTTATTATGCATTGGGGAACATCTACATGGGTGTAAACGACACCACCCATTGCATCTATGCATGGGAGAAGGGTGTCAAGGACGGAACCAAGAATGGTCCGGATAAGGCCATGCTGCTGCTTAAGCTGAGCAACCTATACTGGGAAATGGAGAAGTACATAGACGCTGCAAGAACCTACAAGGCATGCATCGCTATTCTAGATAAGGAACATGAAGAATTCAAGGAGTCTGAGCGCAGGAGCAAGATATTAACGGAACTTGAACCCCATCTAAGCGCTATAAAGTTGCAGGACAGTCTTCAGGCATTGGCAAAACTTCCTGAGGCAGAGTATCTGGCTGCCATCGACCGCGTTATTGAACAACTGAAGAAGGAAGAGAAAGAGGCAGAAAAGAAGGCCGCCCGAAACGGCACAAATACCAACGGCCAGCAACCGATAAACAATAACCAATCTGCACAACTCAACAAGCCCATCGCCAACAATACAGGAGGAATAGGCAACCAGCAACAAGGTCCTTGGTACTTCTACAGTACATCAACCGTTAAGAGAGGTCTGGAAGAGTTCCAACGTCGATGGGGTCAGCGTAAAAACGAAGACCTGTGGCGTATCAGCAACAAGGCTTCTTATGCAGCTGCAACAGGCAATGAGGACATGGGCTTTAGCGAAGAGACCGGTGGAGACGATGACAGCCTATGGGGTTCTGCTGAGTCAGACTCAACATCCTCTGACGATCAGGCCAGAAAGGACTCCCTTGCCAACGATCCTCATCACAGGGAATATTATCTGAAACAGATTCCTTTTTCCGAGGAACAAATGGAAGCCTCGAATGCCATCCTCAGCGATGGACTCTACAATGCAGGCATCTTGGAACAGGAGAAACTGGAGAACTGGCTTCTGGCTGAGAAGACGATGCAACGTGTTCTCGCGGATTTCCCAGAACGAGACGGCATAGACAACATCTATTACCATCTGTTCTTACTATATGGCAGATTAGGAGAGTCCGAAAAGGCAGAATACTACCGGGCCCTGTTGCTCGAACAATTTGCAGACACAAAACTGGCAGCCCTCCTAGGCAACCCCAACTACGACATGATAGCACGAAACGGCAAACACGTCGAGGATTCTGTTTATGCTGCTTCATACACCGCTTATCAAGCAGAGAATTACGATGAAGTGGAAAGAAACTATCAGTTCAGCACAGAGAACTTCCCAACAGGCCAGAACCGTGCCCGCATGTTGTTTATCCGAGCCATGAGCCAACTCTATGGCGGAGAACGCGACAGTTTTATGGTCAGCCTGAAGGAAGTAATACAGAATTACCCCAAAGAAGAGGTGACAGAATTAGCTAATGCTATCGTGAAAGGCTTGGCCGACGGGCGCCTGTTGATGGACGACCGCTACGACGCCAGCAGCATTTGGGGCAGAAGAATGCGTCAGGCATCAGGCGACAGCACAGAGGTGGCACCAGAGCTGAAGGATGACCGCTACGGAAACTTCGTATTCGTACTGGCTTATCCCACCAACGGCCTCGACGAGAACCAGCTTCTCTTCGAGATGGCCCGCTATAACTTTACCTCGTATATGGTAAGGAACTTCGATATTGAGATTCAAGAGAAACAAGGCATAACCATGATGTGCGTAAAGGGATTCCTGTCATACGACGAGGTACACTCCTACGCACAGACGCTCTATGCCGACAAACACATGAATACATTATTGGAAGGCATCAGAACGCTGTTGATATCAGAGGATAACCTGAAGATGATTGGCAATGAGTTCAGCTTCGACGACTATAAGGCCTTCTACGAAGAGACGTTCGCTCCGATGGATATTCCTGAAGACCTTCAGATAGACGAACCGACAAATCTGAAGATTATCGATCCGGATGATTACGTTCCAGAGGAGAAGAAAGAAGCAGAGGAGGAGGAAGATGACGATGACTTCCCCTGGGGATTCTGAACCTCCTCCCCTCCTATCAGAACGGAAGGGACTTAACAAGTAATAAACAAAAACTGTCATTCCCCTGTATACAGTTCCCTCCCACTTGGGGGGAGGGTTAGGGAGAGGGGCCGAATATGAATTATAAACTGCTTTGGGTTGATGACGAGATAGAGTTGCTAAAGGCTCATATCCTGTATCTGGAAAAGAAAGGGTACGTGGTCGAGACCGTAACCAATGGGTACGACGCATTGGATCGTTGTGCAGAGGAATCGTTCGATTTGATTCTGCTGGACGAGAATATGCCAGGTCTTAGCGGTTTGGAAACTCTGAGCCGAATCAAGGAGCAGACTCCCAGCACTCCCGTGGTAATGGTTACCAAGAGCGAAGAGGAGAATATTATGGAACAGGCCATCGGCGCAAAAATAGCCGATTACCTGATTAAGCCCGTCAATCCCACGCAGATTCTGCTGACGCTGAAGAAGAACATACAGCAGAAAGAGATTGTTACGGAGCACACCCAATCTAACTATCAGCAAGACTTCGCACGCTTGGGAATGCTCATCAATAACGCTTCCAATATAGAGGAATGGACAGACGTTTACAAGAAACTCACTTATTGGGAGCTGCAACTAAGCGAGACAGATAGTGCCATGAAGGAGATGCTGAACATGCAACGTTCCGAGGCCAATGGCGAATTTACCAAGTTCATACGCAAGAACTACACCAAGTGGATGAGCCAGCCTGACGAGCGTCCTGTGATGAGCCCGGATATCTTTAAGCACAGCGTCTTCCCTCATCTGAACAACGGAGAGAAGGTCTTCCTTGTTGTAATAGACAACTTCCGCTACGACCAGTGGCGCATGCTATACAACGAGATTGCAGACCTCTTTAATATAGAGGAGGATTTGTATTGCAGTATTCTCCCCACTGCCACGCAATATGCCAGGAACGCCATCTTCAGTGGTCTGATGCCTGATGTTATAGAACGTATGTTCCCTGATCTCTGGGTCGACGAAGACAGCGAGGAGGGTAAGAATCTGAATGAAGCCCCATTGGTACAGACGCAGTTTGACCGATACAGGCGTAAGAACACTTTCAGTTACCACAAGATTAATGATTCGCAGGCAGCAGAGAAATTTGTACAGCAATTACCCAATCTTCAGAAATACGACTTGAACGTAGTGGTGATGAACTTCATCGATATGCTTAGCCATGCCCGTACAGAAAGCCGGATGGTCCGCGAACTGGCAAGCAATGAAGCCGCATACCGTAGCATTACACAAAGCTGGTTCCGCCATTCACCCGTTGGCGACCTCTTCCGTTCACTGGCTGCCAGCAACTACACCATCGTCCTGACGACAGACCACGGAAGTATCCGTTGCTACAACCCCGTTAAGGTAGTGGGCGACAAGAACACCAACACTAACCTGCGTTATAAATTAGGCAAGAATCTCAGCTATAATCCCAAGGAAGTAGTCGAAATCAAGGAGCCTCATCAGGTAGGATTACCCAGACCCAATCTGAGTACCACATACATCTTTGCCACAGGTGACGACTTCTTTGCCTACCCCAACAACTACAATTACTACGTACAATACTACAAGGATACCTTCCAGCACGGAGGCATCAGCATGGAGGAAATGCTGATACCGCTTATTACACTGCGTGGAAAGAAAAGATAAGACCCTATGGAAATAAGATTCAAGGAAGAAGATATCAAGCAAGCTGCCAGGCAGTTTGTCGATGGAATGGGAGAAAATACCGTTTTTGCCTTCTACGGAAAGATGGGAGCAGGCAAGACGACCTTTATAAAAGCTGTGTGCGAACAGTTAGGCGTAGACGACACTGTCACCTCGCCCACCTTTGCCATAGTAAACGAATATGAGGCAGCCGGTGGCCGCCCCATATATCACTTTGATTTCTACAGGATCAAAAAAGTTTCCGAAGCCTACGACATGGGATGCGAAGAATACTTCTACAGCGGCCATCCCTGCTTCATAGAATGGCCGGAGTTGATAGAGGAAGTGCTTCCGGAAGAAACCGTAGATGTTACCATAGAAGCACTGCCCGACGGAGAAAGACGGTTAGTTTTCTAAAGACTCTGCGTACTCCAGTTCGCCGTCAACTACCCAGCGAAGGTCCTCTGGGTCGAAGTCGCCCATCTTCTCCTTCTTGGCTTTCTTAGCGATATATTCAGCTACGGCATCTATGTCGATGTCTACTTCGTCTTCGCTCTTTGTCTTCTCGAGCAAATCAACATAATACTCGCCTATCACGTCCAGGAAGTAGTAAAGGTCCTCTTCTGTGAACTTATCCTTTACTTCCTGAGGCAGATAGTTCTTGATAAACTCTACCGTCAAGCGGTCATCCTCGGCATCAGCCAGGAAGTCGTCTTCAATATTTCCCATAGTCTCTCTTAAAGTAAGCTCTTCAGTTTCTCTTCATAGACAGGACGCGCAGCGGCTCCAACAACCTTGTCGACCACTTCTCCGCCCTTGATAAAGAACACAGTCGGAATATTGCGTACGCCGAAACGTACAGCCATATCCTCGTCTTCCTCTACATCACACTTTCCTATGATAGCCTGACCTTCGTAATCCTGAGCCAGCGCCTCAATGATAGGACCTACACGCTTGCAGGGACCACACCATGTGGCCCAGAAATCCAATACAATTGGCTTTCCTGTTGCTACGAGCTGTTCGAAATTCTCGCTGTTGATAATCTGTGCCATAGTTTATAATATTAATAATGTGTAAATAAGACGTCACGTAACGTCAGTTGATTTTATATGTCATACATTCTGTTGCATTAAGATAGTCCATCAGTTTCTTGCTGACATTGTAGCATTTCTGTTTGGACTTCATGTGCAGGACATTCGTATTCCCGCTACTGCATATATTCCACTTTACATCTATCAAGGGAGCGTCACCCTGCATATTCTGAGGTTTCTGCTGCATCTCCTGAATTTGTTTGCTAAGCTCGGCCACATCATCGCTCTCCAGCTTATTGGCATCAATGGTTATGGTAATGCTTTGTATCAGTTGGTCTTTCACATCCGACAGGAATTCAACCTTTCCTATCTTCAGTTCCAGGATATCCGGTCTGTATTGACGACCCTGGACACGGCCTGTTATGTATACCAGATTGCCCTGCTGGGCCAGGTAGCCTCTCCATTGTGCCCAGTCGGTTCCAAATAAGGCAATCTCAGCTGAACCTGTATAATCCTCCACCATTACGATACCATAGGGCTGGTTAGTCTTGGTGATGCCCTGACGTTTCAGCCCTGTCACAATGCCACCCAGTCTCACATCGGTATTTTCGAACGGTGTAAGATCGTTCATCTGCTCCATGTGCAGGTTGCAGATGCCATTCAGGATAACACTGTATTCGTCCAGCGGATGAGCTGACAGGTAGATTCCCACCAAGTCACGTTCCCTGTTAAGACGCTCCAGGTCATTCCACCTTTCCGTCATTGGAATGGGGGGCTGGTGTTTATCTATAGACTCCATGCCGAAGAGCGAGAACTGTGCCTCCATCTTTGTCTGCTGGTACTGGTTGCCGTATTTTGTCAGAGAGTCAACGAAAAGTTCTCCCTTGGCATTGGGAGCGATAAACTGCTCGCGGGTTATTTGATTCGAGAACGTATCAAAGGCGCCACTCATGGCCAGACATTCTATGCCGCTCTTCTTGACAGAAGGAATGGACACACGTTCAACGAAGTCATATATATCCTTATACTTCCCGTTCTTCTCGCGCTCTTCAATAATTGATGCGGCTGCAGCTTCGCCCAATCCCTTTATACCGTTCAGTCCGAAACGGATCTGCTGCTTATCGTTCACACCGAAGTCGGCGTGCGATTCGTTAACATCAGGCCCCAGCACCTCAATCTTCAGGTTGCGGCATTCATCCAGCAGTTTCGTAATTTCCTTAATATCATCCTTTCTTCTTGTCAGCAAGGCGGCCATAAACTCAGCAGGATAATGCGCCTTCAGGTAAGCCGTCTGATAAGCTACCCACGAGTAGCAGGCTGCATGCGACTTGTTGAAGGCATAGGAAGCAAACTTCTCCCAGTCACCCCATATCTTATCCAATACTGCAGGGTCATAGCCACGCTCCTTTCCTCCATTGATGAAGAGCGGCTTCATCTCATCAACAATAGCCTTCTTCTTCTTACCCATAGCCTTACGCAGAGCATCAGACTGGCCTCTGGTAAAGCCAGCCAGCAGACGGCTCAGCAACATCACCTGCTCCTGATAAACGGTAATACCATAGGTATCCTTCAGGTACTTCTCCATCACAGGAATATCGTAGGTAATCTCCTCGTTCCCGTTCTTACGCTTGATGAACGAAGGGATATAATCCATTGGGCCGGGTCGGTAGAGGGCGTTCATGGCTATGAGGTCCTCAAAGACGGTAGGCTTAAGTTCCTTCAGGTATTTCTGCATACCGGCAGACTCAAACTGGAAGGTTCCTACCGTAAGACCCTTCTGGTATAGCTGATATGTCAACTCGTCATCGATGGGAATATGATCCAGGTCGATATCTACGCCATGGGATTCCTTGATAACACGACAGGCCTCCTTCAACTCCGACAGCGTCTTCAGTCCCAGGAAGTCCATCTTTATCAGACCTGTACTCTCGATAACATGACCGTCGTACTGTGTGACGGCAGTCTTACGATCAGGGAAGTCAGGGTCATCAGCTGTTGAGATAGGCACGTGATCCGAGATCGGGTCACGACAGATAATGAATCCGCACGCATGAATACCCGTTCCACGAATCTGGCCTTCCAGCTGCTGAGCATATTTTATGGTGTCAGCCTCTCTGTAATCAGCCGAAGACTGTGCCAACTGCAACTCGGGTGTACAGGAGATGGCATTCTTCAGGTTCATCTTCATGCCTTCGGGCAGGCGGTCAGGGATAGCCTTACAGAGTGCATTACTACGGTCTAAGGGCAAATCCTCCACACGTGCCACATCCTTGATACTGTTCTTCGTGGCCATCGTGCCATATGTAATAATGTGGGCACAGTTCTCGTGGCCATACTTATCCATTACCCATTGCAGCACCTTTCCACGTCCGTCATCCTCAAAGTCAGTATCAATATCAGGCAAAGAGATACGGTCGGGGTTCAGGAAACGTTCGAACAGCAGGTCGTACTTCAGGGGGTCCAACTTGGTGATTCCCAAGCAGTAGGCCACCACACTACCGGCAGCAGAACCACGCCCCGGTCCTACCCATACATCCAGATCCTTGCGAGCTGAGTTTATAAAGTCCTGCACAATCAGGAAGTAACCAGGGAAACCCATCGTCTTCATGATATGCAGCTCGAAGCGGATACGGTCGTCCACCTCTTTCTCCAGTGGGTCGCCGTATATTCTGTGGGCACCTTCGTACGCCAGTTTCTCCAGATAGTCGGCCTCGAACTTGATTCTGTATATCTTATCGTAGCCGCCCAACTTCTTTATTTTCTTCTCGCCCTCTTCCTGGGGGAGTTGATTTTCGCCGTTTTCATCGCTTGTAAATTCGCGGAAGAGGTCTTCCTCCGTGAACTTCTTTCGCCATTCCTCCTCTGTACCGAAATCCTCAGGAATGGGATAGAAAGGCATGATGGGGTCAGACTCCAGGTTATAGGTCTCCACCTTATCCAGAATATCTATGGTGTTACTGAGGGCCTCTGGAATGTCCGCAAAGAGTTCATTCATCTCCTCCTTGGTCTTGAACCATTCCTGCTTAGTGTACAGCATGTGAGGCTCAGAGATTTTCTTACCCGTTGAAAGGCAGAGCAGACGCTCGTGTGCATCCGCATCCTCCTCGTTCACGAAGTGGCTATCGTTGCTGCACACCAGTTTTATGTCCAGTTCGCGAGCTATCTTTATCAGTTCTGCATTGGCCACCTGCTGTAGGGGGAATGTCTCCCTGTTGGCGTTTACGTTAGGGTCTTTCACCTCATGGCGTTGCAGCTCCAGGTAGTAATCCTCTCCAAAGACATCCTTGAACCACTTAGCCGATTGGCGAGCACCCTCCAGGTCACCTTTCAACACCTTTGAGGGAACTTCTCCTGCAATACAGGCCGAGCAACAGATGATATCCTCGTGAAAGAGCTTCAGGTCGTCGTGGTCTGTTCTGGGCTTTCCATAGAATCCGTCCACCCAGGCACGCGACACCAGCTTTATCAGGTTTCTGTAACCGTTCAGGTTCTTGGCCAGCAGAATCAGGTGATTACCACTACGGTCTATACTGGCATCATTCTGCTGTTCCTTCTTGCGTCGCGCCACATATACCTCACAGCCGAAGATAGGCTTAAAGGGCTCCAGTCCCTCCTTCTTCCTGTCTTTATTAACAGAATTGCAGCAATCAAAGAAATCCTTCACGCCAAACATATTGCCGTGGTCGGTAAGTGCCATACCACGCATTCCGTTACCGATGGCCTTTTTCACCATTTTGGAAATGGAGGCTTGACCGTCGAGCAAAGAATACTGAGAATGAACGTGTAAATGTATAAAATCTTCCATTGTTGACTGCTTGATACCAATAATTGTACAAATATAGTGTTTTTTCCTGAAACCAAAAGTCTCACGCCTTCTTTTGTTGAGGAAAACCCCAAAATTACCCGAAAAGTTTTTGATAAATAACAAAATTGCCCTATCTTTGTGTCCGAAGTTAAGTTATTCCCATGGGAAATAGACTCAAGAAATTAAAGAAAATAAAGAAAATTCGCCTGCATCACGAGGGTACCCGCACCTTGGTGGGTGGCGCCATTCTTTTTCTATCTATAAGTGCTTTCCTACACTATTTTTTCTCCAATCAGGCTCCCTTCTACCTGTTCGCGGGGGTAAGCATTTGTGTATATCTCGTATTGGTAAACTTTTTCCAGTGTCCCATCCGCTGTTTCGAGGGCGATCCCGAAGGTATCGTCATTGCTCCGGCTGATGGTAAAGTGGTAGTAGTGGAGGAAGTCGAGGAGACAGAATACTTCCACGACAAACGCATAATGGTAAGTATCTTTATGAGCCTGTTCAATGTGCATGCCAACTGGATTCCTGTGGATGGCACCATTAAGATGGTCAAGCATTACGACGGTAACTTCCATAAGGCCTGGCTGCCCAAGGCCAGCGAGGAGAACGAGCGTTGCACCGTAGTCATCACCACAGCAGACGGCACAGACATCCTGGCCCGCCAGATAGCCGGTGCCATGGCGCGACGCATTGTCACCTATCCTCACGAGGGCGACGCCTGCTTTGTCGACGAGCACCTGGGCTTCATAAAGTTTGGTTCACGCGTAGACCTTTTCCTCCCTCTGGGAACCGAGATTTGCGTAAAGTTAGGCGACAAGACGGTAGGCAACGAAACCATCATTGCCCACCTTAACACAAATGTACAAGAATAGACGTTAGGCTTTAGACATTAGACTTTAGCCGATGCTCAATGTTCAATGCTCAATGTTCAATGAAAAAACATCTTCCTAACACCATAACCTGTTGCAACCTCATAAGCGGTTGCATTGCCATAGGATGTGCCTTTTATGGCCAGTATCAATATGCCGTCCTGATGATTATTCTAGGCGCAGTATTCGATTTCTTCGATGGTCTGACGGCTCGTGCCCTTGGTGTCTCCTCCCCTATTGGCAAGGAACTGGACTCACTGGCCGATGTGGTAACATTTGGTGTTGCCCCCAGTGTCATCGTATTCCATCTGTTCTTCGAGGTTCATTACCCCCAGGTACTTACACCCTTTAAAGAATATATTCCCTATACCGCATTTATAATGGCAGCCTTTTCTGCCCTGCGACTGGCCAAATTCAACCTCGACGAGCGCCAGAGCACTCAGTTTATAGGCCTTCCCACCCCAGCCAATGCATTATTCTGGGGTTCTCTGGTATTGGGACAGCACGCATTCCTTGTTTCGCTCAAGTTCAATGCCGTGTTCCTTTTCCTCTTCATGTTGCTTTTCTGCATGTTGTTAGTATGCGAGGTTCCTATGCTTGCCCTCAAGTTCAAGGACCTTAGTTGGGAGAAGAACAAGGAGAAGTTCATCTTCATTCTGGGCTGCATCCCCTGCTTCCTGTTAGGTACCAGCAGCTTCGCCGCCATTATTCTCTGGTACGTAGTGCTATCCATTATTGTAAACGTTGCCAGACGCAGCAAAACCCTTCCTGAGACTTAAGCGATTTCGCTAAAAATTCCCATTTTTATCAAATTTACTCCCAACCGCTCCCAAAAGCGGTTATAAATGTTGCTATGTTTGCACATTTTATAACTACAAATATTTCAGATAGTTAGCGCTAAAAAACTCTCGAGTTAATATTTTTTAACAAAAAGTTGGGAGTACTTGGGAGTGGAATTATTTGGCAAGGCTATCAATGCCCTGTAATTTTGCATCAGAGTTCAAAAAAAGTTATCGCTTAAACTTTAAATTCGTTTATTATGAAAAAGAGTTTACTACTTTTGGTCTTGATGCTTCTAATGGGAGCACAGATTACTGTTAATGCTAACAACAATGGCATCTTCTACTACACCTTGGATGGTTCTAGTGCAAGTATCTTAGGTATTGTAGATAATTACGAAGGAGATTTGATTATTCCATCAGAAATAGTTCACGAAGGAAAAACTTACACGGTAAGAACAATTTATGATGCATACAATAGCTCTTGTAATCTGACTTCTATTACCATTCCAAGCAGTGTAACCAGTATTAGATGGAATGCATTTGATGGATGTATTATGAGGAAGGATAAATTTATTAACAATTCCAAACTAACCAGTAGCGACAATTGGAGAGCAATTCTATACGATGAAGAGACAAATGACGGACTGTTAATATCAGACGACGTAGTAGTTTACTGTAGAAAATGGGCAACCTCTGTGACAATCCCTTCTGGTGTAAAAGCAATTGATAAAAAAGCCTTTGAAAATTGCAAAACCCTGACATCCATCACAATTCCTGAGAGCGTTACAAGCATAGGAGAATATGCTTTCAATGGTTGTAAGGACTTGACATCAGTAACACTTCCTGAAAACCTAACAAATATTGAAAACCGTACCTTTTGTGACTGCGAAAGTTTAACAACTATAAACATTCCCAATAACGCGAAAAGCATTGGAGATGGCGCTTTTTATAACTGTCAAAGTTTAACAAATATAACAATTCCCAACAGAGCGAACAAAATCGGATCTAGTTCCTTTTATAATTGCAGCAACATAACAAGTGTATCGATTCCAGAAAGTGTTACTTCAATCGGTGGAAGCGCTTTCGAATGGTGTACTAATCTGAAAAGTGTGACAATATCTGGTAGCGTGAAAGAAATCGGAAGTGGAGCATTTGCCAGTTGTGCCAGTCTAAAGGAAGTCTATTGTTATGCAAAAACTGTACCAAACGGAAAAATTATATTCAAGGTGCCTTCTCTAACTAGCTCTGATACTCCTGTAGGAGCAGCAACGCTTTATATACCAATTGGCTCAGTTAACTTATATAAAGGTAATAGCAATTGGAACATATTTGGAAGTATCACACCTATTCCCGCAGCTAACACCCAAGACATGCCTGTATCTGGCATTCAGAACAGTGGATGCCTAAGTGGGACACGTGCAACAGATGAGGCGATTGTTTCAACAATAACCTTTCTGAAGGAAGGTAACATCCTAACAGTTAATTTACATAATTTCATAAGTAATTGTGCCACAGAGGACTTTGAGATTACTCCCAAGGTTAGCGATGGCGTAGGTGATGACCCCTGTTCCGTTTCTGTTGATATTAAACCCATCTGCAAAGAAGAAGCTGATTGCATATGCCCCTACAATGTATCATTCACTATACATGATCTGGAAACCAATAATTTCTTCTTCTCTTGCTGGTGGTTCAAAGGTGAAATAAACCTTACGGAGGGAGAATCATTAACCTTGGATGATGCTCCAGGAGAAATCTGCATTGATAATATAAAATATGCGTTAGACAAAGTAAATCATACTGCTCAGCTGATAAACGGAAAAGAATACAATGGTGATATTATCATACCATCAGAATTGGAGTATAAAGGTTTCAAATACACCGTGACGAGTATAGGTGACTATGCTTTTAGAGGAGGAGGAGGAATTACCTCTGTAATTATTCCCGAGAGTGTCACTTCAATAGGAGTATATGCATTTAATAAATGCGGAGGACTAACATCCATCAATATACCTGATGGAGTTAAAGTCCTTAAAGAGACCTTTGAGGACTGCGGCCAGATTACAACGGTTACCATAGGTAGCGGTATAAAAAAAATTGATAACGCCTTTCATAGATGCACTAGCATAACATCCTTCTATTGCTATGCAGAAGAAGTACCAGAGCTAATTATTCATGGTATTGCATTTTTTGGCGAAAACCACAATATGACACTTTATGTTCCGGCTCAATCCGTGGATTTGTATAAGAAAACTGGTCAATGGCCAAAAAGATTCGAATATATTAAGCCAATGCCCCAACCCGTCAACTTCACCCAGGATCAGATGGCAACCATTATTATGCCAACAGATCCAGATCCTGAACTGGGAAAATACTATAGGCTGGACAGACGCCAGAATAACCTGATTGTCTTCGAAGAAGAACATGCCCCTAAGGCTCACGTACCATATATCATCCTGCCCAAGAAGGATTTCGTTATCGATCTGAGTACGCTGGATTTGGAGGGCTGCTATCGCGACAGCGTTTTTGCAGACGGGATAACCTTCATCGGATCTTTTGTTAGCGAAGAAGTTGAATGCGCAGCTAACTGTTACATTGACATCATAGATCTTACGCCTGATTGTCACGAAGATATTTTTTGCGAGAAGAAAGCTATTATCGGAGCCCTGCGTGCCTTCCTGAGAGTGGACACCCATTGGGAGGATCCCTACAACCCTGGTGGCACAAGAAGCATAGCAAAACAGGAGAAACTGCAAATTGTACTTCACGACAATAATGATGCTTCTGCCATTAACGATATCCCACAAGAAGAAACCGTAAATGGCAAGCCAACAGATGGCACCATCTACGACCTCACTGGTCGCAAAGTCAACTGTCAACTGTCAACTGTCAACTATCAACTACCGAAGGGTATATACATTAAGAACGGAAAGAAAATCCTTATTAAGTAAAACTTTCATCGCAAATGTCGGGCCCGCTATCCCTTCGTGGATAGTGGACCTGACTGTTTTCAATTTTTTACAACTACGTTTATATCAGGTGATTAGAATCCGCAGTCCTCTGCGTTAATATTTTTTAACAAAAAGTTGGGAGTACTTGGGAGTGAAATTATTTGGCAAGACTAACAATGCCCTGTAATTTTGCATCAGAGTTCAAAAAAAGTTATCTTAAAAACTTTAAATTAATTGTTATGAAAAAGAGTTTACTACTTCTGGTTTTGACGTTCCTGCCACTAATGGTTAACGCCAGCGACGATTATTTGACCGAAGCCAAACAGAAACTAGCATCGCTTTACAAATATGCCGACAAATATGCCGACAAGTTGAAGGGTGACGAAGGAACTACTCTCATGTATGAAATCAGCAATCCCGATTCTCTTGCTGATGTTAATATGAGAGCAGACCTCTGGCATTCTATATATTATATGATTGAAAGCCAGGGAGAGGCCGATAATTATTCTATCTCCAAAGAGCTTTACAATCCCGACATTGAAGTAGAAATAGGTACTGAAGCGTTCTACAACAAGTCATACCTCACAAACTACAAGGTAGGGCAAGGAACGAAAGCCATACCCTTTAACAATAGCGCATTTTCCTCCATCACGAAAAAGTACGGCCGCGTAAGCAACAATGATTTCTTCTATCTGGAGGGCCCCGGCCCGACTACAAATCCTAGCGTAGAGATTAAGCTACAAGGGAACACCCCAAGCACAATGGATTTAATCAGATGGAAGGAACCTGTACATCAAGTTATGAGCGGCAAGTATGACATTATGGTGGTTATGGTGCCCCATTGGTACAAAACCATTGCCGAGAGCGGAACCGTGGATGCCAACTTCCTTAATCAGGCATATGTAGATTCCGTGTCGGCCATTTGCAAGATGAGCTTTACCGGTCAGGTGCGCTATAATTCCAATGAAACAAAGGGAGATATCACCAGCAAGAAGACAAACACTATAGAGTATGACGGGAGTAAGGTAGATACCCTTATGTTATTTGAGGATTTCGAGTTCCCTTACTCTTACAAGGACTTAGACAATAGCTATCCTACGCTGATTCTACAGGGAGCAACAAAAGTCAAGGCTTCGAAGGAAGGGTTCATTTTCCATTTGTGCATAGACCGTATTATCATGAAAAGCAAAGAGAATGGCGAAGAAATAGTGATCACCCCTGATTACGTCGAGTATTTCCCCGAAGGGACCAAATGGACAGAGATCAGACTGGATACCCTGAAATACGACAGTTGGTATTCGAAAGTAGGCGACGATTGGGTGCCTAACTTTGAAACCATAGAGTATAATGTAAAGGGAACAATCACAACTGCTAACACGAATTGGGAATATCCCACCTATAAATGTGTCTATAGCAATAGTCAAGAATGGACAGACTCACTCACTCTGTTAATTTCGAAAAGAAGAGCTTATAATGATTGGTATTTTGGACAGGGTGTGTACGTAACCGTTCCAGTTATAACCCCCTACGGTAACACCCCAATGGATGCTCAAGCATATTTTTTTAATTGGGAAGTAGGTTACCCCATATTCTATAAAGACTTATACGACATGTATAATCAAAGCGGAACTACGTACAATGGGGAAATATTCGGCACTATTGAAGAAGTAAAAGAAGGGGATTTTGGAGGGGTAAGGCCTCTTAAATACACAGATGTGAACGGTGTTCGCTTTATTGATGGAATAGGTGCAACAGAGTGGAATGACGGTGAATGTATATTTGGACTCATTAACCCATATCAGGCTACGGCAGCCTTAAAGAATAAAATCCTCAAGGAGAATACCCTCCCCTATAAGGTTCGTCACTATCGCTCTATGCTTGTTCATTTCGAGAGCAACGGAGAAGTGCTGTACGACGTATGGCCTGAGAAACCCGAGAATATAGTCACCTTCACCCAAGGCCAGATGGCAACCATTATTATGCCAACAGATCCAGACCCCGAACTGGGAAAATACTACAGATTAGACAGACGAGAGGACGGCAAGATAATCTTCGAGGAAGAACTTGCCCCCCAAGCACACGTACCTTATATTATTATGCCAAAGGAAGATTTCATTATAGATTTGGGTACACTTGACCTGGAGGGTTGCTATCGCGATAGTGTTTCTGCAGACGGCATCACCTTCATTGGATCATTTGTTAGTGAGGAGATAGACTATGTAGAGAACTGCTATATCGACATTATAGACATTACACCTGATTGCCGAGAAGATGATTACTGTATCCAGAAAAATATGATCGGAGCCCTGCGCGCCTTCCTGAGAGTGGACACCCATTGGGAGGATCCCTACAACCCTGGCGGCACAAGAAGCATAGCAAAACAGGAGAAACTGGCAATTGTCCTGCATGACCACGAGACATCCATAGCCTCTACCCTTGGAGAAACAAGCAAAGGCGCTATCCACGACCTTTCAGGAAGAAAAATGTTCAATGAACTAAAGAAGGGAATATACATTCAGAACGGAAAGAAAATCCTTATTAAGTAAAACTTTCATCGCAGATGTCGGGCCTGCTATCCCTTAGTGGATAGTGGGCCTGACTTTTTATGCTTTCTTCTTTGTCAGGGAAAGGGCGGCAGTGCCATAAAGACCAAGGGCTACCACCAAAAGAGTCTGAATGGTATGGACTACCAAGACAAACATAGCACCGTCCGTCTGACTGACACCATACAACACCAATATTGTCTTAACAGCAAAATGCCAAGGACCTGCTCCGTTAGGCGTAGGAACCAATACAGCAAAGCAGCCAACTACAAAGGCAACAAGGGCTGCCATAGGACCAAGCTGGGCTGTGTACTGGAAACAATAGAAGGTAAGGTAGAAGTGCAGATAATAACTTACCCATATACCTACGGAGTTCAACAGGAAGAGCATGGGGTTCTGTACGTAACGGACAGAAAAGAGACCATCCTTCAGGTCTGTCAGCACAGCACGGGTTCGGGAAAAGATGTTGAGCCTGCACACCAGCAACCCCAGCGTACATAATACAAGTATGCCACACAATATGGTCACCAACCAACCTGTGGTAGTAAAGGTGCCCAGGAATCCCTGCAGGGAAACACCCGTCTGCGAGAAGAATTTCATGAACATAGGAATCTGGCAGGCAGCCGTAATGAGTGCCAGCAGCATAACCAGAGTGCTGTCGATAACCCTTTCCGTTACCACCGTTCCCACGCCCTTGCTGAAATTGGTTCTCTCCCAACGTCTGAGGATGCCGCATCGCAACATCTCGCCCACACGTGGTACAATCAGACTGCTGGCGTAGGAGATGAAGACGGCATTGATGCAAGTGTGCAGTCGGGGCTTCTCGCCCAAAGGTGCCAAAGCCTGCTTCCAACGGATGGCACGGAACACCTGAGCCATAATGCCAAAGGGGAAGCTAAGGAGCATCCAACGCCAGGACATGTCGCTGGCAAAGGCTTGCCTGACATCCTCCCAACGAAATTCTCTGTACATCCACCATAGAATAGCAGCTGCCAGAATCAATGGCAGAACTATCTTACCTGCTGAAGAAAAAAACTTAATTCTCAATGTTCAATGACTTTTCGCAACTTTGACACTTCGTGTCTAAATTACTACGTCTCGGCATAAAAAGAATTGAAATTCTTTGTTCTGCGCTCGACTTTTCGTAATTTTGCAGCACAAAAGTACAAAATAATAAGCACGTATGAGACTTGTTAAGCCAAAAAAGTTTCTTGGACAGCATTTTTTGACTGATTTAAGCATCGCCAAGGATATTGCCGATACGGTAGATGCCTGTCCCGACCTGCCAATCCTGGAGGTAGGCCCCGGCATGGGTGTGATGACACAGTTTCTGGTAGAGAAACCACGCCTGGTGAAGGTGGTGGAGATTGACTTCGAGTCTGTGGCCTACCTGAGAGAGCATTTCCCCTCGCTGGAGGAGAACATCATAGAGGACGACTTCCTGAAGATGCACCTGGACCGCACCTTCCAGGGCAGCCAGTTTGTGCTGACAGGCAACTATCCTTATAATATATCCAGTCAGATATTCTTTAAGATGCTGGACAACAAGGACCTGATTCCCTGCTGCACGGGTATGATCCAGAAGGAGGTAGCCGAACGCATCACAGCAGCGCCTGGCAGCAAGACATACGGCATCCTGAGTGTGCTGATTCAGGCTTGGTACGATGTGGAATACCTGTTTACCGTTCACGAGCATGTCTTCAATCCGCCTCCAAAGGTCAAGAGTGCCGTCATACGCATGACCAGAAACAGCACGCAGGACCTGGGGTGCGACGAACGCCTCTTTAAGCGCCTGGTAAAGACCACCTTCAACCAGCGACGCAAGACGCTGCGCAACAATATCCGTCCGCTCTTGGGTGAGCTGGATGCCGAGCGTGCCAAAGCCGGCCTTCCCGCCCTGGACCACACAGCCTTCCTGCAGGACGAGATATTCAACAAACGCCCAGAGCAACTGAGCGTTGCGGAATTTATTGAACTTACAAACAAAGTTCAGAAGGAAAGCCCCCTCCCCGCTCCCCCTTTGGGTGAGTGCTAAGTTCAAGAATAGCACAAAAAAGTAAGTGCAAACAAAAATTCTTCACTCTTCACTCTTCACTTTTCACTTTTTATTCTTACCTTTGCCCCCGCAAAACAGCAAAAAGCATTTAACTAACAAATAAAATGGACGATTATCACGCGGAGAATTTGAATTTGTAGCCACCGGGAGCATCAAGAGGAACTCCTGGCAGGCAACACTGTTATGGACCCTTTTTAAGCCAGAGTACTGAAGATGCAAACATACTGGAACACTACGAATGGTCTGCGTACCATCGACAAATGGGAACCCAACTGCTGGGTTCAGGTTACATGCCCAACACAGGAAGACATTGACTTCCTGGAGAAGAAATTAGGAATCCCCGATTATTACATTTCCGATATTGCCGATACCGACGAGCGTGCCCGTTACGATATCGACGAGGGTTGGATCCTTATCATTCTGCGTATCCCCTACGTAAAGGAAATGCGCAGCCGCACCCCCTATACCACCATCCCCTTGGGTATCATCATGAAGGGCGATGTGCTGATTACGGTATGTAATTTCGAGACAAACATGATGATAGACTTTGTCAGCTATCAGCAGAAGCGCGGCCTGGGCTTTACCGACTCGGTGGATATGATTTTCCGCCTCTTCCTGTGCAGCGCTGTCTGGTACCTGAAGCGTCTGAAGCAGATAAGCCTGCTCATAGACAAGGCCAAGCGCAACCTGGACCGTAACGTTAACAATACGGACATCATTGCACTGAGCCGCCTGCAGGACAGCCTGACCTACTTTGTCACGTCTATCCGTGGCAACGAGAATCTGCTTTCGAAACTGAAGTTCAAACTGCCCGTCGACGAGTTGGATGCCGATATGATCGAGGACGTCAACATCGAGATGAGTCAGGCCCGCGAGACCTGTAACATCTACACCAACATCCTCGACTCCACCATGGACACCTACGCCAGTATTATTAATAATAATGTAAGCAGCGTCATGAAGGTGCTCACCAGCATCAGCATTATCCTGATGTTCCCCACCCTGATTGCCAGTCTGTTCGGTATGAACCTGATCAATGGCATGGAACATGCATGGTGGGGATTCCCCTTCGCTGTAACACTCTCCGTAGGCGTTACCGTGCTCTTCTGGTGGTATTTCAAACGCAAAACGTGGATTTAATCTACTTTTCCACAAAAAAAAGCACATTTTTTTAGGTTATAAGGGATATTTTACCTTATTTTGTGTTTCGCAACCCTCAAAGTTGGGGGCTATGTAACACTTAAATGAATAAATGATGGACTCTTTAGAGACTAACGTAACTACTGCCCCTGAGCAGTCTTCTGAGATTACAGAGGTGAATGCAGCACCTGCAACACCCGCAGTACCCGTTTACACAACAAAGGAAGAGGTTGTTAACCGCGTAAAGGAAATTGCCCAGAGCGGCGAGACCGGTGATAAGCAAGAACTGGACTTGCTGAAACAGCTCTTCTACAAGTTCCACAACACAGAAATTCAAGAAGCACGCCAAGCCTTCATCGACGGTGGCGGCGAACCAGAGAAGTTCGAACCGCAGATTGATCCGCTGGAGCCTGAGTTCCGTGCGTCTATGCAGCTGATTCGCGACCGCCGTGCTGCTGCACAGGAGGAGTTGGAACGCCAGAAGGCAGAGAATCTAAAGAGAAAACTGGAGATACTGGACCGCATTCAGCAACTGGCCTCTACACCAGAGGAAGCCAACAGCGCCTTCGATGAGTTCAAGGCCCTGCAGGCTGAGTGGAAGGAGATTAAGCTGATTCCTGCTGAGCGTGCCACAGAGCTGTGGAAGAACTACCAGCTCTACGTAGAGCAGTTCTACGACCTGCTGAAGTTGGGTCACGAGTTGCGCGACTATGACTTCCGCAAGAACCTTGAGGCCAAGACTCGCCTTTGCGAGGAGGCTGAGGCACTGATAGAAGCACCTGAGGTGGTAGCCGCCTATAATCAGATGCTCATCCTGAACCAGGAGTGGAAAGAGACAGGCCCCGTGGCTCGTGAGTTCCGCGAGGAGATATGGAACCGTTTCAAGACAGCCACAACAGCCGTATACAAGCGTCATCAGGATTTCTTCGAGGCTCGCAAAGCCAAGGAGGAGGAGAACCTGAACCAGAAGACTGCCCTCTGCGAGCAGCTGGAGGCTATCTCTACTGACGACCTGAAGACCTCTTCCGACTGGGACGAAGTTACCAAGAAGATTATCGAGATGCAGGCCACCTGGAAGACCATCGGCTTTGCACCCCAGAAAATGAATACAGCCATCTTCGAGCGTTTCCGCAAGGGATGCGATACCTTCTTCGAGAAGAAAGCACAGTTCTTCCAGAGCCTGAAGGAAAGCCTCAACGAGAATCTGGCCAAGAAGAAGGAACTGGTGGAGAAGGCTGAGTCGCTGAAGGACAGCACAGAATGGCGCAGCACAGGAGACATCCTTATCAACCTGCAGAAGCAGTGGAAGGAAATCGGCAATGTGCCCCACAAGTATTCCGAGGAGCTCTGGAAGCGCTTCGTAGGTGCTTGCGACCAGTTCTTCGAGGCCCGTCAGCAGGCCACAGCCGGTGTTCGCGACGAGCAGAACGCCAACAAGGAGCAGAAGCTGGGTATCATCGAGCAGCTGAAGGAACTTGCCGAAAAGGGTGGCGACGAAATCATACAGCAGGTTAAGGAACTGCAGAAGAAGTGGAACGAGGTTGGACACGTGCCCTTCCGCGACAAGGACAAGCTCTACAAGGACTACCGCGAGGTTTGCGACAAGATATACGGTGCCCTGAGTGCTTCACAGGCTAAGCGTCACCTGAACAACTTCCGCAATAATCTGGCTCAGAAGATCGAGAAGGAAGGCGGCAGCCTCAGCAACGAGCGTCAGCGTATGATGCGTGCTTACGAGCGTATGCGCGACGAGCTGAACACCTACGAGAACAACCTGGGCTTCCTCTCCAGCAACAGCAAGAAGGGCAACTCGCTGGTTGACAGCATGAAGAAGAAGGTAGAGAAACTCCGCGACGAGCTCTCTCTCCTGGCTCAGAAGATCAAAGCTGTTGACGAGCAGATAGCTAATGAGGGGAAGTAACGGGAACGGGAACGATAACGTCAACGGGAACGATAACGTCAACGGGAACGTCAACGATTCGCGTTATGATATAATAAGAGAGGCATGGTTCATGCCTCTCTTATTTGTTTTATGGTGTCAAAATATTTCCTTGATGCAATCAAAATGGGCCTTAAGGGTAAAATTTGCAACCCTTAAGGGCCGCAAAAATTTCTATTAATAGTAGCACTTTTTTCTATTAATAGCTCGCCATTTGCCGATTCTGACCATTTCCTTGTTTGTAAATATTTTTCATACAAATAATTCTCAATTTTCAATTTTCAATTCTCAATTGGGTTTTTCCCTCCTAACGTGGCGGAAAAAATTCCCTAACTAGGGAACAAGTTTTTCTTGGTTAAACAGAAATCATCGCCTTTTTAAGTCATCTTCTGATTTGTCAAGAATCTTCCTATTTTTCTCTATTTTCTGCAATACTCTTTTTCGCAAAATGGCCGAGATATACATCAATTGGCGTTCAGCCTCGATGATTGTCGGGCAGAAAGGATATGAGGTTTAACCCTCAAACCTCATAAAAACCTCATAAAAACCTCATACTATTCTCTTATGCCTAAAGTCTGATAATGTAATTCCCCTGAAGGTTGCATGAGGTTTCTATGAGGTTTCTATGAGGTTTTTATGAGGTGTTTCATATCACCTCATACTTTCACCAGTCGATAACCATCGGCCTTTAGCGCATATTGCGGTATATCTCCGCCAATTTTGCGAAATTCGGCATAAAAACAAGGATAATTTTCTAGCTTGATTCTGACTCATAACTAAAGTTGGGAAAAATATTTATTTAAGTTACATTTTGAGTGGATTTAAGTTGTTTGTATTCGGTTGTTCATCGGGTGATGACCGTATTTGGCAATCAGATAGCAGAAATGAAACATTAAATAATTTGTTTATTACGAATAATGCTCGTACATTTGAAGCAGTATTTCAAATAAATCTAAATAAAGTAGATACAGAGAACCGTTTCAACTTAGAGATGAAGAAAAATTATGGACGGGCTTCTTTCAGTTGTCGGCTGATGTCTGTCATGTGTTCGGCTGTCAGGGGATAAAAGTGACAGGTAAGAATAGATATGAGTGCTACGGTGGCGGGGATGAAGGACATCAGGTAGCGGAGACAGAGAAGGGCGGACTCGGGCTGGGTGATGAGGGCTTGGGCTGCCAACTGTTCATCGGTTCGCGGCACGTAGCCACAGGCAGAAAGGAGCCATAGAACAGCAGCACCGCCAATGGCACCACCAAACTTCTGCGCCATCGAACTGGAAGAGAATATGAGGCCTGTTGAGGCTGTCTTGTATCGCAATTCGGCGTAGTCGCTGACGTCAGCATACATCGACCAGACAAGAGGCGACATCATACCCGTAAGGATGCTAATGAAGACTTGGAAAAGGAGCATGAGCCAGAAACCTGCAGGCGAAACAGGGATGAAGAAGAAGGCGACACTCAACACCAAGAGGACGGCATTGACAACCATGAACAGCGACTTCTTGCCAAGGCGACGAGCAAGGGGAACGGTGCAAGCCACGCCCACCATGTTCGAGACCTCGCCTACGCTGAGGAAAAGGCCCGCATAGAAGATAATTGATAATTGATAATTGACAATTGATAATTTGAGAACCCTGTCGAAGCCGATAATGTCGGCAAAGTAATAGGCGACTGTGGCTCCTCGGACGGTACAGAAGAGATTAAAACAGAGGGCCGCACAAATGAGTAGCCACCAAGGACGGTTGGATAGGAGTGAACGGAAGTCTTTGCCGATGCTGACGGTGGAGACGGTTTTCAGCCGTTCACGTGTGAGGGCGAAAGTGAGCAGAAAGAGCACTAGGCATGCGGCAGCAATGACCATCATGGCGTGCTGCCATGCGAGAGAGGTAGGCCCACCTCCTGCCTTGAAAAAATTCACCAGCGGTTCCCATGCTGCCAAAGCGACAAATGAACCGCCATAGGCAAAGAACATACGGAAGGAGGAAAAGACGGTCTTCTCCTGCGAGTCGTCGGTCATCACTCCCAGCATAGCTCCGTATGGCACATTGATGGCCGTGTAGATGGTCATCATGAGGATGTAGGTGACATAGGCATAGATGAGTTTGGCGCCATACGACCAGTCGGGCGTGGTGAACAGCAGGATGCCGGCGATGCTGAATACTGGTGCCACCCAGAGCAGATAGGGCCTGTACTTCCCCCAGCGGGTTTGTGTGCGGTCTGCAACAATGCCCATCATGGGGTCGCTGACGGCATCCCAGATGCGGGTGACGAGTACCAACACGCCTGCATCTACAAGGCTCAGTCCAAATACATTGGAGTAGAAGAAGGGCAGATAGTAAGAGAACACCTTCCAAAACATCGACGATGACATATCACCGAAGCCATAACCTATTTTTTCACTTAAGCTTGCCATGATTCTTGCGGATGAGTTGCTTGATGGTTTCCACACTGGCTCCAGTTGTCAGTCCGTCCTCGGGCGTGTTCATGCAATAGTCAATGAGGCGGTCGAGGGAACTGACAGCCACATGGAGACGGGTGTCAGCTGTGGCGTAATAGATGAGGACGCGGCCGTTGTCATCGAGTATCCAGCCATTGGAGAAAGCTACGTTCATCACATCGCCCACATATTCCTCTCCCTCGGGTACCAAGAACCAGCCGCCAGGTTGCGCAATCACACGTGTGGGGTCATCGAGGGCTGTCATATACATATATAATACATAGCGCAGTCCGTCGGCAGTGCCGCGCACCCCATGAGCCAGATGCAGCCAGCCCTTTTGTGTCTTCAGCGGCGCTGGTCCTTCTCCATTCTTCACCTCCTGGATGGTGTGATAATGCCGTGGATTAATGATGATTTCCTCCTTCACCTCTGCATGTGTGATGTCTTCCACCAGCGCCCAACCAATGCCTCCTCCGCTGCCGGTGTCAATGAATCCATCCTGCGGACGGGTGTAGAAAGCGTATTTGCCGTCCACGAACTCAGGATGAAGCACAACGTTTCGTTGCTGGCTACGGCTTTTGAGGTCAGGCAGACGTTCCCAGTCCTTGAGGTCTTTCGTGCGAGCAATGGCAGCAGTTGCTGTAGCGGCACTGAGATTGCCAGGCTGTGAGTCATCGTGACGCTCGGCACAGAACACACCGTAAATCCAACCATCCTCGTGCTGCGTCAAACGCATATCATATATATTGGTGGCGGGAATGAGGTCTTCAGGCATCGTAATGGGTTCGTCCCAAAAACGAAAATTGTCGATGCCATTAGGACTCTCGGCCACAGCAAAGAAACTCTTGCGGTCTGCGCCCTCTACACGACATACCAACAGATAGCGGCCATTCAGCTTGATGGCACCTGCATTCAGCACGGCATTCATCATGATGCGTTGCATCAGATAGGGGTTATCCTTTTCCGAGAAATCATAGCGCCACTCCAACGGGGTATGCTCTGCTGTAAGAATAGGGAACTGGTATTTCTGGTATATTCCGTTGCCCAAGTGTTCTACCGGTTTGTTCTCTCGTGTCAGCAATTCCTCGTGATGCTGGCGTAGTTTTATCATTCTTTCCTTAAAATCCATATTACTACCTTATATCGTTAAGCATGAGAATTCTGTTATCTTCGACCATCTTACGGAAGTCGGGAGCATCTTTGGTAGAGGGTGCAGGAGCAAAGTAGTGTTTGCTGTTGAAGTTGCGCCATACAAGGAAGTAGCTAAGAGGATGTTTCATAAGTTGTACTTTTAGTACACGAGTCCACCACGTAGGGTCGGGAAGGTTTTGGTAGCCGCATTCAGTGAGGGCAACCATCTTACCTTTCTCCGATGCATATCGGCACAGCATAGTAAGGTCCTTGTTGAGGGTACTGATAAAATCTTTTTCGCCGTCAGGATTCTGGTAAGCATCCAGACCTATGATATCTACACGGCTGTCACTGGGGTAAGAATTCATATCATCCTCCTTCATTCCAAAATTGGGACTCCAGCTCCAAACGATATTTGTCAGCCCATCAGTCAAAAGTTTGTCCTGTAGCATAGCCCAAAGCGCCTTGTATTCCTCTGCTGTACAAAGTCCTTTTCCCCACCAGAACCATCCTCCACTATTCTCGTGCCAAGGACGGAAAATGAAAGGTACGGGCTTCCCATGCTCATCACTCAGTGACAGAAGGAATGCTGACAAGCGCTGCATCCATGTTTGGAACTTCTGGTGCTGGCTACCGCCAGGCAGTATGCTGCGAACTACCGTTTTGTCCTTGTTATCCCAGGCCGTTCCTCCAGTCAGCGGGTTGCGCGGATGCCATGAGATTGTTGCGATACCACCTCGACGTACGTGGGCTAACAATTCTTCACGAAGACGGGAAAAAGGTACGCTGTCCAAACTCTTGACATCGCCCAACTCGATACCTCCCAGTTCGAAGCCCATAACAGCTGGATAGTCGCCACAGACTTCAAGCACATCGCTTCTACCGCGTTCCCACTGCCAACCAAGACCGTAGAAAGGATCGTCTTGGTGACCGAACATAATACCCTTTTTGCTAAGATGTCTTAATCTTTGTAATAAAGCTTGCCGCCCATTATCGTTAGCTGACGCAGGGTAAATAGGCTGTATAGACGGAATGGCGGTCTCTGTAGCATGTGTGCGTCCAAGAGGAACGATACGCAAGTTGTCGAAGTAAGGTGTAGATACACTTCTTTCCAAAAGCGGGGCAATAAGTCCGGCCATTCCCTTACCGTAATGATCAGATTTAGCACGTACCACTTCCATGCCATCAACGAATCCCGTTATCCGGTCATTCTCGAAGCTTAATTTCAGGTTATGCCACTGACATGGAGCAATGCCGTTTACCAGTGTTTCGTCGAGTGTATATTCACCGCCAATCTCCACATCCTTTCGTGCCAGAATGATTGCCTGCTGTTCTTTGTCGCCAATAAGTTCCTTCTGGTCACGTTTTCCACGAGTCAGGATAAGTGTTACCTTCCCTTTGTCGTCCATCTTCAGGTAGTATCCTTTGGCCCAAATACCGTATCCAGAACCTACATCGCAGAGGCGTCCCATTACTCCAGCCTGGTCGCCAGGATTCAGATAGACATCGGCACTTATCTCATAATCAGTCCAATTGGCATCTCCCAGGATGGTATAGTGATGCCATTCTGGAGCCCAGCTGAGTGTATGGGAACCAACTACCTGCTGGATACAGGTATTGGAGTTGAGAGTCGAGAGTTTAGGGTTTGGAGCGGGAGTGGGTCTTAACTCAAAGCATCCGATCAAATCTGCCAGATAGTGAGGTAAATAGCCCCACTCCGAAGCATTCGTGTATTGCTCGAAGTTATCCTCGTAGGGAATGGGGAAGGGTTTAGAAACAGGGATGTTGTCGAAAGATCCTTTCTGTTGTCCTGTCGTCGTGGAAAGCGAATAGACTGCATCGGGTTTCAGGGTGATAGAGAAACTTCCTCCCTTGGGTGTGATGTCTTTCAGACGAACAAACTGTTGTTGTGAATCGCTGTACCACACACAGAGTCTTCCTGTGGATAGTCCGTCGTCTACTCTAATCTTAATTGTCTGTGGCTTCTTAGCTCCTTTGGTCTCGGCTATGATGCTATAGTCAGCTGTCTGCGGGTCGCGCATGGTTACCATCGAACCACCACCAGACAAATTCATACAACCGTCATCAATATAACGCCAGCCCACACGTGTGAACTGTCCGTAGTGAGCATATCCCCATAGCGCATCACGGACTGTGTAATGTCCGCTCCAGGGTTCCTGGGCCAGCAGCATGGGTGGTTCCTTGCTATATGGCTCCAATGGATAGGTAGCTCCGATGTCATACCAGTTGATGACCTTGGTGGCGCCGCTGACGATATAATTCTGGTTAAAGCAGTGGACGATACTGATGAGACAATCAAAGCCTGGCAGATACACGTGGTCTTCGCTGTTCCAGATAGGCTTACCCATATTCTCTGCTATCTTGCGTTCTTCAGGAGTCAATTGTATCTCGCTGAAGGTATGGGCACAGACGGCATCCAGGGCATCGCGCAGTTCCTTATCTTCCTGCATATGTTTCAGGAAATCCATTTTCTGTTTGCCCCAGTTGCCGAAGCCGTGCAGTTTCACGTTTTGGAATCCGCTTTCATTCATGGCTCTGCGCAGGTGCTTGGCGAAATCGGCGTTCCATCCCTTTTCGTTGTGACAGCCCAAAGCATCCAGTTCCAGACCGTGTACTTCACGAAGTCCCTGAAGCCAATCAACATAGTAATCCACCATGTTATCCGACCAGTAATTGCCCACCCAGGCGGGAGCACTCCAGCCTGTTGCATCGAGCGAGAGGGCAGCATTACGGCGTTTGGCCTCTTGCATGACCCACCACATATAACCGCGAAGGTAGTTATGGTCACCTTGAAAGTGGCTATGTGATGGCATAGAACCCTGTGTGCTGTTGCCGTCACCGGGGATTTCCACAAGAAGTGCGCTGACACTTGCTCCGAACATTGGCTTATATACCATATCCATAATCTGTGAGCGCCATGGCTCAGGATAATCCTTCAGCAATACAGAGGTGGCACCACCGCCATTTACGGCACCAATGCCATCGAACTGTTTGCCTTGCTGGAGATTCGCAATGCGAATGTTTTGTACGGCACTTGTAGCATTCATGGCCAGTGCCAACAATAGGGTGAGAAGGGATAACTGTTTCATATTTTTATGCTTGAATGTGTTCACGGTTCAATAACAAAGACTTTCTCGGCATTAGGTTTTACGGAAGTGCTGATTGTGCCTTCACACTTTCTGCCCTTCTTCCATACAGCTCTTTCGATATCCAATTCGTATAGTGTGCCGCTGGCTTCAACCTGCACCTTCTTCATGGCAAGCTTTGAGTCATTGAAGAGATAAACGTAGGTCTTCTTTCCACACTTCACGGCAAACGCCTGACCATTGTCTGCACTTGCCTCGCATGGCACAAAGCTGCCATTACCGCTCTCTATCATTTCTTTATTAATCATGGCCGGAGCACGGAAAAATCGCTGCATATTGCGATTGTCGAAATACTCCCACCACCAGCTCATGGGGGTTACCGGGGTTGGCGAGAACAGTCCATACCACAGACCACGACGGAAATCCATATCCATGCCATCAGCGAAATCATCGAAGTTCTTCGACCAGTCCCACTCGTAGCCGAACTCGCCTATGATGTATGGCTTTCCGAATTTCCGGGAATAGTCCTTGATGGTTTGGGGAATGACAGAGGTATTGTTGTAGATATGCTTCTGGTTGATATCCATATCAGCAATGGAGTTTAGTCCTTCCAGATCGCGGTGTGAGATTGACGTTGTCACGATATGCTTATATGCATCAATGCTTTTGATGTAGCGAGCCATGTGGGCATGCCAGTCGACAATATCCTTCGCTGGGATAGGATTATTCCTGTCGCGGTATTGGATATTGTCAATCTCATTGAAAAATTCCCACATGGCAATGGCCTCGCTGTACCCCCAACGGGCAACGATATAGCGAAGACGATTACGGTGAGCGGCCTTTGCTTCTTCGCTTACAAAGAACTCGTTATTGGTACGAGCCTCACCAGCTCCAATGCACAACATGATTTTTATTCCAAGTTTCTCGCACATTTCTACAGTCTCATCCAAACGCTTTACGGCACTAGGGTTGATAGGACCATCGCATACCTCATAGCGTGTGTTGTTGAAGTGGTCTTTCTTGTCTATAGGAAAGTTCCAACTGCACATCCATATACGTGTGAAGTTTCCGCTGTTTTCAGCAAATTTCGGCAGCATAGCCGGATAGTTGAACCTGTCATGCTGTTCGTGTAACGTTTTGAAGTACTTAGAGTCATCACTCGCTCTTGACTCCCAACAGATATTCTCGCCTATGCCACGGAAAGGAGTACCGTCATCATATCGCAGCGTCCAATCGTCGGCGGTATGTAGGAAACCGTGACCATTCCCTTCTTTCACAGTAAGTTTGTAGGATTGTGAGACGGATTCCATCCCGGGCTGAACATAACGCAGGAAATAGGTGAGCTGTCCTTTGGTCTGAGGTGTGTATCTGACCATCCAATGGCTTTTCTTGCCAGACTCTCCATTGACGAAGAATGCCGGTACAACACTGTTCTTGCCATCGGGTGTCGTCACCACCATATCAAGGCGTGCCTCTTCCTGTCTGTAAGGATTCTCCCACTCACCTTTCAACTCTACGTCAATATCCATGCGTTCATAGAGGGCGCAAGACGTAGATGCCGGACTGACTTTAATAATCTGAGCATCGGCTTTCGGAAACGTGAGAAGGCCAAATGCCAACAATAATAGATTCCTCATCATTTTCTAATATACTTTTTACCATTAACAATGATGATACCCTTAGAGCCCTTATTCCACGGAGTTCCCTGAATGCTATAATTTCCCTGGACTGCTGCAGGGGGATTGGAATGAACAGCATTTATACTTGTTTGCAATTCCTGTTTGAAGTCCTCGCGCGAGAGGACATAGTCGTTGGAGAAGGCCTCTGTCCACCATGCTGCATTGCAGTTGCTGTGGTCGGTACTTTGGAAGTCATTGCTATTAGGATTGTTGGTTCGTCCGTAGTCGTACCACGGCATGAAAAAGAGCCATTTAGCTCCAGCTCTCCATTGAGCGCTGATTTTAGGAACATTGCCGCACTCGGTGAGTGCCACCAGCTTGTTGGGAGAGGAATCCTTAAGAAATTTATAACAGGTGCGATAAATATTCGAAGCACTGTTGTTGTTATAAACATCAATGCTGACAATATCTACATACTCGTCGCCCGGATACCATTTGTAGCCATCGCTGTAGGGCTTGTTCCACTCTGCCGCCTGGGTCCATACCCAGATGAGGTTATTGAGCTTGTGGTGGTTGACGAGGCGGTCGTACATGACTCGCCATAGCTCGTTGCAGCCTTCGGCATCGCGTCCCCACCAGAACCAGCGTCCGCCAGCTTCGTGCAGGGGGCGCCACAGGACGGGTATCTTTCTGTTCTTCAACAGCTTCAAGTACGATGCGATGATGTCAATATCCTTGATCATCAGCTTGTACTCGGATGAGGAGGTGTCGAAGATTTTGCGAACGTCAAAGGTCGTCTTGTCGTCCTCCGTGCCCCAGTAGAACGAGTACTGGCCGCTCTTGTTGGCTGGCACGTTCCAGTGCCACATGATAGCCACGACACCTCCCTGGCGATGCCAGTTATAGACCTCTGTGACGTTAGTGTAGTCAATCCACCCGCCTTTCTTTGAGAAAGGATGGTGGATGTAGTCGAAACAATTCAGTGCCGGCCATTTGCCCGTATGCTGATGCACCCACTTTGCCTCATTGATATTCCAGTTGACGTTGGCCATCGTGCCGGAGAGCGTCTTCACGCCTTCAATGTCTTTCAGGCACTGAAGCAGTTCTTCCGCCTCTTTCGACAGCTGGCGGGTTTCCTGTGCTGAAATGCTACTCACAAGGAACAGCATCAGCAGGGCAAGCAAAAATCTTTGGCTTCGCATAGTTCTATGACGTTTATGATAATCAAAAATGCACCGCAAAGATACGGACTATTAATAAGAGCGACTGACTCTTTCTTAACCATTGATGACACAGACCCCTCTAAATGATGATTTTCTTCTTGTTGAAGTTCTCACGGAACTCCGTAGGCGAACATCCTTTATGCTTGCGGAACAGGCGGTTGAAATTGGAGAGCGTATTGAAGCCAGAGTCATAGCATATTTCAGCAGCCGTCATTGTGGTATCTATCAGCATCCGTGAGGCAAAGCCCAGGCGAATCTCGATGATATAGTCCGACAACGTGCGCCCTGTGCGCTGGTGGAAGAAGCGGGAAAAGGCTACAGGTGTCATCCCTGCCAACTCTGCAACTTGTTCAAGCCGCACTTCTTCGCGGAAATGGTTTGCTATGTACTGCTGTACTTTATTGACGCGACGGCTCTCACTACTTGTCTTTACGTGTGCAAACGAGGAGCTGGACAGGGTGCGGCTGTCGTCGGCCAGCGACAGATCGTAGAGCAGTTCAAGGAAACTCAGCACGGCATGGAAGCCACGTTGTTGACGCGTCAGTTCATCTATCTTGCCGAATACCTTCATAATGGTGAACTGCGAGAAAGCAAGTCCGCAGCGAGCACGGTCGAGCATACAGCGGATGGAATGGAACTGGCTCTTACTGAGTAAGGGCTCGGGCAATACGTCAGATGTAAACTGGATTGTAATCTCGCGAATGTTCTTGCTGACGCACTCCCCCTGCTCCCATACATGTTCCAGATTGGGACTGGCAATGAGTACCAAGTCGTAGTCGCCGATTGTCTCGCTATGGTCTCCCACTGTACGCCGCACTCCCGCTGCATTGCCTATGAAGTTGAGCTCGAATTCCGGATGGCTATGGATAGGGAAGTCGAACGACGATTTGTGGCGGTCGGCCAGATAGAAGCAGTCGCTGGAAGACAGCGGCGTAACCTCTCGCATTACCTGTTCTGAAAGTGCATCTTGTGTTATCATAATACGTGTGTTTATGTATTGAGCATGGCATCGATGCGTTCTATCAACTCCATGCACATGCGGCCATTATGATAGGGGCATTTCCAGAAGCCGGCGTGGTCGTCATCGAAGTTAATGCTACCATCGTTGCGAATGCTCCAATACCATTCGCCATGCGTGTGGTCGATAAGGTGCTCCTTGATGTATTGCCAGCATCGCAGTGCTTTGTCAAGCGCGACCTCGTCGCCGAAGTGCTGATAGAGGTTGAAGAACCCCACTACAGCCTCGGCCTGCACCCACCAATGGCGTTCGTGGTCGAAGTTCGTGCCGTCTGGTTCGCCTTCATAAATCATGGAACCATCGGGCTGCAATCCCTTCTCGCTTGCCTTTGCCACCTCGCGAACGACAGGCTCTACCTTATTTAATATATCTGTACGACCAAGCACGAGGGCAGCTTCGTGCAGTAGCCAGGAGCATTCGATGTCGTGCCCATAGCTTTCCGTCGTGCTCATCCGCTTCCAGTCCATGCTGAAGAACAAGTCGAGGTGGTGCGACTCTGGGTTGAGGATACGGTCTGTGAAGATCGAGATGAGCTGTTTGACGGCAGGAGCGGCCTTGTCGATTCCTGCCTTCAGAAGGTTTGTGTAAGGCTCGATGATGTGCAAGTGCGTGTTCTGACTCTTGGGAAAGTTCTCGTCCTTGGCAGAGAGGCGCATGTCTTCAATAGGTTGCCAGTCGCGCTTGCAAGCTTCTATGTAGCCGCCGAACTCGTTGTCCCAAGCGTGGTTCTCGATGATGTTGAAGAGCTCGACGCTAGTCTGCAAAGCCTCCTCGCTACCTGTTGCTCTCGCATATTCAGAGAAGCCATAAAGCATGAAGCCTTGTGCATAGAATTGTTTCTTAGTGTCGAGCGGTTGTCCATCTGCTGTCACGCTCCAATAGGTGCCGCCATATTCCTTGTCCATGAAATGTGCGAGGATATAGTCTTTCGTCATTGTGGCGGCGTTGAGGTATTCTGTGTGTTTGAGCACGCGATATGCCGCGCTGAACGTCCACAGCAGGCGGGCATAGAGAATGGCGCCTCGCGGAGCTTCCTTTTCCACACTGCCTTTTCCCGTCATCTGCCCATACCATCCGCCTCGCTTTGCGTCGAGCATGTTGTCGAGCCAGAACGGCAGGATGTTTTGTGTAAGACATTCGTGGACTTCACGGCATAGAGTGCGCAATAATGTCTCATTTGAAAGAAAAAGGTGTCTCTTTGCAGGCATAGTTATGCGATTTCTTTATTTCGCGTTACAAAGATATGAATAAAAGATGCAGAAAGAGTATTCCAAACATGAATAATTACATTATTTGCTCATCATTTGCTAAAAAAAGCTCATCTCTGTCACTAACATACACAATACGAGGCGGCTTTTCTTTGAAAAGGAATAGTGTAATTCATAATTTTCGAAAGTTGAGTTTTTGACTTTTTAATGTTTTAACATTTTTATTTTCCTAAAAATAGTTAAAAACGTTAAATCTTTGTCATTTTTATCCTCTATAGAATCCGTGCTGTCACTTTTCTACCGTTTCAATCAAAACAAGCTGACTAACAACAAGTTGCAAATACACACAATAGACATACGATAATGAAACCACACAGATTAGCTATTGTCATATTCACTGTTTTTGCAACTGTAATTGCCAAAGGACAACTGTTTAAGCCCCTTGGATTGGGAATAGAATCTCCCAAAGATCTGGCTGCTGACTATTGCCAACCACAAATGCATATCGAAGGGGACATTCTATACATACAATAATTAATTAGGCTAAAACGTTATAAATATATGAAGAGCTCTAAACTAAAATTTATTTTTATTGGCCTCATGATGGTCAATCTTTCTTGTTTGGCCCAACCAGAATACACTGCTGTTAAAAATGAGTTTATTGCGAATGCAAAGTCGCATTCAAGGGACTTGCAGAAGAAAGATGATTTGTCTTTTTTGCTGACTCCGTTAAACGAGTTGAAATTAAATGATAAATATATCTTATCGGATTTTAGACGTTATCGTACATTAAAAGTAAGGGATTGGTCTCATATGCGGTTGTATGTTCGGAAAGAAACAAAACAACGTCCTGATGATGAATACTTTGAGAAGGAGTATCATCGTTATTTAAAATGCAAGAAAAATAATATGCCTTATATTACCAATAAGGAACAAGTGGCATTTACAGATCCATTTAGTAAGATCTCCTTGACGGGTACGCAAATGAGCATTTGGCAGGCATATCTATTGTCAAAATCTCCAATTCTCTTTGGTATGAGAGACGAAGCCAATTATGATCAGACATACCTGATAACATCAGTAGAGGATGTGGATTCTGTTCTTAATCTTATAAAAAAAACATTGGAGAGTGACCTTTTCGCTCCTGGTTTTACGATGAATTCCGTGATAGAGTCTAAGAAAAAACGTGTGAATGAAGCTTTTTCGGTAGTTGATTCATTGGAAAGCATTAAAAACAAGGATCTACAGCCAGTCTTTACTTACCATGCCGACTCTGTAACCATAGAGCACTATGCATTTGCCGAATTTCATGGTCTTCTTAGACTTAAAACGACGTTATTTTTCACGAGCCGTCGCTACAGGCACATAAAGACAATAGATGTAAAACAGTTCCATTGTATAGCCAAATACAGACGTGATGTATGGTATTAGGCGATTTTGTTATTTTAATGTAACCGATAATAGTATACTCCAAATTATTATTTATGATTCATAAAAGATGTACAATCCAATACATGTTTCTTTTTCTTGGCATGTATTTATATTCGTCAAGTTTTTGTGCTCAGACCAGTTTTAAATTATCAAAAGAGAAGGGCTTTTATTATTTTGATGCGACTGTAAATGGACACGAGAATACAAGATTGCTTGCTGAATCCGGAATCCCCGGAATCCTAATCTCGGAATCAGAATTTGAAAGACTTTTTAATGACAGTCAATTTGAAAAGATTGATTCTGCGCCAGCTGAGATTGTGAATCAATTAGGTACAACCCAGGTTAAACAACTTCTGAAAGGTAAGATACGTATTGGCGATTTAAGCTACAGAGGAAGTATCTGGGTAGTTGGTAAACATAAAATACTAAGTGAAACAGATATAGCAATTCCTATTCATCGTCTGAAAAATGAGAAGGATTCTACGGCATACGTTATTCAGCTGGATTTCAAGAAGAATATGCTGGATATGGTAAGGGAGAGTTCTATAGATAAATCCCAAATGAAATCATACAAAATAGTTGAGATTCACCCGAAACCAATATTTGAATCCACACTATTCTTAGCTGACACTTCTGGACATTATGGTTCTCTGTCTGGGAGGTTCCTTTTAGACTTTGGAAACCCGATGCCATTGGATCTATTTTACAACAATTCTGAAACTCGTAAATTTCTGAAGGAAAATAATTTTAGGATTACAGAAGCCGCTGACAAAAAAGGGAAAAAAATTGAATCAGGAATGTACGCTCTAAATGCGAGCAAGATAAAATTGGGAGACAAGAAAATGACAAACATTACCATTGCAATAACAACTGCATTTAAAAAAATGAGAGAGATTGGTTTTGTCGGACCTTCAATGTTCCGAGGCCGTGTTCTTATAGACGAAAAGAATAGTTTTATCTATTATGAGTAGATATCGAAGGATTTTATTCATCACATGAAAAGGATGTAGTATTTTTGGGCTCATAAATGCAAAGGTTGCGAGTAAGTGAGAGAAATGAGAGCTTGTTCTTATTTCCGAACCGAGTAAGCAGTGAGAGCCATGAGTGCTCGCACTCTAATGGCCGAGTCGCGTTCGAGGTCGATGAAATCATCGTGAGCAAGCTCGACCGAAGGTCAAGGTAGAAGGGGATAAGAGTTAGATTATTTACAAGATTTTTTGCCAAAGGGCATAAGAGAACGGAAACAAACACAGAATTTTACAGGTGAGTCTATTTTTCCGATAAAATGAGAATGGTTTGTAAAAAAATGATTAACTTTGGAGCCAAATAACAAACTTGACCAAACAAGAAAACAGAATAACCATGAACAGGAACGAGAAATTTGTCATTACAATCAATCGCGAATTAGGAAGTGGTGGTCGCACCGTGGGTCGCAAGTTAGCAGAAAGATTGGGCGTCGAATTCTTCGACAAGGCTCTCATCAGAACGATGGAGGAGAAGTACAATCTTACCGCAGAGGAAATCGAAAAGATGAAAGGACGTAATAATCACTGGTGGGAAGACTTCTCAAGGGTGGTACGTTTGGGCGACTCCGAAATCCGTCACTATGAGTCTCAAAATGGCGGGGTAATTGAGAAACTGACCACCGAAAACATATTCAAGGCAGAAAAGGAAATACTAGAAGGCATTGCAGAAGCGGAATCATGCGTTGTGGCTGGTCGCTGCGGTTTCTTCGTGTTCTCCAACCATCCCAACCATCTAAGCATTTTCATCCAGGCTTCCATGCCTTTCCGAATAAATCGTGTGGTTAAAAAGCAGAATAAAACTCCAGAAGAAGCTCGTAAAATCATTGACATGATTGATAAAATGCGCGAGAACTATGTGCAGAAATTCGCAGGCACCTCACGCTATGACACCCGCAACTACAACCTCGTCATCTCTGCCGATGGCAAAACCGAGGACCAAATAGTGGATGTCATCATGAAATACATCGAAAATAAACAATAGTTTTGCCCCTTAAATATAAGAATAGGCAGAAAAAAGAGTCTGCTACATTCTCACAATAAGAGGATGTAGCAGACTTACATTTGGATAAGGCGCACAGCCTACGATTATTAATACAGAATCTTCCTGCCTCCGACAATATTCACGCCTTTCTGCGTTCGGGTCAAACTCTGACCGGAAAGGCTATATACCAGCTGAGAATTCAGGGGTGAGAGTTGAGAGTCGGTGGATGAATGCTGCACTTCATTTATGCCCGTCACATCCTCTTTAACGGTAACGGTATTGGTGCTCTGAGCCAAGTTCTCCAGCGGAGCCTCATCGCTGAGGGGAACATAGATCTCGAGGCTGGACTTCAGCATCTTGCCATTGCAGTGAGCCGTTATCTCGTCTGGTGTCATCGCAGAGCGCCAGAATACCAGCTCGGAAGCCTCTCTGCCGGAACCTCCAAACTCCACTTCCTTGATCTCGCCCAAACGGACAGCCAGTTCGCCGGCACTTACCTTATCGAGATAGAGAAGGGTTCGCTTCTGAGCATAATAGCTGGTAAGGGTGATGTAGTGCCAGTTGGTGTCCGTGATGGCGCGGGTGCTGGTGAGGGTGCCACCCGTAGGTGTGGTAAGCACCACCTTTCCTTCTGACGTTATATTAACCGTAGCATAACCGCCTGTGCAGCGAACACGCAGCACCTGGCCCTCGCCACCCTTCACACGGACGGTAACCGTGAAGGGGTGTGTGGTGCCTTCGGGCACGAAACAGATGGTCTTGCCTACAGAAAGCGTCATACTCTTGGTGGTATTGCGCTTAGGCATGGGCTTTTCGGCCTTCAGCGCATCGAAGAGAGAAGGAACCATAGAGTAGAAGAACTCATAGTGGCCCTCTGTGTTCTGATGGTAGGTATCTGACACATAGCCGTCTGCCCACTGGCCATTACCCTTGTCTATCGCTCCCAGACAGTTGAAAGAAGGTACATCCCACTCGTGAATGAGCAAGTTGAGCTTCTTGACATAACTGTAATCGCTGGCATTATAGTCGCCACGCGTGTAGTTGTTCATCACAACAGGTATCTTGCCGTCAGCACGTACCTTCTTGATAAGACGGAGCATGTTGTCGCGCCACTGTGTAAAGATAGCGTTCTGGTCGGAGGCATCATGAATACCCTCGTTGCCCAGGGACAGGCCAAAGATGACGTAACGGCCAAAGTCGCGAATCAGGTCATCATACCGTGCCAGCAGGTTGTTGGTGGTATTGCCGCCAATAGACACATTAGAGGTATAGAAACGGGTATCTGAAAGGCCCTTCTGGTAGCGCTGAATGAGATGCTGGCCATAGAGATAGCGGTAGCCCTTATAATCGGTTGCACCCTGTCCGTTGGCCACACTGGAGCCAAAGACAGAAATACGGTTCTCGTCGATGGGAGCAGAGATATCATATACATCGTTCACCAGATCCACCGTGATGGTATAGGTGCCCGCATTCTGATAGATATTCTCTGTATCCTGCCCATTAGCAGCCATACCCAGGGTATAGCGCGAAGAGGCGTTCTTGAGGCGCTTGATGGCCAACTCGTCGGAATTGTTCAGAGCAAAATACATGGTCTTATCTACCCACTGCTGCGAAGAAGTCTCCTTGAGCGTCACCTCTGACTCCCACACACCATTCCCCTTGTAGGCTATCTGGGGATTGCCGACTCCCATGTTACCTCTGATGTTCATGGTCACAGGCAACACATCTATCGTCCTGCTGGCAGCATCGAGGGTGATACGTGCCACACAGTCTTTTTCTGCCATTCCATCGAGGATAACCTCGCCATCGGCAGTCTTTCCGGTAAGGAGGAAAGAACCCTTGTTCAGCCTGGCGTAAGCCTGATAGCGGTTAGAGCCCACCGACTTGAACTTGGCCTCCTCGGCGTTGCCGGAAAGCGTAAGTTCCGTAAACACCCAGGGATCCTCAGGACGGACACCACCCGTATATTCCTCGATCTTCATGGCACTGATATGCGCCATACCCGTCACACGCTGGAAGTTGACAATGATCTCGCCACTGGGGTTAGGATAGATATAATCCGTAACAAGGATATTACGCACATTACCGTTGTTGCCCTCGCCGCCTACGCTGTTGCCTGAGGTTACCTGTCCGCCACTCCACGAGCGCTGGCCTTCGATGTTGTACTGGGTGATACGGTTATCCGTATGGTTACGCGTACCATATATGTATAGCTTGTAGCAGTTGTCCTTGTTCAGGTTTGTGAACTTGAAGGGACGGAGGTCGCCATTATCGATGAACATGTAGTCCTCTGTAGCTGTCTGAATAGCCAGGTCGCCCAGCATCTCTTCCGACGGACTGTTATTGCCACCGGCATTGACGCCATTGGTGTATTGGGTGCAGGTGGTGACCAGTCGGTATTTGGAAGCCGTGCTGTTTTCTGCATTCTTCATGGTTAGAGTCTTGGCAGAAATAGTATTGCTGTTGCTGACACCCGATGTAAGGTTGGTCCAGTAGTTACCGTTCTTGTCCTTGTTAGTGGTCTGGTGTCCGCGCGAGTTGTTGCTGGTCTCGCCAAAATCGATATAGAACTTCTGTGTCAGCTGCAGCTCCTGATTGGGACGCTCCAGGCCAGACAGCTCCTCGATCTTCATGCAGTTCAGATACACCATAGCGCCCTTTGTCTTCTTGCAGATTGTCAGGTCTATGTTACCACTACGGTCAGGAAAAACAGGGTCGGAGACAAGAATCTTGTTGTTATTGCCATTGTAACCGCCGTTGCCTATCTTACTGCCGCCCATCTGCATCTCACCCGTCCAATGGTTCTCGCCGCTAAAGGTAAAATAAGCTGCACGCGCATCGTCGGACGTACGACTTCCGAAACTGTGGAACCGGTAGGCCTTCTCTGGGTTCAGACCTGTAAAGTGCAGTACGCCATAGTCCTGCGCACCTTCCATGAAGATATAGTCCTGCGTAGCCGACTGGATAGCCAGGTCGCCCAGCAAAGCCTTTTGGGGTGACTGCAAGCCTCCATTGCTGTAGCCATTGGTGGAGAAAGTGGTTCCTGCCTGCAGAACGATGTCGGAAGCGGCACCATCGGCACTGACAAGGGCCGTCTGCGTCAGGGCATAAGCCTTGTCCGGTGCGGCAGTTCCCTTTCCATGCAGGTTGTTCCACTTATTACCATTCGCATCGGTATTGGTGAGATAGCCCTGATTGGCCACATTGTTCTGACCAAAATCAATGTAAAAACTGCGCTCTATTGTCTGTGCCAAGGCCGTGCCTACAAGCAGAAAGAGCAATACTGAAAAAACGGTTGTTCTCTTTAACATAATGGATTGGTTATATAAATTTTTATAAAGTCAGTTGACAGTTGACAGTTGACAGTTGATAGTTCTAACTTGAGCATTGCGGTAGCAAATTCTTCACTCTTCACTCTTCATTCTTCACTTAATACTTAAATGAGCTGCCACCCGCGAACTCACGCAACAGAGAGGTTGGTGGAACCTCGTCGCCAGGAACGGGTCGGAAATACATCAGGAACTTACGCAGGCGTGTTGCCTCGGCATACTCAACGGCACGTTCGGGCACCTGTTCCAAGATGGGCATCACCCTATCGCGTATAACACCCAGCTCATAGAGAAGGGCACTGTTGAAGGTCGCATCGGCCAACTCCTGATAGGGGAAGATCCATTTCTCCTCGCCAGCCTTCACACTGGGGCATCGTCTGATAGTCTCTATAGCCGAATAGCCGCGATACCTGTAGTCGCGAAGAATACGGCGTACCAATCGGATATCAGAGGTGGGTATGTGATTGTGGTCGTCCAACTGAATAGTGGTAAGTGCAGAGACGTACATACGGTATTTCTGCTCCTCGGGAATCTGCTGCGTCAGGATAGGATTAAGTGCATGATTGCCCTCCAGAATGATAACATCGGTGGAGCCTATCTGCAGCTTACGACCTTCGTATACACGTTTTCCTGTAGGGAAGTCGTATTTGGGAAGTTCCACCTCCTCGCCACGCAAGATGGCATTCATCTGCTCGTTGAAGAGTTTTACATCCACTGCTCCGATACACTCGAAGTCGTACTCGCCATTCTCATCCTTTGGCGTATCAACACGATTTACGAAATAATCATCCGTACTGATTGTATAAGGACGGAGGCCACAAGCCATCATCAGGATGGCCAGTCGCTTGGCCGTTGTGGTCTTTCCACTACTGCTGGGGCCTGCAATAAGCACCAGGCGAGCTTTCCTACGGGTAATATCATCGGCTATATCAGAAAGTTTCTTGGCCTGGAGTGCCTCGCTGACATTTATCAGGTCGGAGGCACGGCCTGCCTGAATAGCCTTGTTGAAATCGCCCACGGTACGCACACCCAGGATATCCTGCCATTGGTGATGCTCGCGTATCACGCCCAACATCTTATGCTGTTCTATGTAGTCCTCCAGGACAGAGGGGTCCTTCTCGCTGGGAATGCGCAGGAGCAGGCCATCGTAGAAAGGCATCAGGCCAAAGAGGTGCAACATACCCGTACGGGTCAGCAAGGGACCATAAAAATAGTCGATGGTATTTTCTAACTTATAATAATAGGTATATAGGTCGTCCTGACTCTCCAAAAGCTGTACCTTACTGGTCATACCCCTCTTCTGGAACAGTTCGATAGCCTCTTCGACAGGACATTGGATGCGATGAATGGGCATGTCGGCATCAATAATTTCCTGCATTCGGTTGCTGATACGTGTTACATCAGCCTCGAGCACCTCGCGACCGATATTCAGCTCGCAGGAATAGCCACGACTGACAGGAGCTCCTATAATCAGCTGCCCCTCAGGGAAGAGGTCCTCAACGGCCTTGGCCAACACAAAGAACAGTGTCCTGGTGTAGGTGCGCATGCCACTGGGATTATATAGACTCAGGAAATTAACGTCCTTGTTATTATAGAAGCGGTAGTTCATGCCCTGCGTCTTGTTGTTGACATGGGCACAAACCGGTCCGAACGGCATTTCGAAAGCTGCTGTCCTGAACACCTCGAAGAGTGTACTCCCAAAAGGCACCGTTATGGTCTCGCCGATATTCTTGCAACGGATACGAACCATTCTGACATTCTGATCTCCGCCTTCCTTATAAGCCGAACTGCTATTCATCATGTATCTTGTCTGTAATTTATTTCGTGCTGTTTCCTATCTCTACCATCAACTCCTTCATTCCCTCGCTGGCACCCTTCATGATATGGCGGAACTTCCGAAGGGAGTTCCACTGAACAGGCTTGGGGTCTATGAGATAGATAGGTGCTGTAGGAGGAACGTATTGGGTAAGTCCGGCTGCCGGATAGACATTCAGGCTGGTACCGATAATAATAAAGATATCTGCCTGCATACACTCCGTTGCAGCCCGCTCTATCTCAGGAACAGGCTCGCCGAACCATACAATAAAGGGGCGTAGCTGACTGCCATCCTGGGCACAGTCGCCCATCTTGACAAGCAGATGGTCCTTGTCGAGCGTGCGGATGCAGCGAGGGTCGTTAGGATTACGGCTGCTGGTAACCTTCATCAGTTCGCCATGCAGGTGGATGACGTTGGTGCTTCCCGCACGTTCGTGCAAGTCGTCTACGTTCTGGGTTACGACAGTCACGTCATACTGTTTCTCCAACTCGGCCACCAGCCGATGACCCAGGCAAGGCTCCTTCTGTAGTATCTGGGTACGCAGATTATTATAGAAATCTGTTACCATCTGGGGATTACGCATCCATCCTTCAGGCGTTGCTACATCCTCGACATTATACTGCTCCCATAAGCCGTCGCTGTCGCGGAACGTACTTACGCCACTCTCGGCACTCATGCCGGCACCAGTCAATACAACAACTTTCATACGACCCAACTTTTTATATAATAATGTGCAAAAATAACAAAAAAAATGTAATGTTTGCCTATTGGATAAATAAAATGTATTAATTTTGCGCCGCATAATAGTAAATGTATTCTAAGAATGAACAAAATTAGCTACGCTTTGGGCCTTGGCATTGGCCATCAGCTCAAGAGTATGAACATTGAGGATTTCAGCGTTGAAGATTTCGCAAAGAGCATCGGTGATGTGATGTCTGGCAAGGAGACTGCCATGACCAGCCAGGAGGCTCAGATGATGCTGAACGAGTATTTCCAGAAGAAAGAGAAAGAACAGGCACAGACTGCCATTGCAGAAGGCAAGGTTTACCTGGAGGAGAATGCAAAGCGCGACGGCGTTACACAGACCAAGAGCGGCCTGCAGTACGAGATTCTGACAGAAGGAACCGGCAAGAGCCCCAAGGCTACAGATACCGTCCGTTGCCACTACGAAGGCCGTCTGTTGGACGGTACTGTGTTTGATAGCAGCTATAAGCGCGGCGAACCAGCCGACTTCGGACTGAACCAGGTTATCCCAGGTTGGACTGAAGGTGTCCAGCTGATGAAGGAGGGTGCTAAGTTCCGTTTCCACATCCCCTATCTGCTGGCCTATGGCGAGCGCGGTGCCGGAGCACAGATTCCTCCCTACAGCACGCTTATCTTCGACGTAGAACTGATAAAGGTTCTCTAAACGAAGTCGTAATAACGAAATAAAATCATTAACAAAATAAAAAAAACTAAGACAATGAAAAAGATTTCTTTTATCGCAGCCGTTGCTCTGGCTGCCATTATGGCCTCTTGTGGTAATGGTACTCCTAAGGCTAACTTGAAAACTGACGTTGATACCCTGAGCTATGCTTTCGGTATGTCTCAGACACAGGGTCTGAAGGACTATCTGGCTCAGCGCGAGGGTGTAGACACAACTTTCATCGATGAGTTTGTTAAGGGTCTGAACGACGGTGCCAACGCTGGCGATGACAAGAAGAAGAGCGCATACTATGCAGGTCTTCGCATTGGTCAGATGATCAGCCAGCAGTGGGTTAAGGGTATCAACTACGAGCTCTTCGGCGAGGACAGCACTCAGACCATCAGCCTGAAGAACCTCTTGGCTGGCTTCGTTGCCGGTACTACAGGTAAGGGCGGTTTGATGTCAGTTGACGAGGCTACTGCTACCCGCGAGAATCTGATGCAGAGCATTAAGGCTGCACAGACAGAGAAGAAGTATGGCGACTACAAGAAGGAGTGCGAGGAGTTCATGGCTAAGATTGCCAAGAAGAGCGGCATCCAGAAGTTGGACAATGGCGTTTACTATGAGGTTCTGACAGAGGGTAATGGCGAGATTCCCGCTGACTCCAGCCGTGTAAAGGTTAACTATGAGGGTAAGCTCATCAACGATACTATCTTCGATAGCAGCTACCAGCGTGGCGAACCTACAACCTTCCGTTGCAACCAGGTTATCCCCGGATGGACAACAGCTCTTACTCACATGCCTGTAGGTTCTACATGGATGGTTTACATTCCCCAGGAGCAGGCTTATGCTGAGCGCGAGGCTGGTAAGATTAAGCCTTTCTCTTGCCTGATCTTCAAGATCGAACTGGTTGGCATTGAGAAGTAATTGGATTAGGGATTAGAGATTAAAAAGAAAATGAAGAAGATATTTCTTTTTTCTCTTTGCGCACTTCTGGCTTTAGGCACTTCTGCTGCAAGCAAGAAGAAGACAAACAAGAAGGATAAGGCTCCCGTTGAGGTAGTAGACACCGTTTCAGTTGATACCTTCAGCTACATGTTTGGTAAGGCCAACACCAATGGCCTGACAAACTACCTGACCCAGCGCATGGGTGTGGATGTAGCCTATCTGGAGGATTTTGTGAAGGGCTTCCAGCAGACAGAACTCACAGAAGCCGATAAGAAGGAGAAGGCTCGTCTGGCTGGTATAGAGATCCGTTCTCAGGTAGAGAATCAGGTGATAGCCCAGGCCAACAAGCAGATTAACGACAGTGTTGATATCCTGAACAAAGCACTCTTCGTCCAGGGTTTCCAGGATGGTATTACAGGTGCTAATATGAACATCAGTATGGATAGCATCCAGACTGTTGTTAAGAAGCAAATGGAATACTACCATAAGGTAAAGATGGAGAAGAAGTATGGTGCCAACCGTATTGCAGGCGAGGAGTTTCTGAAGAAGAACGCCAAGGCTGACAGCGTACAGACGACTGCCAGTGGTCTGCAGTACAAGATCCTTACCAAAGGAACGGGCGAGATTCCTCAGGCTACCGACAAGGTAAAGGTGAACTACGAAGGCCACCTTATCGACGGTACTGAGTTCGACAGCTCATATAAGCGAAACCAACCTGCCACTTTCGCTGCTAATCAAGTGATTAAGGGTTGGACCGAGGCGCTGACCATGATGCCCGTGGGTAGTAAGTGGATGCTTTACATTCCTCAGGAATTAGCTTACGGAGACAGAGAGCAGGGCAAGATTACACCCTTCTCTGCACTGATATTTACCGTTGAGTTACTGGAGATTGTGAAATAATTCATCATAAAACAAGCAAAAAGACACCAAAATCATCATTTGGTGTCTTTTTTTTGTCTCTTTTCTTTCAACAATTGCATAAAAGTCGTAATTTTGCTATCAAAATATTACATATAAAAAAATGTTTTATGGAAAAGATCGACAACCTAGACAAGAAAATCCTTGAGATTATCTCAAACAATGCAAGAATTCCCTTTAAGGATGTTGCAGCAGAATGTGGCGTCAGCAGAGCAGCCGTTCACCAGCGCGTACAGCGTCTGATCGATATGGGCGTTATCGTTGGCTCCGGATATCATGTCAATCCCGCCAGTTTGGGATACACTACCTGCACTTATGTAGGTATCAAACTCGAGAAGGGTTCTATGTACAAGGGTGTTGTTCAGGAATTCCTGAAAATCCCCGAAATCGTAGAGTGCCACTTTACCACAGGTCCCTACACAATGCTTGTTAAGCTATATGCTCGTGACAATGCCCACCTGATGGAGTTGCTGAACAACCGTCTTCAGGAGATTGCCGGCGTTGTTTCAACAGAAACTCTGATTTCGCTGAAGCAGAGCATCAAGAAGGAAGTTCCCATTGGTCTGCAGCGCGAAGAGGCAAGACCTATATCACTGGACGAGGAATAATCCCCTATGCAAGCAGCACGCCCCATAATAGGCATCACAGGTAACTTTGGTGCCAAAGGATGCGAGTTGGCGCAGGGCTACTACGAGTCCGTCCTGCAGGCTGGAGGTATTCCTATGGTCCTCCCACCCTATGACGACACAAACGCCCTTTGCCAGACCCTCGATAAAGTAGACGGTATCCTGCTGTCCGGAGGAGGTGACATCAATCCCCTCTTACTAGGAGAAGAACCCATTCCCGGCTTGCACAGCATATGTCCGCAACGCGATGAGATGGAACTACGTCTGGTTCGCGAGGCATACAACCGACAGATTCCCATATTAGGAATATGCCGAGGTATTCAGGTGTTGGTGGCCGCTCTGGGCGGAACACTCTACCAAGACCTCAACACGCAGTATACAGAATCACCATTGGTGAAACACGACCAGGACCTGGATCGTGCCTACGCCTCTCATTCTGTTAAGCCGGAAGCCGGAAGCACCCTTGCCAGCCTCTTCCCTGAGGTCAGCGAGAAAGGACTGCCCGTCAACTCTTTCCACCATCAGGCCGTACGAACGCCTGGCCCTCTGTTGCGCATTGCAGCAAAGGCCACAGATGGTGTAATAGAGGCCGTTGAGAGCAATGAGTTCAAGAGCATCATAGGCGTTCAGTGGCACCCGGAATGTTTCATCACAAGGGGCGACAGCTGTATGATGCCACTCTTTAACTGGCTTGTATCAGAAGCCTCAACCTTTGCGGAAGCCAAACGTGTTCACAGCCGCATTATAACTTTGGACAGCCACTGCGATACACCCATGTTCTTCTCGGAAGGCTTTACTGCCGATATGTTCGCCAAACGAACAGACAAGGTGCTGGTGGACCTTCCCAAGATGAAGGAAGGCTTTCTGGATGCCTCCATTATGGTAGCTTACCTAAAACAAGGCGAACGTGACGCAGAATCTCTTCTGGCAGCGACAGCAAAGGCCGACCGCATCCTGACACAGATAGAGGAGATGGTGGCTGCCAACTGCACAGCCGTGGATATTGCCTATAAACCAGCAGACATTGCCCGCCTCAAGCATGCCGGTAAGAAAGCCATCATGCTGGGAATAGAGAATGGCTATGCCATAGGAAAAGACCTCAGCCAGCTGGAGCACTTTGCCAAACGCGGCATTGTGTATATGACACTTTGCCACAACGGCGACAACGATATCTGTGATTCGGCCAAAGGTAATGCCGAGCATGGCGGATTAAGCCAGTTTGGTGAAAAGGTTGTCCTGGAGATGAACCGCCTGGGTATTATGGTGGATTTGAGCCACGCTGCCGAATCCAGTTTCTACAACGCCCTCGAGGTAAGCCAGAAACCCATAGTGTGCAGCCATAGCAGTGCCCGGGCACTGTGTGACCATCCCCGTAACCTTACGGATGAACAGATGAAGGCACTGGCCCAAAAAGGTGGTGTTGCCCAAGTTACCATGTATAACGGATTCCTGCGCACAGACGGACAGGCTACCATTCTGGATGCCGTAGAGCACCTGAATCACATGGCGAACGTTATGGGTATCGAGCATGTGGGCATAGGTACGGACTTCGACGGCGATGGAGGTGTACCAGGCATGGCCAATGCATCGGAGGTTATCAACTTTACCCGTCGCCTGCTGAAAGAACGCTACTCCGAGGAACAGATTCAGATGATCTGGGGCGGAAACTTCCTCCGTGTAATGGAGCAGATACAGAACATTTAAGCTTATATACAATAATGAGATATTTTCTTTTAGCCGTTTTGGCTTGCTTACTTTCTGCCTGTGGCGGAAATACAAGAAGCAATAATGGAGCAGCTGATACCATAGCCTTGGCCCCCTGCCCCACTTTCAATCCCGACACATGCATGAAGTTCATTCAGGAGCAGTGCAACTTCGGCCCCCGTGTAACGGGTTCTAATGAAGCTGCCCTGTGTCAGCAGTACCTTGTTGAACAGTTTAAGCGCTTAGGTGCTCAGGTTGAGGAACAGCCCTGCGAGGTTACCTTGTGGGACGGATCAACACGAGCTGCCAACAACATTATTGCTAAGGTAAACCCTGAGAATAATGACCGCATCCTTTTATGCGCCCATTGGGACAGTCGTCCATGGGCAGATAACGATGCTGACGAGAAGAATCACCACAAACCTGTCGTGGCAGCCAACGACGGCGCCAGCGGAGTGGCTGTGATGATGGAGCTCTGTCGTCTCCTACAGGAAACCCCAGTAAAGGTGGGTATCGACTTCGTCTGCTTTGACGCAGAGGATATGGGAACACCCCAATGGGCTGAGACGGAAGAATCTAACAGCCATACGTGGTGTTTAGGTTCGAAGTTCTGGGCAGAGAAAGCGCGCGAGGAAGGCTACCGTGCCCGCTATGGCATCCTGCTGGATATGGTTGGTGGACGAGGAAGTGTATTCCCCCCCGAGAAGGTAAGCCAGGAATTCGCGCAGCCCATAGTAACCCTGATCTGGCGTTTAGGCAACCAGATAGGATACGGACACTATTTCCCCCAGAACAGGGAGGGCGGCTATGTGATGGATGACCACGTAAACGTAAACCGCTTTGCCCGCGTTCCCTGCATCGACATTATACCTAACTTTACAGACGGACCAAGCAGTTTCGGTCCCACATGGCACACAGTCAACGATACACCAGAGAACATCGATCCCAATGTCCTGGAGGCTGTAGGCCAGACACTTACACAACTCATATATAACGAGGAACTATGACAATAAACGAGATACAAGACGAGATTGTTCAGGAATTTGCAGATTTCGACGATTGGATGGACCGCTACCAGCTGCTCATTGACTTGGGCAGCGAACAGCAACCACTCGACAACAAATACAAGACAGAGCAGAATCTTATAGACGGCTGCCAGAGCCGTGTGTGGCTGCAAGCCGACATGCAGGACGGCCTGCTTCATTTTCAAGCTGAGAGCGATGCCCTTATCGTTAAAGGTATAGTGGCGCTACTCATCAGGGTCCTCAGCGACCACACTCCACAGGAGATTCTGGACGCAGACCTTTATTTCATAGAGAAAATAGGCTTGCGCGAACATCTGTCTCCGACACGTAGCAACGGACTTCTGGCTATGTTAAAGCAAATGAAGCTTTATGCATTGGCGTTTAAGGCAAAAGGAAATTAAACTCTTACAGCCAATTGTTATCTTATCAATAGGATTACGTAATATCAGACTTTGAACATAGGAAACGTTAATCTGGGAGAACGTCCCGTTCTGCTGGCACCCATGGAGGATGTCACAGATATCGGGTTCCGTCTGCTATGTCGGCAGATGGGAGCTGCCATGGTGTATTCTGAGTTTGTATCCAGCGATGCACTGATACGCATGGTCAACAAGAGCCTTGAGAAACTGCAGGTTTGTGACGACGAACGCCCCGTAGCCATTCAGATATATGGAAAGGATGTGGATTCTGTGCGTGAAGCTGCCAAGATTGTGGTGGAACAGGCACATCCAGATGTTCTGGACCTCAACTTCGGATGTCCCGTCAAGAAAGTGGCAGGCAAGGGGGCAGGAAGCGGCATGCTGCAGAATGTTCCACTGCTCCTGGATATCACACGAGCTGTAGTAGATGCCGTCCCAGGAACTCCTGTAACGGTAAAGACTCGTTTGGCATGGGACGAGAAATCACTCTACCTACCCTCAGGCACTCCGTTTATTGTAGATTTGGCTGAGCGTCTTCAGGATTGTGGCATTCAGGCCCTTACCCTACATGGAAGAACACGCGCCCAGATGTATACCGGCGAGGCGGACTGGACACTCATAGGAGCCGTAAAGCAGAACCCTCGCATGCACATCCCCATCATAGGAAACGGAGACATTACCACAGCAGAGCAGGCACGCGAGAACTTTGACCGCTACGGCGTAGACGCCGTTATGATTGGTCGGGCTACGTTTGGCCGTCCATGGATATTCCACGAGATAGCGCATCCCGAGACTCCGCTCACATTAGACGAGAAGATAGACATTCTTAAGCAACAGGTCCTCACCTCCGTAAAACGAATAGACGAATACAGAGGCATCCTGCATGTACGCCGTCATCTGGCAGCGACACCCATCTTCAAGGGCATTCCCAACTTCCGCGAGACACGCATCCGAATGCTCAGGGCAGAGACCGTAGAAGAACTTTTCTGTATTATAGAGGACATCAGAGAATTACTCAAAGCAGCATAATCATTCATTAACTTACTGAACTAATATGGCAGAGAACAAACAGAACAGAAGTCGTCGCGACTTCCTAAAGAGATTAGGATGGGGCGGTGCATCAGCAGTTGGAATCATGACGATGACACCGCTTAGTGCTTTTGGCAAATTTGAAAGCGAGACAGCTGACCCTGCCCAAATGTCCACTCGCGAGAATCGCAGAACAGGCGATAAGGTATCTCTCTTGGGATATGGCATGATGCGTCTACCGACCAACAATCGCAGCATCAACCAGGATATGGTGAATCAGGAGGTTGACTATGCGCTGGCTCATGGTGTGAACTACTTCGACACAGCTCCCATCTATCATAACGGCCATTCCGAAGAGGCTGTGGGCAAAGCTCTCTCCCGTCATCCCCGCGATAAATACTTTGTAGCCACTAAACTGTCTAACTTCGGTCGTAACCAATGGAACCTTGAAAGCTGCAAGCAAATGTACCAGCATTCTATGGAGATGCTGAAGGTGGACTATATCGACTATTATCTGCTGCATAGCGTAGGCGGCAAGGGCCCCGACGAATTCAAGGAGCGTTTCGAAGATAACGGCGTTCTGGAGTTTTTCCAACAGGAACGTAAGGCCGGTCGCATCCGCAACCTGGGCTTCTCCTTCCACGGAAGTATCGAGACCTTTGACTATCTGATAGACAACAACGACGACTTTGAATGGGACTTCGTCCAGATTCAGATGAACTATATAGACTGGCGCCATGCCAATACCCAAAGAGGCAATACCGACGCCGAGTATCTGTACAACAAACTCGAGAAGGCCGGCATTCAGTGTGTTATCATGGAGCCGCTTCTGGGCGGACGTCTGGCTAATGTGCCGGAAGAAGAGCTGAAGATGCTGAAAGCCGAACGTCCCACTGATACCCCCGCAAGATGGGCATTTCGCTGGGTTGGTTCACATTCCAACATACTGACAGTCCTCTCAGGTATGACTACGATGGAGGTCCTGCAGGAGAACGTTGCCACCTATTCGCCCCTTGAGCCATGCACAGACAGTGAATTCGCACTTATGGCCAAGATTGCCGACAAGATGAACGGCGTGCCCGTCATTCCCTGTACCGACTGCAAGTACTGTATGCCTTGCGCCTTCGGACTTGACATTCCACGCAACTTTGCGCTGTACAACAAGGCTGTCAACGATGGTATCCTGCCTTTGCCTGACAAAACAGCGGCAGACTATCAGAAACGCCTTGAAGGTGTTAACAAGATATTCCAGAAAGAACTCGACAAAAAGCAATGGGCCACTAAGTGTACCGATTGTGAGGCGTGCCTTCCCAAGTGTCCGCAACACATCCGTATACCCAACCAGATGGGGCGCATTGCCGAAATATTAAGGAAAAGATAATGAAAAAAAGATTGTTAGTTTTATCCGTCCTGTCACTCACGCTGATGAGTTTTGTCCAGGACTCACCCATTTCAGAAGAACAGGGTACGATGGTAGTCAACACTACTACACTCTGCCCAGATGTCAAAGGCTATGCCGATGTAGTCCCCGTTAAGATCTACATCAAGGATGGAAAGATAGAAAAGATTAAGCCCCTTCGCAATGCCGAAACTCCCAAATTTTGGGCTTTAATCAAAAAAGATATGCTGCCTAAGTGGGAGGGTATGGACGTAAAGAAGGCCGCCAAAGCAAAGGTGGATGCTGTCACTGGCGCTACTATGTCTAGCAAAGCTTTGCTGAAGAACGTACAGACTGGCTGTGATTATTACGTTAAGAATCAAAAGTAAAAAAGGGCGGTTAGCTATTAGCGTAATGCTCAATGTTCAATGTTCAATACTCAATGTTCAATGAAATACGATTTCTCTGAGATTGTTCCGCGCCTTGGTACGGACTGCATGAAGTACGACAAGGTTGACTGGTGTTGCGGCCGCAAGGATGTAATACCCATGTGGGTAGCCGATATGGACTTCCGTACCCCACCCTTCGTTCTGGAAGCCATGCAACGTCGTCTGCAGCAAGGTATCATAGGCTATACCTGCAGTCACGATGCCTATTGGAATAACATATGCCAATGGAATCTGGAACAATTCGGAATGGACCTGAAACGCGAGGAGGTTACCTATATCCCAGGTGTGGTATGCGGTATCTACCTGTGCGTGCAGTGCTTCACCAACGAAGGCGATAAGATCCTTATTCAGGAGCCTGTCTATCACCCCTTCCGCATAGTGCCGGAGCACAGCGGCAGACAGATTGTCTTTAATTCGCTGGTTCGCACCCAGGACAGTTTCACCATGGATATGGATAGCCTGCGTCGCGATATCAAAGGCTGCAAGATGATGATTCTCTGCAACCCTCATAATCCCGCAGGTATCTGCTGGACACGAGAACAACTGCAGGAAGTAGCCCATATCTGTGCCGAAGAAGGTGTCTTGGTGGTAAGCGACGAGATTCACTGTGATATGCTCCTGGAGGGTCGCCGACATATCCCCTTTGCCAGCGTCAGCGATGAGGCCCGTCAAAACTGCATCACCTTGCAGGCTCCCAGCAAGACCTTCAATATGCCTGGCATTGTGGTATCGCAGGCTATTGTATACGAGCCCAAGAAGCGCCGCAAATTCTTTACGTATATCGAGGGGAACGACTTCGACCTGGGCAACGTCTTTGCCTACGACTGCGCAGCTGCCTGTTATAGCCCCCAGGGCTTAGAGTGGAAGACTCAGATGCTGGATTATGTGCAAGGCAACATAGACTTGCTCTGTGAGCGCCTACAGAAGGAATGCCCCCAGATTGTTCCCATACGCCCGCAAGCCAGTTTCCTCGTTTTCTTGGATTGCAGAGGATTAGGCTATGAGACACAGGAAGAGTTGGATGACTTCTTTGCCAACAAAGCCCGCATAGGCCTTAATTCCGGAGCTATGTTCGGACCTGGAGGTAAGGGTTACATGCGTATGAATGTAGGCTGCCCCCGTTCTGTGGTTAACCAGGCAATAAACCAGATCGTAGCAGCACTGAAAGACTAAGTTTCAGTTTTATCTGCCACACTTTATATAGTCCGCAGTTAGCGGACTGTCTGTTCGTCCCGCACGAACTCGCAGTCCGCCTACTGCGGACTATTCGCAAAACACATGCAAAGCCCACAGTTCATCCGTTAAAAGAAAGGCATATTTTTTTTATTAATTTCTTTGGAATATCCATTTTTTTCGTATTTTTGCAGCGAACTACATATCCATTATTAATATACCCGTACCACCATGAAACAGAAACTACCAATAACGTTGGCTTTCGCCGTATTTTTTTGCTACCATTTAGGCATACATGCACAAACACCCGATTATGTTATTACCGTAAACGGTTCGATTCTGGAACAACGGATAACAATTATCGGGCTATACAATCCGTATGGTACCAACTACTATGTATACCAGAACATTATCAGACTGGTTGTGGAGGAAAAAGACGGAACCCAGACATACATTGACCTGCATCCGTTACAATTCGAGATACTATTTGGCAGTGACATCATAGACGGCATTGATAATATGAAGATGCTTGATGGCGGAACCATACAAAACAAACTTAGCCTGGGCGGCCTGCCAGAAGGCATCCCTGTGATGATTTTCAATACTGGTGGACACCTGTGCCTTTCAATCAAAACTACAGGAAGTGATACGCCTATCAACATTAGCACATTATCCCCAGGCATCTATATTGCCAAAGCCGGCAATACGGTTTTTAAGTTTGTTAAGAGATAATCAAGGGAGGAACTACACATGAAAAGAATGATTTCTATATTGGTGGCTGTATTGTCATTTCTGACAGCCGCAGCACAGATACAACTGAAGGTGACAAAGAATGACGGCTCTGTCTCTACCATCAATGATTTTTTCCAGATGATCCTGAATGACACAACAAAGATGATAAACATAAACCATGAAGCCGACCTCAATGTACCCATGAGCAAGATAAGGAGCATCCAAGCGGGACGCGACAATCTTCCTTGGAACCTGTCATGGAAGGAAGAATCCAATGACTATCACTTCATGTTTGGATATGGTGCCATCATGATAATCCGTGATGTAATGACAGAAGATGTTACCTGGAAAAATCCTAATTATTCTCATTTCACCAGTTGGTGCAGAAACGTCAATCAGGGTAAGTTTTATCGATACAACCATTACGTATGGGGATATCTACGTGACATAATGATGGAGGCCAACCAATGGATATCAGCATGTAAAGGACAAGACAATTTAAAGGGCTTATTGGGCGTAGCCTATGCATCCCGGGCCTTACTCTATTTGGATATGGCACGTATGTATGAGTTCCTTCCCAACGACCGCACCAGCCCAATCTCTGCCTCGGGGCAAAATGTTACAAGGTTAACTGTCCCCATAATTACGGAAGAAACAGCAATAGATGCAAAGACGGGATACTACGATGCCCCTCGCGCCACACGTAAGGAGATGGCAGAATTTATTCTAAATGACTTAGATTTGGCAGAAAAACTGATACCTCAATTGGGTATCGAAAGTCATCTTCTGCCCCACCTTGACGCTGTCTATGGCTTGAAAGCTCGTCTTTACCTTTGGACTGGAGACTATGCCAATGCACAACGCTATGCACGCCTTGCCATTGAGACAACCAACACAAAGCCCATGAACCGCGAAGAAATGCTGAGCAGCATCAAAGGCTTTAATAACCCTGCTTGCTGGATGTGGGGTGTACAATATCTCCCAGAAGACTATGCCGTCCGGTCAGGCATTATCAACTGGACATCATGGGTTAGTAACCAGACTTTATTTGGTTATACAGGTCCTTACACTAATATGTTTCTTTGTATTGACAAAAAGATGTATGACAGCATCTCGGATTCTGATGTACGTAAGTTGCTGTGGATAGGCCCAGAAGGCAATCCTCTGAACCAGCAGATTCCATCTATAGAAACTCGAGATAATGGATTAATGAACTATTATCTTCCGCCTTATGCCAGTGTTAAATTCCGTCCGGCACAAGGGAATGCAGATGATTCTGAGACTGGCGCATCAAGCGCATTCCCCCTAATGCGCGTTGAGGAAATGTATTTCATTGAGGCTGAAGCAGCGGCACAACAAGGGGAAGTACAACAGGCCCAGCAGTTGATTAACCTGTTCATGATGCAGTATCGTGATCCCAGCTATATTTTCCAAGCACCTAACAAACAGGCAGCTATAGATGAGATCATTAAACAGAAACGTATTGAATTGTGGGGCGAGGGACAGACATTCTTTGACATGAAACGTCTAAACTTGTCCGTAACGCGTGATTATGACGAATCCAACGTACCTTATGACTATCGCTTTAATACAGAAGGAAGACCTGCTTGGATGAACTTCGTATTTCCGAATAGCGAAGAAAGATTCAATGCCTCACTAAGTGAGAAGAACAACCCAGACCCCTCGGATGTTTACAGAGGCTATTACGAACCTCTTGACGAAGAGACAATAAGAAACAGCATACAGGACAATCCGATACTTAACATTCCCAAGTTTGTTGACAAGATAGAGGTCTTGCCACTTGACTCTGTCGAGCAGATTCGCTTTATCTACACATTGCCAAAGAACAATGGAAATGTCTTGTTCGAAACTCACCTGCAGGTTTCTCTTTCTCCTAACTTCCCGCAAGAAAAGACAAAATCTCTTTCAGCAACAACAGGGGATGGCACAACTGGAGAAATAAACGTATGGTGCAGCACACTATCAAACACATTGGCATGGCTTCTGAAGCAACAAGGCAAGCCTGCCAGCGGAGAACCGTATATTTATCTTCGCATAAAAAGCTATGTGATGTCATTACCCATCATCCAGTACACATCTAACACTGTCAGTTTCAGGGTTTATGTAAGCGAAAAGCCCGGGTACAAACAAGGATACAGCTATGCCCCAATTCTCATGGCAAACAACGTAGATGTCCTTGATATGGAACGACTGGCAGGTCAGGAAAACATCAAAGTATGTACTCTGGAGATGACAGGAAAAGGCAACGTATACACAACCAACACCACCGACTACCCCTATCGTATTAATCTAAATTTATGGGATATGGGCTTTAACATAAATGAGAACGGAATAGTTGACACCTATTACATGAATGAAGATCCTTTCATCTCAATATATAAAATCAATTGGGGAGAGTACTATACTGGCCATCCTGCGGAATATCCAGGATTGCAGCACTACCAAGCCGACATAACTTGTAAAGCAGAACGTGATGACCTGATATTCTCACTTAAGAGTAACACTATAGACGTTAGTGTTCTCATCAATCGCCAAGCCTGGGAGGAGTATGATTACCCATGGACAAATAGACGTTATGTTGCCATGAAGTCTGAGATGATGCCAAGTCTTAACCACGTATCATACGAGAAAGCAGCGGATGCCGACATTTACCGTCTGTGGGCACCATACGCTACAGGCCATAACTTAATGCTCTTCGTAGACAAAGACAACAACGTAACTATGCCTCGTCAATATGCCTACAATGACACATGGGGACAAGTTGTTTACGCAACAGGAAGCGGCACATTCGATGGTTGGATTTTTGATATGAATATAACCTTCTCGAACGAGGACGCATCTCAAAGTATTAATCGACACGAAGTATATGGGGAAAAACCAGAATGGGAACTAAGATACGAAGGGTATTTCGAGTCAGGTTTATTCGGAGAAGAGATTCCCGGAGCAATTTATCAACTATCAACCGACCTCAGCCAATGCAAACTAGTTCCTTTCATTGAGAACGAGGAAGGACTGGAATTCACCTGGAACCAAAACTACAATTGGATTTCATTTCAAGACCAGTCTACGGGATACGTACATCCGAGTTACGGAACAATCATGGCCAGTGATGTTAATGGAGGCTATGTAGATACTGACGGCCCGCTTCCCGTATTCCACTTTTACATCAAATACTATGTTGACGCAGGCTCCTTTGGTGTCTATGATGATACATTTATCGTTACCAATGTAGCCACAAACAGGGCCAAGGCAAAAACAGCTCCCACTCCCCTTCAAGACAAGAAACCTAAGTTAAAACCTCAATTACCCAAATTGACAAAATAAAGAAAAGCCCGCCATCCTCTCACATTGGATGGCGGGCTATTTGTGAGTTAAAATGCTGGTAATGAAAGATGTGGGTTACATTTAACCTCATTTCCTTCTGAAAAGCTATAATAAATTTTCTGCATCTAATACTTATTTGTATATTTCGACCGTGAAAGTCTAAATACCATTCTTTATCAACGTTTAAACAACATTTACCATGAGAAAGAATTACGCATATTTGATTATGTTGTTGTTCCAACTGACGACAATACTTTTATCAAGTAATGTATATGCAGCAGATCCTGATGAATCTTTATATAATGCTGCGATGTCTGCCATTACTGACGGTTCGTACTATATTACAACTAACGTTAACGGCGTAAAGTTTTATGTAACCACAGATGGCCGTCTATCAAATGTCAAGGTGGATGGTGGTTTGTTTGCTATATCAAAGTCATATGGAGGCCAACTCTATGATGTCGGCATTCTAATAGATCCTGGAACAGGGAGCCACTTCACTAATACTTCTCTTGATGAAAACAAAGCTGTTTTGCATCCAGGATATTTTTGCCTCACCAGTTCACATAACCGAAATGAATGGGAAAGGCAAGTATTTTATATGAATAAGGAAGGGAAATTTGCTATCCGTTCTTGTAATACTGCTTATGGTGAATTTGGTTGGAACGATGCAGGAAGAACATTCTGGAACTGGGAAATTGACGATACAAATCCTTATATTCTTGATGTTTTTCCCTGCTATAGCTATGAGCCTGCTTATGTTTGGAGCTTGGAAGGTGATGGCAATGGTGAAGAAGAACCATCGGGAGGTATTTCTTTCGCTGCTGATGACGGAAAGGAAGGCTTTGATGGAGAGGGTGTTGACAAGCTTTTTGATGGTGATACTTCAACCAAATGGTGTACAATTTCTGATTATTCTCCCATCTACGCTATATTCCATTCTTCAGCCCCCATATTTGTGACTGGTTATAAGATAACAACAACAAATGATTCGGATTGGTATCCTGAACGCAATCCCAAATCGTGGACGCTTTATGGTTCTACAGCTTCTTCTGTTCCAGGGAAAGATGATTCATCGTGGGAAGTTATAGCTACGGTCACAAATGATACGGTACTTCAGGCTGCGAATTTCACAACATATACCTATTCGCTTCCTGCGACAACCAATAAAGCGTACAAGAACTTTAAGTGGGTCATTACAGCTGCAGGTGATGACTCCGGGATGATTCAAGTTTCAGAATTCCGACTCACCTATACAACTGAGAGCGGTGGCGAGACTGACGACAATATCACTTTTGCTGACGCTAATGTAAAGGCACTCTGTGTGGCCAATTGGGATACAAATGGTGATGGGGAACTAAGCAAGGCAGAGGCTGCTGCAGTAACAAAATTAGGAAAAGTCTTCTATGCAAACCGTAATATTAGAACATTTGATGAGCTACGATACTTTACAAGTCTGACCTCAATCGAGGAACAAGCTTTCTTTAGCTGTAGCAACTTGACTTCCGTAATCATTCCTGTGGGTGTAACTTCAATCGAAGATAATGCTTTTGCCTATTGTGATATTACCTCTTTGTCCATCCTTGGCCCAGTGGAATCTATTGGTTCATATGCATTTTTCTGCTGCTGGAACCTTGCTTCTTTAACTATCCCCAGCAGCGTCACTAATGTTAAACTGGACGCTTTTGCCGCTTGCGATGGTTTGACTTCCATCGTCGTAGATTCTGGGAACCCTATATATGATTCCCGTAATAATTGCAATGCTATTGTTAGGACATTAGATAACACAATAGTGTTGGGTTGTAAAACCACTACTATCCCAACAAGTGTAACAACTATTGGCGTTTCGGCCTTTAGTTCTATTCCTGAACTTTTCACTATTAAAATACCAGATAACATCATTAAGATATGTGAATTTGCTTTTTCTAACTGTGACAGTCTTAAAACCGTTGAGTTGGGTATTGGAGTAGTGGAAATAGAAAGGTGGGCCTTTAGGGAATGTAAATCTCTTAAGGATTTCTATTGCAATGCCACAACTCCTCCGGCTACTGGTGATTATGTTTTCGGTAATAATCCAAAAGTAAATACCACAGCCACTCTGCATGTGCCTTCATCCGCTTTGAGTACTTACAAAAATACAGCTCCGTGGAATGAATTCCGTAATATTGTATCTATGGATGAAGAACCGACAGAGGTTGATCCATTACTCGTTGGAGTCTGGAAGATGTATTTCGGGACAAATGACTATGTTCTGCTGACATTCTCTCAAGATGGGAAAGTAAGGTATCAAGAGTATGATGGCGGCGTGTGGCAGCACGATGAGGCCTATAGCTTCATTTACAGTAATGGAACATTAAAGATTATTGATAACAACGGAAATGAAAAGGGGACGATAGAGGTTATCACCCTAACATCAACTACACTTGAGCTTAGAAATTGGCCAGACCGTGGCGTAAACACTTTCACCAAACAGGATGGCAATGGCGAAGAGGAATCATCTGGTGAATTCCTGGGTGCAAAGCGTATCTTTGGCGATAACCTGTTGAAGAGCTCTACTTATGACGATAAGACATTTACTTACTACTATGATAACAAGGGATTTGTTACCCAAATAGACAGGGTTAAATCCTCAGGCTCCAGTAAGACCTATACCATAAGGTATGACGATAATATTACAGTTAGCTGTGCAGAAGACGAAGCACTATGGGTTGCGACATTGAACAGTCGCGGATTCGTTGGCTCAATGTTGTACCAAAAATCCGTAGGTCATATAAAGCGTGTAACGTTCACCTATAACGACAATGATCAACTCGCAGCTGTTGACTATGGCGATGGTGATGTATTCAGACTGACTTACACTGACGGAAACATTACTCGTGTCACCAACTATGATAAGGTAATAGACTACAAGTATGAAACATCCACGCAGAGCAAGATACTGAATGTCGGAAATGTAATGGAGTTTGATAATATCTTTGGCGTTGACCTTGATGACTTTGCCTTACTTTATTACATGGGAGCTTTGGGTAAGGCTTCCAAGCATCTGCCATTGGCTGGAACTGTTAGCGGCAGTACCATTACAGGCTCTTGGACAACAGACTATGCAGGTCGTGCCGTTCAAGCAGCCTTTAATGACCATCAGTTCACATGGAATTGGGATGATAATGGCGGGGAAGAACCGACGGATGTTGATTCGTTACTTGTTGGAGTCTGGAAGATGTATTTCGGGACAAATGACTATGTTCTGCTGACATTCTCTCAGGATGGGAAGGTAAGGTATCAGGAGTATGATAGTGGCTTTTGGCAGCACGATGAGTCCTATAGCTTCATATACAGCAATGGAACGATAAAGATTATCGATAACAACGGAAATGAAAAGGGGACGATAGAGGTTATCACCCTAACATCAACTACACTTGAGCTTAGAAATTGGCCAGACCGTGGCGTGAACACTTTCACCAAACAAAATGGTAACGAGGAAGAAAGTGCTATTATCAATGGTTCCATTGTTGGCCAGTGGAATATGGTGTCTGGGTCTTACAAGCGATATGAGAACGATGTGCTTGTGTCAGAAGAAAACGGGAACCTATCATCACCATATCACAGAATTGTGTTCTATGACAATGGAACGCTAGAATTCCTTGAGTATAGCACCTCAAGTAATTCTTATCATGAAGATGGTAAGGGAACTTACACCATAAAAGACAAGAAGTTTGTCTATGGCGGCGGCGACTGGGACAAGTTTGTGATTACCTCTTTTGATGGCGCAGATAACATGGAGGTCTTCTTCCAGTTCTCTGAGGACAAGATAAGTACTATCGTCAGGAAGGTATATAGTGTTAAACTACAGCGCGTATCAGGTGGCGGTGACACCCCATCGCAATCAGATGTAGAGATTGATGGTATCCATTATGCACTTAATGGTAGCTATGCAGAAGTTCAATCCAAGAAAGAGAAGTACAGAGGCGAAGTAATAATTCCTGCATCAGTATCTTATAGCGGAAAGACATATTCTGTGACGAGTATAGGTGATGCTGCTTTCTATGATTGCGAGAACTTGAACTCTGTTGTTATACCGACGAGTGTGAGGAAAATTGGTAACAATGCATTTTATGGCTGTAAGCTACGTAATGTGCTCATTAAATGCCAAACACCACCAACGATAGTCGGAACATACTTATTCTCTGATCAGACATTCTATCATACAACACTTTATATTCCGTCAGGAACGTGGGATGTTTATGCCTATGACGATGTGTGGTACAAGTTTATCAATATTAGAGAAAGTGCGACTTCAGGAAACCAACTCTCTGATCAACAGGTTTATACAATGATGGATGCCAATACATTTGCATATTCAGTATACGACCCTGTGAATGACTGCATAAGCTCTATTAGCTCTGTTGTTGGTATTGACGAGAATAATCCTAATCATAATTGGCAATTGATAGATGCAGATGGGGGACATTACCTTTATAATATAGGAGCCAGGAAGTTTGTTGTTAGAACAAGGAGTATAATCGGATATGCTTTGTCTGATATGCCAGAACCCATAGAAATAAATGATGGGGACAAAGGCATTATCTTGGGAAATAATAAAGCTAGCCAATGGGTACTTGTCAGCAACAATCGTTTGAATGTTGACGAATCTGTTACAGATGAGGTTACAGGTTTAATAAAACTGTATTCTAATCAACAAGCTGACAGGAACATTTATAATCTGAATGGTCAACGTTTGTCATCACCTCAGAAGGGTCTAAACATCATTAATGGACATAAAGTCCTGATAAAGTGAGAGAATTATCAAACATAATAATCCTGTAACCTATGGACAGAATGCTTTTGCTCTTCAACAAACAAGCAGTATGCGTATTGCTTTGTTTACTTTTCGCCCTTGGGTCACAAGCTACCCCTTTAGGGAAATACAAACTTGTAGTTCAGCTTAAAGATGGTACTTGGCAGGCTTTTACGCTCAGCTCTCGTCCATCAGTAAACTTTGAGGGTGACCAGTTTATCATCTCTCAGCCAGACTCTAACATTGAGTTCTCTTGTGACAACGTTGTCCGTTTCTCTTTTGTGGACAATAATGACGACATACAAGATGGTGGGCTTGCTGTTAGCTATCCTGACCCTCAACATCTTACAGTCTTTGGTGTGGACGATGCATCTAAAATCTGTGTGACCAATATAGAGGGTAAAGCGCAACCTTGCAATACAAACAGAAAAGGAAAAGACGCTCTGTCTGTCTCTCTGGAGAATCTCCCCAAAGGAGTATATGTCATTTCAATCAACAAAAAGCACAACTTTAAAATCATCAGAAAATGAAACGTTATTTTCTTTCTGCCTTCATGGCAATCGTATGTTGTGTGGGATGGGCACAAGATGCTTTGGTGATAGAGTGGCATAATGGACTAGCAGACATCTTTACGGTGACTCAGAACCTGCATATAGACAATGGGACAGAGAACGACTCTGTGTTCGTGATGGAAGCAGATAGTCTGTTGGCGTCGTATGCTCGTGCAGACATCAAACGTATCGCTTTCGATGACGAGGTTGTACTGACCGATAGTGTGGAACGTGCTGCATTGGTTGAGCTGTATAAAGCTACTGATGGAGACAACTGGAAAGACAACACCAACTGGCTTAGCGATAAGCCATTGAATGAATGGTATGGAGTAACTGCATATAATGGTATCGTAACGGGTATTTATCCTGTTGATAATAATTTGAATGGAACAATCCCTGAGGAAATCGGCAATTTGAAGAATCTGACCTCTCTTATTTTAAGAGATAACAATTTGACCGGAAAGATTCCTAATAGTATCTCTAATCTTACCCAATTAAATTATTTACATTTGAGTGGAAATCCGTTGACAATAGATAATCTGTCATGTTTGAAGCCCTTAAAAAAAATAATTGACCTCGAACTAAGTGGTACTCAATCGTCTCATGCAGCACTGGTAGATGCTTGTGAACTTACAAGTCTTAAAGAACTCAGTTTTAGCGACTGCCCTCTTGGTGGTAGCATACCCAAGGAAATAGCGAATTTAACCAACTTAGAAGATTTGTTACTTGGGGGATGTCACCTTACAGGTGAGGTCCCTGTAGAAATAGGAAACCTGACAAATCTGTCATGGTTAAATCTATATTACAATGCATTATCCGGCGAATTACCAGAATCATTAAGCAACTTAACCAAGCTTATTCGTTATGATGATTATTGGGGAGATGACAGTTTCTCTGGGATTGATATCGCTTGCAACAACTTTTCTGGAAAGATCCCCTCTTTATTTTGCAATCATCCTGCATGGTATCATGAATGGCCATTTATTATGTTCGGCTGTCCGATGTATAATATTGAAAAAGATGTCTATATACCAGCTCCATCATTCAATGTGATAGATATTGACGGGAACATTCTCGACTCTAAGGAAATCTATCCCAAGAACAAATATACGGTTATTCTCCATTGGGCTACTTGGTGTGGTTATTCTCAGGCGCTGATGAAAGTTGTGATACCATTGTACGAAAGATACAAGGACCATGGATTAGACATTATTGGACTCTGTGAAGGAGAAGAAGAACAAACTATTCGTGATTATATTGCAGAAAATGGGATTAAATGGAGGAATTTTATTTCCGAGGGAGATAACACTTTTGATTATTTTTCTTCATTTCAAGGATGGAAAGGTGTCGGATACCCAATAGGAGGAACTCCGGAAATATCTCTTATTGACTCTGACGGTCGATTAGTATTTACAGACTGTATAGATGACCGATATAAAATCACCGAATTCCTGAGAGAAAGGCTTGGAGAAGGAAATGTTGTTGAGGCTTACACGTCTACAGATTTCTCTCGTGATGGATATGTCGAGACATTACAAGAGGCCACAACCGAAAAGGATATCAAGGTAGTGATCATGGGTGACGGATTCTCAGACCGTCAGATGACGATGAGTGGATACTGGGCTGCTATGTCGGAAGCGAAAGAAGCTCTTTTCGCAACAGAACCCATGAAGAGCTATCGCGACAGGTTTACTGTAAAATATGTGATGGCTGTTTCAGAGAACGAATATATTGGCGAGAATTCTCATACGGCTCTTGGTTGCTATTTCGGCGAGGGAACCCATGTTGGTGGTGATAATGCGAAGGTCCTTGAATATGCCAAGAAGGCTATCTCGGAGGATGATATGGATGATGCGTTAATTATCGTTATTTTGAACGAGCCGAGATGGGCAGGAACTTGCTATATGTTTCAACCAGAGAAAAAGAACGATTGGGGAAGTGGCGCTACGATTGCATACGTTCCGAATATAGGGTATACTGGTATAATAGAGTATCAAACGTTTGAAACCCTTCTGGCTCACGAGGCGATAGGTCACGGCTTTGGCAAATTGGGTGATGAGTATGTGGAGCATTCTGAACCTATTTCTACTGAGGAAAAAGAGAAGTATCAGTCCGAGGCTCAGTACGGCTGGTGGAAGAACACAGACTTTACCAGCGATCCGACAAATGTGAAATGGAGTACCTTTATAACTGACGACCGTTATAAAGACGATGGAATCGGTGTCTATGAAGGCGCACTGACCTATCAGAGCGGTGCTTATCGTCCTACCCAAAAGAGCATCATGAGTTCGAATGCTACCGAATTCAACGCTCCTAGCCGCATGGCCATTTGGTATCGCATCAACAAACTGACGCAAGGTGACGAATGGGATGGAACTCATGAAGACTTTGTAAAATTTGATCTTGCCACACGTTCTTCTACAAAAAAGGCAAAAGTTGCCAAAAAACAAGACACGCAACACAGAGCTATACCAAGATATAGAGGGGCACCTCCTGTTGTTATGAAAGACACGTGGAGGAATGCTAAGTAGCAGATTATTATGAAAAGAATAAATCCTTTTCTGAAAATATTATCTATTAACCCAAAAACACAGAGAAAGACCATGAAGAGACTATTATGTATGTTGCTGATGGCTTTGGCCACAATCTGCATCATTGCACAAGATGCCGTAGTAAACTTCAAGAGCCCCATTCCAATGCCCAAGGAAATGAAAGGTAAGGATTGGAAAGTATTCAACATTGTCAATGATGAATTGATAATATATGACTTCAAAGATGGTAAACTATGTTTGGCACGTCTTGATGCCAATGGCAATGTAAAACAGCAAGCCGAACATAAGAATACGAAGTATTCCCTTATGAACATATTAAGTAACGGACCAGAGATTGCCGTTTTAACGTATGATGCAAAAATAGGTGGAATACAATGCAATACCTATGACGCTAACACTTTAGCTCCCATAAATCAAAAGACATTAGTAGAGCAAAGGAAAGATGTGTTTGATAGTTTTTATTTAGGGCGTTCTAAGGATGGACAATATATCGCCATATTGACCAACTACATTCAGAAATTTAGCTATCATCACAAACTTTATCTTTTTGACTGTGAGTTTAATCTACTGACTACCTGTGAAACGCTTCAACAACCAGAAATAAAGAACTTGGCAATGTTCTTGGAAGCAGACATGAAAGTAACAGATGAGGGTAAAGTTATTATTGCATCCTTTAGGAGCCTGTTAAACAATGCCCGTCGATTTGATGGCGATAAGTCAAAACTGAATTTTGGCAAAGCAACGTATGCCACTGCTGACTATGCTGTACAGATAGGGATTGACGTAATTTATAAAGATGGTCAACAACATTATGACATAGATTCACCTGTAAATGGTTTCATCGTGCGCCCATCCATCATGGATATCAATGATGAGCACTTTCTAATAGGTATGTTCACTGGTAATAAACATGGGATGTATGCTAGCGCCTTTGCTTTGACTGATAATTATATTACATTGGATTGTGACCTCTCAACCAAGACTGCTGTTGAGAAAGGACAGATTTCTTTGCCAGGTGCTCCCTGGTCGTGCCTGATTGCTTTCAACAACAAACCCGTTCGAATGGGTAATGTCATAAAAATGGCCGATGGTTCTTACATCGTTCCATCAGACAAGAATCCTCGCGAGCCATATAACCGTTTCGAAGTAAACTTTAATCGTGAATTCATCTGGGCCGATGCCGATGGAAGCAACCTCACCTTTGGCAGTTGGGGCAGTATGAATGTCACTAAAGCACCAAGATTCCTTGGAGGCTTTTCTGTTGATGGCGGAATGAGTGTTCGTTTCCCATATGCTGGACGCTATTGGATGATTGATGTTCCAGAAACAGAAACAGGAACAGGCACCTTGCGTAGTTGCACACGAGATGGTAAAATGACACAAACCACCCCTGATGGCTTCCAGAATATTACAGTCAATAGCCAGATTATCAATAATGGTGGCAATAAATTCACCGTTCTTAATGCAGGCGAACAGAACAAAGAGCATATCTTCCAGATTGGCTCCATTGAGATGAAATAGTTGAATAATCGTGTAGGAGGAAAAACAAAAACGTTTTTCCTCCTACTTTTAATGTTATGTCTAATTCCGGGAATTCTACTGACGGAGTGATGTGAAACTATATTATGGGTGCTCTGAATACAATTAATATATAACCATATCTACGATATTGCTTCTGTTGCCAGAACTCCATATAGGTTCTCCATTTTTCCATAGGTAAAAATTACAAGTAATCACATCATTCTCATAATTATAGCCACCACCCATCACATAAACATCAGTACCGTCAATATACAGATTGGTTACGTTATTATTACCTGTATCACCATAAAAACTCTTCTTATCCACCTCTAGTTCATACAACTTTGCACCATTCTTCAAAACCCTGTATACATCTTTATTATTTTCACCCAACGTGCGATGTAGGTAGGATGTTAGCATATACACATTCCCTTGATCATCGACCCTGATTCTTAGTCCTTCTGATCTGTCAGCACCGTTGCCAGGTATATCAAATGGAACATCAAACGATTGATTTCCAATAGAATATGTCGTATACCAAGATTCCGTCCCTTTTCCATTCTTTACTGTCAAGATTTGTGTATAACCAATTGCATATGGGACATTGTTGAACAAAACTAAAACATTTACATAAGCCAGTTTACTTCTGTCACCCCTTTGTATATCTGTAACATCTCCGTTATGCCACATTCGCCAGATTTGTCCAAAATTTGAATAAAACCTATCTGTTGAATGATACGAGTATTTTTCCTTTTTTCCATGCTTCGAGGCTATGTAATATAAAGACCCTAGTAGTTAGAATTAACGCAGAAACTATTGTTACTTCGCATTGCAAAAATAGGATTTATTTTAATTCACACGAAGAAAATGGCAGTTTTTCTTAAGAAAACGGAGTTAAGGAACCATGAAATTAAGGCATTACAGAATTTAGGAACATGTTTCAGCTTCCTAAGAACAACCCATACTCTAACATACTTGTAGAAAGGGAGAACCATTGGTACTTGTTCAGTATATGTCCAGTACTTGTTCAGTATATGTTCAGTATATGTTCAGTTAAAGACTGAACAAATAATGCAGAACTACTGTGGTTTTACCGCACATAGTTTGAGCCAACTTCTTTGCTACACTATGAGAACTCAGAAAGTACTCCTTACTTTTGCAGGAAGCCTTTGTGTTCTTTTGAGCAAAACACTTGGCTTTCTTGAGAATCGTCAGAAAAAAATGTTTTATTTCGTTTACAACTCTCTTGTTTACTACTTTAGCTATGTTATATTTACTCTCGTAGGGGAAAAAATCAAGTTAATTTGGTTTTTCACTCACTTAATCGTAACTTTGCGCAACAAAAACATATCTTTTATGAAAAGAGGCTTTTTATTCCTGATTCTGACATTCCTTTCTGTGCTTTATACTAAGGCACAAGAAGAGATCCTAATGGAACCTATCAGAAAGGATACTATAAGGCTGCTGACAATAGGTAACAGCTTCTCGCAAGATGCGGTGGAACAATACTTGTACGAGCTTGCAAAAGAAGTGGGCATACATATGATAATAGGTAATGCCTACAAGGGCGGGCAAAGTCTGGAACAGCATTGGACGGACATGACACAGGAACATGATGTGTATGAATACCGCAAAGTGGTAAATGGAGTACGCTACAACATGCCACGTATGCTATTGCCACCCATCATTACCGACGAGCAATGGGACTTTATCAGCTTTCAGCAGGCAAGTCATTACAGCGGCCTGACAACGACATACGAGCCGTACCTTTCGCAACTGATTCAATATACGGATAGTATAAAGACTGGCCAGGATGTGCAATACGGATGGCACATGACATGGGCTTACTCGAAAGACTCTAATCATGGAGGCTTTGCCAATTACAGCCGTAGTCAAGAAGCAATGTACGACAGCATCAGGTATGCCGTTCAGTGGACAAAGATCCTACACCCGGAATTCTCTTTTAATGTCCCCTGCGGAACAGCTATTCAGAATGCCCGCACAACCTATCTGGCTGATAACATGAACCGCGACGGATACCATCTTGACTATAAAATAGGAAGATATACAGCAGCCTGCACATGGCTGGAGACTATTACCGGCATATCGCCCGTAGGGCTAAGCTTCAAGCCGGATGGTGTGGATAAAACTGCCGCGCATGCCTGTCAGGTAGCCGCACATGCTGCTGTTCAGAACCCCTTCGAGGTAACAAACCTAAGCAACGAAGGATTTCCCGTCAGAAATGATATTATTCCCACTGGGTTAATAAAAATAAACTTTGCAGAAAGATCATACGAAAGCAGTGACTGGAATACAATCACTCCTGCCATGCGTACCTACACATGGATTACAGACGCTAACAGCAATGTGACAGGCATTACACTGACCAGCACAAACGCCTTCCTGGGCACAAACACCAACGGGCCGACCTACACCACAGCCCATATGCTGATGCCGGGATGGGTTTCCCAATCGTGCATGTGGGGCTATGCCGCAGAGAGTTTCGGAAACCAGAAGCCTAAGGCCTCATGTACTCTTACCATAGGTCACCTGAACCCTGACCTGAAGTATGATTTTACGTTCTTTGCCTCGAGACAAGATTGTCAGGATTGGCGAGAAACGATGTTCACCCTTCAAGGCGATAAGGTATATTCGGACGGAGTGGATGCAGCCAACAATACTAGCCACACAGCTATTATAAAAAATGTAAGCCCTACAACCGATGGCAGAATAATCATTAACGTGTCACCAGGCAAGAGAAACAATAACAAAAATCGCTTCTACTATCTGAACGCGATGACAATAAAAGCCCATAAGTAAAGAGAAAATAAAAATATTAAGGAAATTCAGAAAACAAGAAGAAAAACTATATGGAACAGCAGAAACAGATTCAAATCCAGTTCCGACTGACAGATGTACAGGAACTGCAGTTCGTGAACCTTTCTAAACAATGGCCTGAAGGTGAGCTTCAGGTAAACAACCAACTGCAATTTAATTGCGATACAGAGAAACGACTGGTAAGATGTGTGACAAACTTCGAATATAAAAAGAACGATATTACACAGCTGATTTTGGGCGTGCAAACAGTGTTTGAGTTTGCCCGCGAAGGATGGAGCGCTATGTATGACTTAAATGGCGACCAGTGGATTCTGCCTGTTGGACTGGTTCAACACATTGCCGATTTGACTATTGGTGCTGCCAGAGGCATACTGGCTATCCGTACTGAGGAAGCTGGACTTCCCAAACAGATTTTGCCTCTTATTAATCCAGGTCAGATACTGCAAAGTAATATCAGTTTTAAGAGAACAACACAGGCAAAAGGTATGCCAATAGGCAATTCAGGGGGAAATGCATAAAAAGAGAAAGAAAGCTCATTCGTCCCCGAAAAATATAATTTCGTCGAATAAATTTCTGTATCGCGGAATATAATCATACTTTTGCCATGTGCAAACAAGCGATGCATGACCATAGCTTGAAAAATCTAATGCAGAGGGCTGTAAATTTTACAGCCCTTTTATTGTATATGTTGGAAAAAGGTGGTACCTTTGCAAACAATTAAATAAACCTTGCCTAAAAAGCCCCTGTAGTTCAATGGATAGAACAACGGTTTCCTAAACCGTCGATCCGGGTTCGATTCCCGGCGGGGGTACCTCTAAGAGTTCAGAGTTTAGAGGCTACAGAAAAGGGGAGGGTGAGTTTTTGGGGTAAGAAATCAAGTGAAAATTTAAGAATCAAAAATAAGAGAAAACATGGAGATTAAGGAAAAGGAATCGGTAGTTGTAAGATTCTCTGGTGACTCAGGCGATGGCATGCAGTTGGCCGGAAATATTTTCTCTACTGTTTCTGCTACCGTAGGAAACAGTATTAGTACATTCCCCGACTATCCTGCAGACATCCGTGCCCCGCAGGGTTCGCTGACTGGTGTTAGTGGTTTTCAAGTTCATATTGGTGCAGGTCAGGTATTTACCCCCGGCGATCAATGCGATGTATTAGTGGCCATGAATGCCGCAGCGCTGAAAACACAGTACAAATTCGCCAAGTCAGATGCTGCTATCATTATTGACACAGATAGTTTTGGTACCAAAGATCTGGAGAAGGCACAGTTTAAAACTGAAGACTATCTAGGCGAGATGGGGATTGATCCCGACCGTGTAATTGCCTGCCCATTGACGACAATGGTAAAGGATTGCCTGGCAGACAGCGGAATGGACGTAAAGAGTATGCTGAAGTGCCGCAACATGTTTGCTCTGGGCCTGGTTTGCTGGCTCTTTGATCGCGACTTGGATATCGCCTTTAACTTCTTGAAGGAAAAATTCGCCAAGAAACCCGGTATTGCCGAGGCTAACATTAAGGTTATTCAGGCCGGATACGACTACGGACACAACACACACAGCAGTGTGGCTAATGTTTACCGCATAGAAACCAAGAATAAGGTACCTGGACGTTATATGGACATCACAGGTAACAAGGCTACAGCATACGGCTTCATTGCTGCTGCCGAGAAGGCCGGACTGAAGCTATATCTGGGTTCTTACCCTATTACCCCTGCAACAGACGTTCTGCATGAACTCTCTAAGCATAAGAGCCTGGGAGTAACAACCGTTCAGTGCGAAGATGAGATCAGCGGCTGTGCATCTGCCCTTGGAGCTTCCTTCGCCGGTGCTCTGGCTGTAACCAGCACCAGCGGTCCTGGTATCTGTCTGAAGAGCGAGGCTATGAATCTGGCAGTCATCATGGAATTGCCTTTAGTAGTTCTGGACGTTCAGCGTGGCGGTCCCGCCACTGGTCTGCCAACCAAGAGTGAACAGACAGACCTTCTGCAAGCTCTTTTTGGCCGTAACGGTGAAAGTCCCATGCCAGTAATTGCCGCTGCCAGTCCCACCGATTGTTTTGATGCTGCATACGCAGCCTGCAAGATGGCTCTTGAACACATGACACCAGTTATCCTGATGACAGACGCTTTCGTAGCAAACGGCTCTGGTGCATTCAAGTTGCCCAATCTGGCAGAATATCCCGCCATCAATCCTCCTTATGTTCCAGAGGAACTGAAAGGTACCTGGACACCTTATATGCGTGCAGAAAACGGCACTCGATATTGGGCAGTACCCGGACGTCAAGGTTTTGAACACATCTTAGGCGGATTGGAAAAAGACGATAAGACTGGCGCAATCAGCACCAACCCTGAGAACCACGATCTTATGACACGCAAGCGTCAAGCCAAGATCGACGCTATTCCGGTTCCCGACCTTGAGGTACTGGGTAACAAAGATGACGCAGAGTTGCTGATTGTAGGCTTTGGTGGCACATTTGGCCATCTGCATGCCGCAATGGACGAAATGCGTGCTGCTGGCAAGAAGGTTGCCCTGGCTCACTTTAAATTCATCAACCCATTACCCAAGAACACCGCTGAAGTATTGAAGAAGTACCCCAAGGTTGTTGTTGCCGAGCAAAACATGGGACAGTTAGCAGGCTGGCTGCGCATGAAGGTGGATGGTTTCGTTCCTGCTCAGTTTAATCAAGTAAAGGGTCAGCCCTTTGTGGTTGCAGAACTGGTAGAGAACTTCACACAGTTGTTGAACAAATAAAGAAAGGACATACATTATGGCATATACTCAGAATGATTTCAAGAAAGGACAGCCACGCTGGTGTCCTGGATGCGGTGACCACTTCTTCCTGGCTTCACTGCATAAGGCAATGGCAGAAATAGGTGTTGATCCCTGGAACACTGCTGTTATCTCCGGTATCGGTTGCTCTAGCCGTTTACCTCATTATATGGCTACATACGGCATGAACACCATCCATGGTCGTGCTGCAGCAATTGCTACAGGTGCCAAGGTTGCCAATCCTAATCTGACTGTTTGGCAGGTAAGTGGTGACGGTGACGGACTTGCCATTGGAGGTAACCACTTTATACATGCTAACCGAAGAAACATAAACCTGAACATGATTCTGCTGAATAACCGCATCTATGGTTTGACAAAGGGCCAATACAGCCCCACCTCACCACGCGGTTTCGTCAGCAAGTCATCTCCTTACGGTACAGTGGAAGATCCCTTCCGCCCTGCAGAGCTCTGTTTCGGCGCCAGAGGCCATTTCTTTGCCCGTGCCGTTGCAACTGACGCTCCCGGAACAATAGAGGTTCTGAAGGCTGCATACGAGCACAAAGGAGCCAGTGTATGTGAGATTCTACAGAACTGCGTTATCTTTAACAACGGCACACACGATGCTGTCTATGATAAGGCTGGCCGAGCTAAGAACGCTATCTATCTGAAACATGGCGAGAAGATGCTCTTCGGAGAAAACAATGAATATGGTATTGTTCAGGATGGTTTCGGCGTTAAGGCTGTAAAGTTAGGCGAAGACGGATACACAGAAGCTGACGTACTGATTCACGATGCTAAGTGTGAAGACAATACGCTGCAGCTAAAACTGGCTGAAATGGAATGGCCTGTAGCCTTAGGCGTAATACGTGATGTAGAGGCTCCAACCTACGATGATTGTGTAACAGCACAGATTGAGGAGGTTAAAGCTCAGAAGAAGTATCACAACTTTGCTGAACTACTGGAAACTAATGATATCTGGGAGGTGAAATAACCCCCATCACACTCATAAGAAACAAAAAGCCCCATTCTTTAAAGAACGGGGCTTTTTCGTATCAGAACAGTCTGTGCGAGAATGTTATGCTCACAACAGGCCAACATTTGAACTTCTTTATTGTACTGACCATATCACCCACTTTACCAGGGACATCAGTGACATCGCGCGTAAGGTCTATGCGCATCGGTTCCTGCTCCACCCACTCGAACTTTTCGTTATCCCACGAAATCATGTCAAAGGGCTCGGAACTATCCACACGATATACGTTATCTATATAAACAGATGGAGAGCCTCCAACAAACATCACACCCGCATCAACAGCCAGTTTAAAACGTTGATCACGGGAAAGCGCTGTAGTATAGCCCAGACCCAAATAGGGACGGAACTTGCTGACATTTAATTCAGCCTTTGCCTGATTATTCTTGTCGGGAACCATAACAGCTCTGCTTCCATCGGGAAATTTACCCATATAGGCACCCATCATACGAGCTTCTATCAGTCGACCATCTAAGCCCTCCACATCAAAGGAATGGTATTTCCCATTTGAATCCTCGTATCTGAACATGGGCTCTCCCTTACAAGCCTTAATATACATGCTGTTATACATGTTTATACCTACAAGAGTTGTATTCCCAGATGGATCATTTATTGCCTCGCCAATAGTTGAAGGACCCGCATAAAAACCCACTGTAACATTCCAATGCTTGTTGTTTTTGAATGGCATAATATCTACAAGGAACTTAAACTGTGTCCAAGTAGGACGCAACTGCATGTCAATATTATCCTTCATAGGCTCAGAAGTAAAATATGACATCATATCCTTCATGCGACGCAGTTTGCTGTCATCAATCTCACCCATGAAATCAACATTGAAATTACTATTGATTTTAAATTTTGGCATATAGGTAAAACCTGTACGCAAACGGACAAATTCGCCGACAGGCATAGTAATGTCTGCACCTACTCCTGTGCTAGACACATTAACGCCCAAGTCCATGTGATTAAAATAATCTTGAGCAGAAACCGTAAGCGTTATAAACAGTCCGAAAGTCGCTAACAATCCTTTAACCTTCATCATTTAGTCTTATTAGTAGAAAATTACTGTTTTAAAATCTTCTTTCCATTAACTATATAAATACCCTTGGACTTCATAGCCGAAATGCGTCTTCCTGCGAGATCAAACATCACCCCGACTTCTTCCTTATCATCGGCAGATAGAGTATTAATAACGTCGACGATATCCTGGGAGCAAGTATATATTACGTCCTTGGCAGGCATTACTTGGTATTTGGTACCTTGCCAGTCAGCATTTGTTATAACAATACCATTCGAGCGATAGGTATATGCAGGAATGGAGTCGCCACAAGCAACTACCTGCTGATGTACCATCTTACCTCCCACATAGTACCTCACATAATAAGGATTGCCCTTATATGTTCCATAAACGTTTACATCATGACCTGGCATAGTTGCAGGAATATCTCCCCATCCAGAGAACGTATATCCGGTAATGGGTGAAGGGGTATTAGAATAGGCAGTAATAGACTGTCCATACTTATAATCTCGAGAGAAGTATACGTACTCCTTATATCCTGCCCCGTTTATAACGTACCGAAGCTTATAAGTGCCAATGGTGAAAGTTCCAGTTACGGTGATATCATTTGCAGGCATGGTTTTAGGAACCTGACTCCAACCACTGAATTTATATCCTTCCTTAACAGGATTATCAATTAGTGTAATAGCCGATCCAAATGCAACTTCCACAGTCTTGTACATAGTACCATCAACAACATAAATCACATTGTATATATTGGGTTCGTATACAGCTGTCACTGTCAGATCGCCAGCAGTCATTGCAGAGGGCAGACCCTTCCACTCCTTAAAATGATAACCATATTTCTCGGGGGCAGTTGGCGGAGTTATGGTCTGACCACAAGGAACCTGCTGCTCCTGATACAATTGTCCGTCAATCACATATTGTATCGTATAGACAAGCGGTGTATAGCTTCCAGTAATAACAACATCATTACCTGGCATAACAGTCGGTATGGTACTCCAACCGCTGAAAGTATATCCGTCGCGTGTAGGATTACCCAGCGGAGTAATAGCATCACCATATGTATATGTCTGCGTCTGGTACTCTACCCCATCAATGACATATATAAGTTTGTAAGTACCAATGGTAAAGTAACCAGAAACTGTGATATCATTTGCAGGCATTGTCTCTGGTAATCCATCCCAGCCACTGAAATTATATCCTTCACGAGTTGGATTATCTGCATTTAAGGGTTGACCAATTTTCACTCTTTCCGTCTTATAAACTTCACCATCAATCATATAAGTAACAGTATATAAGCTATTAGCCAAAATCTCCTCGTACTCTGCCTCTTCGATGACGGTCAACTCATTAGGACTACCAACAGGCAAAGTCATATACGAGATGTTGGAGGGTAAATAATATGAACCCTCTATTTCTTTAAGGTATTGTGTACTTTTAACAAAACCCACCTTACCTTCGCTTGTTATGCCAAGTACACGCATACTTGCTTCGTCATATGCTGTAATGGCATCTTTAGATTTGTTCCTACGATCATAGTTACAGAACATGACACCCTTCATCTTACTCGGAAGAGAAGCATCCTCACAAGCCACCAAATCCAGTCGGTTACCCGATGGGGAACTGGACGAACACTCTATAAGCACCGGCGTACACGAAGGAACGATACCGGTAATCTCACTTAATACAGCATATCCTAATTCCAGATCATACTTACTTACAGTATAAATCCTCATACCGGAAGATGCAACCTTAAAGGGAAAGGCTGCATAAAGCGGATAATAGTATTTTCCACTAACAGAGAAGAGAGGAGATATACCAAAGTAACCGTCTGTAGCACTATTCACCGGATGAATCAGCCAGTTTCTCCATGGCGAACCTCTATTAGTACCTACAACGCCATCAGGAATGGCTGTGCTTATTTCCTCATCATCCAGATATTTTGTTATACCGGATTCTGTGGCACTTACTGTATAAGTACCGGCAAAAGGCGGGGTGGTAATACTTTTCAAATCAACATATCTTTTCACGATCTGATAAATACCAATGCCCTGTCCCTGAATATCAATTTGAGAGCCGTATTGCTTAATATACAGAATACTGGAAGGATCTGAGATTGTTTTTTCCTGTCCCTGGAACAACTGTAACGCGCCAAAGTCACCAATATCGCGTTTCATATCATAGGAGCCCGTATTATCTGTAAGATACAAATAACGTTTGGTTCCGAAATTTTGGACACGGTAAAAGCCATCTCCACTAAACTGCGCAGAAACATTAGAAATCAACACAGTTAAAAGTCCTAACAAGAAAAACAATCGTTTCATATAAAAAAAGGTAACCATCCTTGCTCTTAGTATTATTCACCTAATGAGCAAGGACGGTTTATTATTTGTTATACTTTAATCCGATTACTCGGCAACGCAAATACTAACACGGTTCAAATCGTTCTGCTCGTATGGCTGAACTGTATCGCCCTTAGAGTCGACAGTAATACGACTTGAAGCAATTCCGAACTTGTTGATAAGCAGGTCGGCAACAATCTCTGAGCGCTTCTTAGCCAGCTTCTCGTTGATTTTAGCATTACCTGTCTTCTTGTCAGCATAACCTGTAATAGCAACCTTAGCCTCGGGATACTTGTTCAGGTATGCAGCAATATCTTCAACCTTAGGCATCTCGGCACGAGAAACTGTAGTATTGCTGATGGTGAAGAAAATATCTTTGCGTAAAGCCTCACGCTTAATAACTTCCTTGTCACGATAAACAATCTTCTCAACGGGCTTCTCAACGATCTTCTCAACAATCTTCTCAACAATCTTCTCGTGGCAGCAAGACTTCTTCTCAACCTTCTTTGTAGGCTGACCCAGTCTTACCTTAACACCAGCCAGTGCATTGAAGTACCAGTCTGTGTTAGAAGCTTTCTTAGAGTTGAACATATCACTTGTGGTGTTGGCATTTACTTCCAAACCTAAAGAAACTCTTCTAGAGATACGGAAATCAGCATATGCACCAAAGCGGCCCATGAAACGGGGTACAGTACCATCCCACAACTTCTCGAGGAAGGGGTTAGCTGGATTATTACCAATAGCAAGCTGCTCCTGAACAATCTGGCCATTAGCAGTCTGAGCTTCACCATTACTGAAGAAGATGTTAGCACCGACACCAGCTAAGATACCGCAGTTAAAGACTCTGTCTGCCTTATAGCCGGCAAATAAATTAACAAGGTCACAAGTAACGTCAAACGAAGGAGCTACGTAATTCCATTTCCACTTGTATGTAGTACCAGTAGTAAGCATTTGAATACCGCCCTTGCTCTGCCAAGCATTAACAGCCAAACGAAGACCCCAAACGGGAGTAAACTGATAACCACCGGCAACCTGAACATTAGGACTTATCAAATCACCAAAGCAAACCTCACCCAGAGTGTATTGAGCACCTGCCTGAGCTTGCACAAACCAGTGATGGTTGAACGCATCAACGGTCACCGTTTCCGGTGCCTGCGCAGATGCGCTCAGGCATCCGGCAGACAACAAAACGGTATATAATAATTTCTTGAACTTCATTTCTATTCAAATTTTAGAGTCCTACGGAAAAACACTTACTTAATCTTGATATAATACTTTCTAGCAGCAATCTTACCATGGAAGTCGAGAGCAGAGTATGCAACCTCATAAATATATCCAGACTTCAACTCGGTAGCGTAAGCACGACGCTTATCACCAGAAAGAATAGTGTTCAGAGTGGGTGAACTGTTAACTCGGTTCAATTCAGCCTTACAAGTAGCATCGCCACCCTTAGCAGACTTGCTACCATTGATAACGTTAGTTACAGCAACGTGCTTCTTAGCCAGAGGAACAGCCAACTCAAGAGTCCATGTTGTGGGAACGAAGTTGATATCGCTGCCCATAATTGTGGGATATTCAGGAGCTTCACTCAGCATCTTAGCACCCTTACCATCGCTGGCAACAAGAACGGGCTGCAGACGATCGTTGAAGTTGTTAACGAAGCTAACCAGCTTGTTGTTGATTCTGGTTACATAAGAAGAAACCTGATCTGTATATCCATCAATCTTGGTATCGATCTTTTCACGATAAGTATTCAACTCACCAAGCAAGGTGTTAACATCCTTAACAATATCCTCAACCTGAACAAGTGTTGGGTTAACAGACCCCTGAACATTACCCCAGATATCATTAATAGTTGAAGTAATATCAACATCAATTGTGAATGTCTTCTTGTCTGTACCATTATCACCAAAGTAGAGAACCTTGTTCATATTAATGGTTGTGTGCAAATCCTTCGTGATATTAATCTTCTTACCATTAATAGTTACAGGCACATTTGTTGCAGAAGAATTTGCATCTATTACTACGTTCTGAGCAGGAACCTTAGCTTTACCAGCAATATTTGCAGGATTATCCAAATGACCAGGTTCATCACCCGCGGGCAGAGTCGCATCTTTGTAAACAGGAACCAGAACTTCTGCTGTTTGAGCTGAGCCATTGATTACCAAGCTGGGAACAGGAACATTAATAGTTCCCAAATCAACAGGGATATCTGTCAAAACAATAGGAATATCTACCTCCATAGCACCTAAAGTGTATGACAAACCATCGATGGTAACTTCCTTGCTAATAGAGAATGTTCCATTGAGATTTTCAATCTTATTAATGGTCAAGTTCTGAATCTTCTTAACAACAGGCTGACCCTGAACATTGTCGAATACAACCTTGATCTCATCCTTAACCTTATTAGAAGCCTTGTTAATGAAGTTCATCACGCGGTTGTAACCGGGAACAGCCTTGATGGGCTCCATACCCTTCAGTGTCTGCAGAGAGAAAGGCTTAATAGCAGTAGCGAGCAGATTTGCATCGGAGGTAACCTTATGCTTTACAGGAGTCTCGCCTTCCTTTACAGAATCTTCCCATTCGCAAGCAACCCAGTCAGCATCAGCCTTAAGGCCCTTAACAATATCTACAATGTCGAGAGCAATCTTCTTGGGATCTGCAGATGTACCCTTATTCATAATCTCCTTGATAGCATCCTTCATGCTGGCAGTATTGAAGTTGATCTTCTGAACCTTATCAATATCCTCAGCAGCCAAGTAAGCGGGAGCCTCATAGAAGCCATTGTCAGCAGCACGGGTATAACCGAACTGCAGAGATGTTTCGCTCTGCTTCAACTCACCCAACTTGATGTAAGAATCCTCACCCTTTGTATTCTGGATGCTCAACTGCAACTTAGAGAAGTCAACAGTATTGGGGTTAATGGTCAAGTACAGAGTACCAGCATTCTGATCCTCACTCTGCATAACCACGTCACCTTCCTTGTAAAGAAGAGCACCTTCGCCACCAATCATTGCCATATCCTCGGCTGTCAAAGCTTTAGTTTCGTCAACATAGTTAGCGGTACGGCTTGTGGGGAAGTAAACATCCCTATAAGCATTGCCATAGTAAGCAATAAGAGCATTGGTCTGGATACCAGAGGGCACACGGAGTGAACCGAATGCAGGATTGTAAGAACCCTGGATGATGATGCCAGTTACCTGTCTCTTCAGATTCTCCTTGAGAATATCCAACTCGCCGAACAACTCTGCGATGTCCTCTTCGTTCTTCTTAACGCGCTCTGCTAAGTCAGAGAGATCAGCTCTCAGTGCTGCCAATGAATCCTTGAAGTCATTTGCGATGCTGTCCAACTTCTTGTCTACCTCACCAATCTTAAGAGTATTTTCAGCAATACGCTCGCTCAAGTTAGCAACTGCATCGTTCAAGTCCTCGCGAAGATTGAAGATTTTGTCACCCAGTTCTTTACGCAAAGCCTCAAGATCAACATCCAGACCATTAAGATTAGCACGCAAAAGGGCAATCTCCAAATCTGTATAAGCCTTAGCCTTCTCCAAGTTAGCATCTGCATAGTTGTATAACTTGGTGATTTCGGGCTTCAGGTTATTGATTTCTGTAGACAGACTATCTACCTTATTATATAATTCAGGTACCTGTTCCTTCAGCTTGTCAAGAGACTCCTTGTGATCCTTAACAGTAGAGTCCAGTTTCTCAATAGCCTTCTCATTAGCAGCTGTAATAACGCAAAGACTGTCAGCTGTCTTGTAAGCATGCAACAGAGAGTCGCTCATCAACTGCAGACGGTCGCCCATGTCGGCAATCTTCTTGTTGATTTCAGCAATACGCTCCTTATTGTCCTTAGACAGAGAGTCTGCATCACCGGCAATCTTTTTAATGTCGTTTACAACAGGCTCGATCTTATCCAAACGCTTACCAGCATCCTGAGCCAAGTTGAGGGCAGAAATAATTCTTTCCTCCATAACCTTAACACTGTCAAGGTCATACTCAGTTACCATAGCCTTCTTCAAAGAATCCAAAGCTGCGTCCAACTGCTCCTTACTAAGACCAATGTTAGTAATGAACTCGTTGATAGTGGTATAATTGTTGGTAATCAGATCCATAAGTTCCTTCATGTTCTTCAGATCGTCTGCATCAACATTTGCAGAATTCATATCGTTCATGAACTGCTTAAGCTGAGCCATCAAGTCCTTGTCACACTCGCACTTACCAACCTGACCCTGCAGGTCTTCAATCAAGCCCTTCAGATAGTTGATGTCCTGATTGTGTTGGTCAACAACTTCCTGGAGAGTTGCATTGTCAGCGAACTTTCCGTTCAACTCTTGATACCAATCTCCACTTGTATCCTTACAAGATACAAACATTCCCAAAGAGACCGTTACGGCCCCCATCAGGAGAATTTGAAATAATTTTCTTTTCATAACAGTTTTATATCGATATATGTTTAGTGTTGTTTACATAATTGCACACTACTCCCAGCTAGCGGGAGCTATTCAAGTACAAAAGTATAACTATATTATGACATATAGATAACTTTTAACGTCCGTTTAAGAAAATTTAACAGTTTGGCGCATTTTCCTCCATAAAATTTGGTTGTTAAGAAGATAAAGTATAACTTTGCAACCCGAAAAAAATTACTAATCACATGAATTTTGTAGAGGAACTTAAATGGCGAGGCATGATTCATCAGATGATGCCTGGAACTGAAGAACTTTTTGAAAAGGAGATTGTTACAGCATATGTCGGTATTGACCCCACCGCAGATAGTTTGCATATTGGTCACCTCTGTGGTGTGATGATGTTGCGTCATCTACAGCAGGCAGGACACAAACCACTGGCCCTTGTAGGCGGTGCTACGGGTATGATTGGCGACCCCAGTGGTAAAAGCCAAGAGCGTAACCTGCTGAACGAGGAAACATTACGCCATAACGTAGAGTGCATCAAAGCACAGTTGAGCCGATTCCTGGATTTTAATAGCGATGCTCCGAATGCAGCCGAGTTGGTAAACAACTACGACTGGATGAAGAATTTCTCATTCTTGGAGTTCGCCCGCGAGATTGGCAAGTGTATTACTGTTAACTACATGATGGCTAAGGACAGTGTTAAGCGTCGTCTGAATGGCGAGGCTCAGGACGGTATGTCTTTCACTGAATTCACCTACCAACTGCTGCAGGGCTACGATTTTCTGCACCTCTACGAAACCAAGAACTGCAAGCTTCAAATGGGTGGTAGCGACCAATGGGGTAACATCACCACAGGTACTGAACTGATACGTCGCAAACTGGGTGCCGACAACGAGGCATTTGCCCTCACATGCCCTCTTATCACTAAAGCTGACGGGAAGAAGTTCGGTAAGACTGAAAAAGGAAACATCTGGCTCGACCGCAACCGTACCAGCCCCTACACCTTCTACCAATTCTGGTTGAATGTTGCTGACGAGGACGCTGAGCGCTACATCAAGATATTCACCTCGTTAGATAAGGCTACCATTGACGCCCTTATTGAGGAGCATCGTCAGGATCCTGGTCGTCGTGTTCTCCAAAAGCGTTTGGCCGAGGAGGTTACCATTCTTGTACACAGTCGCGAGGACTACGAACTGGCACTGGAGGCCAGCAACATCCTCTTTGGAAAGGCAACAAAGGAAAGCCTTACTAAATTGGACGAGCAAACCCTATTGGATGTATTCTCCGGCGTTCCACAGTTCGAGATAAGCCGTTCTTTGTTGGAAGGCGAGGGCGTAAAGGCCATTGACTTGTTGGCGGAGCACACAGCCTGCTTCGCTTCTAAGGGCGAGATGCGCAAGCTTACCCAGGGTGGCGGTGTTTCTGTAAACAAAGAGAAACTGGAAGATCCCAACAAGGCTATCACAACTGCGGATCTGCTTGATAACAAATACATTCTGGCCCAGCAGGGTAAGAAGAAGTACTTCCTGCTGATTGTAAAATAAGGCAAGATATAAACATAAAAAGTGAGATTGGCGAAGTTTTTTTACTTTTCCTTTCTCACTTTTCACTTTTCTTTATATCTTTGCACCCGCAATCCGAAAAAGATTGGGATAGGATTGGGCTATGGTGTAATGGTAGCACAAGACATTTTGGTCGTCTTAGTCCTGGTTCGAACCCGGGTAGCCCAACCCAAAAAGAAGCGCTGGTTCTCAATTGAGCCGGCGCTTCTTTTTATTAATACACGAATACAAGTTCGCCACCTTTCTTTAACTCAGATACAGCAATACGATAATTCTGTAACAATTTGCCGTTCCAAGTTGCATATTTCAACGGCTGATTCTTGCCAGTTCTACCCTTAGTGCTGACAATAACATTATTATCGCCGATACGCATTGTTACCTTATCAAAGAGGGGCGAGAACACCTCGTATTGTGCTTCTCCCACAACCAAAGGATAAAGGCCGATGCTAGCAAAGACGTACCAAGCACTCATGGCACCATCATCTTCGTCCATCTCCGGAGCATAGCCACGTGGTGCATTAGCGAAGGCACAGCCTATCCACGACGTGGGATAAGCATCGTTGCCACCATAACGGTGAGTTACCACTTCTGTTGCCAAAGGGCGAACCGTGAGCCCCGTTTTTTCGGGCATTCCCAAACGGGCAAAGAGGAAAGGCACGTGGATATCCGGCTCATTTCCCTGATTGTATAGTTCCTTTTCAAAGAAAGTTACCAGCTCCTGCCCCAATTCCTTCTTTCCGACCATATTAATCATACGGTCCAGGAACATCGGAGCACCCCAACGGTATTGCCAGCGGGTTCCCTGATACAAACCATTGCCACGCATCTTCAAGAAAGAGTCGTCAATCTTTTGGAACTCTCGTGGCCAGATGCTGTCGAAAATCTCTTCACCACGAGCGGTCCACTTCCTTGCATCCTCTTGTATACCTAATTCTTCAGCCAACTGACCTAAGGCCCAGAAATCGCCTGCAGCCTCCAAACATTGGTCGGGACTTTTCAGCGAGAGACGTTTCACCTCTTCCGTCATACCAGGGTAGGCACTACGCAGATTTGGAATGCTGATACCCTGACGATAGGCATCCAACAAGGTGGCAATGGCATGCTCCGTACGTACGGTAGGTACACACTCGTACTGGGTACTCCAGTCCTTCTTGCCCGTAATATACAAAGTAGCCAGCGACTGCATGATATCGCTGGACCTGCGAGGGTCTAACAACGTTATCAGTGGGAACTTAGTACGGTAGGTGTCCCACAGAGACCATGAGCTGTAATACGTAAAGCCTTTCTCCTCATACTCCTTGCCGTCTGTCCCCAGATAATGCTTCATCTTGCCATCCGTAACCACAAAGGGGCTGTGGAACGTACGGTACAATGAGGTATAGAAGATAGTACGCTGATCATCCGTTCCACCCTCAACCTTTACTGAAGACAGCAACTGGCGCCACTCTTGCTGCGCCATCTCCACCATAGAGAGGAAGTCTGTACGCCACACATCAGATTCCTTCATGGCATCCAATTCCTTCTCAAGACCCGTAGAGAGAACAATACGAACCTCCACATAACGGGCCGACAAGTTGGGAAAGGTCAGTTTCTTCCTGCCGCCTTCCAGTTCCTGCATCTCGAAAGGTTCTGATGTGTACAGCCTATAATAAAGATGATAATTACCTCGGCGACAGGTATTGGCACAGTCGATGTAACCCTGCCCCACGTTTTTGCCCGTCTTACTGAAAGATGCCTTATAAACCTTATCGAAGGCGGTTCCCGGATCTAACAGCAGCACAGCTTTCTGAGCCGACGGGAAAGAGAAACGCTCCACCGCCATACGTCTGTTTGCCGTTGCCGTGAACCATACGCCATTACTCAGCTGTACGCTGTAATAGCCAGGAGACGCCTGCTCTGTACTCTTTATCAGATGTACATCAGCACCTGTCTCATCGGGCATCAGGGAAACATTTCCGCCACAACCGCTACCGCCTACTCCAGAAAGACGGTTCACAGAGAAACCCGAAATCTGCGTCACCTCATAATCGTAGCCTGGATGCTGGCGAGGCTTACTGTCAGGACAAACCTGAACCTGACTATAGGGCATACAGGCTCCGGGAGTCATCTGACCAAAGTCGTCAGCCGTACCGATGTACAGATTCACGTTATCCAGCACATCCTGTGCAGACATCCCTGTAAAAACAACCGAACAAAGAAATAAAGCAATAGAGAATTTTCTAATCATATCGAAAAATGTATAATATTTATGCCTCTGCAGCAGCAAGAAGGAGCTCGCTGAGGGTTGGATGAATATGCACCATATCGCGCAACTGCTCTACGGTAGTGCCCATACACATCAGCACACTGGCTTCCTGTGCAAGGTCGGCACTATGGGCACCAAACACATGGCAACCCAGAATCTTTCCGGCATTTGGTTCACTGAATAATTTCAGCAGACCCTCTGATTCATTCATGGCTAGCGCCTTACCATTGGCACGATAGAAGGCTTTACGGCATTCGAATTCCACGCCCTGCTCCTTCAACTGGTCTTCCGAAGCGCCTACACAGGCAGCCTCGGGAGTAGTAAAGATGGCAGCAGGCATGATGT